>Ga0265293_10000681_pt1 | contig 79117 bp, 63 predicted proteins | sample Munlanlewell138R_FD_192505 | JGI IMG/M metagenome (GOLD analysis project Ga0265293, IMG submission 192505) | Leachate microbial communities from a municipal landfill in Southern Ontario, Canada - Leachate well 138R | ecosystem: Engineered > Solid waste > Landfill > Unclassified | place: Canada... | reverse complement strand
GCGGAACTTTATTTAAAACAAACACCAATGCAATACCGAGTACAATGAGCAAGAAGGAGATGACCTGCGACACTGTCATACCCAGCAGGTCATGGGCACTGTCGCCCCGGAAACTTTCAACAACACCGCGCAGAACACCATAGCCGATGAGATAGCCGCAAAATACACACCCCTTCGTGACATTTTGATGCAAGAGCAAAAGAAGTGCCACAAAAAGAACCAGCAGTCCCAAGGTCATATACAATTGCGTGGGATGTACGGCGAGCGAGTGGGTCGCGTCCGCCCAGATGCGCCCGTCGTTCACCTGTTGATGCCAGGGAAAGGAATAACGCGGGAAGTGTATGCCCCAGGGCAGGCGGGTTGGAGCACCCCAGCAACAGCCGTTACACAGGCAGCCTATCCGGGTGATCGCCTCGCCCAGCGCGACAAAGGGCGCCGCCAGGTCGAGCAGTGGTCGCAGGGGCAGGGCAAAGACACGCGCATAGACCAATACCGCAAGCAGTCCCCCGATGAAGCCGCCATAGAAGATGAGTCCACTACCGGTTAAAAAGAACACCTGACAAAGGGGTCTATCGAATTGCACCAGGTAAAACAAGCGGGCGCCCATGATCGCCCCGAGAAAAGTCCACACACCGATATCGGGACGCACCCGGAGTGGCGCTGCCGAACGGCGATCATACCAAACCATTCCAAGAATGCAGAAGACAAAACTGAAACACAAGAAGAAGGTATAGGCGGGCACGGGCAGTCCCCACGCATAAAACAAAATCTGTTTCATAGCTTTCCTCCTTGATCCTTCCTGATCGCTGCGCCGCGGCGAAACAAGACAAACAAGTGAAGGCTTTCTCTTTGTATGAGTATAACCTATAAAACAAAATAAGTCAAGGATTATTTTTAGCCCTTATGCGGCGAATAAAACCGTATATAATCAAATTATGGGTCGGGCGCGCGTCATACTTTAGCGCACGCTGCGGGGTAGAGGAGTTTCCCTCTAAGGGACCGGATGGACACGATGGACGGGAGTCGCACAACGCTTTCCGGTGTAGGGGCGCGATTTATCGCGCCCGAGGCCTTTGAATCATTGAGGCGCTGCGTTATGTACCTTGGCTCGCATACCCCTGGCATTCTGCGCGAAGCTGTGAAATCATAAGATCGCAATGTTTTTTCCGATTGAAGAGAAGGTTCTTGTTTCTTCACCACCATTTATATTCGCTTCCTTTGCTGTTCTTTTTTTTAACCATGAATAGCTGCTTTTTAGGTCGTATAGGCTGAGCCTGTTTAAAAATCGCTCTATATAAAAAAGGCATTCCCCTATGGAATAAAGACGAAATTAAAATCGTTTTTCCTGTAGAATGACGTCGTTTGTGTCGACGTTCATACCATCCACATTCCACAACAACCCTTGAGGAGAGGAAACGATGCTGAACCAAGAACTGCAAAAAGCCTTTAATAAGCAAGTTAATGAAGAACTCTATTCCGCCTACATTTACCTGTCCATGGTCAACTTTTTTGAAGCTCAAAATTTGAAGGGCTTCGCCACATGGATGCGTGCACAGGCTATGGAAGAAGTGAGTCACGCCACGAAACTGATTGATTATCTCCATGAACGAGGCGGAGAGGTCGTATTAGATGCTATCGGCACGCCCCCCGCTTCTTGGGAAAATCCCTTAGACGCCTTCGAAGCCGCCTATAAGCATGAGTGCTATATATCAGGCTGCATCCATACACTTTATAACAAAGCGGTGGAAGTGGGAGATACGGCTGCCGCCCTGTTCCTGAACTGGTTTATCATCGAACAAGTCGAAGAAGAAGCTTCTGTTGATGAAGTAGTTCAGCTGCTCAAACTGGCGCAAGGCGCTCCCGGTGCCATGTTCATGCTCAACAGAGAATTGGGCCAACGTACCGAATAATGCCTTGTAAAAACGACGGTGTACAAAGCCTTTTTTGAACACACCGCTCGCCACGGAAACCGGCATTATGTATGCCAATTTATGTACCTTGTGCGGATAGGTGCTGTAGAAGGTCTATCCGTAAACATCCCTTTTAAAGAAAGCAGATCAACCACCAAACGCTATTTCAGTTGAATCTGCTGCAACACCTATCAGCCTAACTATAAGGAGTAAAGTAATGTCTGTCCATGTGACCCATCCCGCCCCTGATTTCAAAGCTGTAACCGTTATGCCCGACAATAGTTTCAACGAAAACTTCAGATTGTCTGATTATCGCGGCAAATACGTGGTACTTTTTTTCTATCCCATGGATTTCACTTTCGTATGCCCGTCAGAAATTATCGCCTTCGACAAACAGCTTCCTGATTTTGCCGAGCGCAACTGTCAGGTCATCGGCGTGTCCGTGGACTCTCAGTTCAGCCACTTGGCTTGGAAAAATACACCTATCGAAAAGGGCGGTATCGGCAATATTCAATATCCTCTCGTCGCCGATATTACGAAACAAATCGCCCGAAACTACGGCGTCCTTTTCGAAGAATCTGTGGCGCTTCGCGGCCTTTTCCTCATCGATAAAGAAGGGGTAGTACGGCACGCGCTCATTAATGATCTGCCCTTGGGCCGCAGCGTAGCCGAAACCTTGCGCATGCTGGATGCATTGCAACATCATGAGCAGTACGGCGAAGTGTGCCCCGCGAACTGGAGTAAAGGCAAGGAAGCCATGACGGCAACAGCACAAGGTGTTGCCAATTATTTGGACAAACACAACAAATAAATTAGTCCTAAACGGCGAGGCGCCTGTTCCTCATGGAGCAGGTGCCTTTTTTTATTGCTGCGTGCCTTCATCCAAGGCGTACAAAGCGGCGCCCAAAGCGCCGACAGTCTGCGGCGACTCCGGTATATGGAGGGGGCTGCCCAAAAGCGCCTCCATGGCATTGACCACGCCCACATTTTTTGCAACGCCGCCCGTCATCATTGTGGGCGCCGTAAGACGGGCACGAGAAACCAGACTATGGACTCTGGCGGCTATGGAACGACATAATCCCGCGACAATGTCATCTACGGCACGATCCTGCGCCAGATGGGAAATGACCTCGCTTTCCGCAAAAACGGTACACGTCGAGGAGATAGAAACGGGCGCGACGGCGTGCCCGGCCCGGGAACCGAAACGATCAAGATCTAATTCCAACAAGCGCGCCATCACCTCAAGGAATCTGCCTGTACCGGCGGCGCACTTATCGTTCATTTCAAAACGAAGGACACGGCCACGCTCATCAAGGGCTATGGCTTTCGAATCTTGACCGCCAATATCAATTACCGAGCGCGCCTCCGGGTAAAGCGCCCGTGCGCCCCGAGCATGACAACTGATCTCGGTAACAGAGCGGCTGCGCTCAGCAACCCGTTCCCGTCCGTAGCCCGTGGCAACAATACAGACAGCGCTGTCGAGAGAACATCCTGCTTCTTCGGCGGCGTATTGAAGGCAGCGGCTTGCCGCATCGGCCAAATTGCCGCCGCTGGGAATGACACGGCTTCCCAATACACGGGCGTCTCCGTCAATCCAAAGGGCTTTCGTTGTGGCGCTGCCTACATCTACGCCTGCATACACGGCTCTGCCACTCATGAGACTGCACTTCCTTGCAGCATTTCTGCAAAGGCTTCGACGCGGGTACGCAATTGTTCCGGCGGTTCTTGATGCTGCTCCACGGATAAGGTCAACGAAGGAATATCTGCCTTTTCTAATGCCTGGGTTATGGGCACATAATCAAAGGCGGTGGGATCGCAAAAATTGGTCATGAGAAAGATGACACCCTGCGCTTTATACCGCTGTGCCGCTTCCACCAAGGCGGTGCCGGGGTGATGCATATCACGATGAAAGGCGGGACAGTGGGCGCGTGCCAGATAATAACGTACCACCGATTCCATGGGCGTGGCACCCTCCACGTGTGCAGGTGCATAACTGCGGGATCCTACACATAAATCATCGCCAACAACCCGGCAGCCTGCTTGTTCTATGAGTTCAATAAAAGCGGTGTGGCGGCACATACTGCCCCACACAAAAACACGGGGCATCTTTTCGTCGGGCAGGTCAGACACTGCTTGGAATGCGGCAATCAGCGCCTTCACAGCCGCTAAATGTTCGGCACGATCCATCAACTGACCTGCCAAGTTGATCTCCATGAGCTGTGTCCCTGTCAATAGGCCGGGATGTTCCGCATGAAGTCTATAGAGTTCGTTCATCGTGGCGCGGTGCCCTTGATACAGATCAAAGGCCTGCTGTATCGCGTCTTCCGCAATGGGACCGCTGTCTTCTTCAAGGAGGCTGCGCACGCGCTGCAGCTCGTCGCTATAATATTGGGCTGCCGCCTCCGTGTCAACGCGTGTGGGAATGGACACAATAATCGTCTTGCTGTCCCCTGTGTGGGCTCGCCATAGGTCGGCAACATTCTGCATGGTGTCACAGGTGTGCGAGAATAAAGTCAAACTCAAAAAGGGCCATTCCCTTTCGAGTGCCGTGTCCAATACGCTCCTCGCAAAACTACAGGAAAAAGGTTGGAGCAGTTCATCGGCTCGTGATGTGGCTCCGACACGCCCCAAAATGCGTATGGGCAAATAGCCCGCCCCGTAGAGAAGTTCTTGGGGTACATAGGAACAGAAATAACCCGCCACCTTGCGGCCTTGCGCCGCGGCATTCCGAGCATATTCATAATAGTCCGCTGTCACGTTTTGAAATACTGTAAGCCAAGGGGATAAATCCATTGCAGATTCCTTCTCGCTTCGCCGCCATTAAAAGTTTATCATGAACAAGAAAATTCTACTTGACCCACGAGAAAAACACAAATTCTTTTTTGTCGCCCCTTTCTCACTCGGTATCTTTAGAAGCCGCGAAAGTACTGTTGATAGGAATTTTCCCTGTATTTTCGTGTACTATATAGGGTGTGCGGTTTCTTTTATCATTCTTATGTTCTTGCCATATCCGTGATATGCAACAGAAACCGAAACCCTTTTTTTTCCGATCCCGCCTGAGTGCAGGTACAAGGATCAGACAACACTTTCAAGCTTAAAAGGAATCGTGTATGACGAAGCAGAAGGAAGTCATTCTTTCGGGGATCCGTCCGACAGGGCGGCTTCATTACGGCAATTATTTTGGAGCTATTCGGCATTTTTTAAGACTTCAAGAAGAAGATGCCCATTGCTATTATTTTATCGCTGACTACCACGCATTGACTACCGTCACGGAACGCAGAGACTTATTCCGCAACACCTTGGATATGCTGCGCACCTACGTGGCATGCGGTCTTGATCCGGTGAAATCGATCATTTATCGACAAAGCGATCTACCCTGCACGGCAGAACTCAGCTTGCTGTTGGGCATGTTGACCAATATCGGCCTGTTGGAACGAGGCACCACCTATAAAGACAAATTCAGCAAGATTCAGGAAGATCCCAAGGTGGAAGGGAATCCCTTGTCTTATGGACTGCTGGGCTATCCGGTGCTGATGGCTGCTGATATTTTAATTGTGCGCGCCGATCTTGTCCCTGTGGGCGATGATCAACGGCAGCATTTGGAGATGGCTTGTGACTTGGCGGCACGCTTCAACCATCGCTTCGGCGAAGTATTCCATGTGCCCCGACCCTTGGGTCGGGATGCCTTGCGCTTACCGGGGTTGGACGGCTCAGAAAAAATGGGTAAAAGCGAAAACAATACCCTTGACCTCCTCGATCCGCCCGATGTGGTCTTGAATAAAATCAAGGGAGTACCCACCACCACAGAACCGATGCCCCTTGACACCGACAGCACCGATCCGGAAATTGTAACCAAAAAGATGCCTTCCGGTGTGGGAGCGTTATACCGCCTGCTCTCGCTGCTCGCTCCGGAATCGGTTTATTTAGACTATCTGGATCAATATAGAAAAGGCGGCAAATTCTACGGGTCGCTGAAGAAAACAGTGGCACACTATGTCTCCGCTTTCAACGAACCCATTATTGACGCTTATAATGATCCCGCCCATAATGATGATTTTATCATGGACTTTTTGAAAGAAAATGCCAAGCGCGTTACGCCGGTGGCATTGGATACCGTGGAGCGCTGCCGCGAAGCCATGGGTATTGGTCACAGTCTTTTCCGCGCATAAAGCAGGAGTACAGATCATGGAAGAAATCCGTATCGGAATCATAGGTCTCGGCGGCATTTGCCGCTCCCGCCACCTTCCGGGTTTACGCGCCATTGAGGGCGTCAAATTGTGTGCCGTCGCCAATCGCAGCAGGGAATCTTCCTTGCAAGCTGCTCAAGAATCCGGTATTCCGGAGGTCAGCGATTCTTGGCAGGAACTTATCGCCCGTGATGACATCAATACCGTACTCATCGGCGCTTGGCCCTACCTGCACTGCGAAGCGAGCGTGGCAGCCCTTCAAGAAGAGAAACATGTATTCTGTCAAGCGCGCATGGCAAGAGATCAGGCAGAAGCGGAGCTCATGGCGTCTGCCGCGCGAAGCAGCGACAAAGTAGCTGCCCTATGCCCTGTTCCTTTTGGATTACGTATCGATAAACTCATGGCGAGGCTTCTCAAAGAAGAAGCCTTGGGCGCCATTCGCTATGTAACCGTCAATAGCTTCTCCAATGCATGGGTCGACCCGACTACACCCATCAATTGGCGCAAAGATTACAGCCTGTCCGGATTGAACGTGCAGACCTTGGGTATGTATATAGAAGTGATACACCGCTGGTTCGGATTGACGAGCCAAGTCTTTGCCCAGACCTTCCTCTACACCAAAGAGCGCCCTAATGCAGAAGGCATCATGACCGCCGTGCATATTCCGGACCAAGTTTTGGCCGATACCCTAGTGGGCGAGAAAGATATTCCCGTTCATTACACCATCAACGGCGTATCGGGCTTCACCGGCGATTCCATTCATATCTATGGCGAAAAAGAAGCGCTTCATTATGATATTGATGAGGACATCTTGTACCGCGTCACGACGGGCACGCCTGAAGTTATAACGCCCCGTGAAGAAGAGCGTTACGATGTCCAACAGTGGCGTGTAGAACAGGATTTTGTCGACGCCATTCGTAAGGGCACTCCCTATCATCCCAATTTTGAAGAGGGGTTGCAGTATATGCAAGTTGTTCAGGCAATTCATGACTCTGCGACAGAAAAGGAAGGCCTTAAAATAGTCTATTGATGCGTGTTTTTTTCTTGAGAGAAATCCATGATTTTCCCTTGTTGTTAATACAACAGTACAGACACCATATAGGTATAGGATACTACTCCTTTTCCCGTCGTTCTTTCTTATGATTTTAGAGGAAAAGCGTGTTACACTGTATTCCATTGTCCTGAACAGGATAGCTGTTTCAAGAGAATAAGCCCGCCTGAGGGAATAGTCCCTTTCCCTTATCGCGTTATAGCTTAAGTTTAATATCCTGTTCTATGTGAAAAAAGAAAGCGCCCATGAGTACTTGGCTGCGATATAACTGCTCCGCCGGCTCCTTACCGGTACCGGCTGCAGTAGTCATTCTCTACGAAGAGCAAGGGGGACGTCTACTCTTCGCCAAAAGAAATGAGCAGCTCAGCTTTATGGGCGGTCATTACGCCTTTCCCGGCGGTCATGTTGCCGAAGCGGACACAGGCCGCTGCGTTCACCCTTCCCACGACCCTGAAGATGCCCGTTTTTTGACTGCAGCCGTGCGCGAAGTTTTCGAAGAAACGGGTCTCTTATTAACGACACCGGAGCTGCGAAGCTATGAGATGAGTGATCCCATACGCCGCGCTGTTATGGATGATCCGCCACAGTTTGAGTCTTTTTTGGAAGCGGAAGGACTCTCTATTGACCGCTCGGCTTTCGTATCCGCAGGCAGATGGATCACCCCCTCCTTTTCGCCCAGACGTTTTGATACCCGATACTTTTTCTTTCAATGTGCAGAACCCTTGCCCGGCACACCTATGGGCGATGACGAAGAAATAACGGCGCTGCGCTGGCTAACACCGCGAGAGGCGTTGGAGCAACGGGGCATGAAGCGGATGACCCTGTCCACGCCGCTAATTTTTGTGCTTCAGCGGCTCGCGGCTTTTCCTTTAGAAGAAGCCTTAGAACGACTTCAACATACACCCGGCTTTTCAGATACGCTTATGGACTACATCGAACCTGCCTCGGGTATCCATATTGTACCTGTACGTGCCCCTACCCTGCCGCCGTCGACCCATACAAACTGCGTGATTGTTGGTGAGAAAGAACTTGCCATTGTTGACCCGGGAATTGCCGATGAAAAGGAGCAAGAACGCTTCTCCCGACATATGCAGACCCTATGTGAAGGCCTGAAAGGGAAACCCGCCGCCGTGGTGCTGACCCACGATCACCCGGATCATTGTGCCTTCGCAGCGCAACTCTCAGAACAGCACCACATCCCCATCTACGGACATCCTTCCGTAACGCAACAGTTTCTCAATACAAAATCCTTGTCGGATGGAGAAGTGCTTACACTGGAAGGTTCGCCGCCGTGGCGGTTGCGCTGTATCTACACACCGGGACATCACCCCGGTCATTGCTGTTATTTCGAAGAGCGCAGCTGTACCCTCTTGGCAGGCGATCTCGTCGCGAATCCCGGTACCATTTTGATTGATCCCGATCACGGCGGCGATATGGACGCCTATATAAAAAGTCTGGATCTCATTTCACGGATTGAAGCCCTGCTGACAATACCCGCTCATGGTCCTCCTTTGATAAAAGACGAAGGCGCTGCACTGTTCCGTAACACCTTGGAACATCGTCTTATGCGAGAAAACAAAATCAAAGAACTATTGGAGACAGGTGTGAAAGATATAAAACAACTGCTGCCCCTTGCCTATGATGATGTTCCGGTGGAACTGCATGATATCGCTTCCGGCCAGTTGCGCGCCCATCTCCAGCGAATCAACAAACAACAGGTTATTCCCACCTGATTCCGACAATCGGCGTGCGCAAAAACACCCCAACAAATGCCTGATCAGGTCAACCATTGAGGACACATTATCATGCAGGCAAAACTTGTTACTGTTAAACAATGCAGCGATCCCGCCGAAGCCGCTTTTTTCGCCTCTTATCTGGAAGAAAACGGCATTCATGTTGAGAACAGCGTAGAAAACATGAAGGCGTGGTCAGGGCGTTACTCCATGCTGGCACGGGGTCCTGTTTTGAAAGTATCCATGAAGGATGTTCGTAAAGCGCGAAAGCTTTTAAACAACCCGCCGGCGCCCATTGATGACGATTATGAATTTCCCCTTGATTCACCACAAGGGGACTGGGTTCCGGGAGAAACACCGGAAAACTGTCCGCGCTGCGGGTCGGCGAATATGGTATCCATGCCCGGTCACTTATTTCCCGGATTGCTCTTTTCCTTATTAACCTTGGGAATCGTAAAACCCTATGGGCAACCTCTGTGGATTTGCCGCGACTGCGACTGGGATTCTCGTACGGCGGCAAGAGAACAAAAAACAGAGGAAAAAGATGTAAAATAATTTTTAGAAATGATTCACGTTAACGTGTTAGACTGTTACAGTGATTGTTGTTAATGGATTAGGGATACTTGTAGCATCAGAAGGAATTACTGCTATGGCTCTGTCAAAAAAACCTGCTTCTATTACGATCTTTTCTTTTCCTCCATTCCTCTACGTGTGGCCTGTCATCGTATTTGGTTTTTTATTTGCAGGAATACAGTCTACGGAATGGCTGGGTGACAATGGGCTCCGCGCTGTGGCTTGGACCTATCTCGCCATCATGTCCCTTGTCTTCGTCACGATGGGGGTTGATTTAAATCTCCGGGCCAGCATTTTTTGTCTCGTTCTTTTCTTTTGCAGTTGGTTCGGGATCTTGTGGCTGCAGGGGGTTAAGGAAATTAAATTTTTTGGTACTATCGGCGCGTTTATTCGAGAGATTGATCTGACCATTCCTTCCTCCTTTATGGCGACCCTCTCCTTTATTTTGCTTTTCATTTACCTGATCATGCTGTTCATGGCCTATTTCAATGATCGTTATCGTATCACGCACAATGAAATTGAACACCATGTCTTCGGCTATAAAGAAGATGCTATTGGCCGCGGAGCGAAACGGGTGCGCGCAGAGTACCCTGACTTGCTGGAGCTGCTCATTTGCGGTTCAGGAACCATTAGGATTTTCAGTGCCACGGGCAACAAAGAACTGCTCGTTATTCAAAACGTGCCGCTCCTTGTCTTCCGCAAACGCAAGATCTGCCGTATCCTCGAAACGGTTGCTATTGAAACCATGCAAATCGAAGAAGAATATGACGAAACGGATGAAGGGGACAATTAAACAAGAACGGGGCTAAACCCGAGCAGTTCAAGAATCTTTTCTTCTTTTGCCTCGACCGTATGGGGTTGTTCCGCAGCGGCAACAGCATTATCCGGGTCTTTCAAACCATGACCTGTGAGAATGCATACCACACGGAAACGATCGCCTTGTCTCGGCGTTGCTGTATCGAAGAAACCTTCCTTGGACAACTTTACAAGACCCGCCACACTGGCCGCGCTGGCAGGCTCACAAAAGATCCCTTCCATACGCGCCACTAAGGCATAAGCTTCCCGGATCTCGTCGTCGGTAACAGATGTGATAAGACCGTTGGACTGATCCCGTGCCTCAATAGCTGTCTGCCAGCTGGCAGGATTGCCGATGCGGATAGCGGTAGCGTAGGTGTCCGGATCCAAGACCGGATGCCCCAAAACCAAAGGCGCAGAGCCCGCCGCCTGAAAGCCCAACATGCGCGGCAAGGAATCACTTTTACCCATGGCCTTATATTCGCGGTAGCCTTTCCAATAGGCGGTAATATTCCCCGCATTACCCACAGGCATACATTGGAAATCCGGCGCAGTGCCCTCAAAATCATCCAGTATTTCAAAGGCAGCAGTCTTTTGACCTTCTATGCGATAAGGATTGACAGAGTTCACCAATGCAATGGGGAATTCATCGCAGATTTTGCGCACCAAGGTGAGGGCATCGTCAAAATTACCCTGAATCTGAAGAATCTGCGCACCGTGCACCATGGCCTGCGACAACTTGCCAAAAGCAATCTTCCCCTCCGGGATCAACACGACACATTTGATGCCTGCCCGCGCCGCATAGGCAGCCGCGGAAGCCGAGGTGTTTCCCGTAGACGCACACATGACCATCTCGTACTCTTCTTCCAAAGCCTTGGTAATCGCCATCGTCATCCCGCGATCTTTGAAAGAGCCCGTTGGATTGAGCCCCTCATATTTGAGGTAGATTTCCATTTTCGAATGAATGGCATCACTAAGCGCCGGCGCGGCGACCAAGGGCGTAGATCCTTCATTCAACGTAATAATACGCGTATGCGCTGAAACGGGGAGGTGGGCGCGGTAACGCGCAATCAAGCCTGCATTATGCATGGGTAAAACTTTCTTTTAAAGGGCTCGCAACAATTGGGTCGGTTCGGTAATAAAGTCCAGTTGATCAATTTCGTTGAGCGCAGCAATCACGCCCGATTCAATGGTCTTATGGGTCATCAGCACAACATGAACCGGTGTATCTTTTGATTGGCTCTTTTGTATGCACGAGGCAATACTGACGCCATGACGCCCGAGAATAGTGCATACCTGACCCAGCACGCCGGGATGATCTTCGGTGGTAAGGCGCAGATAGTAAGCGCCTTCCATCAACCCTATATCACGAATGGGCGTGTCGTGGGAGTAAACAAAGGAAGGCAAGGTACCGCATTCCTTGTGCATGGCAATGTCGACGATATCCGCAACCACGGCGCTGGCTGTGGGCAGCCGCCCCGCGCCGCGGCCATAATACAAGGTGGCGTCGGCGCAGTCACTTTCTACATAAATACCGTTGAATTCATTACGTACCGCAGCAAGCAGATGGGATTCCGGTATCAAGGTGGGATGTACACGGGCTTCCACTTCGCCATCAGTCTTTCGAATCACAGCGAGGAGCTTAATTATATAGCCCATCTCCCGCGCATATGCCACGTCAAGGTGCGTAATTTTCGTGATCCCTTCCACCGAGATATCTTCTAATTGAATGGGGGTACTGTACGCCAAAGACGCCAATATCTGACATTTGTGTGCCGTGTCATGACCTTCAATATCCAGATCGGGCGGCGTCTCGGCAAATCCCTTTTCAATGGCCTGCTGCAAGGTTTCGTCAAATTCCAAACCCTCGTAGGTCATGCGGCTTAAAATATAATTGCAGGTACCGTTAAGAATGCCGTGGATTGCGTGGATATGATTGGCGGCCAAACCTTCACGCAAGGCTTTGATAATGGGCACGGCGCCGGCTACCGCTGCTTCAAAACGAAGTTGAACCTTATTTTTGGCTGCCGCTTCGGCCAATTCCGGACCACACTGTGCCAACAACATTTTATTGGCGGTCACTACATTTTTGCCCGCATTTAACGCGCTCAGAATAAACTCTTTGGCGGGCTTCATGCCGCCGATCAATTCGCAGACCACCTGAACATGGGGATCTTGGATTAAAGCCGCGGCGTCATTACTGACGGTCACACCGTCAAGAGACAGATCTTTTAATAGATCCTGACGGAGCTCCGACACATGCCGCAAACGAAGCCGCGCGCCTGTCTTATCCTCTATAATTTTCGTGTTGGACGTTAAAATTTCTATGACACCACCGCCTACCGTTCCGGCGCCAATGACCCCAATTCCAATTTCCATGTAAACTACTTCCTCTTTATCTGTGAGGCATCCCTTTAGAGGACACCCCGAAAAAATTAAAGGCTTTCAATAATCGCGATAATATCACCGGATTTTACAGCATCTTCTTCCTGCACACGCTGTTCACGTAAAATACCTTTGCATGGACAGGGTACAACGAAACTTGCCTTATCCGTTACGATTTCAAGGAAATCATCGCCGATCTCCAAGTCCGAACCCACCGTTGCCAACCAACACGAAACGACAGCTCCCACGGAGGCGTCGTCACCATCGCCAAAATCAGGCAGACGTACTTCTATCATTTGAGCCATCGGTATGAACCTTTCAACCTATATCCATGATTCCTGATCGTCCGCCTGCTTGGCAGGAGCAATTTTATCCCCTTCCAAAATGGCTTTAAGGCAGACTCACGGTATTATGCCAAATTCAGGAGGCGACACAAAAAGAATGTTACGATTTTTTCTCCGAAGCAAGGTTTCGGCTCTGATCGAATAATTGTTCCGCATGATAGGAACTGCGAACGAAAGGACCTGCGATGGCAAACACAAAGCCCAACTCCAAAGCTTTTTGCTCATAACACGCGAATTGTTCAGGCGTAATAAATGCCGTTATCGGCGCACGCCCTCCCCGCGGTTTCAAATACTGGCCAATAGTGACCGCATCACAACCGCTGTCCCGCAAATCGGCAAGGGTGGTAAAGACTTCCTCTTCCTTCTCCCCACAACCTACCATGAGCCCCGATTTAACATAAGAGCTGCCGGGAAGATTTTTACGTGCCTGTGCCAAAACCGCCAGGCTGCGCCCATATGAGGCTCGCCTATCACGCAATAAGGGATGTAAGCGTTCCACCGTCTCCACGTTGTGCGCGAAGACATCAGGTTGCGCCTGCAGCACCTGCGTTAGGGCGTTCCGATCACCGTTAAAATCCGGTGTCAATACTTCCACTGTAACGCCGGGGCAGCGCCTTCGAATCGCACGAATGACAGCAGCAAACTGAGCGGCGCCGCCATCAGGAAGATCATCGCGCGTTACCGAAGTAATCACACCATGACCTAAGCCTAGGCGGGCAATCGCCTCCGCCACCCGTTCGGGCTCTTCCAGATCGAGTTCTTCGGGCCGGCCTGCACTCACATTACAAAAGGCGCAATTGCGGCTGCATAATTCGCCTAAAATCATGAAGGTGGCGGTGCGATGACTCCAACATTCACCTTGATTGGGACAATGGGCGCTTCGACAGACCGTGTTCAGCCCCAGCTCCGACAGCACATCACGTACCCCATCAACAGCGCCCGGCTGCGGCCATGCTTGCCGTATCCATGGCGGAAATTTCGAGCCTTGGTCTGATTTATTCGTATTGCTAGATCTTGTTTTTGGTGTGTCAGCCATACTTCAGTATACCATGTTGTATCCAATTCCCGACATCCGAAATCAGCGCAAAAGGGAAAGACAAATAGAGATAGAAGGGGAAGTCACAGCAAGAGTCCGTGCCGCAGCCCAACAAAAAATTACGGTGTATCCGGATCCTTATGAACAGACTGGAAATCGGAACTGTTACGGATTCCGTTGTCTTGTCCCGACTTAAAACGAACCTCACTGCGCAGCGATGGATGGCGAGGCGTAACCGTGTCGAAAAACGAACGGATGAATGCCAGATCTTCTTCCTGATCGCCTGTGCAATAGTATAAAGGGCCAAATCCGCCGGCTTTGCGTTTGAAATCAAGATAGCCTAAGGAAATCGGTACGCCTGCCGCGAGTGCAATGCGATAAAAGCCCGCCTTCCAATAGACTACCTTCGCACGGGTTCCTTCAGGAGTCAATGCGAGAATCAGCTCCTCCCGTTGCTCAAAGACCTCTACGGCCTGTTCAACAAGCCCCTGGCGTGTACCTCGATATACGGGGATACCGCCTGTTTTTTTGAAGATATATTTTAATATGGGCCAATTAAAGACGTCGGATTTGCCAAGCCATGCCCCTTTCATACGAAAATACCACGAAATCGCAAGCGCAATCGGATAGTCCCAGTTGGAGGTATGGGGCGCAACAATAACAATGTATTTGGGAACAGATGGCGGTGTCCCTTCCACCTTCCATCCCAGTAGTTTCAAAAAAGCCACACCTATAAGATGCAAGAAAAAGTTTACGCGGCCTGTATGTTGGAATGTAACCCGGTCAGACGACATACCGTCAAATCCTTGGTGAATATTTTTTTTATTTAGCGCAGCCAATAGCCGTACAATGATAAAGTACAAGGTCAGGGAAAGCAAAAGAACCTTTGGAATCGAAGGCGTCAATTATAAAAGATTTCACAAAAGAAATATCAATCCTGAGACCATCATTCAGCCCGGCCATTCGAAAAAAATTGAAAGTTTGTATTAATCCGGCTATAAACCCCACAATATCATATTGTGTCTTGTGAAAGAACTTTTGGATTCCCTGTCATGCCCGGTACCGCGTGGCATTGCAGTCGCGTCGCTATCGTCATTATTTCCTAAGCATCAATTTGCTTCATAATAAACCTAAATGGAGGATTCTCTATGAAACAGTACGCATCCCCCCTGTCACGCCGTTCTTTCTTGAAGGGCGCCGCAGCCGCAGCCGCTATCCCGGTCATCATCCCCGCCTCCGCTATGGGACGTAACGGCGCCGTTGCCCCCAGCGAACGTATCGTCATGGCATCTATCGGCGTGGGCGGCCAGGGCAGCTATGACACCCGTGCGCTCATGAATATCCCTGACGTCCAATACGTCGCCGTATGTGATGTTGACCGCAAGCACTGTGCCGGCGCAAAAAACATGTTGGAAGAGTACTATGCAAGTGCAAAGCCCGGCGATTCCTATTCCGGTATTCAGGAATACTATGATTTTCGGGAAGTGCTCGCGCGCGATGATATTGATGCCGTGATGATCGCCACCCCCGATCATTGGCACGCTGTAATCAGCATTGCCGCAGCTAAGGCGGGCAAAGACATTTATTGTGAAAAGCCTCTTGCCAACAGCATCCCGGAAGGGCGCGCCGTAGTAGATGCCGTGCGCCGTTATAAACGTGTATTCCAGACAGGCAGCCATGAGCGGTCCCGCGACAACTCACGCTATGCTTGCGAATTGGTTCGTAATGGGCGCATAGGGAAACTGCATACGATCCGCGTGCAGATGCCCGTCGACCGCGTTGAGGAATACGAACAACCGCCCTCTCCGCTCATGCCTGTTCCCGATCATTTTGATTACGATTTCTGGCTTGGCCCCGCCCGAGAAGCTCCCTATACAGAAAAACGCTGTCACTTTTATTTTCGCTATATCCTAGACTATAGCGGCGGCGAAATGACTGATCGCGGTGCCCATATTATCGACTTGGGACAATTAGGCAACGGAACAGATGACACCCTGCCCCTGAGCGTGGAAGGGACAGGTACCTTCGCAAAAGAAGGACTGTTTAACACTGCCTATGATTATAACTTCTCCTTTGAATACGCTAACGGTGTGCGATTGATCGGCGACACGACCGAGCCTCGAGGCATACGCTTTGAAGGCGATGAGGGCTGGGTATTTATCCATGTCCACGCCGGCACCCTTGAAGCGAATCCCACTTCCCTCTTACGTGAAGTCATCGGTCCCAACGAACTACACTTGGGCCGGAGCCGCGGTCATCATTATGACTTTATCGAATGCGTCAAGACGCGCGGCGAACCCAAAGCGCCCGTCGAGGTTGGCTATCACAGCGGAACCATGTGTCACATGGCAAATATCGCTATGCTGACCGGGAAAAAATTGAAGTGGGATCCTGTGCGCGAATGCTTTGACGATGATGCCGCCAATCGCTTAATGCAGCCATCCATGCGCGCCCCTTGGGTGATCTGACCGCCATCCCAAACTCAGTTCATATTCACACTTGAATTATAAGGAATATATTCATGAAATCATTGGTCCTTTTTCGCTGCGCACACTATCCCAGCCTTTGCCTTGCACTCACATTCATGGTTGCCTTGGGACTGAGCCCCTATTCCCAAGCCTTGGATTCTTCTTTGGAAGAACAATTCACCGCCTTTTGCACCTATGAACAAGGGGGCTCGGAAGTCCCGCTGCGCACCGTTGAGCAAGCCGTCTACGCGGCAAATACAGGCAAACCCGGAGCCCCGTCCCCTGATGAATTGGAAGAGGCATTCATCACCGTCCTTTCCGGTGATTGCACAGTTGACGCCAAACGTTTCGCCTGTCGTATGCTCGGAGAAATTAGCAAGCCCCAAGGCGCGCAAATACTCGCGCAACAATTGGCAGTAGAAACGCTTTTCAGCACCGCTCTCGCAGCCTTGGAACACATGGATATCCATGAATCCACCCAATCGCTTATTGCGGCACTCAACACTTCCGACTTGGAAAAGAAACGGGCGATTCTGTTGGCTTTGGGTCGTCAAGGCAGTGAAGAATGTGTTCCGATCCTTATCTCTTTTCTAAAAGGATCCGAAGCAATGTTAAACGAAGCCGCCGTACACGCCCTGAGCTCCATCAACAGCGAAGCAGCCTGTAAAAAACTCGTCGACGCCCTGGAAGAAACACAGGAAGAAAAGCAACCCTATCTTTGGGACGGATGCCTAAGCTGCGCCAATCATTGGATGGATTCCGACCTGAACGAAGCTATCTTGGAAGTGCTCAACAAGATGGCCGCCCCTGATTTCCCTGACCATATTCGTCTCGCCGCTGTCGCGCTGCTCATCCAAGCACAGCCGGAGCAGAGCCAAGCGCTGCTCACGGCTTTACTACAAGATCCCTCGTTCCCACTTGCATCGGATGCGCTCATGTTGGCGCGGAACATTGAAAACACCGAGATCACGCAATCGCTGATTGATCTGCTGCCCACCATCGCTGCGCCGCTGCGCGCCGGACTTTTAGATGCCCTCGCCGTGCGCGGAGACCGTAGCGCACGGGCCGCCGTACAAGCCTTTACGAATGATGAAAACACAGAAGTACGGCTCGCCGCCTTGAAAGCAACCGGTATGTTGGCAGATTCAACCTTGACTGATTTCCTATTAGACAGAGCGGTCAATGCCTCTGTGGAAGAACAGCGTATCGCCAAAGAAGCTTTGATGGTCATGGCCGATACCACCTTGAACACACAGCTCATGGAGGTTGCCAAAGGAAAGGATGACGAGCCCCTGCGACTGCAAGCAATCGCCTTGTTGGCTGAGCGCCAGGCAGCGGAATCCGTCGAACTTCTCTTTCTCCTTGCTGCTGATGGGGAACCCACCATTCGCGTAGAAGCCATTAACGCCCTTCGCGTACTCGCAACGGGCGATGAATTGTCACAACTGCTTCAATTGGTTTCTTATCCCAAGGTCGATGATATCGCTACTGTTCTCCCCTCCACGATCAAAGACTTGGCGCTGCGCCGTTTCGAAAATAACGATAAAGCCGCGCAGCCTGTCATCGAAAGCTTACAGCAAATACAGCCAAGTGAAGAAGACGATGATTCCGCGCTGAGCGCCTTCAATCTGCTTTTAGAAAGCCTTTCACTCATCGGCGGCGATTCTGCCTTCAACGAAATTCAGACACATCTCGCTGATGAAAACCTGCAAGTCAGAAAAAATGCGCTCCTCAGTCTATCCCGCTTTCAGCGAACCGAGACCCTTGAAATGTTGCAGCAGCGCGTAAAAGAAGAGCAGGACAACGCCACACGCGCCCTCGCCTATTCCAAATATCTCGGCGCCATGAGCACTGCGAAAATACTGCCCGGCAAGGATGTAGATGAACATTTGCGCTATGCCGCGGGGCAGGCACAAACGACGGCGGCACGTCGTGAATTCCTAGCTGCTTCTTCGCAATTGCCGTCTCTTGAATGTCTGCGATTGATTGAATCGGAATTGGACAATCCGGAAGTGGCAGCCGAAGCACTGCGTGCCGCACTCACGGTCAGCCGCGCGCTCACCGGGGCTTGGCCAAAAGAGGCGGCCGCACGGCTGCGCGCCATTGCCGACGACGAAACCCAAGGGCAAGAAATACGTCATGAAGCGAAAGATGCACTCAATACCATGCGAAGTCACAAAGACTATCTCATGGCATGGGAAATGGCGGGACCCTATTTTGAAGACAACACCATTGCCTATTTCCTTTTTGAACAGAAATTCCCACCCGAAAAAGACGCTGATTCTGCCAACTGGCGCTGCTTCCCGCTTCTGCCCAAAACTGAACCTCCTTTCAAACTGGATTTCAACCGAGTGCTCGGCGGAGATAATCGTGTCGTATTCATACGCTCTTTTATTAACTCACCCACCGATCAAGACGCAGTGCTTGAACTCGGCACAAACGACGGCTGCAAACTGTGGTGGAATGGAAAATTAATCCATGGGATCAATGTGGGGCGTCCTTTGACTCCCGGCGAAGATAAATTGGAGCTGCAGTTAAATGCCGGCCTGAATACACTCATGGTCGCCGTGTTTCAGCAAGAAGGTGATTGGGGCGCCACCTTGCGCTTCGTTGACCGCGAAGGCAACACTTTGGAAAATATCACCGCCTCTACGCAACCCTAATCGCTGGAATACAAATTCTTAACACTAACTATCTATTTTGAAGCAGGCGCATATCATCGCGCCTGCTTCAATGTTTTAGAACTATGCATGAACACAAATTAAGAGAGAGGGAGGAACTCCTCTCTAATCCAACAAGTAAGAGCGGATATATTCTTATTTCGAGTTTGAAGCTACGCCTTCATGAAATGGACTTTAGATTTTGAGTATGGCATACTTTAGGATCAGGAATAGGTATCCGTCAGACTGTGGTGCAATACTCAGACATGAATTTTCAGCGAGAACTAGAGCACTGCATGTAAGCGTGCCGGGATAGGTAGTAATACAGTCGCGCCAGATTCCAATTTTAACTGCAACCTTTTTCAGGAGATACATGCCATGCAATCTTGTTTTTCGTTCCTTATCCTCAAAAAAATACGGCCCTTACTGATTCTACTCGTAACTATAGCCTTTCTTTCTTCCACCGCCGCCGCAGTAGAGAATTGGCATGAACACGTCTTTTTCGGGCTCCACTATGACCTTCATCCCGGGGCGGCAGACACGGAACTTGGACGCGAAACCACTTACGAACACATTTACGAGATGTTGGAAAAAGTAAAACCTGACTTTGTCCAATATGACTGCAAAGGACATGTAGGCTATACAGGATATCCCACCGAGGTGGGAACGCCCTCGCCCGGCATACAACAAGATGCGCTGAAAATTTGGCGGGAAGTAACGCGGGACATGGGTATCCCCCTCTCTATCCATTATTCCGGTGTCTGGGATACACGAGCCATTGAATTGAATCCTGACTGGGCGCGCATTAATGCCGACGGTACGCCCGACCCCAATTATACGAGCCGACTAAGTGCCTATGATGACGAATTAATGATTCCGCAACTCCTCGAAGTGGTGCGAAATTATGATATTGACGGGATGTGGATCGACGGCGAAAACTGGGCGAGCCGACCGGATTGGAGCGAGGCTTGCCAACAGCTTTTCAAGGAACGAACCGGCATTGACCAAGTACCCATGAAAGCCGGAGATCCCCATTGGCATGAGTGGCTCACCTTCCATCGTGACTTATTTACCGAACACGTAACACGCTATACCAATGCAGTACATGAACTGAAGCCTGAGTGCATGGTCACGAGCAACTGGATGTACAGCGTTCGGCAGCCCGAGGCATTAAACGCGCCCATCGACTATTTGAGCGGTGATTATGATCCTTCTTTCGGCGCAGAACGTGCCATGCCCGAGGCGCGCTTTTTAGCAAGCCGCGGCAAAGCTTGGGATCTGATGGCATGGTCTTTTCTTCAGACCAATAATCAAGGATGGACCAGCAAACCGGCTGTCCATTTATGTCAAGAGTTGGCAACAGTCATGGCACAAGGGGGCGCTGTATTTGTTTACAACCAACCCCAACGAAGCGGACGGCTCACCCAATGGCATCAGGATATTCTTGCTGAAGTCGCTCAGTTCTGTCGTGCACGGCAAGCCTATTGCCAGAATACGGGGACCATCCCTCAGGTTGCCGTCTTGCACAGCGAATCCTCCTATTATCGTTACAATGATCCGCTCTTCAATTTCGCACAAGCTAATCATCCCATGGAAGGCGCCCTCTTTGCCCTCCTCGAAAATGGTTATAGCGTAGACATTCTCAACGAAGTGACTTTGTTAGAACGCATCGACGCTTATCCCTTCATCGTCATTCCCGAAGCGGAGAATGTGTCAGAAGATATGAAAGCGGCTTTGCCTGCCTATGTGGAGAAAGGCGGTCAACTGCTCCTGAGCGGCGCCCATGTAGCAGACCAATATGGAGAATTAGCAGGCGTCGCCAAAGAAGAAAATTCCGAAGCGGCCGGCGGCTGGCTGCCCGCTGCTAACGGCGCTGTAAAAGTTGCCGGAGCATACCAGCCCACGATTTTGCAAGGCGCGACCAGCCTCGCCCCCGTTTTGTATCAACAAGAACCTGTATTGAATCAGCACCATTTTTCTGCAGCGACCGTGCATAATTACGGTAAGGGTCGGGTAGCCGCCATTCATGGCCCCCTCTTCCGCAATTATTATCAATGCCGTTACCCGGGACAGCGCCGCTTCATTGGCGACGTACTTAGCGCTTTAGATACAGCGCAATTGATACATGTGCAAGGGCCTTGGTTTATAGAGATGGCTGCGCGAACCAAAGACAGGAATTTACATATCCAACTCATTAACCGCAGCTCCTCAGGCTATCTCGCGCATAACCGTCATATCGTTGAACATGTGCCGGACGCGGGCCCATTCACCGTCCAAATACCCTTGGCGGCACGGCCGAGCCGCTGCTATGCAGCCCCCGATCCCGTGGGCATCGATTGGCATTGGAGCGATGGGCTCTTAACCGTAACTATTGACGGATTACACATTTACAATGTGTTGGTTGTGGAACCTTCCTTCAAGGAATAACAAGCCTTAATCCATTGTATAAGATATCGGGAAGTAAAAATACCTTCTGAAAGAACGATATATTGGTATAATCAGCCCGGAAGGGACTGTTAAGATCCGAGCCCTTCCTGCCGAATCTTTAATCTATTCACCCGTTGAAGCGCGCATCCGCTTTAACCTGTTGCATTGAAAGAAGGAGAAGACATGAGACAATGGCTCATACAATCAAGTATTAATCACCCCAAAACCTTGGTGGGCAGCATGATTTTGATCACCCTGCTCTTGATACTTGGTGTCGCCGTGCCAACCTTATGGCCGGGCGCTATTCCGCTTCCCCCGGTTCGAGTGGATACAGATCCGGAAAATATGCTGGATGCTGACGAGGCAATCCGTGTTTTCCACAACGAGATGAAACGTGATTTCGTTCTTAATGAAATCATCGTTGTGGGCGTTGTAAATAATCATCATCCCGAGGGTGTTTTTAATCCGGAGAGCCTGCGCCGCATCTACGATCTCACCGAATATGCGAAGACACTGCAAGGCAGCGCGCTGGGCTTGGAAGATGAACATGCCGGCGTCGTTGCCATGGATATTATCGCACCCTCAACGGTAGACAATATCGAACAGGGCGGTCTGGGCGAAGTAAAGTTTGAATGGCTCATGCCCCATCCCCCCGAAACGGAGGAAGAAGCGCTCGCAGTACGCAATAAAGCGGAGGCAATCCCTTTCCTCAAAGGAACCATGGTTTCAGACACAGGCAAAGCTTTAGCCCTCTATCTGCCTATTACCTCCAAAGACCTCAGCTACCGCATTTATTCTAAGCTGAACGCTAAGATAGCGGAACTGGGCGGTGATGATGAATGGCATATTACAGGCTTGCCCGTTGCCAATGATACCTTTGGCGTGGAAATGTTCATCCAGATGGCGATCTCCGCTCCTTTGGCCATGCTCGTGATCTTTTTGCTCATGCTCTACTTCTTCCGCAAACCGGTGCTGATTATGGCACCCATGATCCTGTCTCTGGTTATCGTCATTATCAATATGGCACTGCTGGTCATGACGGGCAACACGATTCATATCATGAGCTCCATGATTCCCATATTCATTATGCCTATCTCCATTTTGGACTCTATCCATATCTGTTCCGAATTCTTTGAGAATTATCAACGCTTCAAAGATCGCAAAAAGACCATTGAATATGTCATGGACACCTTGTTCACAGCGATGCTTTACACCTCGCTCACCTCGGCGGCAGGCTTTGCATCGCTGGCAGTGACCCCTATTCCGCCGGTGCAAGTCTTCGGAATTTTCGTCGCCATGGGCGTAATGATCGCGTGGATTCTTACGGTCACCTTTATCCCCGCCTATATCATGTTGATACCGGAACGTTCTCTGGAAAAATTCGGTGCTTCAGCAGATAAAAAAGAAGATGATTCCGCCGCTCAGGAAACCAGGCTCGGACGTTTTCTTGCCGGTGTGGGACGCTTTTCCTACGGTCAGGCGAGAATCGTCCTCATCATTGCCGTGTTGCTCAGTGCGACCGCCATCTACGGCATTAGCCGTATTCAGGTGAATGATAATCCGACGCGTTGGTTTAAGCCTACCCATCCCATCCGCGTGGCAGATCGTGTTCTCAACGAACACTTCGGCGGCACGTATATGGCTTATCTATCTCTGTCACCGAAGGAAGCGGTAGAAGATTTGGCCGCCTATGCCGGCAATTTGGAAGCCCGCCTCCGCGAACGCATACAAGAACCGGACATACCGGAATCGATCCGTCCGGAATTGCTGTCTCTTGCCGATGCCGTTCCTGCAGAAGCGGAAAGTGCCGCTGATGCAGACGCCCTTTTGAGTGCTTTACAAACAAGAGTCAACACGGCACAAGACGCGTTGATGGACACGCTGACCGATGACGCACACAGTGCTGAAGACTTTGACGAGAAAGCCGATGCTTGGGACGAAATTGCCCTATTTGTGGATATGGAAACCCAGCGAGGCGAAACCTTCAAACAACCCGAAGCTCTCGCCTACATTGAAGCGGTACAAAAAGTTCTTGAAGAAACGGGTATTGTCGGAAAAAGCAATTCTCTGGCAGATATTGTGAAGACCGTCCACCGCGAACTCATGGAAGGCGACCCAAGCTACTTCAGGATTCCCGACAGTGCGCGGGCCGTTGCACAATGCCTCATCACCTATGAGAGCAGTCACCGCCCACAGGACATCGGTCATTTTGTGACCCACGATTACCGCAACTCCAGTATTTGGGTACAATTGAAAAGCGGTAATAATCAAGACATGAAGACTGTAGAAGAGCAACTGGATAGGTTCATCAGTGCAAATGCCGCGCCGCTGGATATCGAATCACGGTGGTTCGGACTGACCTACATCAACGTAATCTGGCAGGAAAAGATGGTCTTTGGAATGCTGCAGTCTTTCCTCGGCAGCTTCCTTATTGTGCTGCTCATGATGGTAATCATGTTCCGTTCCGGACTCTGGGGATTAATTTCTATGATTCCGCTGACCGTTACCATTGGCTTCATTTACGGTATGGTCGGATTGATCGGCAAAGACTATGATATGCCCGTGGCGGTGCTGTCATCGCTGACGCTGGGCATGGCGGTGGACTTCGCCATCCACTTCCTGTCCCGATCCCGGGACATCTACGAGACCGATGGGCCCTGGGTCAAGGTATACCCCATTATGTTCGACAAGCCGATCCGCGCTATTGTGCGCAACGTGATCGCTGTTGCCATCGGATTTACGCCGCTGCTCCTCGCGCCCTTGGTTCCCTATAACACAGTAGGAATCTTCATGGCCGCCATTTTGGGAATCTCCGGCGTATCCACCCTCTTGATCCTGCCGTCACTGGTTCGTTATCTTGAACCATTGCTATTCCCGAAAAATCGTGTTTGTAGAATAACCTGCCATTGCGGTACCTGTTTAGTGACCGCTGTGATTGCCGCGGCAGCTGTTGCCGTCAATGTGCCGGTATTTATGAATGCTACGTGGACCAATATGACCATGGTCAGCCTAGCCGCCATGGCGATCTCCGCCTCCATCTGTTATGTCATGTCCCGACGGCGCAAATGTCAAACACCGGCAGCTGAATGCGGTGAAAAAGAATAAAGCGAAATAGAATACCTATTGTGGAAGCCTGCAGCTCTTCCGACAACAAAGGAAGCTTTCGGCTTATAATAGAATACACACACAGTCTGAACACTGTTCAGGAAAGGAGCATATGATGAAACTTTTACGAATCAGCGCCTTAATGGTATTGGCAATAAGCCTGGTCGCCCCTATGGCCGCCTACGGGCAAGATGCCACTTCAGTCGATGAGATCGTCAATAAAACCAATACTGTCGCCTACTACCAAGGTAAAGACGGGCGCGCCCAAGTTAAAATGACCATTGAGGATCAACAGGGCAACAAACGAGAACGGGAGTTCGTTATTTTAAGACGGAACGCCGATGACAAAAACGAAGAGCAGCAATTCTACGTCTATTTCAAAAATCCCGCAGATGTGCGTGAAATGGTTTTCATGGTATGGAAACACGTGGGCAAAGATGATGACCGCTGGATGTATATACCGGCATTGGACGTGGTCCGTCAGATCGCTTCCAGCGATAAACGGACCAGCTTTGTCGGTTCCACCTTCTTTTACGAAGACGTGTCCGGGCGCAGTCTGTTGGAAGACGACCACGAACTCGTAGAGACTACCGACAATTATTACGTACTTAAGAATACCCCCAAAAATCCCGGTTCCGTTGAGTTTGATTCTTATACCATGCACATCCACAAAACTTCGTTCATCCCCGTCAAAGTGGAATACGAAAAAGGCGGCAAGGTCTACAGAACCATGGAATCCCTGAAAGTGGAGAACATCGACGGTTTCCAGACCGTAACCCAGTCAAAAATAAAAGACACGAATCTGGGCACGGAAACGACCTTGGATTATCAAAAAGTAGAATATAATCGCGATATTCCTGAAAATATCTTTAGCGAACGCTTTATGCGCAGAGCGCCCCGTCAATATCTGGATTAAGCAAAAGCACAGATCCCGAGATTGATTTCCGAGCTAGATAAAGGAAGGGAGATGGCTGTGAAAGATAATTTCACCGGATTTTTGAAATATGCTGTTGTGCCCACTTTGCTGTGGACTCTGTGCCTATTGCTGGTGGGCATACCAAGCGCAGCTGACGAACCGGCATTGCCGAAGGGACTTGAGCCTATGCCCGCCGCTTCAGAGCCAAGCCTGCCGCAAGGACTGGAACCAGCAGAGCCTGCCCTGCCCATAGGCTTGGAAAGTGACGAACCCGGCTTGCCCGAAGGATTGGGAAGCGCCGAACCCGGATTGCCCGAAGGACTAGGAAGCGCTGAGCCCGCGTTACCGGCAGGTCTTGAAATTTCCAACGCAAGCACGGAGACAGACACAGAATCAACAGCTGTCAAAACGCCCCCCTTTGTACTGCACGGATTTTGGGATACACGAGCCGGAACGCGGGTTCAATCGGATTCCGCGCAGGTGAAAGACGCCACACTGGGCGAATCCCGGCTCCAACTCAAAACGGATAAGGATTGGGATAATCTCTTTGCTGAATTCACAGCGGACGGTGTTTTTGACGCCGTTGAAGAACGCGCAAAATTAGACATCCGTCAATTGCGCTTGACGTGGACACCGATCGACGCCCTAGATATACGTATTGGACGACAGGTCTTGACCTGGGGAACAGGAGACATGCTTTTTATTAATGATCTCTTCCCTAAAGATTGGGTGTCCTTTTTTAGCGGACGCAACGAAGAATATCTAAAAGCGCCTTCCAACACACTCCGCATCGGTTGGTTCAATGAATGGATGAATGTAGAACTTGCCTATTCGCCGCGCTTTGATCCCGACCGCCATATCACGGGCAAACGCTTCAGCTATTACAGCCCACTTCATGGCAGGACTGTGGGCCGAGCAAATAGAACGCGAGCCGACAAACCGGACCATTTTTTCGATGACGATGAAATCGCATTGCGTTTATATAGGAATATTGGCAGCGCCCAATTGGCCTTTTACGGGTACTCAGGCTTCTGGAAAAGTCCCGGCGGTATGCAGCTGATCCCTATGCGCTCTGTTTTCCCCAAACTCAACGTCTACGGCGCCAGCTTACGGGGCACCGTCGGGCGCGGTATCGGCAATATCGAAGTCGGTTATTATGATTCCCGTGACGATCGCCGGGGCCGTAAAGCACTTATTAACAACAGTGAATTCAGGATGCTCCTCGGTTATGAACGCGAAATCGCCAAGGAATTAACTTTAGGGCTCCAGTATTATCTGGAGTATATGATGCGTTACAGCGCATACCGAGATACGCTGCCTTTCTTTATGACGGCTCGAGATCGTGATCGCCATGTGACCACGGTGCGCCTCACAAAATTGCTCATGAACCAAAATCTCATTCTGTCATTGTTTGCCTATTTCAGCCCCTCTGATAGCGATGCCTATTTACGCCCCAATATTACGTACAAAATAAGTGATACCCTCACGGTTGAAACAGGCGGCAATATTTTCCTCGGCGCTCATAAAGACACCTTTTTCGGACAGTTTGAAGACAACACCAATATCTACGCAGGATTTAGGGTCTCTTTTTAAGTACGCTATAAAATCTTATTATCGTGGGCTATAAAATTCCGCATCATGATCGGAAAGCATCCCCTCCTCAATCATCCGTTTCATGCGGGGTATATCAACGGGGCGCGGCTTGCCGCTGCTCTCCCCTTGCTCCTGGAACACTGTGCTTCGAAAGTACGGTACTGCCTCCGAGACGGACAGCATAAGACATCCCCAAAAGATCGCCGCCACACAGAAGAGGAAAATGAGGTTGCCGCGATCTTTGTACAGCGGATCCTGCGATACCGGCGCATGCCTTATTCCGGTGATACATTGATCACAATGGATGCAGTCCAATTCTTCGGTAGTGTTGACGCCCAAGTGACACCGAGCCGGGATCTGACGTGGCATCCAAAAGCGCAAGAGACGCACACCGTTCAATAGAGAGAGGAAGGCGCCTGTGGGACAAAGATTGCGGCACCAAAAGCGAGGCGACACGAGCGATAGAAGCAACACAGTAATCCCGAGTACAAAAAGATAAACGGCACCTGTTTTTCCGAAAAAATTACTCAACAAATCTCCCTGTAAAAGTGCGGTGTCCTGCGTCAAAGCAAAGAGCATTAGGAGAAAGAAAAGGAGGAGATATTTAACGATCCTGCCGTAACGCCAGGTGGGTTTTTCAGGAATCTTGTAGCGCTTCGGGACAAGCTCCCCCAAGAACTCCTGCAGCGCCCCGAAAGGACATAAATAACCGCAATAGAAATTGCCAAAGAATAGAACGAATAAGGGCACAAGAAGCGTCAAAAAAACAACGCCGGTGAGTTGCAGCATACGCCAATTAATCGACAAGAGCATAAGAACATGGTGCAGGGAATATTGTAAATTCAACCCTAGCCCCGCGACAACCAAAACCACAAGGAGGAGCGCCCGCCTTCGCCATACCCCGGGTTTGCGGCGCAGCAGAAGAGCAACAACAGCCATTGCTGAGAGCAGCATAAAATGACGACGCTGCATTTTTTCGGCGCCTCCCCGAGACTGTAAAGGCGCTGTGTCCTTCTCCACATCCACGCCAAGTACTTCTCGGCCGAACCCTAGGGTTGCATTTTCCAAGATTTGCGTGATTGCATCAGCCGTAATGGTTGCTCCACTAACTGAATCCACCTGTGCAAATGGATCCTCCGCAAAGAGGCTTCGCTCCAAAAGACGTCCTTTTTCTGTCTCCACCATGCGCAAATAGGCAGGTGTTTCCCGATGGCGCAGCACGTCATAATTTCGGAGGAGTCCGTCTTTCGAAATGTATATCAAAAGATCCAAGGGCCCGCCATAGGCGTCTATCGGCGCCGCCCAATCACTGCTGTCAAAGATATATCCCGCTTGCGACGCATCCTCCGCATCCACCGAAAGATATTCTTTGCTCAAGCCGGAAGCGTCTTGAAAATATTTCTTTTCCGGAGTAAGATCGCCCGCCAAGGAACGGGCAGGCCCTTCAAGATTTTGGACAGCGCCAAGGGCATTACGCGCCGCCGCAATCTGAGAAAGCAACAAGGCATAACATGCCACACCAACCAATAGATAAGCCCATCTACGCAGCCGCTGCGCAAAGGGGTCGACGGCTATCCCCGTACAAGAAGAGGGTAAAAATAAAGGAGGCAGATTAATGAGCACCAGGCATCCCAAAATCAAAAGGGCGCCAGACACACCCGCAATAGGCAAAAGCAATACGCCGGTTAAAAATCCGCCGGCTGCACCGCCAAGGGTATCCACAATTTCCAGCCGCGCCGCCGCTTTCTGTGTTTTTATCTGCGCTTCTTTTAAAGACTTTGCCGCCAAGGGAAAATAAACACCGGTAAAAATCCCGCCCAATACAAATAAAATAAACCAATAGTATTTTGGACCGGAGGGAAATAAAAATAAAATACATAAGAGCAGCACGTGGAACAACAGACAGCTTCCTGTCATTATCCGACCAAAGGAATCGGAACGGTCTTTTTGTAAGATGCTGATACCGGCACTGCCCACGGCGCCGCCAAACATGAAGAGTGCAGTAACCAATCCTATCTCCAGAAATAAGGATCCGAAACGAGATTGATACAAAAAGATGAGGATCATGTTGAAGGTCATACTCGCCAGCCCCGTCGAAAAGACCAAAAACAGGCTGTCAAAATAGTTCCTTGCCGCCCCCTTCCGCCCCTGCAGTCTGTACACCATTCTCAGCAAAAGATAAAGAGCGATAGCGATGAAAAAAAGCCAAAGTCCCGCTTCATATATATAGCGCAGTGCTCTGGATACAGTGCGCCATTCCGCTTGTTTTAACGCTAAGAAAAAACCGAACTTCAATGCCTTCGGCGTGTTATCGGTGTTGATCAACGCCTCTTGGGGAAGAGATCCAAGCCTGTCCGTATAGGCTTGCTGTTGGAATTGGACGCGGTCTGCACTATAGAGAATCCGTATTGCTTCGGGAGGATATAAACGCTCAGCTCCGGGAATGTTTTGATAACGGTGAAATAATATTTCCGGATCTTGTTCGAGATTGCCGCCCTTGGATGCCATGAACCAACTGTCATCGCCCGGCTTTAGGACGATGTGATCAAAGACTTCTTTCAGTGTTGCAAGCATAACACCGCCGGGATCGGTCACCTCTTCGCCCAGATAGTTAGCGCCGCCGCTGACCCGCACACTAACCATGCCTGTTGGTGTTAGGATCTTTTCGAGTTCAGCAAAAAACTCCCGTGTACAAAATCGGTTTAATGAAAGTGTTGTGACATCGGGCAAACAGAGCGCCACCATGTCATATTTTTGGGCTGTGTGGCGCACATAGTTTCCAAAATCTTCCGAAACTACTTTTAAATTGTCGGGCAGTTCCTTTGAAAGAAAGCTCCTGAGTGCCTCTGTATATTCAGGATCAGGATGAAGCCAACTTACCTGCATATCTTCTGAAAGGGAGGCAAAGGCGGCACTTACCCCAAGGGTATTCGAACCAAAGACGAGAATTTCCCGTGCGTCAGGCTGTTGCGCCAGATGTATCGCAGCGACTTCTGCCGCCTCATCACCGCCGGGATAGGATTCACAAACGCTGCCGCCGGTCATGAAGATCCATTGTTGATCGCGACGGCCCATCGAATAGCGGGCGTGTCCGCTGCTCCAGCTGCTTTCGAACCAGTCAGCGGGAAGGAGGCGCGCCCACGCCGCCAAATCCTCCGTCCGTGTCCAGTATTGACCCAAGCGACGTGGATATCCGCTTACCGCGATACTGCCAACCAGAACCAACAACAAAAGCCATTGCAGCCATTGAAATCGGGATTGTCGTTCTTGAATAAGCCACGCCAATACGCCAATGACCGTAACCAATGCCAAGATTATAAAGACGAGTTGACCGGAAAAGTGATTGCGGAGCAATAAGGTCACAAACAAACCGCCCAGACAAGCGCCGAGAGTCTCAAGGGCATAGACCCGCGACACAGGTTGTCGGGAATCTTGTTCTGCCCACCGACATCCCACGGGAAATAAAAATCCGGTCAAAAAGCTCACAGGGCTATTGAGCAAAAATAACAATCCCAACATCCGCGTTAACGGGAACAGCTCATAAGCCTGAACACCGGCAAAGGATCGGACGTTGATCGTCAACACGTGCTGCAAAAGGAAAGCGGGAATATAAGCAAGGAGCGCCAAGGGGAAGAAAAAGGAATGCTTCGTGGGAAATAGGAATTCCCACCGGCCAAACCATGCGCCGATACCGACCCACAACAGCCAGCTGCTGTAGAAGGCGGCAACCATCAATTCATTGTATTCAAAGGCAGAAAAGACATCGCGAAAAAGTAAGGATTGCGCGACTAAGGAAAAGAACCCCAGCCCCAGTAAAGGGAAGGCGTTGGCTGTTCTTTTGACGCACATACTCTAATGTTCTTCTTCAAAAACAATCGCTTCAAAAACGGTCCAAGAAGCGCCTTCTTTCCAAGCATCTTGTCTGAGTCCTGCTTTCAAGGAAAGATTCGTGAGTGTTTCTTCCAAAGTCCAGCCTTGTTCAGGGGCGACCTGCGGCAAAAAAACTGCGCTGTATCCGTCTTTTCTCATGACCATGCCATGCTTGCCCAACTCAATATCCCAATAGGTGGAAACAGGACGGGGCGGCGTCAAAGCAGATATTTCATAATGGAGCAAGGGCAAGTCTTTCTCGCTTACCCGTGGGAAACGATGGTCGTTGATACCTGCGTCAATAGCGCGTTCCAACACCGCCTCATAAAGCGGACGATGAGGAACGATCTCGCCGATGCAGCCGCGCAATCGTCCGTTGATGGTGAGCGTGACAAAGGCGCCCATCTGTTGTTGCATCCCCGGTGTCACCGTGATACCAAGGCTTTCCACGGTAGGCATTGTGCCTGTGGTTACAAAGCTTTCCAAGGCTTTTCGCGCAAGGCGAAGCAATACCCTTTTATCCTCTTCGGAAAGGCTACGCTCGACCTCTTTATCATTTTCGGCAACGTGTTTCGAGTTATTCCAAGAGCCGGTGAATGCAGCCGACAAATAGCTGACCGACATGGATGTATCTTGGGTCATGCGCCCGGAAGTATTGTATTCGAACAAGTGCCCGGCTGCCGGATCAGGCAACATGGATAAAAGGATCAAAATGGGATAACGCCCGCAAATCGTTGCGCCTGTCTTCTCCACATAAGCGTTAAAGCCCGCACCGTCCTTATCACCTATTTTTTCCCAAGCGCCAAGATCCAATTGCTCCAAATTACTATCAATATCCGTATCAAAGGGAACATACCCGTAATTCGCGCCGTAATGGGTAAAGTCTGTACTTACAACGACCAAGCTTTGATCATCGGTAATTTCCAACAGAGCTTTAGCCATGGCCGCCACTGCAGCATTATCCAGTTGCCCCACCACAACGGGCACGACTTTGAAATCAGACAGCGCCTCCTGCAACAAGGGAAACTGTATCTGCACACTATGTTCTTGTTCATCTACACCGGGGACTACCTGAAACTGTGGATGCTTTCGCAGGGCGTCGCACGCTTCCACATCCAAAGCGACCTCACCCAAAGGCGTGACGACATGCGTTAAATCAGAGACATGAGCAGCGTTGCGCAGGGCAAAGCGGTGGGACGGCCCCATAACAATGACACGCTTGAAAGATCGGTCTGCAACTTTTCGATAAGCCGTCGCTGCCACAGCGCCGGAATATCGGTATCCCGCATGGGGCACAATCAACGCCTGTACGGATGATAAGGGGCTGCTGTCTGCCGACGCCAGACATTCTTCTATCTCCGATTTTAAGAGTGATTTATTGCCGCTATACCACGTACCCGCCAAAGGGGAGGTCATACTCTTTTTTGATTCGACCGATTTCATAGGTATTGGAATCTCCTGTGTTGCCAACGCGTTATTGTGAGTCAATCCTGCAGCGAAAAAATACAGTAATACGCCGATAATAACGAAGCAAAACGGCATGCGTAAAGACCATGCCTTATTAAAAGATCTGTGTCGCATCTAAGGCTCCTTTCCTTCAAGACAAGCGCCCATCCCCTTACCCCGCCCAAGTTGATGGACGCTTCATTTCCTGTTCATCGATTCTTTTTATCGGGCCGGGATAAGGATATCCTGTGTCCGATCTTTGAAGCGGTTGAGACAAGGCGCGCATCTTTTTTTTACGCAGCGGCACCAGCAGCAACGCCGACAGCGATAAAAACATACGGCGGCTTACTGCCACAACCCGTAAATCTCTTTTCCGCAGAAACATTTTCCATCCTTAAGGTTGTTGTTGATCACGGTAAAGCCACGACGTTCTATAAGCAATGCGTTACACTCAGGACAATAGGTGTTTTCAGCATCGGGCAAAGAAAGGTTACCGATATACACATAATGAAGCCCCTCTTCTTGCGCAATCGTTCGTGCCAATTGCAATATTTCCGCCGGTGTAGGCGGCAAGTTTTGCATGCGGTATTGGGGGTGAAACCGTGAAAAATGCAGCGGTGTATCAGCTCCCAAGTGGGACACAATCCAACGGGTAAGGCGCCGCAAATCAGCTTCGCTATCGTTGAGCGTTGGAATAACCAGATTGGTCACTTCCAAAAGCAATCCCATTTCTTTTGCCAAAACGCAGGCATTCAAAACGGGCCCCAAAGAAGCGTCGCAGACATCCTGATAAAAAGATTCTGACATGGCTTTTATATCAATCTGAGCGCCGTCAACATAGGCAAATAATCGGCGCAGCGGTTCTTCATTGAGGTAACCCGCCGTCACAAGGATGTTTCGCAAGCCCGCTTCCCGTGCTTTCATGGAACACGCTAAGGTGTATTCATAAAAAACGAGGGGCTCCGTATAGGTGTATGCCATAGACTGGCAGCCAAATTTTTGGGCAAGAGCAATCAACTGTTCCGGCAATAACTCTTGCGCCGCCACATTTTCAGGATTCTCTTGGGAAATCTCCCAATTTTGACAATTCAGACAATGCAGATTGCATCCTACCGTTGCGATGCTCAAGATATCCGTACCGGGAAGGAAATGAAATATGGGCTTTTTTTCGACGGGATCCAAGTGAACAGCACAAGGATGACCATAGCTAACCGCAACAAGGCGGCCGTCAATATTCACCCTGATACGGCATTCACCGCTTTGGCCGGGAGCAATGATACATGCCTTAGGGCACAAGTCACATTGTACCGTCATTGATAGTTCTCTCCAGTCATACTCCCTATTGTGCTATTTGTTGGGCGCTATGTCAAGAGAGCGGACAGTATACAGGGCACTATCCCTTGGTGAAGCGATCGAGGTCTGCAGTATTTTTCTATCTACGGGCAGATATAATCTAAGGTGATGTCACGCTTGTTTGTCTTTTTTCTTGTCCGCCTTGGACTTACGTTTTTCCAAAAGAGTCTGCTTTGCCGCTTTCTGCGGTTCCCGTTTTCCTTTATCTTTCTTTCCTTGGGTAGCCATGGCATTTTCTCCCTATTGACGAGGTGGAAAAGTTGTACGCCACAATGAATACAATGTTTATTTCCACTTTATTGTACATAAGATACGCCCTGAAAAATCAATTATTTCCCCCCTCACTTTTCCCGGATCAAGTGCAGCTATACGGAGCTTTATAAAAGCCTTTTAAGCGTTAAAAACCTGTCGAAATACAGACCTTTCCCCTAGAACTTAAATGTGGTATTATGACGAACAAACGCCGCAAGGAACACTTGCGCGCTGCGGATGAAGCATTAAACGAATAGACTGCAACTTCTGAGTCTCTATCGAAAACCAAAGCAATAAAAGGAAACTTCGATGAACCTTCAAAACAGATGGTATTTGAATCTTGGGCTGATTGTTGCCTTCACCTTAATAGCAAGCTTTGCCTGCCCTTTCGCCGACGAAATAAAACCTGCAATCGAAATACTCGATCAAAATATGGCCGTTGCTGATCCCGATGGAGATTGGCTGTGGTATGACGCCGCGGAATTGACCGTGGAAGGCAAAGGCTGGAACGACACCGCTTCCTTTTATCATCGCCTCCCTGCACGGGCGGAAAAGATCGTTCGTTCTTCCGTCTGGAGTCTCAGCAATCACTCGGCGGGTATGGCAATACGCTTTTCCACGAACGCGCAAAGAATCGGCGCTAAATGGAAGGTCAGCAATACGAGTTTGGCGATGCCCCACATGCCTGCCACGGGCGTGAGCGGTCTCGACATTTACGTACACAACGAAGGCACGTGGCAATGGATCGGCGCCGGTCGTCCCGCCGCCCAAGAAACACAAGCGATTCTTGCCTCCGGCATCCCTGAGGGCGAATATGAATATCTCATTTATTTGCCTCTTTATAATGGAACGGATCGTTTGGAAATAGGTGTTCCCCCTGAAGCTGTTTTGTCGCAACCGCCGGCACGGCCTGAAGGTCAAGACAAACCGATCCTCTTCTATGGCTCCTCCATCACCCAAGGCGGATGCGCGGCACGCCCCGGTATGGCATATCCCTCCATTATTGGCCGGCATCTCGATTATCCCACGATCAATCTGGGTTTTTCAGGAAATGGCACTATGGACGCGGAAATCGGCGAACTGATGGCTGAGATTGAGTGCGCCGCCTACGTTATTGATTGCGTGCCCAACACGAATGCGGAAGAGATCACAGAACGGATCGTGCCTTTCGTAACCGCCCTGCGCGCAGCGCGTCCGGACACGCCGATCCTGCTTGTTGAAAGCGTCCATTACCAATCGGGTACCTTCCTGCCCGAAGTGCGTAAGGGCAATGTAACCAAAAACAACGAGCTTCACGCAGGTTATGAGCGTCTCGTCGAAAACGGAATCAACGATCTGCATTATTTCTTCGGAGCGCCTCTGCTCGGCAACGATGGGGAAGCGGCGGTCGATGGCGTTCACCCCACCGATCTGGGATTCTTGCGCATGGCTGAATGTCTGGAACCTGCCTTACGCGCCATACTCGCCAAATAAAAGAGCGAGGCTTATAAGGTTGACGCAGCGGCGCCGTGTTCTTCTCTTTAAGGATTCAGACGCTCTATGATCGCTTGCAGATGATCCACATCGCGCTTGAGTATGGCGATACGCTCCTCATTGGTTTTGCCTTTGCCCAAGGACTCATCTTCAATACAGATGTTACCGCGATAGCCTGCTTTCGCCAAAATACCCAGCGCTTTTTCTAAATCGATATCACCTTCATCAAGAGGACAGGCATAGCGGCCATATTGCCAACCTGCCTCGCGCGTAACTTCCCGCATCTCCTCAGGATAGTTGATATTCTTTACATGGGTATGCTTTGTGTAGGGCGCTAACACGCTTATAATGCCGTAGACTTCCGATAAAGGATAACCGCGCCAGTAGAAGTTTCCTAAATCCAGGGTAGAACCAAGCCGGTCTGAGCCGACCTCTTGAAAAATATTCAATAAGAACGCCAGATTGTTGCCCTGAAAGCCATGGTTTTCGATGCCCAGCGTTATCGATGAATTCGGAGTACGCGCCAATACTTCGCTTAGCGCATCCGAAAATAATTGCACGCGCCTCTCAAAATCCAACTCCCGTTCTTTAGACATGGCGGAATCAATGCGTACCGTCTCTGCGCCCAACAAATCCGCTATCTCAATGGCACGAACAACCCAGCTCACATTGGATTCCTTATCTCCAGCACTAAAGTCACAGGCCGTTAAGACCGCGCAGATGTGCACACCATGAGACTCCGAACGGGCGCGAAAGGCGCGGACATCGTCATCAGAAGCAAGGATAACTTTTTCTTCCTTATCAGGGGCGTGGACAGAAAAATCACGATCCAAACTTAATTCTATCGATTGGATACCCAGATAGGCTAAGCCTTCTTGGGTGGTGGCGAAAGTATTTTGCGTAAGCGAACTTTCGCGGATAGACACATACATCCCTGTTGATTCTTTAGACATGGCTTGTGTTCCTTCTGCGAAGAGTCCGGCGCCGGGAAGGTATACACCCAACACAATGGCTAGAAACAGCATCTTTTTTTTCTGCGTTTTAAACATCGACATGGTCATTTGCTCCTCTCTATAGCGTCTAATAATCTCAATACGATTCTTCAGTCCTTAGGGTTTACATCGTTGACAAGGGCTCAGCCCTCGGCTTTTGGCCTCTTTCAAGCTTACCGCTGTACTGCCGCCTTTCAGCGTCTTACAGTCTTTTCGGTGATAGCGTGTGCCTGTTTTCGTAACATAAACGGTTGTCGTCCCGTCCAGAGGTGAAGGGGGCGGCGGCTCAACTTTATTCGGCGCGGCATCGGTTTTTTTGGGTAATCTCCGAAAATCCCAAGGCGCAACAGGGTTCTTGTCTTTCCATAGGCCTAGCTTTTGCGCTTGTGCCTGTGCCTGTAAGCTCTTAAATTCTTCTTCGTTCCGAGCGTAGTGTTCATACCACCATGCCAGACCGGCACGAATTAATTCCCGATTTAATTGCCGACCGTCCGGCAGGACGACTTCTGCCACGAGCCGTTGATAGCGATCAATATCTCTGATCCGTATGAGCACCACCTTTTGAAAACAGGCGTCACTGGTAAATTGTTTGGCGCGCGTACCATATGCCTGTTTCTTTTCCGGTGTATCAATGCCCCACAAGCGAATACGAACAGCTTTACCATCCCGCAGCACACTAATGGTGTCCCCATCGGCAACACCAACAACGCGCCCTTTGAATTCATTAGCGTTAAGCTCCGGTTCAGGCGGTTGTTGACAACTAAGACCATGGAGAACCAGCAAGCAAAGAAGCGCTGCCACACAGGCGCGCGTTAGGACGGCCTTGCAAACTCTCCGTCTCATAAGAAGCGGTGACGCCTTCGTCTCTACCATGCCCAGCGATTTCAAATAATTGGGGAAAGATGCAAAAATGGGTTTAACCTTCCTATGCTCCATGGCGCGGCCTCCCGCCAAGAACGACGACAAATCGCTTTACATGGGGAATTGATAACGGCCTTTTCAGAGCGCTGTATTTTCCTTTGTTTTCGTGTCCTTGTAATTCAAATTATAAAGATTTTTTATGGTCTTATTGATTCTGGCATAGCGGGCACTCCCCACAATACTGACAACGATACCTGCAGGCAAACAGCCGATGCCTAATACTAAAAACCAGGTATGGGTCGCAAAATTGATTATGGTAAGTCCCGCGACAAGCAAAGCGACCCCGGAACGCAAATACGCCAGAAGGGTTCTTTCATTTGCCAGCAGGGTGCGATCAATAGCGAGATGATCTCTCAAAATAAGATTTTCTTGTTTCATTTTAACCAACGGACCTTGTCGGTGCCTACATCAATTCCTAATTATTCAAATACCATTCCGGTCTGAATAGTTCGAGAGAAAGAGGAAAGGGATGAACCAATAAAACCCCACATCGTAAACAAGGTTCAACACCTATGCCCGGTTCTTTTCTATAAAAGTATCACCAAAGCGGTATAGCAAGTCAAACAGCCGGGTTTGCCGGAGCCTTGTTGACGTGAGACAATAGAAGCTGCTCTGTAGCCTAGCTTTCTCTTTTACAGGGGCATTACAGATCTTAAAAAGTCACGCTACCCCAACCCCTTGGTTTTAAATTATGAATTATGCACTCCCCTTTAAAAAACAAGAACTCTTTTCAGCACGATTTCTCGGCCGGCCCAATCGCTTTTTAGTTGACTGCGAAAATGAGCAACACGGTACGATACGTGCTTTTCTTCCTAATCCGGGACGCCTTTCAGAATTGCTCTTTCCCGGAGTGCGCCTCTATGTATTGGATCAAACAAAGGGAGCCGAAAACCGCAAAACCAAATATACGGTTATAGCTGTCGATCGGGATAAGGCACCGGTTATGCTCCATACCCATTGGTGCAACGACATGGCGGAAGTGTTGCTGAAGGATCACGCAATTCCCGGTTTGGAGAACGCCCGTGTGGTACGGCGCGAAGCGAAGGTGGGCAGGAGCCGTTTTGATTTCTTACTCGAAGACGCCTCCGGATTATTTTATCTCGAAGTGAAATCCTGCACCCTCTTCGGCAATGGCGTTGCCATGTTTCCCGACGCGGTCACCGAACGGGGGCGTAAACATCTATTGGAATTGGCGTCTCTTTCCGCAGAAGGTTTCCCGTGCCGCGTTTTATTTATTGTGCAGACTGACAAGGTTCAATGGTTTATGCCCGACTACCATACAGACCTTGCCTTTTCCCAAACATTGCTGCACGTGAAAGATCAGGTCAAGATCGATGCCCTCCCCGTCTCATGGACTAAATCCATGCGTTATAAACCGGGCACTCAGATGTTACAGATTCCCTGGGATCATATTGAAAAAGAAGCCAACGACCGCGGCGCCTATCTGCTTATTCTTAAGCTGCCTGAAGATACAACCCTATCCATTGGCAGTCTCGGCGACCAAAATTTTAAAAAAGGCTATTACATCTATGTGGGATCCGCGATGGCGAATCTGACCAAACGAATTGAACGGCATGGCCGCAAACGCAAACAGAAACACTGGCACATTGATTATTTTCGCGCCGCCTGCGACGTCGTTGATGCCTTGCCTATCCGTTCGTCCCAGCGCATGGAATGCATACTTGCCGACGAGGTGAAAGCACAATTCCCTGAAAATACCAATTGCTTCGGCTGCAGTGATTGCCGCTGTGAAAGTCATTTATTCTATTCACAAGATAATCCCCTACACCAACCCGCATTCCACCAATGGCTCCAAAGCAGGCGCATGGCTCCGCCTCAATAAATACACGAGGAAAGCCGCCGTTGTTTATTTTCTTCGGGAAATATTCTGTATAATGGCTGACACGCACACCGGTACAAGGACTGATTTATGAATACGACCTCGCCATTAGCCCCGAAAAAACGCCCGCTCGTCATCGCACACAGAGGTGCCAGCGACGCTGCGCCCGAAAATACCCGTGCTGCTTTTCTCTTAGCAAAAGACATGGGAGCGGATTATTTTGAGTTGGATGTGCAATTAACAAAAGACGGTGTCTTAGCCGTATTCCATGACCGTGATGTCAGCCGTTTCTGCATTAAACATGTTCCTGTTGTTCACATGACCATGAGCGACATGCGCACCATAGATGTGGGCTCTTGGTTCGCCCCCGAATTTGCCGATGAGCGCGTTATCAGTTTGGAGGAAGCCCTAGATCTCGCCGATCAGCGCACCGGTGTTTACGTGGAAATTAAAAGTGCCGTTGATGAAACACCGCTCATACCCGATATGCTTGAAATCATTGTCGGCCGAAAATCATTGACTCGATGGGACTGGAAATACCTCTATGATGCCGCCTTGCGTCTTAGCGCTGACAGTATCGTCATGGCACACCGAGCCATCGACGTCATACGCCCTTACCTCAATAAATGCCCCATTGTCGTGCAAGCCTTTTCACCCGTCATCGCCCTCATCTTTATGAAGGAAGCGCCCGATATCCGCTTCGAATTTTTGGGAATGGATCTGCCCGAACCGCCCAATATCTGGCGTGATTTTGTGCTCTACGGAAACGCACTTAATGTCGCCGGCTTTAATATTAATTTAGGTTCTTTCGATGAAGCACGCCTGTCGCACTTTCGCGATTATGGGCGCACTTGCGCGATCTGGGTTGTAGATGAAACGGAAGCGATGCTGCAGCTTGCCGCCGCCGGTGTCGATGGGATTATTACCAACAAGCCGGATCTCTGTCTTCAGACTTTGACCGAAGAGGCTGTAGAAATCGATACGTAACGACGCGCCTCGTCTTCGAGCATTCAACAAGGAGTACCTCTTTTGAATCCACAATTTAGCGTCTTTGACTGGACTATTGTTGCAGGCTACATGGCGGCTGTGCTGGTCATAGGGGCGTGGATATCCGGGCGGCAGACCGACTCGCGCTACTTTTTCTTAGGCGGGCGCAGTGTCCCCGCTTGGGCTGTGGCATGCTCTGCCATAGCCACCGCCATCAGTGCAGCCACCTTTATCGGCGTCCCTCAAATCGCTTTCGAAGGAGACCTGAGCTATTTGATCACCTATGTGGGCAGTGTGATCGCCGCCTTCATCATCGCCTTCCTCTTTGTACCGCCTCTTTATAACGCAGGCACTATAACCATCTACGGTTATTTGGGGCAGCGCTTTGGCACAGGCGCCAAATCGGCGGCAGGACTCATGTTTCTTTTTGGCCGGCTCCTCTCTTCCGGCGCGCGCTTGTTCATGGCTGCCATCGGTTTTTCCATGATGCTTTCGGGAAACGTAACCCGCAACGAACTCATATTTGCGGTCATTATTCTTGGAGTAGTGGGTACGGTCTACACTTTTTTCGGAGGCATACGCGCTGTTATTTGGACCGACGTGCTGCAACTTATCGTCTTTACAGCAGCAGGTCTTTTCACCCTCATCTTTCTCTATCAGCTCATCCCGGCTTCCGGTTCTGACATCTGGGCAGCCCTGCAAAATAGTGAGGGAACAGACAAACTGCGCATCGTCAACAGCAGCTTTACCTTAGAAAACCCCTTTACCCTCTGGTCCGGTCTTTTCGCCATGACTATTGTCGCCGTATCCACCCATGGCGTGGATCAAGACATGCTGCAGCGCGTTATGACGGCCAAATCGCCGTGGCACGGCGGGTTGGCATTGATCAATTCCATGATTTTTACCATCCCTCTCGTCCTTCTCTTTTTGATCATCGGTCTGCTCCTATATGTGTTCTATCAACGCCCCGATTTGATGGGAACCGCAGCCCCGCAGGATATTATTGAAGACACCCGCAGGGTCTTCCCCCAATTTGTCCTCCACCATCTTCCCACCGGAATGCGCGGCTTAACCATGGCGGGATTATTTGCCGCTGCCATGAGCACTTTCGACTCCGCTATCACCGCCATGGCGAGCTGTCTCGTTGCAGATATTTACGCCCCATTCTTTTGCAAACAAAATCCCGATTCCCCTTTAGAAAAAACAGAAGCCTTACCTGACTTAAAAGCGTCGCGCCTCGCTGTCGGGATCATGGGTGTTTGTCTGACCTTCTTCGCCATTGGCGCTATCTACATGCAAGAGAAAGGCGGTCAGACCTTAATTGATTTCGCCTTGGGCGTCATGGCTTTTGCATTGGCGCCTTTACTCGGCGTCTTTTGCGTCGCCCTCTTCACCAAACGAGGAAACACGAAAAGCGTCTATGCCGCCCTTGTTGTAGGTATTGTGGCAGTCTTACTGCTCCAACCCTATATGCTTCCCAAAATGATGGGATTTAAAATTGCGTGGACCTGGCTATGGGTCATCGTGAGCCCTTTATGCGCTTTCATTTGTTTCATCGGCGCTCCCCTGAATAGGCAAAAAGGAGACAGCTTATGAGTCGGGAACTTTTCGAAGACAATCAAAACCGGCAAGCATCATCCCGACAAACGCCGCCCCTTGCACGCAGAGTAGCACCCGCCTGTCTGGAAGAAATCATCGGGCAGGATCATATCATTGGCGAGGGCAAATTGCTGCGCCGTGCCATTGAAGCGGACCGAATCACCTCCCTTATTTTATACGGGCCGCCCGGATGCGGCAAAACGGCTTTGGCACGGGTCATTGCCAGAAAAACGCAGGCAGGCTTCGAGGCGATCAATGCGGTCCTCTCCGGAATCAGCGCCATACGCAGCGTTATTAAAAATGCCGAGGATCGATGGGCCGCCTATCAAAAAAAGACCATTGTCTTCGTAGATGAAATTCATCGCTTCAACCGTGCCCAGCAGGACGGGCTGCTCCCCCATGTTGAGAACGGAAAAATTATCATGATTGGCGCAACCACAGAAAACCCTCATTTTGCCGTGGTCGCCCCGCTCTTATCCCGCTCTCAACTCTTTCAGCTCAAGCCTTTGGGCGAAGAGCAGTTGCGGCAATTGCTATACCGCGTCCTGACCCATCCCAAGCGGGGCTTTTCCGATCTGACGCTGACCCTGGATGAAGAGGCGGCAAATCACATCGCCCGTTACGCAGAAGGTGATGCGCGCCGCGCCATTAACGCCTTGGAAATTGCGCTGCTCACCACCCCCGCGCAGGAAGGGAACATTCATGTCAGCGCAGAAATCGCCGCAGAATCTATCCAACAAAAATTGCTTCATTATGATGGTTCAGGAGATGCCCATTTTGATGCTGCCTCCGCCTTCATAAAAAGCATGAGAGGCAGCAACCCGGACGCTGCGCTCTATTGGATGGCACGCATGATCGAAGCAGGCGAACCGCCCCAATTTATTGCAAGGCGCATTTGTATCGCCGCAGCCGAAGAAGTGGGAAATGCTGATCCCATGGCGCTCGTCGTTGCCAATGCCGCCTTCCAAGCCGCCCAGTTGGTCGGATTTCCTGAAGCAAGGATCATCCTTGCACAAGCGGCAGTTCATGTAGCCTGTGCCCCCAAAAGCAACGCGTCTTATAAAGCCATCGACAAGGCGATACAAGATGTGCGCCAACAGACAAGTGTAGCAGTACCCGACCATCTCAAGGATCGTTCCTATCCTGGAGCAAAAGCACCCGAACAAGGCGAGCCCTACCGATACGCCCATGACTATGAAGAGGGTTATGTGACGCAGGATTATGGCGTAACACGAGGCCGCTATTACAGTCCTACACAGCGAGGCGCTGAAAAGGAAATCAAAGCCCGTCTCGACGCCCTAAACAAACGAGATGAGAGCGAAGCGAAAACCTCTGAAGATCAAGCACCGTCAGTGTGATGGTTTTTCCGTGTCCTTAGGCAAGTCTTCCATTACCGCTTTCAGCTGGTCATGTAATTCAGGTTTCGATTTGATCAATTGTGTTAAGCGGCGAAGCCGCATGCCCATATCCAAGGTAATAATGTGTTCCATCTTACAGGCGTCCCGCAAGGCGTCTTCCCGAGGCACACTTAAAATATCCGTAAAGAAAGCAAGAAGACTATCAAAGTTTTTTACGACCAAATCCGTGATATGCTTGCCCTCCTCTGTCAACAACAAGAAGCGGTTGGGATCCTCTTTAACCCAGCCTCTCTTTTTGAGCTGAGTCAGCGCCATGGACGCAGCGCCGCGGGAAACCTCCAGCATCTCCGCCACATCTGTAGTGCGCGCATAGCCCAATTCTGAGCGCAGCGCTTCTATAGCAAGCAGATAATGGGCGCGCGAATGGGACAAGTGATTGTAGGTGATTTCGCTGCCATGTCCCCCATCCGCTCCCATGTCCCGTTCTTTGAAACTCCGTATTCCATCCGGCACTTTTGACATAATAACGATAATTTCCTCTCTGCTAGAGCAGCAGTAGTTGAAAATAAAACATATCTTAAGATTGTTCACTTTATTTTAGCCTATTACTTAGGCACAGTATCAAACCGGATCATTGGCTAAGGCTATGAATAGCTGCTAATCTGTGTGCGCTCTAAAGCTGTTGCCCGTCATGCCCGGCAAATACTTTAACACCGAGACGCTCGAATAGACTCCCATTCAGTCTTGTCATGGGACAGATTGACGGTAATCTTTTGAAAATATTGCTCAAAAGTGGTAGAGTATACACACATGTACCAGCCTGCGTACCTGTTTCCTTTCCCCGAAAGTCAAACGACCTAATTTTTTTTATTCGTTGAAAATAAGAAATCAAGATTTCAGGGCCGGAAGCTTATCCTCTTCAACAAGCGGCCCTATCTTTATGTAGAGGAGTGTAAGTATGCCAACCTATTCATATGAATGTAAACGATGTAGTCACGTTCAAGATATTTTCCATGCTATGAGTGCATCCCCAAAGATTAAGTGTGAGAAGTGCGGCGGTGCCTGTATCCGGCTTTTAGGCGCAGGTGCAGGAATTATCTTCAAAGGAACCGGCTTCTACGAAACCGATTATAAAAATAAAGGGAAAGCCCCTTCGGGCAATGCAGGAAAAACCTCTTCCACAACGGGAGAACAATCCTCCAAATCAGAGAAAAAAGAAGTGTCAACAGCAGCAAAAGCTGACTGATAAAATAGCTATAGACAGTCCTCACCACGGAAAAGATCCATGAATACCGAAACCATCAAACAACTCAATTCTCAACACATCATCAATACCTATGGTCAACGCAAACTCGCCCTTGTCCGCGGAGAAGGCGCGCGCCTGTGGGATGCAGAAGGCAAAGAATACCTGGATTTCTTTGCGGGTATTGCCGTTTGTAATCTGGGACATTGTCATCCAAAGGTCACCGAAGCCCTTTGCCAACAAGCAAAACAATTGGTTCATGTCTCCAATCTCTACTACATTGAGCCGCAAGTAAAGCTGGCTGCACTTCTCAGTGAATATTGCTTTGCAGACAAATGGTTCTTTTGCAACAGCGGCACCGAAGCCAATGAGGGCGCGATCAAATTAGCACGCCGTTTTTGGGCACAACAGGGAACTCCCAAACCTGAAGTCATCACAGCGACCCACTCCTTCCACGGCCGCAGCTTGGGCGCCCTCAGTGCCACAGGACAACCCAAATACCATCAGGGCTTCGAACCCCTCCTGCCCGACATTAAACACGTTCCCTACAATGATCTTAAGGCGCTGGAAGAAGCGCTGACCAATCGAACCGGTATGGTGTTGTTGGAGCCCCTACAAGGGGAAGGCGGCGTTCGCGTACCTTCGCCCGGCTATCTCCAAGAAGTACGCAACCTGTGTTCCGACAAGAAAATTCTCTTGGCCTTCGACGAAGTACAAACAGGTCTGGGACGAACGGGCACCTTATTCGCCTATGAACATGAACATGTAATCCCCGATATTATTACCCTCGCCAAAGGATTGGGCAATGGTGTTCCGATCGGCGCCTTAGGCTGCAACAATATCGTAGCCGAAGGTTTCGCGCCCGGCGCGCATGCCTGCACTTTCGGCGGAAACCCTCTCAGCTCCGCCGCTGCATTGGCAACCATGGAAGTATTGACTTCCCCCGGATTTGTTGATCATGCCGCGCAGATGGGCAGCTATCTCGTCCAGGCGCTGTACACCGTCGCACAGGACTATCAATCTATTGTTGAGGTACGAGGTCGCGGACTGATGATCGGTATCGAATTTGATCGGCCCGTAGCCCCGCTTATTGATGCGCTCTTGGATGCCGGTATTATTTGCGGACAAGCCGGCCCGGAAGTATTGCGCTTTCTTCCTCCCTTAATTATTGATACCAACGCCGTGGATTGTGTCATTGCGGCACTCGTTGCCTGTTTGGAGGGTTTGGGATGGTAAAGAATTTTCTTTCACTGGCAGATTTTTCCGGCCCTGAAATCCTCGCCTTTTTGGAACTTGCTGATGAGCTTAAAAAACATCAGAAAGAAGGGCGCGCCCACGAGTTGTTGAAGGGGAAAACCCTCGCACTCATTTTTGAGAAACCGAGTCTTCGCACGCGACTCACCTTCCAGCTAGGCATGTTTCAGCTCGGCGGATTTTCGCTCCTCATGGACATGCGCCTGGGCCAGCGGGAATCAGTGCCCGATGTGGCGCGGAATCTCGAACGCTGGGTAGATGGTATCATGGCGCGCACCTTCCGCCACGAAGATGTAGAGCAATTGGCGCAATGTGCTTCTATCCCTGTAATTAACGCCCTTACCGACAAATTGCATCCCTGCCAAATCCTGGCAGACGTGCAGACGCTGCGCGAACATAAAGGCACCGATCTATCTTCTTTGAAAGTGGCTTTTGTAGGCGACGGGAATAACGTATTTCATTCGTGGGCAAATTTCGCGTCACGACTCCCTTTGAATCTAACCTTAGTCTGCCCCGAAGGCTATGAGGGCGATCCCCAAATCATGGAATGGGCCGCAAAAGAAGCGAAAGGACAAATCGTAATTGTCCATGATCCCGAAGAGGGACTTAAAGAGGCGGATGTTGTCTATACTGATGTATGGACCAGTATGGGACAAGAACAAGAAGAGGCAATACGGGAAAAAGTTTTTGCGCCCTACCAAGTAAATGCCACGTTAATGCAGTTGGCAAAGCCCGATGCGCTGTTCATGCACTGCCTCCCGGCGCAACGGGGACACGAAGTAACAGAAGACGTTATCGACGGACCCAGTTCCGTTTGTTTTGATCAGGCTGAGAACCGGCTTCACGCACAAAAGGCGGTATTGGCGACCTTATTGCGCAGCGGAAATGTATAGTCCGAGCGCTTCCTATATAGAACACGAGTTACGAAACAAGGATTATGCCTCATGAGCACCACTAAAAAAATTGTACTTGCTTATTCCGGCGGTCTGGATACATCCATTATCCTAAAATGGTTACAGGAAACGTATAAGGCGGAGATCATCGCTTTTATCGCCGATGTGGGCCAAGGAGAAGAAACCGAACCTGCCCGCAAGAAAGCCATCGAAACCGGCGCGTCACAAGCCATTGTCGGCGACTTACGAGAGCCCTTTGTTAAGGACTTCGTATTTCCTGCCCTCCGTTCCAATGCGATTTATGAAGGCTGTTATTTACTCGGTACCAGCGTAGCCCGCCCCATTATTGCGAAAGCGCAAATTGATGTCTTGCGCGAAACCGGCGCTGACGCGGTGTCACACGGTTCCACCGGCAAAGGGAACGACCAAGTTCGTTTTGAACTGACCTATCTGGCGCTCGAACCCAATGTACGCATACTTGCCCCTTGGCGTGATCCCAACTGGACCCTGAACAGCCGGGAAAAGATGATTGAATACGCGAAGAAGCATGGCATCCCTGTGCCCGTGTCCAAGGCGAAACCCTATTCTTCTGACAGAAATCTCCTTCATATTTCTTTTGAAGGCGGTGTCCTTGAAGATCCTTGGAACGAGCCGCCTGAAGATATGTTCCTGCTCAGTGTTTCCCCCATGGCCGCCCCCGATACGCCCACCTATGTGGAAATTGATTTTGAAGAAGGTACTCCTGTCGCGGTTGACGGTCAACGTCTGGATCCGGTCGCCCTTCTCGAAAAACTCAATGCGCTCGGCGGCGCCAACGGAATCGGAAGGGTTGACATGGTCGAAAACCGCTTCGTCGGCATGAAGTCACGGGGCGTGTATGAAACACCGGGCGGAACTATTTTATATGCCGCACACCGTGCCGTCGAATCCATCACCATGGATCGTGAAGTCATGTTGCAGCGCGATCAACTTTCCCCCAAAATTGCGCAGCTCATCTACAACGGATTCTGGTTCTCCCCCGAAATGGAAGCGCTCACTGCTTTCGTAGACAAAAGCCAAGAAAATGTTACCGGTACGGCGCGCATTGCCCTCTACAAAGGTAATTGCACCGTCGTCGGCCGCCGTGCAGAAAAAACGCTCTATGATGCGAAAGTGGCAACCTTTGAAGAAGATGAAGGAATCTACGAACAGATGGATGCCACCGGCTTTATTCGACTCAACGCACTGCGCCTGCGCGCACGCAAAAACGCGGGATTGTTTTAATCGTGTCTTCTCCTGTCGATCTCACTGTTTTCAAAAAAGCCATGGACGAGATGCCTAAGATTATGAATGAGGCGACAGCGGCGGAACAGCTCCGGCCTCTTGCCGCCTCATTTACCCTACTCAAAAATCCGCCCTACGTTTTTCCCCCTTACGAAATCTGTCCCCTCGCACCGGCGTCCACTATCCTCGAAGAGGGTATGGAAGCGGCGGTCATGGACATGGACGGCACCACTACAACCACAGAAGCCTTGTGCATCGAGTCCTTGGCAACCATGGTCTCCTGTATGTGTGGGAAAGGGAAAGCAGGCGCTTTTTCAATACTATCGCCGGAGCGTGATTATCCGCATATTATCGGAAACAGCACCACCCTCCATGTAAAGTACTTGGTAACTACCTATGGCGGGGATATTTCTGCCGAAGGTCTTTGCCGGCATTTTATACGTGCCGCTGCGTGGAACATCAGCTGCGGCATCGATCCCCTGCGTGCAGAAGAAACACGCACCTCTCTGATTACGCAAGGACTGGGCGAACTCAGCGCCTGTGAAGATTTTCAGCAACTCGGTCATGCCATGGCACACTCCGATAATGCCACCATAGAAACGCTATTGGATACGCTCACCTCCCGTTGGCAACCGCGGCTCGTCATGAATACCCTTTCCGACCTCGTTCGTATCGGCATTGAAATCTACTATCAGCATTACCACGAGCTGCTGAAGCAGTTTGATAAGAATGATGCCGATCACGAGACGAGCCAAGAGCTGATCAAACCCATGCCCGGAATAGGGATTGCTTTAGCGATGATGAAAGGATTGCTTGGCGAAGAGACAGGCAAGCTTTCCGACAGAATCCGCGCCTTGTTGCCTGAAAGTGCTTCAACCGATCCAACTGAGATTCAACGGGGATTAGCCTGTCTCCTTCCTCTTGGCCGCTATTTTCAAAAGCATCCGGTCAAACTGGCATTGGTCACCTCCTCTATCGCCGCCGAAGCAAAGATTGTCTTGAAAGAAGTGTTTCAGGTTATACGCCGCGAAATTAAAGAGTGGGAAGTATCGGAGGCGCTGCGCGAAAGCTTGCACCACACCTTCGCAGATCCTGCAACCTTTTACGATGCACGCATCACGGCCGATGATTCCAGTGAAATTCGATTGAAGCCCCACCGTGATTTATATTCCATTGCGCTCCATACCCTAGGCATTCCGCCTGATCGTTTTCACCGTGTCGCTGGCTTTGAAGATAGTGAGTCCGGCGTAACCGCCATCCGCACGGCCGGCATTTCCCTGTCCTGCGCCGTACCTTTCGCAATGACCGCTGACCACGGCTTTGACGCAGCCACCGTCGTTTGCACCGGCGGTATGCCGGAAGTAATACTCAAAAAACGCTTCTTCCTGCCCGAGAAACGCTTTCTCTCGCCGGAATAGCGTAAAGGGCTCCACTGCCGCTATGTGCGCACTTGCGTTCCACCCCTCCGGCGAAAACTGCGCGCGCGCGGGGCCCTTTCGATCAGACATAACGAGACACGACAGCAAGCCCGGAAGCAACGCTGGTGAAGGTGTCGCGGCTGCGCAAACGATCTGCAGTGAAACGATCCTCCAACATGGCGCGAATCGCAGGAACCTGACAGGTACCCCCTGTAGTCAGCACAAGATCAATATCGGAAGGCTTCACCCCCGCCCTGGATTCCGCCTCAATAATGCAGCCGCGCATGTCCTGAATCGTAAGTTCAACGATATGGGAAAATTCTTTTTGTGCCAAGACGTCATTAATCTGAATGTCATCTTGGGAAATCGTGATTTGGGTGCTCTCCACATCAGACAGACGCTTTTTGGCAGCTTCCACTTCCCGCGCAATAAGGTACCCATAGTTCTTTTGGATGAGGCAGCGCAATGCACGCAGCCCTTTGGGATCATTTGAAAAGACCTCGGCAGCAAGAAGCCAATTAATCATTTCTTCCCGATTTAATTTATAAATATTCTGCCAGTCGAGTACTTGATTATAAAGATACTGAGGCATCGGCAGGTGAGAAGGACCGTAACGTGCGCGGCTGCCTAAAAGCGGAAAGATACGGTTCCGCGTGATTTCATGATCCAAAGCATCGCCCGCCACAGGCAAACCTGCCACTCCGAGAATCTCACTTGAAGCCAAGCGTTCAGCCACATTTAAGCCGCCGCCAAAATCAATGACACAGACATCACAAGTTCCGCCACCAATATCGACCACCATGAGCCGTTGCTGCCCACTGGTTTCCACAGCATATTCAATACACGCCGCTACAGGCTCATAAAAGAATACGACCTGTTTAAAACCTGCCAACGACGCTGCAGAACGCAACCTTTCTTCCGCCAACGCATCTTCATCATCATTTTCGGAAAAACGTACAGGCCTGCCGAAAACCGCTGTATCCACGTCGTAGCCGGCATAGCGATCCAAGGCCCTTTTCATCGGTTTCAGAATGAGAGAAACAAGTTCCTCGATTTGATAATGCGAATCAAATACTTCGGTACCTTTAAACATCGGTTGACGCAATAAGCTCTTTAAGGATTGAAATAAACGCCCGGGCAAATTGACTTCCACCGTAGCGCGCGCTTGAACGCCCCGCCGCACATGGATATCCATCACCCCCGGATTATAGGTGTCGCTTTTATCAGGCTCTGACCCCACATACTCGGGTACGATAACATCCAAGTCCACCATACGGGTTTTGACCTCACGGTCCACATTCCGTTCTATATAGCTTTCCGCAGCCGCTCGTCCTACAATCTGCTCCCCTTCCCGCGAGATATATAAGAGTGAGGGCAGCGAAGTGGGAAGATCGTTGCGAGGATCCAAAGGCAATGCTTTGATCTGATTCCCGTCATAGACCGCCACACTTGAATTTGTCGTCCCAAAATCTACACCAAAATACAGTGAACTCACGCAGTATCCCTTTTGCTCAAAACGATATTTTTCAAATATATGTACGAGTGAAATCGTTTAGTATAACAATTCATCTCAAAAAAAAGAAATCCCAAAACGCCCCGGGCTGTGCACCGACTCCCCCCGCAACATAGGGTCGGTTTTTTGAAAAAGGAAGGCTGCAGCAGCTCCTTCTAAGCACTCATTCCTTCACAGGAAGCCGTCTGCACACCCGACGCTCATCATCCGATCCAAGACCGGCATTGCTAACAGCTAAAGCCGCAGAATGTGCCGCCCCTTCATCATCCATAGGCATCATGACACGCTTCTTCTCTCCTCCATCCAAAGTCTCAACGTTTCGCACGGGAAAAGGTTAACCATACCCTTATTTATAATATGCTAAAATAGTATTTAAGAATTGTTCCGAAAGTTTTGACTCCTATTTTGCTAAAACTTTTAGTGCTGTACCGGGAGGATTTATTATGTCAGGCAAAAGCGCGCCTTTTGCACCGCTCCTTTTAAGTATCATCGCTTTAATGGGGATCAGCTTCCTGCTCGTGGGCTGTGAAAGTCCGCCCTTTGATCCCACATCCTTCCTGCCTGCGCCCGATAAATACGAAGTAAAAATTCTGCGTGATCAGTGGGGCACACCCCATATCTATGGAAAAACTGATGCCGACGCCGCCTACGGTCTTGCCTACGCCCACTGCGAGGATGACTGGATCAATATTGAAGACACCATCTTGTCGGCGCGAGGTGAATTGGCCCGTAAGTTGGGCCGTGACTTGGTCAAGTTCGATTATATAACCCATTTGTTTAAGGTCGTTTCTTTTACCGAAGAACGCTACGCAAGCGGGATCAGCCCTGAATTACGTGCTATCGTAGAAGCCTATGCAGAAGGGATCACCCATTACGCGGCGCTCCATCCCGATCATATGCCTTATTTGCGCTTACCTGTTACCGGCAAGGACATCATCGCCGGGGGCATGATCAAAGCCCCGTTTTTCTATGAGCTTCAGCGCAGTTTAGAAGAAATGATGAGCAATTCCGACATTCAACTTGACGAGGCCGGAATCCTTGCACTGGAAACCTTGAAAAACAATCCTTTCAGTCACGACATGCCTATCGGATCCAATGCGTGGGCAGTTGGTCCCGCACGCAGCGCCGACGGCGCCACCCGAATCGCTATCAATTCTCATATGCCGTGGGATGGTCAACTCACTTGGTATGAAGCCCATGTACACAGTGAGGAAGGTTGGGATGTCATTGGCGCCACCTTCCCCGGCGGCCCTTTCATTTTCAAAGGACATAACGCGAACATGGGTTGGTGCCACACCATCAACCGCCCCGGTCTTGCCGATATCTATGAATTAACATTGAATCCTGACGATCCCGATCAATATGAATTTGACGGCGAATGGCGTTTTTTGGAAAAGCAAAATGCCGCCATATGGATTCAGGTATGGAAGACCATAAGCTTTCCTGTTTTCCCGGAGCTCCTGTGGTCCGTTCATGGTCCCGCTATCCGTATGGGCGAAAAAGCCTATGCCCTCCGTTTTGTCGGTTATGGAGACGTGGATATATTGGAGCAGTGGCGCTTCATGAATAAGGCGCAAAATCTCGATGAATTCTTGGCAGCCATGAACAGGCTGACTATGTTGTCTTTCAACACCCTATACGCCGATCGTGACGGGAATCTTTTTTACGCCTATGCCGGCAAAATTCCTAAGCGTTCCAATAATTACGATTGGACAAAACTCGTGCCCGGCAATACCTCACAAACACTATGGACAGATTATTACGCTTTTGCTGATCTGCCCCAGGTATTGAATCCGCCCTCCGCCTTTATACAAAGCTGCAACAGCAGTCCTTTTCATACGACAGTCGGCGAAGGCAATCCGGTAGAAGAATCATTCCCCGCGCCCATGCGAATAGAAAAACATTATACGAACCGGAGCCTGCGCGCGCTGACCCTTTACGGCGGCGATGATGCAATCACAAAAGAAGAATTTTTTACCTACAAATATGACAAAGAATATGATCCTGAATCGGAGATTGGTCTTTGGCTGCAAGAAATTAAAAATGCAGCCGAGCCCGAAGATCCTCAAATGCGCAGCGCTTGGGAAATCCTGCAAGCCTGGGATCGTAAAGGAACCGGAGAAAGCACAGGCGCAACCCTCGTCATGCTGGCGAACGAATTACCTATGGACAAAGAGGCGCCGCCCGAATATTCGAAACCCATGAAACAGCTTTACACAGCGGTGATGTATTTGCTCAACACCCGTGGGCGTATTGATGTGCCGTGGTCGGAAATGCTTCGTCTTAAGCGCGGTTCCCTAGATCTTCCCCTCGCCGGTTGTCCCGATTGTTTACGCGCCTTTGATCTGGGGCTGCAGGAAGATGGCCACTTCGCTCCTACGAACGGCGATTGCTTTTTCCAAATGGTCGAATGGGACGCCGACGGCACGATGCGTTCACAAAGTATCCATCAATACGGCAGCGCCACTTCCGACGCCGATTCGCCTCACTACGCCGATCAGGCGCCTCTTTTTGTTGCCGAACAAATGCGGCCCACCCTCTATTATGAGGAGGATATCCGCGCCCATCTGCTTTTGGAATATTATCCCGGAGAGTTCGTTGATCCTTGGTACAAGCATACCGAGCCCAAGCAGACAGAACCATGACTCGAAGCATAGTGCTGCAAAAAGGCAAAGACTACAGCAAGGCTTCTTAAGCTTGTAAGCCGTTTAAATATTCTTTCAATAACGCTTCCGCCATGGGATAAGGCAGGCATTCAAGTACAGTATTGATCATCACCATGGAATCGGGTAAAGCGCCATCGCCCACGCCGCCCATGGCAAGAATAGTATCCTGTGCATTTTCCGGATCATTGGCAATCAAAAGATTGATCTGTTGCCGAACCGTCTCCACATCAATATGGTCAGCACTATTTTTGACAACGGTCACCGCCTCCCGAAGATCTTGCAGCAAGGCTTCCGTAAAACTCACCGAACTGTGATTGACCGTTAAATGCAAGTTGTACGGAGAGTAGGGCGTAGAAAATTGTGGCTGCACATACCAGCCGCGCCTACCCATTTCTTCCGCCACTTGAAAGAGGTTGACCGTGTCCGACGCAAAGGAAAAGAGACACATATCCGGTTTTCCCAGCACACGGAGCTCCGGAATATCGTTAATACCCGCCACCAATTTGTCGGTGGCTCCTTGGGTTTCCCGCACAATGCACTCGTAGCCGTCGCGGCCCAATTTATTCAAAGTCGCCCAAGATCCCGCCATAGGGCCCGCCGTCTTGCTGCTCATGATCGTGGGATTGATCAAGGCGTAGGAGGTTGTTTGGAGACACGCGAAGTATTGGTATTTGCGGTAATTTTTATCCCGGTACAGGATGACCGATGCGTTTTTGGGCGCATAACCAAATTTGTGCATGTCCGCGGAAATACTGGTCACGCCGGGCACAGAAAAATCAAAGTCGGGCAAGGGATATCCCATTTCACGCATCAAAGAAAGATGGATGCCGCCGACACAAGCATCCACATGGCACCAAAGATTATGCCCTTGCGCGAGGGCGGCAATTTCTTGCACAGGATCGATCACGCCCTGCGCATAGCCCGGCGCCGACGCCACCAACACAAGCGTATTGGGCGTAATGCTCTTTGCCATGGCATCCACATTGGCGCGGAAATTCGTGGAATCATAGTCCACAACAACCGGCTTAATATCAAAATAAGCGCAGGCTTTATGGAAGGCTGGGTGGGCGGTCAAGGGCAAGATCATTTCCGGCGCTTTAATCTCAGGACGCGTAGCACGCGCCCAATCGCGTGCCGTTTTCATAGCCAATAAAATGCTCTCTGTCCCGCCGGAAGTCATGTTACCTACAACAGCCTCGTCGCCGCGCAACAAATGAATGATCATCCGAACCACCTCACGTTCCAGACGCATGACGCTTGGGAAGGTGGTAAAATCGAGCCCGCTCTCGCAAAGATACATCATGTAAGCATCTTGCGCGGTGTCCAAGACCTCCTCGCCGGGATCATAGACATAAGCCATAACCCGCCCGGAATGCCAAGGCAGATCGTTTTCTTTGTACTGCTTTAATTGCTCCATAATGGAGGCTTTGCTGCGGCCCAAATCCGGAATATGCATGGCATCTCTCCTAAAGGTAGACTATATTTTGAGACAAGACATTTGTCTTCTAATCATCTCAAAAAATCCGATAGCAACACCTTTACGAGGGCTGTTGATATCAGCATTTAACCATATAATGAGCTTCAGCCAAGCGCGTAACAGATTGAACCTGTTCATCAATCCACGCCTCGTCATAGCCTAATTCTTCCGCCATCAAAGCCGCCACCTTCGGCGCCATGGCAACTGAGGCATGAGCATTCAGGAACAAAGCTCTGGAGCGCCTTCCTAAAAAGTCTTCCACCGTACGCGCCGCCTCCTCACGCACCGCCCAGAGTACTTCACCGGCTTGTATATCAAGATCAGGATGAAGAAGCGCTTCCAGATCCGCATTTTCTGCGCAAAGAGCCTTCACCTTTTCCCAATCACTTCCATAAGAAGCTAAATTACTTTGTTCAATAGTATCCTTCGTATAGCCGTGAATAGGCAGCTCCCGCGTTGTGCAAGGCTGGGTTTCCAGCTCCGCCACGACGGCAGCCTGATCCACCGTATCCTCCGCCATCTTTCTATAAGTGGTCCATTTCCCGCCAGTAATGGTTACCAATCCGCTATTGGAAATGTGTAAGGTGTGGTCGCGCGATAAGGAGGCCGTCTTGCTTTCGCCCTGAACCGCAACAAGCGGACGAATGCCAACAAAGACACTGCGCACATCAGCGGCATCAGGCCCTTTCGTCAAGTACCGGCCCATATGGGTCAATATGAATTCGATTTCATCGTCAAAGGCGCGCGGCTCCAAGTCTACCGTATCAATGGAGGTGTCGGTGGTGCCTACGACCGTATGATTTTTCCATGGAATGGCAAAGAGCACGCGCCCATCGTCCGTGTGCGGAACCATGATCGCTGTATCGCCGGGCAGAAACGAACGATCAAAAGTAATATGGATCCCTTGACTTGGGCTGATAATGGGCGGCGCCTCTGGTACATCCATTTTCCGAATGGTGTCCGTAAATACACCGGTGGCATTAATAACGGCACGCCCTTTCACGCGGTACTCCTGCCCCGTTTCCTGATCAACCGCCACCACCCCGCAAACCACGTCATTTTCTTTGATCAACTCTTTGACGCCCACATAATTTAATAAGACCGCGCCCTTCTCTTCAGCTGTCTGCGCCATATTAATTAAAAGTCGGGTATCATCAAATTGACCATCATAATAGATGACGCCGCCGCGCAAGCCTTCCGTCTCAATCGTAGGAATTTGTTCCACAGTTTTTTTAACGGACAGATTGCGTGAATGACCGAAGCCATATTTTCCCGCAAGAAAATCATAGACCCGCAGACCAATCCCATAAAACGGAGCTTCCCACCAACTATAATTCGGCACGATAAACGCGAGATCATGAACGAGATGGGGCGCGTTGTTGCGCATGATTCCCCGTTCACGCAAGGCGTCCAACACCAACGAAACATTGCCCTGCTGCAGGTAACGAACCCCGCCATGAACCAATTTGGTGCTTCGGCTTGAGGTGCCTTTTCCAAAGTCATGGGCCTCCAACAGAATCACGCGATAGCCCCGTGCAGCCGCATCAACAGCAACACCAACACCGGTTGCGCCACCCCCAATAATAATGATATCCCAAAGGGTGCTGTTGTCTTCAATAGCCGCAATCATCGAATCTCGTTTAAGCATAGGTCACTCTCCTAAATAAAGCTTGGTTCCCACGAAGTCTCTGCACTCTTTATAACGTACTGCCTATCCCTTTTCCAAATTTAAATTCGACGAGCACAGAAAGGTATAGCGCGGGAAAGCCTGAGTATTGCAAGGGAGACCGGTATTGGTGAGAATAGAGCGGCTTTTGAGGAAGGTTTTTCTCAGCCTAAGCGAAGGCACCCAAGCAGCCCAAGCCAAGGGCCGGGGCAACAAAAGGGAAAGTGAGTTAGGACGGAAATGGGGCGTGTCTACACCGACCCTCTATTCTATGGGATCAACACTGAATCCAATGCTCTGCACCCAAGTCACGGGCTTGTCCGTAATCTCGGGGCTGTACTGGATACCGTAGCTATCCAATAAAGTGCCTTCCGCCAATTGGAGATCGACCAAGGCTTTTTCATAGGCAATACGGGCGTGCAGTTCCTGCACTTGCGCAGCCGTCAAATCCTCCTGAACGCGGAGCACCAGATAACTGGTCGTGATCCCGATCTTCAGGCGCCGCTCTTCTGCGTTGACGTTCGCTTCTTGGAATCGTTTCGCCTGGAGTGTACTTTCAACCAAGGCTTGGTTCGCTAAAACATTCCGTGCCGCATGATGAACACGCATCATTAACGCCATCTGCATTTGCTTGCGCCGTTCTTCTGCCTGCCGTTTATTGATGCGCGCCCGTTGATAGGCGCCTCTGCCCATGCGGTTGCCAATGGGAACCGAAGCTTGGAAGCCAATACTAAAGGCCTCATCCTGCCCTTCCAAGATACCCGTGAGCGTGCGGCCCATTTGGTTGCTTCGACCGCCGCGCGCATAGGATCCGACAAGATCAAACTGGGGCAGCATATCATTGCGCGCCTTTTCCTCTTCCATCAAGGCATTGGCAATTTCTAAATCGGACATCTCATTTTCCGGGCGCAGCGTCAAGGCGAGCTGTACGCTTTCATCCAGATTTTCGTCGTAGTTGCCGCGATCGAACTTCTCTTGAGACTCAGGATTCGGCCGGTCTACAGGCAGGAGTGTAATCTTAGAAAAGCGCCCGGCTTCCTCAAGGTTCAGCAAAAGCTTCAGCAAATCGCTCACATCAGAAATTCGGGAGTAGGCTTGGATCAGTTCAGATTGACGCATGGCAACGCCTGCCTTGGCTTGAAGAACATCAATGTCCGCTGCCGTCCCAATGTCACGCCTCGTTTCGCTAATTTTCATCAGCCGTTCCGCATTCCTAAGCGCTTCCTCCTGAACGCGGGTCCCTTCCATAGCAGCAACAAGATCCCAATAGGTTTTGATGGTATCCGATACTTTATTCAGCACCGTAAGGCGTGCCTGTGCTTCTGAGATTTTCCGCAGATTTTCTCCCGCGCGAATACGAATCCGATTGATATCTCTGCCCCAGCCGCGAAGCAGCGGCTGCGTCAAGGTCAATCCCAAGGTCGCATTATATTCCGCCTGATAATTGCCGAAAGTACCTCTTTCCCAGCTGGACGCGAGCAAAAGCGCATATTGCGTGCCATAGTGCAGTTTGCCCGCAAGGGAACTTTCAGAAATAATCTTTTGAGAATCGACAACAGAATAGCCAAACGTACCTAGAAAACTCACGAAGCTGCGCACCGTCTGGTCCAGAGAGGTCGTCGAATCACTGTAGCTCATCCTTTTCGATAAGATGGGATCAAATTCGCCGGTAGCAGCATAGGTTTCCGCCGCGGCCTTTTCCGGATCAAAGCCTGCAATAATAATGTCCGGGTTGTGTAGGAGTGCAATTTGGATCGCATCGGCCAAAGATAGGCGCAGTACATCGGTTTCGGAAGGGCGGTCTAAAGCTGAGCGGAGGGCACTTAAATCGATGAGATCTTCCGAGATGGCATCCTTAAGAGTCGTTTCATAAGGCGGATTTTCCTCCGGAATAATAACGGTGCTTGGAGAAGCGGCTGCCTCTGCAGAATCGGCGCCCTTTAGTATCAAAAGATCCGCCCCATCGGGGGGAGACGCCTCTTCTTCACCCGCTAAGTCAACAAGAATCGCTTCTTCCTCTGAAAGGATCGATTCATCCGCTTCAACCGTTGAAGCAATACCGACCATAAGCGATAAACTTAAAAGCAGCCCAATAATCCACCCTGATTTTCTCATATCCTGATCCTGTTCTATTGCAACGTTCATTTCTGATTGAGATACAGGTGCACAACCACAACTTAAGGTTGTTGCTGTTGATCGCTCCGCAAATTGTTCATATCAACCCCGGAGCGTTCCATAGCCTGGTTTTGAACTTGTTGTGCGCGCGCAGTAAAGAGCCGGTGTAATTCTGCCAAAAACTCGGAGAACAACGCCTGCTCATCGTTACTAAGATTACCCTGCATCTTTTCGCGCAACATGCCGATCATTTCGATCATCTCACGCGCTTGATCGAGATCCACCACGGCCTGTCCCTGACCGCCGATAAGACCCAGACTATACATAGCCTGGGACCCCAGCATTTTCAGGAGCCCATCTAAATAGGGATTGATGCCGTCTGTCCCTTCCGACGCAGTGCCGGCATCAGTATCGGGGGAAGACGCACCGTCCACGGGCGTCTCCCCACCGTTCTTTTTTAACGCTGCAGATTCTCGTTCGCGCTGAACGCGCGCCTTCCAATCTTCATCCACATAGAAATTGGTTTTAATATCCGACATGGCATTGTACCTTTATACAACGAGGATGATCGTCGAAAACACAGAATCGCGACTCGACTGCAAAAATACGTTCAGAATCAATTATTTGTTCTTATGCCGATCCTGCCTCGAACGTTTTTTGCGCTTATGTTTATTAATTTTTGCCTTGCGTACTTTACGACCACCAGCCACGGGCTAAACCTCCTTAGTCATGCGGTTGTTACCGCTGTCTCTATTAGACTGTATACCATTAAGGAACAGTTATTCAAACCATTCCGGACGAACATGATCATAACGAACCAGCTCATGATCCTCAAAATAAAGGGCTATCTCGCGGGCAGCCGTTTCGACGCTGTCCGAGGCGTGAATCAAATTCTTTTGATTACTCAAGCCAAAATCCCCTCGAATAGTGCCGGTGCCGGCTTCAAGACAGTTGGTAGCACCATTCATTTTACGGATCTGCTGCACCACATCCTTACCTTCCCAGACCATTTGAACGCTTGGCCCGGAGGTGATGAATGCGGCCAGTCCCTCGTAAAAAGGTTTACCAACATGTTCTTTATAGTGCGCTTCCGCCTGAGCCTGGCTTAAGATTTGCATTTTAAGCGCGACCAATTTGAAGCCGCGACGCTCAAAGCGGCGTATAATCTCGCCGACCAATGCGCGTCCGACTGCGTCGGGCTTAATCATGACAAAACTTTGTTCCATCAAAGACATTACCTTTACTAAAGATATACGAGGGGGGAACGTACTCTAAACGAGGAGGACAATCCGAAACTACCGAATAGGATGAATATAAACGTGGAAAAACCAAAGATATTTCTCTTCGGAAATTTGGATTTCGCCTATACTATAGCAAATATACGAGGGGATTCGCAAAAATTCCTTCCCCCAAAAAGCCGGAGCGGATATGAGTCCAAAACCTTCTGCCGCGACAGACCGGTCCATCCCGTCCATCCTGTCCATCCCGTCCATCCGGTCCATCCGGTCCATCCGGTCCATCCGGTCCATCCCGTCCATTACCGGCTGATGCCGTCTTGCCCCTGCGGCGCACACACAAAAGTCTCGGCTGCCCAACAAACACAACCATTACCGCTTTATCCACAGGCGAGATAACCGGCTCATAATTGAATAAGCCATTCCTACTCATTTATAGTGTGATCACGCATTAACTATATGGTGGAGAATGTGGGTTTATGTTTGCGCCAAATCGTCTTCTATCTGTTAAAGAACAATGGCTGATCATTGGGTTAACTACTGCAATACTAATCGGAGTAGTCACCGTATATTTCATAAATGAGCGGGATCACAAACAAAGCGACGAAGCCTTTGTAACAAATGAACAGCCCGCAAAATCACTGCCCCTTTTGCATGAAAAACCCGTTTCTGCCCTGCCCGAAAAAACCACCAAAACAGCCGCAGTAACACCCCTTTCCCCACCGGCGGCTAAACCTCCGGAAAATGTCGCTCCACAAACCCTTCCCCCGCCCAACGAAGAGCCCCAAACAACACCGGCTCCTAAGCTTGGCGTTGCCGTCATGGGCGCAGTAAAGAACCCCGGACTCTATTGGCTTCACGCCGATGCACGCCTCGTAGATTTAATTGAAATGGCAGGCGGAGCCACAGAATGGGCCGATTTATCTACCTTGGCGCTAAGCGCCCCCGTGATTGATGAAAGTACCTTGACTGTCCCCAAACGCACCGTGTTGATTCAAGAAGGAAATAGCCTGCGCGCACGACGGGGCCGAGAAGAAAAAGTCTTTAATCCACCTCAGTATCTGAAACATTATCACATGGCACGACTGGGCGTACCTGCCTCTGCTCCTCCTGTCAGTAATGCAGGCCAACCAAGAACGGCACAACAAAACGCCGCATCGACAAAGGGCGGGTCCATCAATTTAAATCTGGCTACACAGGCACAGTTAGAAGAATTGCCGGGAATAGGGGTCGTTCTAGCCGGAGCCATTATTGCGGAACGGGAACGTCAACCTTTCGCTTCGGTAGACGATCTGCGGCGCGTGCCGGGAATAGGCGAAAAACGGTTAAATACTATCCGCGCCTTGGTGAGCGCCCCTTAGATCCATGGGTACGCTGACAATAAGCCCGTTTTCCTTTCTTACTTTCCCGAGAAATCAAATGAATTTGACACCCGCATCGTGTATCCTTACACTGAACATAGAATGAGATTAAGATTTCACCTTTTGTTTCCCACATATAAAAATTATAAAGGGCTACGCTCATGAACTTTTCGCCTGAACTTCAGCCAACACCCAAGGTGCCTGGTGACTGGTTTGAGGCGCTGATTCGTTTGGCACAGTTTTTACGCTCACCCGAAGGATGCCCCTGGGATCGAGAACAAGGTACCCGCCAATTCGCAACCTTTGCCAAAGAAGAGGCAGAAGAATTATGTGATGCCCTCGACGAACAGGATAACCGGCACGCGGAAGAGGAATTTGGAGACTGTTTCTTTACTTTGGTCAATTGCATGGTTGCCGCAGAAGAAGAGGGCCGATTCACCATAAATTCTGCACTCGAAAGAGCCTATCAAAAAATGATTCGACGCCATGAACATGTCTTTCGAAGTGACCGAGCAATGACCCCGGAAGAAGCCGTGATTTCTTGGGATAAGATCAAACAACAAGAACGGGAAGGTAAAATCTAAACAACAGCATCCAGCCTCGGAAACATTAAAATAGGGCCGAGCACTTTTTTTTGACACAGAATTTCAGTCATAATAGACGGTACAAGCTAAGGATCGACAAAAGTCTTAACCATGCGCAACCAAAACCTTGCCCTCCGCTGCTTTCCAACAAACCAACGTATGGGTCTTGCAGGATTGCAGCTCCCCTAAACATGGCATGCAGAGGCGCTTCAACATTTTGGACGGGACACAATGAGCATTGACATTAATAAAGCAATACACAGCTTTAACGATGTATTCGGGACAACCCCGCAAGTCGCGGCGCGCGCGCCGGGCCGTGTCAATATTATCGGAGAACACACCGATTATAACGATGGCTTCGTCTTGCCGATGGCGATTGAATATGACACGGTCATCGTGGGACTTCCGCGCAAGGATCGGACAATACGCATGTATGCGTCCAACCTTGACCGCAACGCAGAAGCCGATCTGGATATGCGAGTACGCAACCCTGAAGACCCGTGGACAGATTACATTGTTGGCGTCATCGATGAGCTTTTTAAACTCGATAAAACAGTTCAAGGCGCAGATTTGCTGGTCATGGGCGATGTCCCCATCGGTTGTGGGCTGAGCAGTTCCGCAGCCTTGGAAATGGCGGCACTCGTTTTCTTTGAAGCATTGGGAAATTTTAAATTCGCAGATAAAGACGCCGCCCTTTTGGGGCAACGTGTCGAAAATAATTTTCTAGGGCTGAGCACCGGCATTATGGACCAATTTATTTCACGGAGCGCCCAAAAAGATCACGCCCTCTTCCTTGATTGTCGAAGCTATGCGGGAGAAAACGTTCCCATAGCTTTTGACGAGTTTGTTTTTGTCGTCGCCAATACGGCTTGCGCACGAGGCTTAACGGCATCCAAATATAATGAGCGCGTCGAAGAGTGTAAAGAAGCCGTCCACAAATTACAGCTGCTTTTGAATAAATCCGGCGAAAAATTACGGGACTACACGCACGACGAATTGTTAAGCATTCGTGATCAATTGCAGGACATTCCCTTTCGGCGCGCCCAACATGTGATTACCGAAAATGACCGTTGCTTGAAAGCACGGGAAGCCATGCGTGCCGGCGACGTACAAGCTTTGGGCACTCTTTTAAATGCTTCCCATGAAAGCTTGCGCGTCGACTATGAAGTAACCAGTACGGAATTGGATACCCTCTCCGCAATAGGCCGCAGCTTACCCGGCTGTCTGGGCGCACGCATGACAGGAGCCGGTTTTGGAGGATGTACTGTAAATTTGGTTCGCAAAGACGCTGTTGATCGCTTTTGTGAAGATTTGATGCGTCAATACGGCGAAGAAACCGGAATTAGCGGAGAGGTCTATGTTTCCAAACCTGCCGAAGGCGCAGGACTGATTCAGCTTGGATAAACAGGAAGCCTGATCAGTACGAAAATTCAAATGTTTTATTCAGTAAAAAGTGCTTTCAACACACGACTCTCGTGACGCTGAACGGATTTTCAAGGCGTCCTTGTGTAAAGCGCTTTTGGTGGGTTAGTATACCCTTGATCGCAACGCGTTACCTTATTTATCCGGAAGGAGTCTTATATGGGTGGTTTGTTTGGCGTGATCTCAGAAAAAGACTGTGTTCACGATTTATTTTATGGAACTGATTATCACTCTCATTTGGGCACCAGTCGCGGCGGACTCGCTGTTTTGGGCGATAAAGGATTTAAACGCCACATCCACGACATTTCCAATGCCCAGTTCCGTTCAAAATTTGAACAGGACATATTAGGCATGGAAGGTAATGGCGGTATCGGTGTCATTAGCGACCATGAATCGCAGCCCCTTATTATCTGCTCTCATCTGGGAACCTATGCTATCGTCACGGTAGGAAAGATAAATAACCTGGAAGAATTGACGAAATTGGCCTTCCATAAACGGATCACTCACTTTTCCGAAATGAGCAGCCGCGGCGTTAATCCCACAGAGTTGGTCGCGACACTAATCAATGAAGGACCAAGTTTTGTAGACGGCATCGCAAATGTCCAAGAAAAGGTTGAGGGATCTTGTTCTATATTGCTGCTCACACAAGAAGGGATTTACGCCGCCCGAGACAAATTCGGACGCACGCCCCTCATTGTCGGTCAAAAACCGGGAGCTTGTGCGGCAACCTTTGAAACAGCCGCATTCCCCAACCTCAACTATACTATCGAACATTATTTGGGACCCGGCGAAATTGTCTTGTTAACACCTGAAGGTATTGAGCAGAAAAAAGCGCCCGGCAACTATCTGCAAATATGCGCCTTTCTTTGGGTGTATTACGGATTCCCCGCCTCCAGTTACGAAAATATCAATGTGGAAGCCGCCCGTTACCGTTGTGGCGCCGCCATTGCTGCGCGCGATGATCAGGAAATCGATTTGGTCGCCGGCATTCCCGACTCCGGTACCGCCCATGCGATCGGCTATGCCAATCATCGGGGAATCCCCTACTCACGACCTTTCACCAAATATACACCCACGTGGGCACGCAGCTTCATTCCCCCCACCCAGGCGGTTCGGAGCGAAGTGGCCAAAATGAAATTGATCCCTGTCCCCGATCTCGTCCAAAACAGACGGCTCCTTTTCTGCGACGATTCGATTGTCCGGGGCACCCAGCTGGTCGATATGATCAAGCGGCTCTACAGCGCCGGCGCAGGAGAAATACACATGCGCCCCGCTTGTCCGCCGTTGATCTTTTCCTGTAAATACCTCTATTTTTCAAGATCAAGATCGGAACATGATTTGGTCGCGAGGCGTGCTTTGCGCGAACTTGAAGGAGGACAGGACAACAATCTGGAAAAATATGCTGATCCCGAATCCGAAGAACATGAAGCGATGATTGATCGCATACGCCAATTGTTGCGCCTGACCACCTTAAAATACCAACGTTTGGATGATTTAGTCAAAGCCATAGGTCTTCCCAAAGAAAAACTGTGTACCTATTGCTGGGATGGATGCGAAGGCTGTTACGGAAAACAAATGACCTTCTAAAGTCGTTTCATTTTCATGCACAGCACGGAAAGGGTTGTAGATCTATCCGGAAGATTAAATATCCCTGTTTTTATTTCGCTCGGGCAAAACACGGCACCGCTCTTAAAAGGGAGATAGCCATGACCAGAAGATTTCAAATACGTATAATCATAGGTTTTACCTGTTGTATTTTTATGAGTGCCAATCTCCACAGTCAAGAAGCGTTGCTATCAGATTGGCCACACTTTCGAGGTCCCCTTGAAAATGGCATCGTACCTGATACAAACGACCATGCCCAACTTCCTCAACACTGGAGCGAAACAGAAAATATTGCCTGGAAAACAGAGATCCCCTTTCGCGGCTGGTCTACGCCCGTCATCCTGGACCGTCAGATTTGGCTGACTACGGCAACGGAAGAAGGACACGATTTCTACGCCTTATGCATAGATGCCGATTCCGGCGCGATCCTATTCAACGAAATGCTTTTTCATAGCGACTCCCCTGAAGAATTGGGCAATGATGTTAATTCCTATGCCTCCCCCTCTTGCGTGATGGAACCGGGGCGCGTTTATATTCATTTCGGAAGCTATGGCACCGCCTGCCTTGATACGAAGGATTTTTCCATACGTTGGGAGCGGAAAGATTTGCCCTGCCGCCATTACCGCGGACCGGGATCCTCCCCCATACTTTTTGAAAATTTATTGGTCTTAACCTTCGACGGGGCAGACCAACAATACCTCACCGCTTTGGATAAAGATACCGGAAAAACCATCTGGAGAACAGACCGTACAACAGAATGGTTGGACTTGGATGATAAGGGAATCCCCATACGGGAGGGCGATTTGAGAAAAGCCTTTACAACGCCCACCGTACTATCCTTAGCAGATATGCCCTTGCTGGTCAGCCCGGGATCCTATACCATCTTCGCGTACAATGCACGAACGGGCGAGGAAATATGGAAAGCACGGAACACCGCCTATTCGCCTGCCCTCAGCCCGATCTATGAAGACGGACTCCTTTACGTGACTACGGGACGGGGAAGCGGCGGCGCAATTTGGGCGATGCGGCCCGATGGCAAAGGCGATGTGACCGACAGCCATGTAGTCTGGAAGGTTGAAGGACGACCGGTACCTGACGAGCCCTCTCCCTTACTCTACGACGGACTCCTCTTTCTACTCAATAACAATGGTTTGGTCAGTTGTTTAGACGCCAAGACCGGCGAGGAAAAATGGGCTAAGCCTATAGGCGGCAATTATACGGCATCCCCTATTTGTGCCAATGGCAAACTCTATTTTTGCAATGTGCAAGGGCGCACCACCCTACTCAATGCCTCTTCGACCTTTGAAAAAGTTGCCGTAAACAACTTGGACATCGGTTGTCTGGCATCGCCGGCAGTAGATGGCAACGCGTTGATTCTGAGAACGAAAACCCATCTCTACCGCATCGCAGAACCAATTCCCTAAACAACGCAAAGCCGGCACGATCAACGCCTCCGCAACATCTGTCAGCACACAGAAATAATGCGGACAGTTCGTTGCCCTCCCGGCGCCGACAGCACTATCTCTTCACCAGCTTTTTTACCAAGTATCGCAGAGCCAAGAGGAGACTTCGTACTGATAACTTGGATTGTCAGTTCTTCCAATTCCAAAGAAATACCACCGCCATGAGGAGTCAAGAGGTAGGATGCAGGTATGTCATCGCCATTTACCAAGGTAACTAATGCACCGGGAGCCCCACAATCCAGCTCTTGATCCAATCCCTTACAGCCATTAAGAAACTGTTTCAGCCCAAAAATAATGGTTTCAAGTTCCAAACAGCGCGCCTCATGGCCTCCTGCAAGATACTGTGCTTCCTCACGGAATGTGTCATAGCGAGACTCAATACGCCCCATATGTTGATTGGCATCCTCTTGAGCGCCTTCTTTTGCCACTTTGGCACGTTCAAGCATAGAGTGATGATGTTCAACCAATTTTTCCGCATAAATACGCTTATTCATCTAGCATTCCTTTCGATATATATTAACATACACACGCAACAGCGGGGGTTTTTTCCAAAATTCGGCCAGTACGTTTAACATGCCGACTCATGGAAAAATCACTACGCTCTAAGAGAGGAAGTAAAGGATTCTTCAAAAGACTCCCTATGACGCGGTTGTTAACTTTAAGACTGCCGTCAGGCAATACAGAGGCGTAAGAGTCGCCCAAATCTTTATGATCCTCTACATCAAGCCAGTTCACGGTTTTTCCTTCACAGCCCAAAAGACGGTTGCGCAAAACTTCGAACTGTTCATCCGAAATACTGAAATCATCAGCATTACGTTGGGCAATACCACGTACCGGAAAGAAACGAAGAATTTTCCAACGGTTAATCTCAAATGCACGCATCAAAGGAATCATATTCGGGATATGTTCGTGATTAGGTAAAGCGGCAACCGTGTTGATTTTTCGGTTAATATGGGGATAGTGTTGCTGCAGGATGCCCAGCCAGCCGGTGATGCACTCAAAGTGCCGGTCGTGACGTGTCATAGTCGCTTGAATCTGAGCATTGGGGCCCTCTAATGAAAAGGTAACCCAGTCAAGATATTCAGCATGTTTTTCAAGCATGTCGTCAGTCAACAAACGGGCATTAGAAATGAGAGAGGTCCGAATCCCCATATTATGAGCATGCTCAATCAATGTCCACGTATGCGGATACAGCAACGCTTCGCCACCGGTAAACGAAATCTTTCGAACTCCGCCTTCCGCAAGTCGATCAAGAACGTGAAAAGCCTCATAGGCGTCAAGTTCTTTGGAAATCATATTCCGATAACAAAAACGACAACGATCATTGCAACGGGACGTCACTTCCCAACAAACGGTGTTGCAATGTACTTCTTTATTTTTAAAGGCTATGTTTGTGGTCATGTTTAATTCCTTTTTTTTCTTTATAGGGTTTCCTCGTAACCTCAACCATAAATAAGAGTGAATCGCTCTCATATTGCGAACTGGTTTTTTTTTCTCTAAAAAACCAACACCGCGAAAGTTATAGAGAATTAAGAAACTTTCAACGGAAAATTAGGAACTGTGTTCTTTCTTTAGAGAAAGCCCTGAAAAATTTCCCGTTTAGTTGTTATGAAATCCTCTTTCCCACGCATACTTTCTTGATCGCAGAATTCCGATGTCCATAAATGCTCTTTTTCATCTCGTCGCATGACATTTGCAAAACCAAGGGCTTCACAAAAATTGGGCAATGCCCGATGCGCCGACATTTCTTCGCAAGAATAAGGATGAAAATACTATTTATCTCGGTGATAAATTCAGATGCGGGCATCATGGGACCTTAGTGATATGATCACCCACCTCAGCTACGCTGATTGGTCGAAAATTCGAGCTGTCCGTTCAGTATGTCGACGCATTGACAATCCACTTCTCACCAGAAGATTATTCAAAGAGTTTTCCAAAAGATTTCCAACCACTTGTTCATTAATCTTAAGTCCACCATCAGGCAAAATAGAGACGTAGGAGTCCATCAAGTCCTCGTGATCTTCCACATCAAGCCAGTCCACAGTTTTTCCCTCACAGTCGGACAGGCGGGCACGCAAAACTTCGAACTGTTCATCCGAAATACTGAAATCATCAGCATTACGTTGCGCAATACCGCGAACCGGAAAAAAACGAAGAATCTTCCAACGACTGATATCAAAGGCGTGCGCCATAGGAATCATGTCAGGAATATATTCGTGATTGGGCAAAGCGGCAACTGTATTGATTTTTCGCTTAATATGGGGATAGTGTTGCTGCAGGGTGCTCAGCCAGCCGGTGATGCACTCAAAATGTCGGGGATGTCGCGTCATAGCCGACTGCACTTGAGCAGTTGCTCCGTCCAAAGAAAAGGTAACCCAATCAAGATATGCGCCATATTGTTTCAGCATGTCATCGGTCAATAAACGGGCATTAGAAATGAGAACGGTGCGTATTCCAAGTTTATGGGCACGCTGAATCAATGTCCACGTATGCGGATACAGCAACGCTTCGCCACCGGTAAACGAAATCTTTCGAACTCCGCCTTCCGCAAGTCGATCAAGAACGTGAAAAGCCTCATAGGCGTCAAGTTCTTTGGAAATCATATTCCGATAACAAAAACGACAATGATCATTGCAGCGGGACGTCACTTCCCAACAAACAGTGTTGCAATGTACTTCTTTATTGTAAAAGGCTATGTTTGCGGTCATGTTTAATTCCTTTTTTTCTTTATAGGGTTTCCTCGTAACCTCAACCCTAAATAAGAGTGAATCGCTCTCATATTGCGAACTGGTTTTTTTTCTCCAAAGAACCAACACCATGAAAGTTATAGAGAATTAAGAAACCTTCAAAGGAAAATTGCGAGGCTGTTCTCTGACCTGCAAAATATAAGCAGCAATTCCGGCTTCTCGAGGGGTGTTAATTTAGCCGATTCGAAAACATATGTTTTTATAGATAATTTTTTGAATAAAATAATGTAGACAACCAATCATGATCTACCTGCTTTAATCTCCAACACGTATGTAAAGCTGAGTTCTTAGTGTCTAGAGTTTCCATTAGCTTTATCTCCCCTCCCTTCCATCGCTATAATTAGAGAGAATGAATTTCATCAAAAGGAGATGCTGCCATGTTTAGAAACCCCTCTGTATTGTTCGTGCTTTTTACGATGGTCACCTGTTTCACTGTTGCCGCTGTGGAACCCCTCATTTTGCATGTGTCAACGCAAGGGAACGACGCGTGGTCGGGCTCTTTGCAAGAACTTGACAGTGCCGGAAGTGATGGACCATTGGCATCCCTCGCGGGAGCCAGAAACCGCATCCGAAATTTACGCGCCCAAGACAAGGCGCTCTCAACTGTGCCGATTACGGTTCGGGTGCAAGGCGGCACTTATTTTCTTGAGGAACCCCTCGTGTTTGAAGCACGAGATTCCGGCACGGCTGACAGCCCCGTGATCTACGCGGCCGCACCGGGAGAAGAACCCATACTCCATGGCGGACGCATTATAAAAGACTGGCGCATTGAAAATGGTGTGTGGATCGCTGATGTACCCGAGGCAAAATCAGACGAAGGCGTCGTGGGAGCCTTTTGGGTTAATGGAGAACGGCGCGACGCTGCCCGCTATCCCAAAGCCGCTCATTTCGCAGGCGATTATCCAAGTGAAAAAGATTTCCTCTATACAGACGGGTCAGTCATGGAGAAACAAGCAGGCGCGCAAGAAGAAGAAAAGAGCAGTACAAAATTACGGTTTCATAAAGATGATATCCAAGCGTGGGAGCACTTGGATGATGCCGTGTTTGTCGTGTTCCATTCTTGGGCGACCTCGCTGCATCGGGTAAAAGACTTAAATCTTAACGACCGCATTATCGAGTTTACCGGTCCTGCACGGTGGCCTTTCACACGTTGGACAGATAAGCAATGGTATTTTATCGATCATTTGTTGGACGCACTTGAGTTGCCCGGAGAATGGTGCCTCAACCGCCATGACGGCACGCTTCATTATTTGCCTAAGCCCGAAGAAAGACCCGATAATGTGGAAGCGGTCATTCCGCGACTCCGGCAACTGCTCCTGCTTAAAGGTAACCCTGAAACGCAACACTTTGTCGAGCATATTCATTTTAAAGGGTTACAGCTCCAATACAGTGATTGGCCCATCGGCGCGGCAGGACACAGCGACGGTCAAGCAGAATCATCTGTGGAAGGGGTCGTACAAACACTGGGCGCAAGACATTGTCTTTTTGAAGATTGTAAAATCGCTCATGTAGGCGGTTACGGGGCAGCCTTCCGAACGGGAAGCCAAAACAATACGATGCGCCGTTGCTTCCTGACAGATCTTGGAGCCGGCGGGGTGCGCATAGGTGAAGGGCATGATCCTGAGACACCGGAAGAAAGCACCGGTCACAATGTGGTCGATAACTGTATTCTTCACGATGGCGGACGCATTTACCGAAGTGCCGTGGGCGTGTGGATCGGCCGCAGTTCTTTCAATACCATTTCCCATAATGAAATCTGCGACTTCCGCTATTCGGGCGTGTCCGTCGGATGGTCCTGGGGCTATGCGCCCAGCTCTGCTAATCATAATGTGATCGAATATAACCACATTCATAACCTTGGCAAGGGGCAGTTGAGTGATATGGGAGGTATCTATACATTAGGTGTTTCTCCCGGAACAATCCTGCGCAACAACTATATCCACGACATTTTATCTAATGGCGATATTTCGGGCGGCTGGGGACTCTATACGGACGAGGGAAGCACGGATATCCTACTCACCAATAATGTTATCTACAACACCCGTACAGGCGGTTTCCACCAACATTACGGCAAGGAAAATCGTGTCATCAACAACATCTTTGCCTTCTCACAACGAGATCAGTTAATCCGTTCCCGCGACGAAGACCACATCTCTTTCTTTTTCCAGAACAATATCGTTTATTTTAACCGTGGCAAGCTACTGGGAAGTACCTGGAAAAACGGCAATTATGTCATGGATAACAATTGCTATTGGAATGCCGCTGATCATGAAATACTTTTTGCCGGAAAAACTTTTCAACAATGGCAAGAGTCCGGCTATGATCAACATTCTGTTATTGATAATCCCGGCTTTGCCGATATTGAGAACAGGGATTTCACGCTGTCACCCGATTCCCCGGCAATCAAAGTCGGATTCCAAGAAATTGACCTTTCCAATGTCGGCGTCTACGGTGATGGTAATTGGATTGCTCTAGCGAAAAATTTGCCGCGTATCCCTGCGCCGCCCAAAGATGAATAACCTCGAAATCACACATCGTCTTTTTTAGGAACAGGCGGAACGCTTTCGTGTCCAATACCAATAAAAAGGCCAACCCGTAAAGATTAAAACAAGGCCGATGATGGCTTCACGGGGTTGCTGTATGATTGTGATAATGACGAGAACAAAACAGAACAAGGAAAAAATACCGGGCACAAAAGGATATCCGTGCACGCGATACGGGCGGTGAGCATCTTTCATAGTCCGGCGTAATATGAAGACGCCGAAGGCGCTGGCTCCGTAGAAAATGAAAGAGGCAAAGATTACCGTATCCGTCAATTGGTCAAAAGTACCCGACAATACCAGACACGACGCCCAGACACCCTGCATCAACAGCGCCGTAGACGGGGTATGGTATTTGGGGTGACAGCGGGCGGCAGCCTTAAAGAAAAGACCATCATGGGCCATGGCAAAATACATGCGTGACGGAGTCATCATCTGACAGTTCATCGCGCCGAAAGTCGACAACATAATGAGAATAGCCACACCCTGGGCAGCGCGATACCCATAGGCCTTACGCATAACCTCCACAGCGGCAATACTGTTCTCAGATGCGGTCAGCGCTTTTAACTCCTCAACAGGCATCACATACAAATAGACAAAGTTGATCACCATATAAATGCCGACAATGCTGCCCACACCGATGACCAATGCCAAGGGGATATTCCGTTTCGGATTGTGCACTTCACCGCCCAGGCTAATAGCATTGTTCCAGCCGTCATAAGCCCAAAAGGCACCCAGCATCGCAGCAAACATAGCGCCGAATAAACCAAGCTCCCCATATTGTGAGCCGCTCGATTCCACGTGCGTGAAATGATTGAGAGAGCCGTCCCCCCAAGCTAAGCCTAGGACAATGATAAGGGCAATACCTAGCAGTTTAAGAAGGGTGGAGATATTCGCGATGATCCCTCCAAAGATTACACCGAAATAATTCGCCATGGTAATGGACAAGAGAGTCCCCATGGTAAACACCTTGACGCCGAAATTCTCAAAGGGGAAGAACACGCCAAAGAGTGAGAGCTGTTCCCATTCCAGCCCCAAGCGAGGCAGCGGAAACAGATTGTTTACGGATTGACCAAAGACGTAAGCGACTGATGCAATAGAAGCGGATTGAAGAACCGAAAAACTGGACCAACAAAAGAGAAAGGCAAAAGCCCGGCCGTACATCTTTTTAAAGAATCCGTAGAACCCCCCCGGCCCGGCGATTAAACCGGCAACCTCTGCATTAGACAGCGCGCCGAAGAGGGAGATCGTTCCGGCAATGAGCCAACATAACAGGAGCAGTTTTGCGGAGGGCAGACTCGCGGCCATAGGCGCGGCTTTTTTGAATATGCCGGATCCGATCATGTTGCCCATGATCACCATGGTCGCGGTCATGAGTCCCAATTTGGGAATGAGTCCACCACGCCACAGCGCTTCCTCATCACTCTTTTTTAGTTTATGATCTTCTGTCATGAATTACTCGCACCAGATTAAGCTTCCAGAATAAACAGTACTCCACCTATTCCGTACAAGGAACAACATTCTATCCCCTCCCCCACCAAACAGCCACAATGATAGTCAAACGGAGCTGATTGAATCCACACATCTCCAAAATGTAATTGACTGTTCTGTTATTGTTAGGCTATGATTCGCTTAACAATGTGACTTTACACGCATCTTAAACTTACAGATTAGGACAGCCTATGTTGAAAGACAACTCGCAACAACAAGATATTTATAAATTCATGCAAAAGCTGAAACCTTTTCAACGAGGATCGCTACGCTGGGTTCGGGAAGAGATTTGGGAACGATATTCAGAAAGAAAAGATTACCGCAGAAATCCCAATAAACAACACCATCCGGGCTGTGTAATAAACACGCCTACCTTTCAAAATCCGGCAATCGTTTTTATTCACGGGCATTCCAAAGCCTCTCATCCTTTACGCTATGAACTTTCTGTCAAAGATATTACCGAGCCGGGAAGAACTAGTTACTTTTCTGTGCATCGTCGTTATCCGGTTCCGCCTAGTGTGGCTTGGGCACGGGCAAATGTGTCAGAAGATTATTTATACAAAACGATGTTGGATAAAAAAGAACTGAAGAAACTTAAAACCTTAGAAACACTCTACAACAACGAGGGGAGGGCTAAGCAGTCCAAGCGGTCAAAGCGTCTATTTAAAACAAGCAGTAACAGTTCCTTACCTATTAACACCAAGGCAAACAATCCAAATGCAGGAGTAAAAGATAAATGAAACGTGAGTTTTTGGATCTATTAAAATTAATTCTTTCTGCATTTGACAATAAGGCCTCCCTTCCAACTTCTGAATATAAACTTTTTCAAAGACTATTTCCTTTATTTCTTAAACTTAGCGCTCAACAAGAAAAGATCCTTGGAAAGGAGAGAATATCAGAAGAACTCGCTACAGAATTTTTGGAATATTTAATTGCAGACCATCATAAACAAGCGATGATAATGAACTGTACTTATGAATTTTCTCAAGGACTCTATGTATGCAGAAATCAATTTATCAACTATATTTTTACTAACCTCCCCAACAAATCACTTGAATATCGAATATTCGAGAAACTAAAAAATCGTGACCTTGGGAAAGACAGATTTTTTTCAAATCAAATGACAATTACAAAATCTGAAATGGCACTATTTCTATCACAAAATATCACATTTCTTACACCAAATACATCGCCCCGAAAAAACGATATGCGCACACAAATTGCCCTCCGTTTATACGGAAATGATTCTGCTTACGATCATCCTCTTTTGACGAATGACTCACTTTGTCAATTGTACGACCTTATCCTAAAGCATTTTGGAATAGCTCCTACTATGTTAGACTTCGCAGGAGCTATCGCAGATCAGTTGCCTCAGGATATCTATAGTACAGAAACAACGATAAGCCCTAGCGAAAAGGATGACGAGCCAGAAGAAGCTGATCCCACAGAACTTATTGCTGACACGACAAGTATACTCTCTGATAAAATAATTGGCATGGAAGCGGCAAAGCTGTTTTGGCAAGAATTAAGAATTGGTGATAAGTTTGTATTAGTTGCTAAATTCAATGAACTTAAAGACAAGGAAATGCGGGCATGGGCTGAAAGTCATGGCTGCCATGCCGGTCGTTTTTCAGATCGCAGAAAAACACTTGAATTTTCTTTGAGAAACACCATTATAGAATTAACACAAAACGAACAAAGTAGCTTCTTAAGTGCATTAAGGCAATGTATTCGGGATTTTGAAAATAAATATCCCTTACCCGAGTAAATTTTACGTGATCCCCTCTTATTAGATAGTGAATCCTTGAGTACAGAACGTTAAAATATAGATTCTATAGAATTTATATTCAGTTCAATTTATTATAAAATATGGGAATAGATGATTATGAACATTTCAAATGCTTATGATGAAATAGCCAATCGCGTGAAGGACGCTCTCTTGACTGCATTCCGGAATACGAATCATATAGAAGCTTTTATGGAACAAATAGAAGATCGCGGAAGTGGCAGGCTCATGAAATATCTTGAAGATATTACCGAAAATTCCCACAGAGAAGAGGAAGAAAATAATATCAATGAAATTGAAATCCCGGAAATTGATGATGCCACTGCACAAGACCAACTTGCGCGTCTAAAGGAACTTTTTGAAAAAAATAAAAATAACACCTTGGAAGAATGTGCCCAATTACCCCCCTGTTATGGCTCTATTTGGCGATTGAAACGTAATGTTAAAGATGTTTTTCCCATTCCGGATATCGCATTACTTGTCGAAACGCCCGAAGAGGGCGATAAAGTCGTTCAGGCAATTCCGCTTCACTATTTTCCCGACTTGGCCGTAGAAACCGATCTGGTTTTTCAAAAATGTGCATTTCACACCGATCTTGTCGCTTCCTTATGGAATGAACAACCTGTAGCAATAGAGCGCTTGGAAATTTGTAACGGTCACTTAACCGATGCTGAATTGGATATTTTAGATGCACAGCTATTAGAAATAGACAACCCGGAACCGACAAAACTTGACACAGAGCGGTCTATTCTCACACTCATGAATCCAAAAGCGGTTTTCCAAGAATTTATGCTTCTTGCTACAACCCCGCTTCGCGTGGAAGCACTCGACATATTGAGAGCTCAAAAAGAAGAAAGCGAGGAACATAATGTTGTCCTCTTTGATTGGGATACAGTGTTGCGGAAGCTTGAAAAGAAACATAAAGCGATGGGTATTGAACCGTCTCGTGTCCCTACCGCTTTAGCGGCCTCGGGCGATACAGAGAAACCAAAGGCCGTTGTTCCCGTATCTATTAAAGACCCGGAGATTCTACTTCATATTTCGCAACCAACCAAGAACAGCTTACGTATAGAAGTTGCCGGTGGCGCACCAGATGCCCTCGAACGCATGAATGGCGCTGTAATTTTGGACGCGGACGGCAAAGAGCTTGCCACATTAACCGATCTTAAAGCAGATATAAAACACGATAGCGACGCGCCCCACACAAAAATCTGTATCAGGCTCAGAGATGGACAATTCATCACGGGAGAAATACCGAATGAGTGAGGCATTCCCTCTAATATCCGCGCTTGAAAAAACACCCGGCTTATTGCGTCTCTTACCGATTGACGCCCTAAAAACGGTGATGGATTTCACTCCCCCCGAAGGTGATCTGTCTCTTCGTATTCGGGTTGAGGCTGCCGCACGGCTTTGGTTATATTGCGGTCTTCAGGAAGATCAAGAGGATTGTAAACGCTGTTTGCAAATCATTGAGAAAACCGAAGGAACAGATTCCGCCCAAGCCATTGATGAATGGGCTAAAGACCAACATCTCAATCGTCGCTATTCCATTGACGACTCACGTCTTTCCGCTTCTTACCAAAATACGTTGAACCAACTTCTTGCCGAATGGAAAAATGCCCACGGGGCAGGCGTATTCATTAAAAAAGAATCCTCTTCACTGCCTGTTGCGACAGCAGCGATATTACCCTTCACCATTTCAGATAATGAACTTTCCGCCCCGACAGTCCATACGAAAGACCGCCTACCTCTAAACTTATTAAAAGACGGTGTTGTTCAAGGATTTCTCACGGCAAAATCGAGCAAATTTAAAAATCCTACCGTAACCTTTAACACTCTCGTAGGTGAATGTAGCGACCTTCTGAGCGAAGAAAGCCTGGGTTTAGCAATCGTAACCGCTATGGAGCGCCAAGAAAAGGACGATGATGACGGTTCCTTGAAATGCTTGGCTTCGGGAGTACTTACCGACACAGTCTTGTGTTCAGGGGAAGAAGAATTTTATTTAAAAAAATATCACTTGATGAAAAAAGTAAACCCTAAAAAGATATTTCTCCCTGAATTTGGAGTAAAGCCTGAAGATAAATGTCGCGATATTTTTATCAATCCTACAGAAATGAAAGAAGAGGTACAACGGCATATCGCGGATATTAATCACCCCCATATTGACGACCTACAAAATGAAGTGAAACAAATCAGCTCTTGTATTTTAAGCGGTCGCATTGATCATAAAAAAGCCGAAAATCGTTTAAATCAAATCCTTAGTTTGGTAGATGAAAACGAGTGTTCGAACAACAAAAAAGATAACGTTCGGGCTCTCGCCCAATTGCATCTGGCTGCTGTTTATAATCATTTGGGCAAACCAACTTTAGCAAAAGATTGTATTCAAAAAGTATTGCAATCACGCCTTTCTGACAACGAGAAAGCTTGTGCTTTTATTCGATTTGCTGTTACGCTTACTGATTTTCATGACTATGAGGAAGCCTTGGAGGCTTTAAACGAGGCAGAGTGCCGCATACCGAATGATTATGATAAAGATGAGCGACTCATGCAACTGTATGGAACGCGAGGACAAGTCTATATGTACAAGGGACTTCGCTCTCACCGGCCTGAGGACAGAGACAAAGCCTATAGTGAAGCTTATTCTTGCTTCAAGAAAGCACTTGATTCCGCAGAAACTGACAAGGACAGGGATCAAGATAAGACCTATATTTATTTAGCAAAAGCATTCTATCGACCTCGAGATATCACCAAGACCTTTATTGAACAAAAATATCCCATTTCAGAAACATCTAAAAGCCGCCCTTTTTTCATCCGAAGCTTATGGCTTGCTCCCTATAGAGCTTTCTTAGAAGGTATACAAGGAGTTTTTTTGCCCGATTCATATAGCATACCATCTCAAGATAAAAATATAGCGTGGGTTTATGCTACGACGCTGAAGTACCGGGGCACTTTGTTTGCCGCAGCCGGAGATTATGAGAAAGCGCACAAAGATTTTGAGAGCGCAACAAATCAATTAAAAGACTCAAAGGCTTTCATCCAAATCATCTATTTAAGTGTATTGGTCCAGGCCGGTGAGAGTTTGAAGGTTGGTTTGCCGGACAAGGCGAAGATCTATCTTGACACTGCCAAGACTCTAAACATTGACAAAGAATGGGAAAATCGGGCGCGTCCGTGGCAAGATCGAGCCGCCTATCTTTTGGGAGAAAAAGAAACCGCTGAGAATCCTCAACTGTATTTCCCCTACTAAATTCACCCCACATCATATCCTTCGTAAAAGTGGATGAGACCGCTCGACATTAGCATGAACGCTTTCCGCAGGAACAAGAGTGTGTAGTCATCGGAACACGCCGATTATTTTAATTAGAAAAAATAAACCGGGCCCTCGTAAATTTCTAAAGATTCCTCCTTACTTATCCTATAGAATCTTTGAGATAGGATGACGATTAAGAAATACCCTCAGGATGCATCATATCTATTCCTAAAATCGATCTAATAATTCGTCAAGAAAAAAGATGTAGACATTCATAGTTAAAATATGATACTGTCCAAAACTAGATACAATATGTCGATTTCAAGAATGGACGGTAGAGAGGTCCGTCCATACCAATTGAAGTCAACTGAGAATGATCGAAATATTGGGAGGAAATTGATTTGGCTCAACTGCAAACGGATGTAGTAGAAACAAATGTGGATGCCATCGCGCGATGGATGCCTTTTACTTATGCATAACACGAAAATGGAGGCACTGTTTTATGGAACGTTTTGAATTCCCTATAAAAATCCTGACGCCCATCTGGACTGCAGGATCAAGCGGAAAACCAGAGGGGCTTAAGATGAGCGGCGTTATGGGCAGTATGCGTCACTGTCAAGCCCCCGCTTTTTGGTCCAGTTGTTATGAGAGTTTCTGTGTTTCATGAGCGCGCCTCCTGGCAGGATTGCATGGGCGCTTGTTCCGCCTCGCTACGCTCGGCTCCACAAGCGCCCATGCAATCCTCGGCGAATTCTTTTGGGGTCCGATTACCCAGAGAAAAATGGGGACGTGCCTCGTTATAATGTACCTTCCAGATCATAGTCAATTGCTGTGCTTCTTGAAGAGAAGTA
>Ga0265293_10000680_pt1 | contig 79212 bp, 78 predicted proteins | sample Munlanlewell138R_FD_192505 | JGI IMG/M metagenome (GOLD analysis project Ga0265293, IMG submission 192505) | Leachate microbial communities from a municipal landfill in Southern Ontario, Canada - Leachate well 138R | ecosystem: Engineered > Solid waste > Landfill > Unclassified | place: Canada... | reverse complement strand
TTGGAGAGAGAGATGGAGAAGTTAAGAGATATAAAGTTATAACACTTCAAAACTCATTTCATGGAAGAACTATAACAACGCTAAAGTCAACAGGGCAAGAGCTTATGCACAACTACTTTGGACCATACCCTGATGGCTTTGTTTATGCTAATGATATAGATCAGGTTGAATCACTTTTAGACAATCATACAGTAGCAGTTATGATAGAGCTTGTTCAAGGTGAGGGTGGAGTGGAACCACTAAACAAAGCAAGAATTCAAGCACTAGCAAAGATGCTAAAAGAGAAAAATATCTTGCTTATAGTCGATGAAGTTCAAACTGGAGTCTATAGAACAGGAGAATTTTTAGCATCTAATGTTTATGAAATCCAGCCAGATGTTATAACCCTTGCAAAAGGTTTAGCTGGTGGTGTTCCAATCGGTGTAGTTATGACATCTCTAAAAGAGATTTTTTCTCACGGAGATCACGGCTCTACATTTGGTGGAAACTTTCTTAGCACTACTGCTGCTTGTGAAGTTGTTGATATTTTAGATGAATATGCAAAGAGTGGAGGACTAAAAGAGATAACAGAGTACTTCAACTATAAACTCCAAGAGTTTTGCGACTTGCACAAAGAAGTATTTACCTCTAAAGTTGGCATAGGTTTGATGTGTGGACTTAGAGTAAGAGACGCAGAGACTCTAGCAAAAGTTATCTCAAACGCAAGAAATGAGGGGGTAATAGTACTTAGAGCTGGAAGAAATACTCTTAGATTTTTACCACCACTAACTATAACGAAAGAGGAAATAGATGAAGGCTTCATATCTCTTAATAACGCTGTCGCTTCTTTGTAGTATAGCTCTAGCTGAGGAGTCATTAGAAGCGTATATATCAGAAAATAAAAAAGAGCAATTTAAGTATGACTATGACAAAGTAGAAGCCGAGAGTTCAAAGCTCCGCGACTCTTGGATAGCTCCCTTAAACTTGCAATATAGCTACTCTAAAAGTAACCCTTATGATGAAGAGCAGACTACGGAGAATGCAGCTGTGAAGATGGACCAACCCATATTTGCTAGTGGTGGCATCTACTACGGTATAAAGTTTGCGGAGGCTTCAAAAATCTACTCAAACTTCTCTGTAGAAGCTGCACAAAGAAAGCTAGTTAAAGACGCCATCTCGCTTTTGCTGCAGATAAAGCAGATGGATCTTAAGATAAAAAAACAAGAGTTACAGATAAAAAACTCTGAGATAAATCTAGCTCAAAAACAGGAACAATACTTCAATGGTCAACTTGATTCTGGTTTTTTGGATAATGCCATCATAGAGAGAAATATAGTTATACAAAATCTCTATGATATAGAGACAAACAAAGAACGTCTCATCTCAAAGTTCAACGCTATAAGCGATATGTCTTATGAAATAGCACAAGTCCCAAGCTTAGAGGTTCTAACAAAAGAGCAGTTTTTAGCTAACAATATTGTTTTAGATTTGTCTAGTAGTGATATTGTTAAAAATAGATATAACAAAGATGTGACAACTACAAAATATCTTCCAAAAGTGAGTCTAATCGCTGGATATAACTGGAATAAAAGTGATACTACATATAAATTTGGATCAGATAATGAGAGAGATTATTATGACTACGGTATCAAAGTATCAATGCCTCTGGATATAAATACTTTTAGAGATATAGAGACCTCGCGCATAGACTACTTAAAAAGTCAACTTGTTGTAGAAGATAGACGAAGAGAGCTAAAAGCACTTTTTGAAGAGGTAACGCAAAATATACAAAACTTTGAAAAAAAGATAGATTTGAGCATCCAAAACAGAGAGCTTTATGAGAAGTTGCTCTCTGAGACACAAGAGATGTATAGTGCTGGATATAAGACAAGTTATGATGTGGATTTGTTGAAAAATTCTGTAGTTATTCAGAGTATTGATTTGAAAATATTTGAAATAGATAAGCAGTTAGAGCTGTTAACACTTTATGAGATGTATAAGAGATGAGTAGATTTAGTGAGTATATGAGCGAGTGGCTCTATAGTGATGATGGTTATTATGCTACTTATAAGGCTATAGGAAAAGAGGGTGATTTTTATACCTCAGTAAGTACAAGTAAGTTTTTTGGCGGAAGTGTTGCAAAGCATATCATCTCTTTAGTAGATGAGGGTTTTTTAAGTAAAGATGCAGTTATCTGTGAGATAGGTGCTCATCATGGTTATTTTTTAGCAGATATTATCGAGTTTATCTACACTTTAAGACCAAAACTCTTAGATAGTTTAGAGTTTGTTATTATCGAGAGATTTGATGCACTTCAAAAGAAGCAAAGTGAGTATTTTAGAGAGTCTTTTGGAGAGGTTATAAATCTCATTCACTATAAGTCTCTAAGTGAGCTTAGATGCAAAGAGGCTTTTTTTATAGCAAATGAAATCTTTGATGCCTTTACTTGTGAACTATACTACAAAGGTAAAACTGCAAGAGTTCAAGCGCATAAGATTGAGTTTGACATTGAAGATGCGAGTGTGGATGCTAAGGCTAAAAAGTACAAAAAAGATAGAGGTGAGATAGCTGTAGGCTATGAAGAGTTCGCTCGTGAGATGGCATCTTCTTGTGAAAAATTTGAGTTTATGAGTTTTGACTATGGTGAGATGATGGCGAGACCTGATTTTTCCATTAGAGTCTATGAAAAACACAAAACCATCCCTCTTTTTGATGAAGAGATGAAAAGAGATGAGCTTTTTAAAAACTCAGACATAACTTATGATGTATGTTTTGCCCATGTAAAAGATGCCTACGAAGAAGCTGGAATTGAGTTTATAGAGCTAAAAGCTCAAATGGTAGCCCTTGTAGATATGGGAATATTAGACCTTTTAGAGATTTTAAAAGAGAAGACAGATGAGAAAATCTACGAGCAAGAACTCCAAAAAGTAAAGATGCTAATCCTACCAAATTTTTTGGGTGAGAGATTTAAGATGATAAGGTTTAGAAAAATTAAAAAATAAAATCATCTTAGGGTATAAGAGAGCTTTACTCTAAACTCTTTAGGGAAGTCAAAGAGTGCTTCTTCAAAAGTGACTGGAAAGCTTTTACTAATAGCCTCTAAAGCTGATTTTTGGAAAACACTTTTTCCAGATACTATCTGCATCTCTTTTACATTTCCATCTGAAAGTATCTTAAATTTTACATCCACAAGGCCCTCCATGCCTCTTCTTCTAGCCATATTTGGATAGGATTTATTATCATTTATTCTTTTTATGAGGTCATTTATAAATTTATTTTGTTTTGCTAGGAGAATGTCTTGACTTATTTCATTTTGCTCTTTTGCTAAAACATCTTCTTTAACTTCTCTATTTTGGGCAATTTCTTCTCTTTGCTCTTGGACCTCCTCAACTCTTTCTTGTACTATTTCTTCGACAGCAGGCTCTTCGACAATTTTTTCTTCAACAATTGGTTCTATTATCGGTTCTGGTATTGGCTTAGGTTTAGGCTTTGGAATGGGCTTAGGTTTTACAACTGGTTCAGGCTTTGGCTTAGGTGTAATCTTTTTCTCTTGTTTTTGAGGCTTAACTTGAGTAACCACAGTAAAGCAAACCTTTCTAACATCTTCTACCTTAGCATCTGTGCTTACCTGTGTATCTGCAACTGCATATATAATTGCAACTACAATAGCTAAATAAGAAATGGCACTTACTATAAATGATGATAGATATCTGTTCATTTTGTTCTCCTAAATGTATGTAAAAAGTTGTATATGGTTGGTAGATAAAAAAGATTTAGTATCGTCCCCCATAAAAGTCCAAAGCCAATAGCAATAGCTAAAGGTTGAAATGTTACGGCTTGAGCCGTTGCAAAAAAAATAAGTGATGAAAGCCCAATTATTGTAGTAACAGAAGTAAGTACAATGGGTCTAAATCTTCTAGCAGCGAGAGTAAATATCTCATCTTTATGTGTAGCTGTTTTTATCGTTGACATCATCAAAATACCGTCATTTACAATAACGCCTGCTAGTCCTAGAGCACCTATGAGCGAAGGAAGAGAGATGTTAAATCCCATAATAAAGTGACCTATATATACGCCAAGAAGAGAGAAAGGAATGACTGACATTACTATTAGAGTCTCTCTTATGGAGTTAAAAAGATATAAAATAGAGATAAAAATTAAAACCATAGCAACCATAGATGCTAATATCATCTCAGATTGCATGCTCTTTTTTTGCTCTGCCTCGCCTTTGAGTATCAACTCCAAGCCTTCGTCTTTTAATTTTTGTATTGTCGGTTCTAGCCTTTGTAAAACCTCTGTCGCTGTTGTTTTAGAAGGATCAACATTTGCAAATACATAGAAGCTTGTATGTCCATCATCTTTGACTAGCATCTCTAGGGCAGCTACTTTTTCAAACTCACAAATATCCTCAAGCTTTACATAGCTGTTGTTTTGTAGAGGAATTTCTAGTTTTTTAAAACTCTCAAAGTCATCTTTAAAATTGAGTGATTTTATCTTTACATCTAAAAGCTCGCGTCCATCATATATTGTGGCGATTTTAAGTGAGAGATAGAGCTTTGAGATGTAGTTACCTAGAGCTTTTTCGGTAATGCCTAGCTCTTCGCCATAACTGTTTAGTTTAAGCTTAAGCTCATCAGTGCCTACTTTGATGTTGTTACCAAAGTATTCTATACCTTGGATTTGGCTAAATTTATCTTCAATAGTTTTAACGGCTTTCATCGCTTTTTGATAATCATCACTAATGACACCAATGCGGATATCCGCTTTTGTATTTCCCATCTTATTTTCTACTACCATCAGACTACTAAGCTGAAACTTTTCTTCATACTTCTGCTCTTTTAGCCAAACTCTTAAATCCTTTGAAATTTTTTGAGAAGAGATATCTCTAATCCTCTCTTTATCATCATAATAAAAACTAAGATAGGGCGTGATATATCTATCTACAAGATTTTCGGGTTTCATTTTGTGTAGCTCTAAAGATATATAGCCAACATATGGGTAGATTTCAGTTGTGCCTGTAGCACTTCTTCTATACCCAGCTGTTGAGCTTATATGCTTTACAAAAAATCTCTTCTGCTCTTTTAGTATCTCTTTTTCTAAAGTTTGCACAATATTTAAAGACTCATCAAGTGTTGTGCTGGGGTCTGCTTTAAATGTAATGTTTATAGAGGAGTCATCAAAGGGTTGAAACATCTGAAATTTTGATTTTTGCACTCCGTAATATGTTAAAAGAGGGACAATGATGAGAAATGTTAACAAAAAACTTTTTTGATGCCTAAGAAGAAAACTTAAGGCTCTTTGGTAGAGTAGATTTACTCTCTCCCATGAGCGTGCTTTTGAATTTGAGCCTAAGATATGCGTAGCATGAAGTGGCAAAAAAATAAATGACTCTATAAGTGAAGCGATAACAAGTGCGCTAAAAGCTATGGGTATAAGTTCTACTATCTCTCCTAATTTTCCACTTATCATCAAAAGAGGAATAAAAGAAAAGATAGTAGTTAAAGAGGCTATCATTACAGGTTTTGCGACCTCTTTTGTTCCAAGGTATGCTGCATCCTTTGGACTATAACCTTTTTCAATGTATTGTTGAATATTTTCACTCACAACAATGGCATCATCAACAATAATACCTATAGCAATTAAAACACCGATAAGTGAGTTGATGTTGATGCTGTGTCCTGTGAGATAAAAATATATAGCACCCATAACAAAAGAGGTAGGAATACCCAACACAATTACAAGGGCAATTCTTATATTGATTAAAACAGCCGTTAGAAGTGTAATAAGAAGAACACCAAGTAATATATTTGATATAACAATATTGAGTCTATCTTTTATAATGGTTGAAGCGTCCATTCTCACGCTAAACTCAACATCCTTAATCTTCATCTTTGATATAAGGTTATTGATATCCTCTGCTATGCTAATAGCATCGCCCTTTGGATTTTGAGATATGGCAAGTGTAATAGAGTTTTTCCCATCTGTACTTGCAAGCGTTGATGCATCTTCGTATTTTTTACTTAAGGAAGCTATATCTTTTAAGACAATTTGCTGATTATTTATATTGAGTATAGTATTTTCAAGCTCACTAGAGAATTTTTTATCATTATGTGTTGATATATAATATGGCTCTTTTGTATTATCTATTTTTCCAAGGGGAAATATATAAGAGACTTCTGAGAAAAGACGCAATATTTCACTCATAGATAGGTTATAAGCATTGACCTTTTTCTCATCAATCAAAATCTCATAAAAGAGTTCTGAGTCACCAAATATAGTAACATCGGATAGATCTTTTATAGAGAGTAATTTAGTTTTAAAGTCCTTCGATAGCTCTTTTAATCTCTCTCTTGGAAGACTCAAAGATTGGATAGATATATGCATAATACTTCTTGAATGTGCAACGCCTCTAATAACAGGATCATCCATATCACTAGGAAGATTGACTTTAATAAGCGAGAGAGCATCTTCAACGTCGCGTATAACGGTTGTTTTATCTACCCTCTTATCAAGTTCAAGAATTATGCTGAATTTTCCCGGAGTTACTACAGAAGATACATTCTCAACTCCGGTTATATTTTTTACTTCATCTTCGATCTCCCCAACAGCCATCGTATTTAAACTATCTACAGAAGCTCCTTGATATGAGCCTCTGATGGTTATAGATGCTGGCTCTATTGTAGGTGATATCTCTTTTGGTATCTTTGTATAGGAGTAGATGCCAACTGCGAAGATTAAGAAAAATAGGGTGTAGTTTACTCTATAGTTCTCAATAAAAAACTTGATAATTCCATCAAACATTTACTACTCTCTGTTTTGATAAGAGTAAGAATCTACCCCTAGAATTGCAGCACCATAAGATGTAGTAACTTGAGGGTACGCAGGAATAAATATTTTTTTACCCAACTCATTCTCGATTGCATTTACTAACCCAGCATTAAGAGCTGGTCCTCCGTCAAAGTAAATTCCCTCTTTGATGCCTACGCGTTTTACAAGTTTTATGACTCTTTTTGCAATAGAGTAGTGCACACCACAGACAATATCTTCAACGCTGTGATTATTTCCCAGTAGTCCTATGATTTCAGACTCTGCAAAGACCGCACAGGTACTGTTTATGGAAAGAGGCGTTCCTTTAGAGCTGAAGTGTCTATGGGCTAACTCTTCAACTCCAATCTCTAAGTTCATAGCACAGGCATCTAGAAATTTTCCAGTTCCAGCGGCACATCTATCATTCATGGCAAAATTTACGACATTTCCCATATCATCAAGTGAGATTGCCTTAGAATCTTGACCGCCTATATTTATGATAGTTTTAATCTCGCCATACTCTTTTGCAGCGGCAACTGCTCCTATTGCGTTTGCTGTGATTTCACTGATATTTTCATCAGCTTCTTTGAAGAGTTTTCTTCCATAACCAGTTGCAACTGTGTATGCGATATCATCTTTTGATATATTTAGCTCTTTCATCAAGTCATCAAGTGTTTGATGAGCATACTTGTAAAACATACTTCCACTTGCACTTATTTTATGCCCTACAAGCTCTTTGTTCTCATCAATAATTGTTATCTTTATAGCAGTTGAACCTATATCTATCCCTGTAAAATATCTCATGTTTTATTCCTATTTTTTATTTTTAATGACTCTACAAAAGCCTCAACTCTTGTACTTAACTGTCCCTGCTGAGATGGACTGTAGTCACTCTCGATATATAAAATGGAGATGCCTTCTCTCTCCATAGCTTCTAGCACGCTTCTTTGTTCAAGTTCATAAACAGTGCATCCAGCAAAAGCTTGATATATAACTCCATCAGCATTAAAAGATCTTACTAGCTCTATTATTCGTCTTATGCGGTCATCATTTTTACTAAAAATAGGGCAGGTACAAGCTTTTAGATATTTGTCTGCTAATGAGTCAATCATATCGTTTACGAACCACTCATCCACGGCTACTCTATCATTGAACATTCTGTTTGAACTACATGTCTCGTCTGCTACTATTATGGCATCTGAGTCTTCGATAATAATTGGAATCTTATAGTTTGGAAAGATAGGAGGTGAGCCTGTATAAACAATTCTTGGGCTAATTTTACCGCCTGCATGAATATCATCTTTTACTCTTTGCTCTAGTTCATCTACTAGTTTTTCACAGGCATCTATCCAGTTATCTATCTTGTCAAAGAAAAAAGCGTTTGTAACTAAAAACATATCATTGCCAAGTATTGGAACAGCTCTGTTTTTTCTAAAATCACTGAGTCTATGATAAAGAGATTGTGCATAACCGATTTTAGAGATAGAGGCTTTTAGTTTTTTTCTGCTAAGTTTTTTGCCCATTTTTAAAGATAAATCTGCACTAAATTCTCTTATGCTTCTTCTAAAAAACTCTCTACTTATTTCACTCTCTTTTGTTCTTGGAAAATCTACATCAACCACATCGTAACCAAAGCTCTTGATTAGAGTTCCTGCTTTTGTTTTTTGGTCACAAGTAGTAGGAGAGTAGATCATATCTGGTTTGTCGATGAGGTTTTTAGAGGCTAAATGCCCAACGCTTGCTTTTACTAAAGGACAAGCTTTTTGTGGTAAAAATTCGCTTCCTATCTCATCATCTGTATAAAAACCGTTACAAAGTCTTATGGGAACTCCATCAAGAGCGTAGATGATTTCTGAAGGAATTTGAATACACATTGTTCCTACTTTTACTTTGTCTTTATGTAGAGGTTTTTGTTTACAGTAAACATCTTCAAAAAGATTGTAAAAATAGTCCATCGCCTTTGGCGGTGCTTTAAAACCCTCTTTAAGAGTGTTTAAAACCTTTATCGCCTCCATAGCTTTATGCCTATTTTGCTTCTCATTTGGTGTCTCTATAGCATGAGACTGAAGGCTATTCATCTGCTGCTCCTTTATATGTTTGCATTCCCATTCTTTTTTCAAAACCACCTTTTGTGGATGTAAAGAGTTTCATATTTAATATATCAACATGTAAAGCATCATCCTCAGGACATGCTGCAACGCATTTTAGGCATAAAATACAGTCATCTCTTAAAATATTTGTACTTGTAACATCATCAGCTATATCTTTTATCTGCATATCACAAACGGCATAACAGTCACCACATTTTGTACACTTATCACCATCTTTTTTAAGTTTTAAAAGTGCCGCATCACTAAAGATATAGTGCATGGCACTCATAGGACAGAAAAAACAGAAAAATCTCTTTTTTACAAACGAGCCTACTACAAAAAGACCGGTAAATACTAAACCTAAAGCAGTAAGAATCATCGCACTCTTAGACGAGAAATCTAAGCTCCATTGAGAAGTATCTCCTACAAAAAGGGGTGTCACCATTCTTCCAGGGCAGATGCTACAAAAAGCAGTTACCCATTCACGCTCAAGTAGTCCCATCCCAACAGCCATAGGGGATAAAATTACAAGTGCTAGCATTATGTACTTTATCTTTTTGAGTTTGTTAAATTGCGGTTGAGTATAGGTGCTATATCTGATGCCGAGTCTTTTTCTTAAACCAGTTAGCCAATCTTGCATAGTGCCAAGCGGACAAGCGTAACCGCACCATGCTTTGTTAAAAACAATAAACCAGAGTAAAAATGTTACAAAACCTATAAGAACAGAGATGCTAGCTACACTAAAGAGTACATCTAAAGGGCGAGCTAGTTGATGCTGCAGAGGTAAAAAATAACACATCCCTCCAACTTCCTGATCAAAACCACATGAAAAAACAGGGATGCTAGTGCCTAAGTTGATTGCAAAGTAGCCACCATATATAAAGATAACAAAGAAAAAAATCTGTAACCAAAAACGAAATCTTTTCATATCTGCCTTGTGTATAAAATCTCTAATCCTTTTCATCAAAGCGCACCTCTTTAAATGGTTTTTTTCTTCCTCTTCTAAAGAAGTAGATAATAAAGCCAGATATTATGGCAGCTAATGTTGCGGCCATTAAGCCATAAGCATAAGATGTATAACCACTTGCTTCTGGGTAGTAAAGAGATGAGTATGTCGCTTCATAGTTTATGGAGCCATACCCATCAAGCGAAGTGTTGGCATCTTCTTTATAGTTTGCAACTAGAACAAACTTGTTTTTATGTCTTCTATCAAACTCATTCCACTCGGGAAAATAATCTTTTATAAGCGTGAAGAGTGCTATACCGTTTTTGTCAGTTTTGAGAGTTTTTGACCAACCTGTCATAGTAGATAGTCGTAGCGTGGCATCTTCAATAGGCTTTGAGTTTAGTAAAACTTGCACTCTTATCCTATCGCCTGAATATAGTCGATGAAAAAAAGTCTCCCCATCTTCTCTTAATCTTAAAATATCAAAAGGCACTTCTTTAATACTATGAGCGGACATTTTCTCTTCGTCATAGATAGCATCGTTACTATGGTTAAATCTCATGTTTTCAAACTTTGCAGTTTTGATATATAGAGTGTTATCTTGGACTGTTCTATCTATATAAAAGAGATTGTAATAGCCATTATCTGGCATCTTATAAGTAACTGATTTACAGCCATCTTCTTTTGATGGAGCTAGCTTTGATGTTTGTAAGTTAGCATCTAGAAGATAAAGCTCTGCATCTATACTGTTTATGCAGTTTATCTCTCCTTTTTCATCTTCAAAGATAGGCCATACTTTTTGTGAAGGCACCCAGTTTCTTCCTCCACCGTGATTATGTGCAGCGTAAGGATTTCCTCTTCTAGCTGCTGGATTAGTTTCTGAAAAATATATACTACTAGATATGTTTGGTTTCTTATAACTACTAGCAGGTCTGTTTTTTAAATCACCTAAAGCCCTGTCTTTTTGAAATACTTTAGCACCTCCATTATGGTTACCATGACCGCCAGATGCTGCTCCATATGTACTAAAAATATATCCTACATAGATATTTACACTAAAAAAGAAGATGATTAGAGAGGCTGTAAAAGGAAAGGCAATAATTTTTCTTATCTTTGAAGCATCTATGAGTTTTATTCTTTTATAAAGTATGATTAAAGCCCAAACAATAGCTACCCATTTTAGCAAGCCAAATATATGTAACCAACCATCTCCTCTATTTGCTAAAGATGCAACATCTACAGATAAACCAAAGCCTTGAGCAAAACCTTCTACAGTTTTCTCATAGCCTTTGATGAAAAATGTCTCAAGAGAGTGAGCGATAGAACCTAAGATAAAGAGAGGAGCGTAGGAATATCCAAGAGTGTAAAACACCTTAGAAAAATCCTTTTGTAAAATTTTAGATGCTATAAACATACCTATAAGAGCTGCTAAAACTGTAAAGAGTAGAGCGTAAAGAAAGGCAAATAAACCTACTGCATCTACTGGGCCAAAATTTACAAAGCCTTTAAAATACTCAGCTGTTTTTGACCAAATCATATCTGGCGCAGCGTTACTTCTACCGATGCCATGATGAAAAGACATAGTTATAGAGATAGATGCAAGGATAAGGATAAACGCCCACACTTCAGCTTTAGAAGTTTGAAACTTTGAAAATAGTGAAAAAGATGGTTTTTTAATCTTAAAACTAACTGCCTCACAAGCAGCAGAACAGTCCATACAAAGTGTACAGTCAGTCATAGAATTTCGCTTATCAAAGGTAAAAGGTTTTAAGTTATAAGGACAAGCTGTCGCACACTCAAAGGTTTTACACTCATCACAAGCACTTTTATAAGTTCCAAGCCATGTAAAAGAGAGTTTAGAATAAGCACGAGTAAGTGTTCCAATAGGGCAGATATATTTACAGTAACTCATATCTTTGTATAAAAAATAAACCACAAAAGAGAGCAGTGTCATAACTGTAAAAAGAGTAGCAGTCCCAAGTGGAGTTCTATAGATGTCAGGAAACATATAGTAGATGCCCCACCAGCCTATAACAACAAGAAAAACACCAATAAAAGGATTTTGCATCCATTTTGGCATAGTTTTTTTGAGTCCATATTTTGTTATGTATTTTCCCATAAAACCATGAGGACAGATGCCACAAAAAACACGCCCGAGCGTAGGAAGTGTAACCACCATAAACAGAGCCCAGAAAACTCCCCAAAACACTGCCCAAGTAAAGAGGTTATCTTCGCCAGTATGAGCAAAGCCAAAATACAAAGCATATAAAAACAGAGCTAAAACTGCTATTTTTAATGTCATAAGAAATTTCTGATTTTTAAATAAAAAACCTATAATTGGTTTAGCGTAAATATCATCTTTGTCACGCTTAATAAAATCTACCATTGTTCGCCTTTGTTAAAGTACTAATACACCGTTTAAAACTAACACGCCTACTATGACAAGAAGAAGTGCTGCAACTCTCTCTATAAAAAGTTTGTAAGAGGAAAACTGCACCATCATCCCTTTGACTACAGTTGAGAGGATAAAACCGTAAAATATAATTGAAAAAATAACAGCACCAAGACCAAAGAATAGACCAAGTCCAATAGAGTTGTAGATGCTGCTACTATTTGCCGCTACTGCCAAGAGCGCCATAATCGGAGCACAAGGATTTATAGACATAGTTGCACCAATAGTAAAAAAGCCAAATTTGTTTAACTTTGGCTTTTTGATTAACGGTGCAGAGTGAGCGCAAGAGTTCGCCAAACTAAAGCTCTTATACATCAGATATATGCCCATAGAGATAGTGCTAAAACCTAAGATGATGCTAAATATATGGTTGTCATTTAACATAATCTTTACCCATACAGAGCTAAGATATGCCACAATTGCTATAAGCGTATAACTAAAAATCCTACCTAGACTAAAAGGTAAAATAACACCAAGTGCTTGTCTTGTGTTGTTAGAGTTACCAATAAGCAAGGGGCTTAAAAACGGCATACAAGAAAACATACATGCTGTAGCTCCGTAAGAGAGACCTATGATAAAGATTGAAAAAAAAGCTGTATATTCCATAGTCTTACTTGCTCTTTTTGGTAATAATTCCAAGATTTTTAAACTCTTTTTCTTCTAAGGTATCTAAAAGTGAAACAAACAGATCAAACTTTGCTTCTTTGTCGCAGTTGATATGTATAGGCGTCTGCACCTCATACTTAGAGAGCTCTTGTGCAATATTGTTTTCTTGAACTACTAGCTTGTCAAATAAAATTTCACCATTTTCTTTTATAGTTATAGTGAGATTTTTCTTATCATCTTGAGGAGTCGCAGTTTTTGAAGTTGGAAGATCAACTGGAATGATTCCTTTAGCAACAAATGTAGCTGTAGTTAAGACAATGACGAGAAGAACAAGCATAATGTCAATGAAAGGAACTACATTTATAGAGTCAAATTTTTTAATTTGCATCTTTTGCCTTCTCTTTTATATCCCATCTTGCTAAGACAATCTCTATTTTTCTAGCTAAGTGGTTATAAAATACAATAGCGGGGATAGCCACAACTAAGCCCATAGCAGTTGCTTTTAGAGCAAGTGCTAATGAGGTCATTATCATCTTTACATCTAGTGCATCACTTTGACCCATTGCATAAAAAGTTATAATAATCCCAAATACAGTTCCAAGTAGCCCAATATATGGAGCATTTGACCCAAAGGTTGAGATGATATTTACATTGTTTGTTAGTACGATTTCAAGCTCTTCTTTTGTTTGAAAATCATCTATATTGATCTGTCTATAAAAAAAGAGTCTCTCGATCCAAAACCAAAAAGTCATAAAACTCATAACTCCTAAAAGTCCAATGATTCCATAATCAACAATATCTTTTAATAGTTCTATATTCATTACTCTTCACCTCTATGTTGTAGTTAAAATTTAAGTGATAATCCAGCTGTATATATTATTCCAGGATTTACTGTTATGGATAAATCCTCATAATTAAATACGCCATCTTCATTTCTATCACTACTTGCTCTAGCTGTGTTGTAGAATTGCTCATCAAATACATTATCTACTCTTGCAAAAATACTAAGTTCATAGTCACTAACTTTCACTTTATAATCAGTCGCTAAGTTTAGTGTAGTGGTGCCCTTAATTGGTAACTTATTTAAATCATCTGCATAATAACTTGATTTGGAATTTACTTCTGCTGTGAGCCTTAAGCTTTTCATTGCTTGATAATTAACCACCGCATTTACTTGATGCTTTGATGTTCTTGGGATATCATTGCCTGTTACATCATAAGTGTAAACTGTAGCACCAAATCCACTACCTAATTTCATGCCATAATTAGCATAATCAGTATATTTTGCATCTAAATATGTGTAAGCTAAGTTAAATGATAGTGTTTTTGTTAAAGCACCTTTTGCTGAAAGCTCTACTCCCCTATGTCTTGCTCCACCAATATTATCCCACATATCAGTAGTAGATGTATCCCCATAGTTACCAGATGTTTTCATGATAAAGTCTTTTCTATCAAGCTGAAAAACAGAGAGATCATAAAAAATATCACTATGTTTAGTTCTAAAACCTACCTCATAATTTAGTGATTGCTCAGGCTTTAAATCAGGATTATTGAGTGTATTTCCCCATGCGCTAGTACTACCTGCATATAATTGTGTCACAGTTGGTGCTCTAAAGCCTGTAGAGTAGTTTACATATATAGTTGAGTCATTGCTAAGTTGGTAATTTGCACCGATTCTGTAAGAATAAACTTTAAACTCTTCTTTATAACTATTGTTTTTATAATCTTCATAATCAAGTTTGATAAGGTCATATCTAAGATTGGCAGTAGCAGTAAGATCTTTTGTGATTCCTTGCTTATATTCACCATAAAGAGCATATACATTTTCATCAGTTTTATCATTACTTTTAAAGTCACCTGCTTTAAAATAGTTAGGTGTTACTGTTGGTGGTCCAAAAGCAGGATATACAACAAGTGCTTGATTGGCTCTATATGTTGATTTATTTTTATATTCATTTGCTCTTAAATCTAAACCAAGCAGTGTCGCGAATGATTTAGATGTCGTTCTATATTCACTTTTTAGACCTCTTTGTATCTGTTCATAGTGATCATCATAAAGATAGTCATTGTCATTATAATAAGCTTGTGCAACGTTACTACCATCTTTTTTTTGTGGACTAGACATATAATCTGTTGTATCCGTATATACATAAGCATTTACTAGCAGGTTTGATTTATTGCTAAAATCTTTAGAGTAAGTTAAAAAAAGTTTTAACAAATCAACTTGATAGCCTCTTGTGTAATCTCTACTTTCTTGATTGCCATTATAAATAGATTTAGGATTGTTTTTCGCTTCTGTTTCACCACCGACTGTACCATGTGAGTCTTTTTCTCTGTCTGAATACTCAAGGCCAAATGTTATATCAGATGAGTCATCTATATAGTATTGTAATTTACCGTTTATGTATTTAGTATTATAATTTGAGTTTTCATGGTATCCATCAGACTTTTTTTCACTAGCTTGAAGGTGAAAGCTTAAGTTCTCATTTGCATAGCCACTTCTTGCTAGTAGTTTACGATAGTTATAACTTCCAAATTCAACAAGCCCAAAATTGTTACTATACTTAGCTCCCTTTTTAGTTGTAATAATTACAGCACCAGAGAGTGCATCATCACCAAAAAGGTAAGAAGCTCCACCTTTTATAACTTTAATGCTTTCTATATTATCAAGGTCAATATTAACCTTACCAGTTCTCTCAAATACAGGTACGCCATCAATAACAATAGCAACACCAGGCTTTTCGCCCATATACATCTGGTTTTCTACACCTCTTAAGTGGATTTTTACGCTATCTCCTGTTGATACTTCTGTTGTTAGTCCAGGAATTGATTGTAAGAGCTGTTGAATATTCTCTGCATGTGCTTCATCAACAGTTTCCCCATTTATAGTTGAAGTGCTAGACACTTCTGTTAATTTATTTGCAAACTTATCATCAATGGTAGATGATTCAACTTGTATAGTTCCCAAATCAGATGCACTAAGACTAGCAACCAATATAGAAGCAAGGGAGATAGATATACTTTTCTTCATTATCCTTCCTTATAGTTTAAATAATTTAGGTGAAGTATAATATCAAAGTGTTAATTGTGTGTTAAGTTTATTTGTTAAGAGAAATTTATGGAAAAATTATTATTTAGCCATTAATTGGAGTAAAAATAGGATGAAAAATGAAAGGAGAGCTAGAATTATAAAATATCTAGCATCTTCATTAGCTCTTCAGGTCTATTTGAATTTTTGATAGCATTTTCTTTTGAGATAGTCTTTTTTTGCAGTAGTTCTAAGAGCTGTTGAGTTTGTGTAGTCATGTGAGTCTCTTTTTGATTTAGTTGCATTTGTGAGTAGAGTTGATGCACTTTATCTTCTCTTATGAGATTTTGTACAGCTGGATTTGTTATAAGAATCTCTTGAGTTGCAACTTTTCCACCACCCACTCTTGGTATAAGAGTTTGCGAGATTACTGCGACAAGTGAAGAAGATAGTTGTGCTCTTACTTGAGCTTGTTCTTCTCCATCAAATACATCTATAATACGGTTTATAGTCCCAGGTGCTGAGTTTGTGTGTAGGGTTCCAAAGACTAAGTGACCAGTCTCTGCGGCAGTTAGAGCGGCTCCTATAGTCTCTGCATCTCTCATCTCTCCGATTAGGATAACATCTGGATCTTGTCTTAGAGAGTATTTTAGAGCTGTAGCAAAAGATGCAGTGTCATTTCCTACATCTCTTTGAGAAAAAAGTGATTTTATATTTTTATGAACAAACTCAACAGGGTCTTCTATGGTTATGATATGTCTTCTCTCTGTAAGATTTATCTGATGGAGCATAGATGCTAATGTAGTAGATTTACCACTACCAGTAGGACCTGTTACTAAGATAAGACCTTTTTCTTTTTTTATAAGTTCTTTAAAAATAGGAGGATTCCCATACTCATCAAGTGTAGGAATATCTATGGGAATCATACGAAAGGCACAAGCTATCCCACCTATAGTTCGGTAGTAGTTTGCACGAAAACGGCCTACGCCTTCTAGTTCAAAGGAAAAGTCTAGTTCATTAGTATCTTCAAAAACTTTTTTCTGCTTGTCTTCTATAAGTGAATAAGCCATCTCTTCTATATCTTTTGAATTTAATACTGCTAAATTTAAAGGGCGTAGCTCTTTATCTATCCTGATTTGTGGTTCACTTCCGACAACAAGATGTAAATCACTAGAGCCATAAGCTAAAACACTCTTTAGCAATTTTTTTATATCTACTACTTTTTTTACTTCTTGAGTCATCTTTGTTTCCTTGTTTTTACTCTATTATTTTTGGAACTATAAAAAAGTTATCTTCACTTTGTGGTGCATGTTTTAGTATGTCTTCGTTTATTTTTTTATCACAAAAAGGGATATCCTCTCTTGTATAAGTGCCTTTATCACTCATGGCAAAACTGCCTTCTATACCATCAGTGTTTAACTCGCTTAAGTTGTCTACAAAACTAACAATCTCAGATAACTGAGATACAACTTCTCCACGCTTGTCCTCTGAAATCTTTAAAAAAGATAATTTTTCTAGTTTACTTAATAGTGCGTCATCTACTTGCATTTTTAGCCTTAATTATATAATTTTACAAGATTGTAACAAAAAATATCTATGTGTTTGATGAAACTTTAACAAACAATGCGATATTATTTCAAGCTTATAAAATTATGTTGCAATAAAGGAATATTTTTGAGTCTTAAAAACGATATTAAAATGGTAAGAGAAGAGTTAAACTCTGAAGAGAAGTTTTTTGAAAAAGCAGTAATGACGGAAAAGTTCGTTAAAAAATATAAAAAATTTCTTATCGGTACTCTTGTGGCTATAGTAGTTGTAGTTATTGCAAATATAGCTTATGAAATAAATAAAAAGTCTGATATAAAAGAGGTTAATAAAGCTTTAGCTATATTAGATGAAGATGTTAAAAACTCTGAGGCATTACAAGTTATCAAAAGCATCTCTCCAGATTTGCATGATGCTTGGATTTACTCAACTGCAATTGTACAAAAAGATATGTTAAGCCTGAAAAACCTAACAAAATCGTCATCTATGATGGTAGCTGATTTAGCTAGTTATGAAGTTGCACAAGATGCTAAAGATGTTAAACTTCTTGATGATTACGCCTCAAGAAAAGATGCAGTTTATAAGGACCTAGCTCTAGTTCAAAGTGCTATTATTTATATGAGTAACTCAGAGATACAAAAGGCTCATGAGAGATTGGCTAAAATTTCTTCTGATTCATCTTTGAAAAATGTAGCTACCGCTCTTATGCACTATGGCGTGAAGTAGAACTTTGAAAAAGTCACTATTACTTCTTAGTGTTGTTATTGCATTTGTTTTTTTAGGTTGTAGCTCTAAAAAAGTTTTTGAACCAAAAGATGTAAAAGAAGACTGGGCTTACTATGGAAATGCAAAGAGCAAAATTATTAATGTAACGTCTAATACAGCTATGCTTGAGACAAGAGAAGTCCTTGTACAAGATAGACTCTTAGATATTAAGATAGATGAGTCATATAAACTTTTAGGAAGTAGTGATGGTTGGGTTTTAAGTTCAACTATTGATGGACAACTAAAGATTGATTTTATAGCGGATAAGATGCTAACAAAGAAGTTTAATCTTAAAAAAACCATAGCAGCAGCTAGCATACAAGATGATATTTTGGCTGTTTTGTTTGCAAACAATGATATGGCTCTGTACTCTATCTCACAAAATTCTCTTTTAGTTCAAGTTCAAGGTACACCTGCAATAGTAGTAGATGATAGAATTGCAAGCCCATACTTTATGAACGACTTAGTTTTGTTCTTAACTCTAGATGGCAAGATTGTTATTGTAAACTCACAGTCAAAAAAGAAACTAAGAACAACTATAGTCTCAACTGATGATAATTTTAATAATGTTATCTATTTTAATGTAGTTGATAACAAACTAATAGCAGCAACATCAACAAAAATCCTCTCTATGGCAGATAAAGAGATTAGAGTAAGTTATGAGATACGTGATATTGTAAGCTTTGAAAAAGAAATTTTCATCACTACAAAAGAGGGTGAAGTTGTATCTTTGACACCAGATTTACAACTCATTTCAAAGATAAAGTTTCCATTTGCTCACTTTTTGGGACTTATAGTTCACAATGAAAAGTTATATATACTTGAAAAGCAAGGCTATCTTATAGAAGTCTCAAAAGACTTGCAAACTCATACTATATATGAAGTAAATGTTGGTGATGGTTTTGTTTACGAAGCAGATAAGCTATTTTATGTAAAAGATGAATACATCTCACTTGAGTAACGAGCTAGAAGCTTTTTTGGAGTACATTAGTGTCACAAAGGCACTAAGCCAAAAGAGTGTTGAAGCTTATATGAGTGATTTGATCTCCATAGAAGAAGAGTTAAAAAAACCACTCATAAGCTTAGATACTAAAAACATACTCTCTTTTTTAACAAGATACACAAACAAAAGAACACTAAACCGCAAACTCTCTTCTATAAATGCTTTTTTTGATTTTTGTTATAAGAGTCATTTTTCTGAGCAAAAGACAAAACAAAAATTTGCTAAAATCCCAAAACTACTACCAAAATTTCTCTCATACCAAGAGATACAAAGCTCATTAAAACTCATAGACAAAAGCTCATGGTTAGGTTTAAGAGACTACGCTCTTTTGATGTTTTTATATGCATCTGGTGCTCGCATCAGTGAATGTTTAGCGCTTGAGCTTCAAGACTTAGAAGAGGGTTGGTTGCGCATTAGACATGCAAAAGGGGAAAAAGAACGCATAGTCCCTATCGCAAAAGTAGCTCTAAGAGCTATAAATGAGTACATCAAAGAAAAACCAAAAGATACTCAAAAAGTCTGGGTAAACTACAAATCAGAGCCGCTTAGTAGAATCTCTGCATATAAGATAACTCAAAAATATCTAGGAATCTCACCCCATGTTTTAAGGCACTCATATGCAACTGCACTTATAAGTGGCGGAGCAGACTTAAGAGTTGTACAAGAACTGCTTGGCCACTCATCACTTTTAACTACTCAGATATATACACATATACAAAAGCAAGACTTGAAAAATACAGTAGAAGTTTGTCATCCATTAGCATAGAGTTGTTTTAATATCTATCTCATATCATAGTAGATATAATTTCAAACTCTTTTTTTAGCATAAAAAAGATGTTTTGCATAGTTTTTATTTAGATATTCCTTATTTGAATATTTGGTTTTTCAAAGAATTTTAGTTATTTATTTGGTTTATAAGATTTTGGAGTTTTATATATATGATAAAAAAATTTATTCCTCTTATAGTTGTTGTTGCTCTTGTAGCGCTTATTGTTAGTGTTTTTCTTATGCTTGCATCTAAAAAACAGATGATAGTTATAAAAGAGCACAACTTAAAAAAGCTACCTTATGAGCTTGTTTTAAACAAGTATCAAGATAGTGATTGTGGAATGGTTATAGATGATTTAAGAGATGTCTCGCAAGTTGTCTCGCCTAGCGGAAAAACTTGGTTTTTTCATGACCATGGTGGATTTATTAAGTGGCTTGAAGATAAGACATTTAGAGATGAGGCTGTTATCTGGGTTATGAGTAGGGATACAAAACAGTATATAGATGCAAAGGCAGCTTTTTACTCACTAACTGATGAGACACCGATGGGCTATGGTTTTGGAGCTTATGAGCAAAAAGTAAATGGTAGTGTAGATTTTGATACAATGCGGCTAAGAATGTTAAGAGGAGAGACACTTAACAATCCACACATTAGAAAAAAACTCTTAGGAAAATAATTTAAAATTATGGAAACTGTAAATATTTTAACCATTATAAGCATAGCATTTCTAGGTTCTTTTGGACACTGCATCGGAATGTGTGGGGGAATAGTCCTAGCATACTCTACTATAAAGATAGAGCCAAAAAGTTCTAAAGTTTCACAAAGTTTTGCACATCTTCTTTACTCTTTTGGTAGAGTTTTTACTTACTCTATCTTAGGTGCAATGTTTGGAGCACTCGGTGGAGTTGTGACTTTTTCAAACAATGCAAATGGAGCTTTGCTGATTTTTGCTGGAATTGCTATGGTTCTAGCAGGACTATCTTTAATGGGTAAAATTAAGTTTTTAACCCTTATAGAGCACTCCTTTTCCTCATCATCTGTCTATAAAAAAGCTTTTAAAAAGGTCTTAAATTCAAAATCAAACCTTAGTTTTTTTGTTCTTGGGATGTTAAACGGACTTTTGCCTTGTGGTTTTGTTTACTTCTTTGCCATTACAGCAGCGAGTACAGCAAGTCCTCTTTATGGCGCTTTGGTTATGGCTATCTTTGGACTAAGTACCATTCCCGCGATGTTTGGGCTTGGTTTTTTAGCAACACTAACAAGTGCAACAAGCTTTAGAAATATGATGATGAGCCTTGCATCTATAGCGGTTATTTTATATGGTGCATATACTATTTATAATGGGTATGATTATATAGCAAATCCAAAGAAGTCTCTTACTGAGTGTCACACTTAGATCGTAAGAAAAAATATATATTTTAAAATTAAGTTTTAGCATATTTAAATGAGAGTAGCATTTGCTTAAGGAGCATGTTATGAATGAGAAATTTAATAGAGATTTTTTAAAAATCCTACTTGTTATTGTCACTCCTATTTTACTGCTCGTGTTGCTATTTAGCTTCTATCTTTTTGATAGACTTATGGAAGATAAAAAAAAGTTTCTTTTAGAAAAAACATACTCTATGGCAAGTATGATATCAAGCGTAGCCGCCTTTGATGAAAAATACTCAATCAACCTTGATTTTGATAACCTGGCATCAAATGCAACCATTTTTCAAGTACAAAAAACTTTTAGCTCTATAATTCAAGTAGATCTTGAATTAGAGTACCTCCTTGGAGTTAGAGATGGCGAATATATAAGATTTTTAGCCCACTCAAAAGAAGAAGTTTTAGATGTAGAGATGAAAAACCTAAATATTGCAATTCCTATGAGAAATGCTTTAGAGCAAAAGAGTGGAGTTAGTATTGAAAATAGTTATCTTGGCAAAAAAGTTCTAGCATCTTATACTCCTATAAAAGGAACAAATTGGGGGCTTGTAGTTGAGCAGCCATACAGTGTTCATATAAAACCACTCTATCAGACTAGTATAATGAGTGCTTTTGCAATAGCCTCCTTCGTCACCTTTTTATATTTTATTTTAAAGAGATATGAAGTAAAAAAAACGAAACTTATAGAGCAAAGTGAGAAAAGATTTCAGCAACTCGTAGAGAGTAGTGATGATTTTGTGTGGGAGATAGATGCACAGGCGATTTACACATATGTTAGCCCACAATCTAAAAAGATTATAGATTTTGAGCCTAGTGAAATTCTAGGTAAAAAACCTTTTGATTTTATGGATGAAGAGGAAGCTAAGAGAGTTTCTAAAGAATTTTTTGAGCTCTCAAGCAAAAGAGAGAATATAGTAAACCTTGAACATACCCTTTTACACAGAGATGGGCATAAGGTGCATATACTAACTAGAGGCTCTCCATTTCTTGATGATAGAGGAGGTTTGTTAGGATATAGAGGTATAGATAGAGATATAACTCTTATGAAGATAAAACTCCAAGAGATAGAGTATCTAGCTTTTTATGACGCTCTAACAGGCCTTGCAAACCGCCAAAACATCAATGAAAAAATCTCACAAGAGATTAACTATGCAAAAAGAAACAATACACTCTCAGCACTTCTTTTTGTTGACTTAGATGACTTTAAAATTATAAATGATACACAAGGCCATGACCATGGAGATGAAGTTTTAAAGAGTGTGGCTAATAGACTCTTAGAATCTATCAGAAGCTTTGATACAGCTGGGCGGATTGGCGGAGACGAGTTTGTTGTCTTAGTAAGAGGAGAAGATGTAGAGCAAGATAATTTTGCTCATTTTGACGCACTTATAGAGAGAATCTTAAAAGAGATAAATGAGCCAATTATTGTAAAAGAGTATAAACATCAAGTAAGAGCTAGCATAGGGGTAGCAATAATTCCTAGAGATGGTGATAGATTAGAAGATGTTTTAAAATGTGCAGACCGTGCTATGTATGAAGCAAAGAAGATGGGCAAAAATCGCGTAGTGTTTCATAAAAGCTGATATAATAAATCTAAAAAAGGCTTTTTGATATGATTATGCAAAAAAAGAGAAAAACTAAATGAGTAAAGTTGTAACTGTCATAGACACTTTTGGTTTTTTCTTTCGCAGTTTTTATGCACTACCACAACATCTAAAAAACAAAGATGGCTTTCCAACAGGTCTTTTAACTGGTTTTACAAACTTTATATCCACCCTGCAAAAACAACACGATAGCGACTATCTTATCTTTGCCATCGATAGTAAAGGCAATACCTTTAGAAATGAGATTGACCCAAACTACAAAGCAAATCGTCAAGCGCCTCCAGAGGAGCTTACGATGCAACTCCCAATAGCCATAGACTGGATAGATAAGATGGGCTATAAAACACTAGGCTATAGTGGTTTTGAAGCAGATGATATCATAGCTACTGTAGTAAAGCATGCAAGAGAAAAAGACTACACAGTTCGAATAGTCTCGCACGATAAAGATTTGTACCAGCTCATTGATGATGGAAGAGTTGTAGTAGTTGATGCTATTAAGAAAAAAGTCATGGATGAAGAGGCTTGTTTTGTTAAATATGGTGTCACGCCAAAGCAGTTTATAGACTATCAGTCCATCTTGGGTGATAGTGCAGATAATGTCCCTGGAGTCAAGGGCATAGGAAAAGTTGGAGCTGAAAAACTTTTAAAAGAGTTTGGCTCACTTGAGTCCATCTATGAAAATGTTCATCTTGTTAATGGTGCTAACAAAAAAAAGCTCATTGAGTCAAAAGAGAGCGCTTTTATGTCAAAAGAGCTAGTCTCACTTCGTGATGATGTCTTAGATGCGCTTGATTTTGAAGAGTATAAGATGGATGTTGAGCATCCATTTTTAAATATCTATGACGAGCTTGTAAAGTATGAGCAAAACGGCATCATCAGAGCTCTAAAAGCAAAAGATATATTAACAGATGAGATAGAGATAAAAGCAGAAAAAAAACTAGCGCAAGATAAAAAAGATAGTAAAAAGCTTGACTTTATAGCTACGCTGATAACTGATGCAAAAGAGTTAAAGAGTGTTTTGAAATCTCTCACCCCGCAAACCATAGTGGCTTTTGATACGGAGACAACAGGACTAGAGCATGACAAAGACTTCATTGTAGGCTTTAGCTTTAGTTTTAATGATAAAGAGGCATTTTATGTACCTTTTGCTCACTCTTACTTAGGTGTTGGCGAGCAAGTAAGCAAAGAAGATGCAGCAGATGCAATCAAACAAATCTTTAAGAGTAAGGTAGTTGGTCATAACATCAAGTTTGATCTGCACTTTATCTCTAAGCTCCTAAATGAGGATACATTTCATGTCTATGCAGATAGCATGATACTTGCGTGGCTTATAAACCCTGAGAGTGCTTTGAGCCTTGATAAGTTAGCCGATAAGTTGCTAGGTCACACCATGGTTGCATTTAAAGATAGTGTGAAAAAAGGTGAGACTTTCGCCTCAGTTGAACTAGGAGATGCAACTATCTATGCAGCAGAAGATGCTTTTATAACCTTGAAGCTTTTTCATCTCTTTAACCAAAGCCTTAAACTCCAAGATGCCCAGCATCTTATATCTGAATCTATGGAAGTTGAAGTCCCATTTATAACTACACTTTTACATATGGAACAAGCTGGAATTAGAGTTGATGGTTCATTTTTAGAAGAGTTTTTAGTAGAGATAAAAGAGATGTTAACAAGGCTTACAAGAGATATCTATATAGAAGCTGGAAGCGAGTTTAACATCAACTCTCCAAAACAGTTGGGCGTTATACTCTTTGAGCATTTAGGACTGCCAACTGGCAAAAAAACAAAAACTGGCTACTCAACTGATGAGAAAGTTCTAAGCTCATTAAAAGATGCTCATAAAATTATCCCGATGCTCTTAGAGTACAGAGAGGTTTATAAACTCTTCTCAACCTACATAGAGCCACTTTTAAAACTAAGTAAAGAGCATGAAGATAGTAGAGTTCACACCTCTTTTGTTCAAACAGGAACAGCAACAGGAAGACTAAGTTCAAAAAACCCAAATCTTCAAAACATACCAGCTAGAAGCCAGTTAGGACTTAGAATCAGAGAGGCTTTTGTGGCATCTAGTGGCAACAAACTCATAGGCATTGACTACTCTCAAATCGAGCTTAGACTCCTAGCTCACTTCTCACAAGACAGAGTCTTAGTAGATGCATTTAAAGCAGACAAAGATATCCACTACCAAACGGCAGTTGTACTCTTTGGTGAAGATGAAGCTAAAGGTAAAAGAAGTGTTGCAAAGACTGTAAACTTTGGACTTTTATATGGCATGGGACAAAAAAAGCTCTCAGATACTCTTGGCATCACAACTAAAGAAGCAAAAGAGATTATAGAGCGGTATTTTGAGTCATTTCCAACAGTAAAGAGCTACTTTAGAAGCATAGTTGAGCTCTCTAAAAGTAAAGGTTACGTTGAGACACTCCTTGGCAGAAGAAGATACTTTGACTATGATAGTGCAACTCCAATGTTTAAAGCTGCTTATGAGAGAGAGTCGGTAAACAGCGTTTTTCAAGGAAGTGCAGCAGACATCATAAAGCTTGCCATGAACAAGATAGCAAAAGTCATAAGAGATGAAAATCTAGCTGCAAGAATGCTACTACAAATCCATGATGAGCTTATCTTTGAAGTAAAAGAGAGTGAGGCTGAAGTTTTAGCAAAAAGATTTCAAGAGATTATGCAAGATATTTATGAGCTAAATATACCACTAAAAGCCGATGCAAACATTGGTGATAACTGGGGTGAGTTGAAATAACTCGAAACCCAGAATAAATTCGTGGTTCCTAGATAGTGATACTTCACTTTTTTTATTTAACGTAGCAAATTATTATGATTTGCTCTATTATTAAAATAATCTAGTTAATGCTTATTTTGGAAAATATTGCCAGTGCAATACCCACTAGAAAAAACGCAATCACAGCTATTATAGTAGATTTTATCATCTTCTTTACCCATTTTAACTCTGCAACTTCATCATCTACTTTGTTTTTCTTTTGCATATAATACTCCTCCATAATTTTTTAAAAATATATCGCTTTGAGAACTGATATTTCTTCACCATTTGTATTGGAAAATATCATAGTCTCACCTTTTATCTCATAAGTTTTTACACTTTGAAGCACATTTGTAAAAGCATCCTCTGTTTTAATATTTGGACACATCATTTTAGTGCTCGCTATATTTTCAAAAGCTATATTTTTATCTTCTATCTTATAACTTCCAAAAAAATTGTTACACCCTAAATGCCCTTTAACACTACCATCAGCTTTAAACTGTATATATGGTTCTCTCTCAAAAACCTCTACTTCATTATGATTTAAGCTAAGCACTTTAAAGTAAGTATTTGTTAGCGAAACATCAGCTTTGGTGCTGTTTTTAGCAGTGTTAGTAGCACAAGCTGTAAAAAAAAGCGCGGCTATAAAAGTAAGTGGTAATATTGTTTTTTTTATCATGATTTAACCTTTTGAGTATGATTTTAAGAGATTATATCAAATGCGAAGTTAACCACACTAAGTATAGAAAAATAGCATTTATCTCTAAAATACCTATCTTTTCTCCCTTGTAGTCTTATAGATAAAACTAAAAATCTCTGCGACTGCTCTGTATAGGGCTTCTGGAACTTCTTTGTCTAGTTCTACTTTTGAGAGTAGCTCTATAAGGTCTTCATCTTTTTGTATAGGCAGGTTATGAAGCTGGGCTATTTTTATGATGTTGTTTGCAACTTCTCCTTCGCCTTTTGCTACAACTCTAGGAGCTGACTCTTTGTTGGTGTCATATCTAAGTGCGGCTGCTTTTTTACGACCTTGCATCTAGTGCCTCTTTGGAGTAAATTTTAACTCTTTTCATGCTTTTATCTCAAACCCTATGTTTATACTCTGTGTATTTGTTTCATAAGCACTTGTTGGCATCTTTTTTGTAGCATCTTGTATTCGTATCTCTCGTGGTGTGATGTTTGAGCCGATAAGGGCGGCACGAAGTGAGGCTATATTCTCTTTTACTAGCTCTTTTAGTTTTGGATTGTCTGAGAGGATTTTGATATTTAGTTGATTTTCTTCATACAAAACGAGCTTTAAATTTAGCTCTCCATAGTTTATAAGGTTTAGCGAGATATCACAGTAAAACTTATCATCGACATCTTTTTTTAGCTCTATCTGCCCATCTTTTAACTCCTCCCACGAGAAAGGAAGATACAAAGATGAGGAGTTTGATAGATGCGAGACGAGTTGAAAGTAGTCTATTTGAAGTGCTAATTTATCTATATTTTTTAGTACTTCAGCTTGGTTTGGACTGTTTGACTTCACTAACTCTTCTTTAGTTTGAAGCAAGATTGATTTTAAATCATTTGCGATAATCTCTTTTACATTTTGCTGTGTTTCTAATTTCATAGGAGCATCTAGTGAGTGTAGCTTGCCTATAATAGTTTTTACATCTTTAGAAAAAAGAGCATCTAGTGGCTTTTGTTCGGCGAGTTTTGGGTCAATTAGTTTTGAATCGATAAGCTTTGGGTCTATAGTTTTTATATCAACAGGCTTGGCATCTAGCTCTTTTATGTTGCTTTGTAGAGTTTGTAAAATCTTCTCTACTCCTCGTGATAAAAGAGTAAGTAGCTGTTTGTTGTCAGCTTGAGGCTGCAGTAAGGCTTGGTTTGTGGCGTTTTTGAGTATTGGAGATTCTAGAAGATTTTGTATATGTTTTGTTAGTGATTTTACTTCATAGATAGAGCTTTTATCTACCAAGGGTTGGAGTTTAAGAAGTATATTTTTTAGTTCTAGTTGTGGGTTTTGAGCGTTTTTTAGGCGTGACTCTAAAAAGACTCCTGAGTTTGTTAGTTTGGCTTTTACATCTTTTTCATTTAAGTTTTTTATATCCACCAAAAATTCTTTTAAGATTTTTTGAATAGGAAGAGGTTTTTCATCTGATTTTATCGAAGAGAGTAGCTCTTTTATGGTAGATGAGACATCTCCTAGATTTTTTAGAGTTGGGTTTTGCTTTAGTAGTTGAAGCAGAGTTTTGTCACTTACACTGCTTTGTGAGCTTTGTTTTAGAAGTGAGTTTAAAACCGATTTTAAATCCTTGCCAGAACTTAGTGCTTCAAGCTCTTTAGGAGTAGCATTTTTGAGCACTTCTTTTAGGGCTTTGTTTGTATTTGGCAGGATAATATCTAGTTTTGTGTTTGTAGTGACATTTAGCATAGATGAGTATATCAGATAAATACGTTAAATATCAATACTCAAATAACCTTGCTGTGATATAATTGCCACATCATGCTAGAACAATATAAAAATGCCATAGAAAAAAGCAATATCATCTCAAAAACCGATACAGAGGGCATTATAACCTTTGTAAATGATGAGTTTTGTAAGATCTCAGGATATACAAAAGAAGAACTCATCGGTAAGAATCACAACATTGTAAGACATAGTGATGTGGATCCTCTAAAATTTAAAGCTCTTTGGGATACTATAAAGTCAAAAAAAGTCTATAAAGATACAGTAAAAAACCGTGCAAAAGATGGTTCTACATTTTATGTAAACACAACAGTAATCCCTATCTTAAACAACAAAGAAGAGATAGTAGAATTTATAGCTATCCGTTACGATGTTACAAAAGAGGTTTTTTACAAAGAAGAGCTTTTAAAAAAAGAGAAAGAACTCAAAGAACTAAATGAGACGTTAGAGTTTAGAGTTGCAAAAAAAACTAAAGAACTTGAAGAGTTAAACCAAACCTTAGAAGAGCGCATAAAAGATGAAGTTAGCAAAAATGAGCAGAAGCAAAAAGTGATGTTTATGCAGTCTCGTCAAGCATCACTCGGCCAGATGCTAGCTAACATTGCCCATCAGTGGAGGCAGCCACTAACAGAACTAAACTTAACTCTCTTTAGTATAAAAAAGGCGGCTCAAAATGGCGATGAAGCAAAGCTTGTAGAGTTTTACGATGAGAGTAAAAATATCTTAAAAAATATGTCCGAGACTATAGAAGACTTTACAAACTTTTTTAACCCTCAAAAAGAAAAACACCTTTTTTATGTAGATGAGAGCATTGAAGAGGCACTCTCTTTACTTGATAAGATGCTAAAACAAAACATGATTAGTCTTAAAGTAAAGCTTCAAAAACTAGAGGTTTTAGGCATCCAAAATGAGCTTACACAAGTTATAATAAATCTTATAAAAAACTCTAAAGACTCTTTTTTAAGTAAGGGAATACTCATACGAGAGATAAACATAATAGTAGAAGAAAAAAATGGTTTTGCTCATATTGAGATGCAAGATAATGCAGGTGGCATCTCAAAAGAAAACATCGATAATATCTTCGAGCCATACTTTACAACTAAGCACCAAAGTAGCGGAACAGGTTTAGGACTTTTTATGTCAAAGATGATTTGCGAAAAAGGACTCGATGGAGATCTTGATGTGAGCAGTAAAAAAGGTGTGACAAGCTTTCATATAAAAATACCTCTTGCAAAGAAAACAAGATGAAAAAAAGGTCACTAAAGGGTTTAAGAGTTCTTTTTGTAGAAGATGAAGAGAATATCGCAAGGCTTTTAAAAGAGGCCATAGGCGATAGTTTTTATAGTTTTACTATAGCAAAAGATGGAAGAGACGGTTTAGAAATGTTTGAGAAAATCTCACCAGATATAGTTATCACAGATATAAATATGCCAAAAATGAGTGGCTTAGAGATGGCAAATGAGATAAAGAAGATAAATCAAAATATTCCCATCATAATACTTAGCGCTTTTAGTGATAAAGAGAAGTTTTTAGGTGCCATAGACACAGGCGTGGCAAAGTACTTCTTAAAGCCATATGAGCCAGATGAGATTCTTAACTATATAAGTTCCATAGCTGATGAGTTAGGAAGTAAAACAGTAGAGCTTTGTGATGGCTATAGCTACAACAAAACAACTCACGCACTCTACAAAGATGCAAGATTTGTAGCACTCTCAAAAAACGAAAGCAAATTTTTTAGGCTCTTAGTTGAAAATGAAAATAGCATCATAGATGATGAGACGATAAAACAAAGCATTTGGGGCGAGAGCGTGAGCGATGAGAGGCTTAGAACTTTTGTGAGAAGACTAAGAGCTAAAACCTCAAAAACGCTCATTATAAATATAAAAGGAGCAGGGTACAAACTTCGGTTTTTCTCATAACTGGGAGGCGAGGTTTCAACCTCGTAGTTAGGCTTTAAATAACACAATGCGAGGTTAAAACCTCGCTTCCTAAAGAGTTTTGCATTGGGCTAGCCTAAAATCTCTTCTATATAAAACCTGCCATTTTTCTCATTTATCTTCAGATTTACATCAAAAGTTTTAGAGAGATTTTCACTTGTTAGAATCTCTTTTTTTGGACCACTTTTAAAGATGGTGTTACCTTGGATTAGTGCAACGAAGCCAATCTCCTCAAAAATCTCTTCTAGGTGGTGAGTAACAAGGATGATGGAGTGATTTTGTGAGAGTTTTCTTAAGAGTTTTATAAAGTTTATCTGCGCTTTTATATCTAGTCCTACGGTTGGCTCATCTAGTATAAAGGCCTTTGGATTGTGTATCAAAGCCCTTGCTATTATGCACTTTCTAAGCTCGCCCGTGGACATCTCTTTTACTTTTTTATCTCTTAAGTGAAGTATCTCTATGGACTCTAATGTTTCTAAGACTTTTTTGTGTTGTTTTTCACAAAAGCTTTGATGTTTAAATGTGCCTATGGAGCTGTAGTATCCACTTAGAACTACATCGCTAGCACTTAAATGTCCACCTGAGTGTAAGAAGTAGTTGTGTAAGTCATTTGTAATGATGCCAAGCTTATCTTTGAGTTCAAAGATGGAGTAACGGCTCTTACCAAATACCTCTCTTTTAAACTTATGAGCTCTCCTTGGATGCAAGTCTGACATGATGAGTTTTAAAAGTGTGGATTTGCCAGAACCATTAGAGCCTAATATAGCCCAGTTTTCTCCCTCTTTTATCTTAAGCTCGATAGCTTTTAATACATCTCCATCATCATATCCAGCATAGATATTTTCAAAGTCAATTATATGCATTAGCGAAATTTTACTCTGTCAATACTCGGCTTATAGGTTGGATCTTCTCCCTCAACCGTCCATAGTTTTTTCGCCATTGCACTTATGGAGCTATAAAAATCTTCTTCCATAGGTTCTAAAAAGTCAACATCACTAAAGTGAGTTAGCAAAAGATTTTTTTCATAAACAAATCCTGAGCCAGTTGGTTCTAGTTTTATAGTTTTGCCTGTTTGCAGGCTTGCTAGTGTCCAAATAGCTAAAAATCCTTCTGAGTATTTACTTAAAATTTTATCTGAAAACTCTTCAAAATTGCTATATCCACTTAGTTCATAAAAGTCTATGATAAGGTCTAGTGTCTTATATAGATGGACAAAAGGAACCATAGAAAAGAGCATTCGCCCAACACTTTTTCCAGTAGTATGAACTGCGCCTATAAAGATTCTAGCTCCTCCATCAGTATCGCCAAAGTTGTTTGTTTTTAGCCCAACTAAACCGATGTCAGTGTGTCTATGTCGCCCACATCCTTTGATACAACCCGAAAAACCAACCGTGATACCATGTTTTGCTATGCGACTAAGTGGTATGTACTTTGTCTCATCTTTGATGCTCCAAAAAGAGTAGGGGCAAAGACTTCCTGCACACGCGATGATAGTTGAGCTCTCTTTAGGAGATGCAAATGGAGTTGACTTCTCTTTTAGCCCTAAAAGGTATATATTTTGATCTATGCCTATCCTAATCTCTACACTGTTTTTGTTTGCAAAGTCAGCTATCTCTCTTATCTCTTTAACACTTAGTCTTGCAAAGTCAGTCTGATAGCAGTAAGAAAAAGTTCCATCTTTTAGCTCTTCATGTGATGAGAAGATTCTCTTCTTTAACTCAATCTTTGCACCGCTATTAAAAGGCTTGCCATACTCTTTTTGGATATGGGCTTTTAGGGCTTCAAGGCCTATCTCCTCTATAAGATAAAAAAGTCTTGTTCTTGATCTTGTAAAGCGAGAGCCATGAAGATAAAAGGCCTCTACAAAAGCTTTAAAAAAGTCAAAAACTTCCCCTTGGAGTAAAAAGATATCTGCATCTTCGGCTATCTCTGTGTTTTTTCCGCCCATATAGACATTAAAACCATAAACGCCATCTTTTTGCGCAAGTGCGAAGTAGAGGTCGTTTGCAAAAAATGAAGTAACACTAGAACTATTTCCAGAGATGCCAATAGATACACGGCGTGGTAACATCCCAACATAGCGAGGATTTTTAAGTATATACTCTTGCATCTGCTCTATGATGGGATAGACCTCTATAACGCTGTAAGTTCCACAACCATCATAAACATCACTTACTATATTTCTTACATTATCGCCTATACTTTGCCATGTTGTAAGTCCGTGAGAGTTGAGTCTCTTCCAAATTTCTAGTACATCATCAGCTTCAAGATCATGGAGTTGTAAGCCAGCTCTTGCAGTTGTGATAAGAGTTAAGTCATACTCTTCAACTACATCAGCTATATGGCAAAATTGCTCGGTTGTAATCCTCCCAGCTGGCACGCGAAGCCTCATAGTAAACTCATCTTCTAAGAAGTCAGTTGTAAAGATGCCAAAATCTTGAAGAAAAAACCTATCACCCTCTGCTAAGTTTTCAAAGTCCAAATCTTCAAACTCTTTGAAATACTCCATCGGTTTTAGTCTTGCTTTATATCTCTCTCTTTTGTTTAGTTTTTTCTCTTCGCTTTGCATAAAAAACTACTCCTAAATTAATATGTCTTTATTTTATCCAATAAGAGATATGAAAAAGTTGATTTGTGTTAACGCCAGATGATATTTAGCTCATCTAAAAGCATAGATTTGTCAAAGCTTGATGATGGAGTTTTAAGATTTGCGATGTTTATCTCAGTCTCTTGAAACATCTGAATGTAGTAGTTGTTTTTGTAGCCTCTTTGCTTTAGGTCTTTGATGATAGTGTTTATATCTTCTTCATTTAAAAGGTCACTATGGAGCGTTGTTCTAGCTTCAAAGTCGAAGTTTTTCTTTATTAAAAAATCAAGAGTTTTAGAAAACTCACCATACTTGTTTGAGTGTGTAATATGTGTAAATTTGTCTTGCGGAGCTTTATAATCAAGTGCAATAAAGTCTAGTAAATCTAACTCTATAAGCCTTTTAACTTGACTAAAGTCTGTGCCATTAGTGTCTAGTTTAATCTTAAAACCTAGTTTTTTAATAGCCATACAAAACTCTTCTAAGTCATGCATGGTAGCCTCTCCACCAGATAAAACTACAGCTTCTAAAAGATTTACTCTAGTTTTTAAAAACTCTAGCACATCTATAAATGTGTAAGCACCACTTTTAGCAAAAACAATATCTTTGTTATAACAGTAGTCGCATCTCATGTTGCAACCACTTAGCCAAATGATGCAGGCTAAGTGATCTGGATAATCAACATGAGTGAACTTTGTTATATCATAAACAGCTCTAGTGTTCAGTGAATTGCTTTCTTTGTTTGTGTTCACCCGCTTTTCCTACATTGAAACTCTCTACCGGTCTATGATAACCCATAACTCTTGTATATACTATACACTTTTGTCTTCTTTCATTTAGCAACGCTAATGTTTCGTTTTTACTCATTTTCTTTTTTCCTTATAATTTATTTATCACGCAAAACGAACAAGTCCGTTTTACTACGCTAACGCTAAGTTTCCCTCGGCGGGAAACCCTCGCAACTTGTTGCTCTCTCGTTTTGTTTACAACGCCTCGCTTCCGAATTTCCTCACGAAACCTCAAGTTCCTTTTGCTCTATAAGTAGCTCCTCATCACATTTTGGACAATACTCATGCTCGCCTGCGATATATCCATGTTTTGGACATACTGAGAAGAGTGGAGTTACTGTGATGTATGGTAGTCTAAAGTTTGAGATTACATTTTTCACTAATTTTCTACACGCTTCAGTTGAGCTGATTCTCTCTTGCATATATAGATGCAGAACTGTTCCACCCGTATATTTACACTGCAAATCATCTTGAAGTGTAAGTGCTTCAAAAGGATCATTTGTCAAATCAACAGGGATTTGAGATGAGTTTGTGTAGTAGATATTTTTACCCATTCCAGCTTGAATGATTGAGTCGCCATATCTCTTCTTATCTTCTTTTGCAAATCTATAAGTAGTTCCCTCAGCAGGAGTAGCTTCAAGATTGTAAAGATTTCCTGTTTCTTCTTGAAACTCTACCATTTTATCTCTCATATGATTTAGTAATTTTGTGGCAAATTCTATGCCTCGCTCATCACTAACATCGTAAGCATCTGATGTGAAGTTTCTTATCATCTCATTGATGCCATTTACTCCTATAGTTGAGAAGTGGTTTTTAAATCCTGGTAGATATCTCTTCGTATATGGAAAAAGTCCTCTATCATACATCTCTTGGATAAATACTCTCTTCTTCTCTAGCGTGCTCTTTGCATGAATCATAAGCTCATCAACTCTAGCCATTAGAGCATCTTCATCGCCTTTATATAAAAAGCCAAGTCTAGCCATGTTAAGTGTTACAACTCCAATGCTTCCAGTCATCTCAGCACTTCCAAAGAGTCCGCCACCACGTTTTAGTAGCTCTCTTAGGTCAAGTTGCAACCTACAACACATACTTCTTACATGACCTGGTTTATAAGCCTCTTCATTCTCTACTAAATTTCCATCCGCATCTCTTTTATACTGAGAGCCTATGAAGTTTTGAAAGTATGAAGAGCCAATCTTAGCAGTGTTTTCAAAGAGTATATCTGTGTTTTCACCGTACCAATCAAAATCTTCTGTGATATTTACAGTAGGAATAGGAAAAGTAAAAGGTTGTCCAGTTTTATCTCCCTCGGTCATTATCTCATAGTAAGCTTTGTTTATCTGGTTCATCTCTGGTTGAAAGTACTTATATGTCATCTCATCAAGTGCATTACAACCTCTTCTTTTTGCCTCAACTTCAAGCTCACTATCTAAAAGATTTTTAAATAGATGAGACTGCTTTGAAGTTGGAGTTTGGTCCTTTAAATCTTCTGGGACTGTCCAGTCTATAGTTACGTTTGTAAAAGGAGATTGTCCCCAACGAGCTGGAACATTTAAGTTATATATAAAACTTCTAACTGCCTTTTTTACTTCTTTGTATGGAAGTTTGTCACGAAAAACATAGGGAGCGAGGTATGTGTCAAACGATGAAAACGCTTGAGCACCAGCCCACTCACTTTGAAGTATGCCAAGAAAGTTTGCCATCTGACCAAGAGCTTCACGAAAATGCTTAGGTGCATCACTTTCAACACGACCGCGAACTCCGTTAAAACCCTCATCTAGTAAAACTCTCAAACTCCAACCAGCACAGTAACCAGTCAAACAATCCAAATCATGGATATGATAATCACCATTACGATGAGCATATCCCTCTTCTTTAGAGTAGATTTTATCTAACCAGTAGTTTGCTATAACTTTTCCTGCAGTGTTGTTTACAAGTCCAGCATTGGAGTAACCAGTGTTAGAGTTTGCTTTTATACGCCAGTCACTCTTGTCTATATACTCTTCTATAGTTTGAGTTGAGTTTATATAAGTTGTATCTTCATCTAAAAGAGCATCTCTTTGCATCTTGTGCATATGTCTGTAAAGAATGAACGAACGCATAACTTCAAAGTATCTAGCTTTGTATAACTCTTTTTCTATGGTATCTTGGATGTCCTCAACTGCAACAGCTCTTTTACTTTTAAGTCTGTCTAGAACATTAAAAAAGATAGAACTATCATAGATAACTCTCTCACTTTTAAAAGCTTTTTTGATAGCATCTTCAATCTTGAAAGATAAAAATTCCGCTTGAGTACCATCTCTTTTTAAAATTGTCTCTACCATCGCCATAACTCTCCTTTGCATTTGTGAGAAGAAGTTTAGAGTAAGATGAGTTAAACATTCATGAGGAAATATGTCACTTTCATGTCACTAAAAGCTCTCTTTGCCTCTCATAGGGTATAATCTGCCTATGAAAGAAAAAACACAAAAGATATTAGATATTTGGCACAAGCACTTTAGTGATGAAGATAGACAATATAGTGAGTTTGAAGACTCAGATATTGAGTACTTTGTGGGATGTATGCTATATAACCACTTTAACTTCTCTTACGCACTCGATACTATGAAGACTATAGATTTGTCATATGATTTTTTAAGTTCATGTGGTGATGAGTATGATGATATAGCAAATATTATTAAGAGTATAGAGATAGAAGATGAAGAGCAAAAAATAGCATTTTTAAAAGAGTATATAAAAGCCTCACAAGCAAAATACAGTAGTGATGAACTCTATCTCTTAAACCGTTTAGCTTATCATGTCGATGGAGTCTTACAAAGATTTTTAGCTGGGCAAAAGGCTAAAGTGGTTGAGTTTGTTAACCCTCTAATGAGATGAAAAAGTATCTTATAACCTCAAGAGAGTTCTATACAGACACACCAGCTGTTTTTCGCTGCATCTTACATGAGCAATTTGCAAAGCACTTGCCAGATTATGCACTCTATAGAGATAAAACAAATCCAAACTATGAGGTTCAAGCAGAGCACTTTGTAGAGGTTTGTAAAGGCTTTAATATAAAAAGCTTTATCCATAGAGATGCAAAGCTCGCAAAAGAGTTAAATGCTACTGGGGTGCATCTAACTTCTACTCAAGCTAAGGAGATAGAGTTTGCAAAAGAGTTAGGGCTTGAAGTTATCATAAGTACACATACTATAGATGAAGTTCTAACCGCACAGCAAAGAGGTGCAGATGCAGTGACTTTTAGCCCAATCTTTGCCTCTCCAAATAAGGGTGAGCCAAAAGGTATAGAAGAGCTAGAGAAACTCTTAACTATGTGTGAGATAAAAATTTTTGCCCTTGGTGGGATAGTAAGTAGCGAGCAAATAGGGCTGATTAAAAAGACAAAAGCGTATGGCTTTGCTTCTATTCGTTACTTTTATTAGTGCTTTAATCATAAAGTAACTATTAGTTGATATAATGATTCTAAGGTTCAAGAAAGATTCACACTTATTTCTGAACAAAACAAACAAAGGAGTCAGAAATGGCTAAAGAATTATCAAAAAAAGATGTAAAAAAAGTTGTTGCTAAAGCGACTAAAAAAGCAGTAGAGAAAGAAGTTATTAAGAAAAAAGACGCAAAATCAGTTGCAAAGTCAGTTACTAAAAGCGTAGTTAAGAAAAAACCTGCAGATAAGAAAGAAGTAAAAAAAATCGTAAAGAAAATTTTAAAAAAATAGTCTAAGATAGACTCCCTGCTAGATATCCGCTGGCAAATGACCATTGGAGATTGTAACCTCCACATGGTCCATCGAGATTCATAAGTTCTCCACAAAAATACAAACCACCAATAAGTCGACTTTGCATACTCTTAGGGTTTATCTCTTTTAAGTTAATTCCACCTCTTGTTATCATCGCTCTCTCAAAGCCATCGTGACCTATTATAGTTAGAGGAGTAGATGCTAATGTTTGTATGAGTTTGTCCTTTTGTTTGCCTGAAATATCTCTTAGTCTGGCATCTTCTTTAATAGATGCAAGCACGCACATCTCACGAGAGAGAGCATCTGGGAGTAGGGTTCTTACAATGTTTAATGCACTTATGTCAGGGTCTTTACTAGCTTCATCTTTTATATGCTTTAGTATCTCATCTTCATTCATCCCTTTTGTAAGATTTACTAAGATGGGGACTTCTTTATACTGATCTATAAGCGGCGTTATCTCTCTTGCAAAATCTAGGACAACGGGGCCTCTAATGCCTCTGTTTGTAAAGATAAGATCACCTTTAGCTTTTAACTTTTTATGCTTTTTCATATCAACTCTAAGCTGGGCTTTTGCTATGGTGTTAGCACGACAATTTTTCACCCAACTCTCTTTAGTGTGGAGTGGCATCATCGCAGGAAATAGGGCACTATTTGTGTGACCGAGCTTTGAAGCTAGAGTATAGCCATCACCAGTAGCTCCAAGCATCGGATAACCCAAACCACCAGTTGCTAATATAACATTTGAACATCTAAAGCTATCAGATGAGGTTTCAAGTCCGCAAATAATTCCATCACAAGTAAGTAAGTTAGTGACTTTTTGTGAGCATAAAATCTCAACTCTAAGTCTTTGCATTTCATCTAGAAGACTTGAGATGATAGTGCTAGAGCTGTGAGAAGTTGGAAAAACTCTAAATCCATCAGGTGCATGAGTCTCAACTCCGATATCTTTAAAAAAATCCATAAGCTTTTTATAGTCAAACTCTCTTAGTGCATCTTGCATAAAACGACCATCTCGGCCAAACTTTGACATAAATTCTTGTGGCTCTAGAGTGTTTGTAAGGTTGCATCTTCCTCCGCCAGTAGCTTTGAGTTTTGCGCCTACTTGAGAGAGTTTTTCTAAGAGTAAAACACTTCTGTTGTCTCGTGCAGCTCGTATGGCAGCAATCATCCCAGCCGCCCCTGCACCAACAACAACAAGATCATAGTGTTTTATCAAAGTAAATCCCTTTATACAGAAGTTTTAAAAAAAAGCTAATTGTATAATAATTCAGGATATTTGTCTTAAATAGATGGTAACAAATGTTACAATTAGGCTTTTATTTTAAAAAGGCTAGTTATGAGAAGTTTTATTTTGAGTTTTTTTGCTCTTTTTATATTTAGTGGATGTTTTACAAGTTCTTTGAGCCTTAGTAAAGAAAAAGAGCTTGTTCTAAAATACGGTACAGAGTATTTGCATTTATCTAACGAAGTAGTAAGTTTAGAACTTTTAAACTTTAAAGATCTCTATGTGAATAGATATAAACTTAAAGATGAAAAAGGTGAAACTCTTTTTTATGAAACTGCTAAGACCGATATGAAATTTGAGTTTAATTTTGGTGGCTTATACACTGTGATGTATGTTTTTGATAATTCACAAAAGTATGAGAGTGTTTATGAAAATAACAATCTCTATCTCGCTCAAATAAAACTAAAAAATGCCTCTTATATAAATGTTATCATTCAATCTAGTGACTCTCAAAACTATTCATTTGCATATGGCTTCTCAAATACAGAGTTTTTAAAAATAGCAAACACTCTTATAGAAGATGAAAACTTAAAACTCAAAAAGTTAAAACAAGATACTACAACTTTTCATCCATCAGACAAACCCGCTAGTAACTGGAGTGATGAAGTAGTATTTTTTACACCACTTATAGCTCCATATAGGGCTTTAAACTCAAAGTGAAAGTTCCTAATATAAGCAGACAAAAGTGTTACAAGTGCTACAGACCATCAAGTTCATGTATGTGTGGCGAAGTTAACAAGATAGCCACTAAAACAAAGTTTGTTCTACTAATGCATCCAAAAGAGTTTAAAAAAGTTAAAAATGGAACAGGGCATCTGACTCATTTATCACTAGAAAATTCTGAGCTATTTATAGGGATAGATTTTACAAAACATAAAAGAATTAATGAAATTATAGACTCTTATGAGAGTTATATTTTATACCCTTCAAAGGATGCTATAAACATAAGTAAAGAGCTTCCAAAGTCACAAAAAGAGATGGCGATATTTCTCATTGATTCCACTTGGAACTGCTCTCTTAAAATGATAAGAGAGTCTAAAAATTTACAAGCTTTAAAACATATGAGCTTTAATGCGGTAAAACTATCTGAATTTGAGATAAAGAAGCAACCATCAGATTTTTGTTTATCCACTATAGAGTCCGTTTTGTCTGTTTTAGAATTACTAGCTAAACATAATAAAGAGGAGATAGTTAGTGATAGTTTAGTTCAGTTTTTGAATCCTTTTAGAAAGATGGTAGAGTATCAACAACAAAAATTATCTAACCCTCTTAGCAGTGCTGTGAGGTTTAAAAAGAGGCAGGAGAGTGGATGCAGATAGAGACTTATCTTTTTAGAGCTGGAGTGTGGAACAAGGAGTTAGATGCCTCGTTAGACTCTTCAAATACTCTTATTATTTTGTTTGGTAGTATAAATATTTTAAATGTTAAAGATGGTATAGATGATGTTATAGAAAATTATCCAACATCAACAATCGTAGGAAGTTCAACTTCTGGAGAGATATATAATAATGAGATATTTCACGACTCTCTTAGTGTTAGTGTTATAAAATTTTCTAAGAGCAGATTCAAAGTTTTACTAAGCGAGATAAGTGAACAAAACTCTTTTGAAGTTGGAAAGAAGATAGTAGATGAACTAAGAGAGAAGGATCTAAAGTGCATCTTTGTACTAAGTAGCGTTGTTAATGTAAATGGCTCAGAACTCACAAAAGGACTCTCTTTTAATGCTCCTTCTGAATGCGTCATTACTGGTGGTCTGGCGGGAGATGGAGTTGAGTTTAATAAAACTTGGATTTTATTAAACTCAAAACTTATGAGAAAACAGATAGTTGCAGTTGGTTTATATGGTAGTTCATTTAGGGTTGAATCTGGTTGTAGATGTGGTTGGTCTAGATTTGGACTTGATAGAAGAGTAACTTCATCACATGAAAATATCCTCTACTCTTTAGATAACAAACCAGCACTTCAACTTTATAAAAGATACTTGGGATCTTACGCAGATGAGCTTCCAGCTTCAGGACTATACTTTCCTCTTATGCTATTAGAAGAGGGTAGTAAGAAACCAACATTAAGGGCTATAAAAGCCATAGATGAAGAAAAAAATTCTATAACTCTTGCTGGCAGTATCCCACAAGGAAGCATAGTAACTTTTGCAAAAGCTAATCTGGATGAGCTCGTAGATGGTGCACAAGAGGCAGCAGAGTCTTTGTTGACATCTTACAATAAAAGACAAAAAGCTCTATGTATAGCTATAAATTGTGTGGCAAGGAAGATAGTTTTAAAGCAAGAAGCAGAAGATGAGATAGAAGTAGTTCATAATATATTAGGTGAGAATGTATCGCTTGTGGGATTCTATTCTTATGGAGAGATATCAAATATTTCAGAAGGTGGTTGTGACTTTCATAACCAGTCTATGACGCTAATGTTATTATATGAAGAAGAATATTAATATGACTGAAGATAAATTACTAAGTAGACAACTTAAAAAAGCTGGTATAAACTCTTTTGAATCAATCACTAAAGAGAAGTTCGAAAATCTTTTAAAGTATGTGGAGCAGTCTTATACAGATCATAGTGATACAAGACGCATTATAGAGCGCTCACTTGATATTGCATCACAAGAGATGAGAGAAGTTGTAGATGATTTAGAACAAGCACATAAAGAGGTTGATAAAAAAAATAAATTAATGTTCCAGCAGTCACGTTTGGCTCAGATGGGTGAGATGATAAGTATGATAGCCCATCAGTGGAGACAACCGCTAAACATGATAAGCGTGACAACAGCGTCTATAGAATTTGATTTAATGTTTAACAAGTTTGATAAAAATAAACTAATGCAATCTACGAGTAAAATAGCTAGCTACTCACAGCATCTAAGTGATACGATAGATGATTTTAGAAACTTTTTTAAGCCAAATAAAGAGAAGCAAAAGACTAGCTTTTGTGAAGAAGTTAAAGTAGTTCTTAGCATTATAGAAGAATCAATCTCATCTAAAAATATTACTATAATAAAAGAGTTAAATTGCAGAAGTGAGTTCAATGTATATTCTAATGAGTTAAAGCATGTTATCATCAACCTGATCAAAAATGCAGAAGATGTCTTGGTTGAAAACAATGTAAAAGATGCTTATATAAAGATAAAAACATATAGAGCAGAGGATAAAAGAGTTTTAGAGATAAGTGATAATGGTGGTGGGATAGCAAAAGAAAATCTAGAAAATATATTTGATCCATACTTCTCCACAAAGCTAAAAAGGAGTGGAACAGGCTTAGGACTTTATATGAGTAAAATCATTATAGAAGAGCATTGTAATGGTGAGTTAAGTGTTAACAATGATGAACATGGAGCAGTATTTAAGATAGTATTTCCCTATTAAGAGACTGTGAAATAACCAACACTCTCAGAACTTGGGAACGAGAGTAGTTTGTCACTTTGGAGCTATTTTCTAGTCTCTAAATTTAGTGCAAAATACTCTCTCTAACTATTTTAACTTCATAACCCATTCAATCATTGTCTCTTGAAGTTTTGGATTTGGAGCTTCCATAAACTCAATACTAAAACTATCTTTAAACTCTACAATACCTATACTTCTAGGTCTAACTGCTAATATTTTTGAGTTTGGTATAGCCGCACCAAAACAAAAAACAACATTTTTAGCATCAAGAATATCTTCATTTATCTCTCCACCTATATTTTTTGTATGTTTAAAGTGGTCAAAAATAGCAATATTAGTAGCTATAGGATGCTGTTCTATCATCTGTACAAAATACTCCACAAACTCATCAACATTTTTCTTTTTAATCTCATTTTTATTTAACTCTAGAGAGTAAATAGGATATTTATCCAGAAGTATGCTTTTTGTCATTTTCAACCTTTTTGATAATATAAATTTATGTTAATAATAACAAAAGCTTTATTAAAATATAGTGAAAATGTACAAAATTATATGTTATATGTTATTTGTTAAACATTATAGACCCGAGTCTTATTATGTTTGAACCACATTCTATTGCAAGTTCAAAATCTCCACTCATTCCCATAGAACAAATAGTAGCCTCGTTAAGTGACTTATAAATCTCATAAGTTGTCTCAAAACTTTTTCTTATAACATCTATGTCTTGGCTATGAGCACCAATACTCATAACGCCTTTTAGATTTATATTTGGACACTCTTTTTTTATCATCTCATAAGATTCAGCTGCATCTTCTGGCATAAATCCATGCTTTGAATCTTCTTTTGCAGAGTTTATCTGCAAGAGTGCATCTAGAGTCATTTCTCTTGCTTGAAGCTTCTTTTGCAACTCATAAGCTAGTTCTAGACTATCTAGTCCATGGAAAAGAGCAGGGTTTATATCAAGCAGATTATTTATCTTATTTTTTTGAAGATTTCCTACAAAATGCCACTCTAGAGGCAACTCATCAAGCTCAGTAGCCTTTGCTTTTAAATCTTGAACCTTGTTCTCACCAAAAGCTCTCTGCCCGATGCCATAAAGCTTCTCTATCTCATCGGAGGTAGAATACTTGCTAATAGCTACGATTTTAACTATATGATAGTCACTAACCCTAAGCCTAGCACCCTCAACCCTTCTAACAATATCATCTATATATATCTTGTACTCTTCTTGTGTCATCTATATCCTCTTGGAATAAAAAAATCAATTATTTTTAAATATTTTGTAAATATGATTTTATCTAAAAAAGATTATATATTTATAGCTTTTGCTTAAGATTTATCAACCCATCAATCTATTGATATCATTATAAAGTCCTAAACCCATAAGTGAAAATAGTACTACCCAGCCAGCTATGGTTAGTTTTATAAGGATGGCATCACTTGCTGCTCTTTTGAAGATTAGTTCATAGAGGTTAAACATGATATGCCCACCATCAAGTGCTGGGATGGGGAGAAGATTTAAAACTCCTAAGTTTACAGAGATAAGTGCTGCAAAAAAGAGTACACTCATCCAGCCAGCAGCTGTTGCATCTGAGGTTAGTTTTACTATACTTATGACACCGCCAAGCTCATTTGCTGGAACTTCTCCAACTATGAGTTTTTTTAGTCCTGTAAAGATAAGAGTAGATGCAAAGATTGTCTGCTCAGTTGCGTAGTTAAGAGTCTCAGATGCTGAGAGCTCAAGTTTATGTGAAATTCCAGCACTTCCTATACCTATCATCTTCTTTTGTACTACTTCATTAAACATATTTGTAGTCTCTTTGATGTTAGGTGTTAGTGTTTTAAACTCTATAAAACCATCCCTTATAATCTCCACATTTAAAGAGCCATCTGACCTCTCTATAAAGCCAGCCATCTCTTTCCACGAGCTTATCTCTACACCATCAATGCTTTTTATAGTGTCATTAGTTTTTAGTCCTGCTACCTCGGCAGGTGAGTCTTTTACAACTTCACCAATTACAGGCGAGAGGATATTTGGACCACCAAGAGCTATGAAAAAGTAGAGAAAAAAGGCTAGAACAAAGTTTGCAAGAGGACCAGCTAAGAGGATAAAAATCTTTTCTGATGGAGTCTTTACATTGTAACTATCAGCGTCATAACTCTTCTTAGTCGGATCTGAGTCGTCTTGTCCTTTCATACGAACATATCCGCCAAGTGGAATAGCTGAGATGCTCCACTCTGTCTGCCATTTTTTAAATGTAAGCATTCTCTTACCAAAGCCAATACTAAAGACTTCAACTGAGACGCCCATAGCCCTTGCTGCTGCGTAGTGACCAAGTTCATGAAAAAAGATAAGTAAAGATAAGACTAAAAGGGATACTAAGATACTCATGATATTTCACTCCCTAAAAGGGCTTTTCTAAAACCCCAAAGATATTCAAATCCAGAGTATAGTGTAAGTGCTACAGCTATCCAAAGTAAGGCATCTCCAAATGGCCAGTGCATAAGTAAAAAACCAATGGCTATCATCTGCGCTACGGTCTTTACTTTTCCAGCCCATGAAGCTTTTACATCAACTCCTTCGCTAACAGCTATAGTTCTGATACCAGTTATAAAAAGCTCGCGAACTATAATGATGTAAATCGCCCAAGCAGATGCCTCACCTATCATCATAAGCCCTAAAAAAGCGGCCAGTGTTAGCATCTTATCAGCTAGTGGATCTAAAATGCCACCTAGTAGTGTCATCTGGTTCCACTCACGAGCGATATAGCCATCAAAAAAGTCAGTCGCAGATGCTAGAACAAACAAAAGTGAAGCAAAGTAGTAGTTCCATGAGATATGAAAGCCATTATCTGTAAAAATATCAGGATTTAAAATAACCCAAAACATCAAAGGAGCTAAAAGAATCCTAAGAGAGGCAAGGGCGTTTGGAAGATTTAACAAAAAAAGTCCTTAAAATTATAGTAGAGTGATTTTAGCTTTTTTTTGCTAAATTACGGCTCAAAGAATTTAAGCAAGTTATTTTTTAAACTATAGTAGTCCTCTTTTTAGCTCCAACAAGCCAGTAAGCCATCGCTAAACCAACTATAACAATACCAATAGTTAAGAGTTCATCAGCTTTTTCAGAGGATAAAGAATAGATTAGAACTTTTCTAATAAGCGCCGCCATGGCGAGCATAATAAATGCACCAATAGCAAAGCCTTTTCCTTGGAGATGATTTATCTCTTCATGGATAAGCTCTATCGCAGCCCAAAGAACAAGTAAACTTCCTAAGATGGTTAATATCCCCTTTTCTATACCAATATCTGAGAAAAACAGAAGGTAGATATCATAAACAAAAAGCCCAATAGCGAAAAAAGCAACAAGAGCTAGTGCCCCAGCTAAAAAGAAGTTTATATATGAGTTGAAATCTTTAAGTCCTGAGAGTATTGATTTCTCAAACTTTGAGAGAGATAAAAACTTACTAAGTTCTCCATCTCTATATGAACTTGTAAGTACATCAAGGTTCATATCTAAAATCTTCTCAACCGCTTTTATCTCTTTCATATGAAGCTCTTTATTTTCAAAGTTTTCTTCTATATTTTGGAGAATATAAGTCCTAACAAAGGTAAATGCCGAGTTTACATAGTGAGTTGGTAGTCCGATTCTTACATGGATTTCGCCTATGCTATATATGTACATAAAGTAAGTCATTTCATATTTGCCACAAAAAAGATTTACAAACCACTCTTTGATTTTTTTGCGGTGATTAGCGATAATTTCTTTGTTTTTTAGAAACTGTGCAGTCTTTCCAAAGCCCCATATATAGTCATAAAAGCCATCTATAAACTCTTCTGCTAAGAGTTCCATCCTAGGTTGTAGGTTCTCTAAAAGCTTAGCCTCTTCATCAGTAAATCTATAGTGAGCTTTTAGGTCTATATACTCTTTCATCTAGCTATCCTTTAGTGATTTATTTTTCTATTTAGTTGTGTCTCTATTGATGTTATTTTTGTTTGAAGTCTGTTTTTAGTGTTTTTTCTGATGTCAAATTTGAGTGAAGAATAAACTCTCTCGCAATCACTTAGCTGCTCATAAGCAAGTTCGATAATATCAAGTGCCTCTCTCATAGTCTCTGTCTCAACAACTGTCCCCATGGGAGTAAGTTTATAACTTACCCCTGACTTGTCTATAGCATCTATAACTCTACTAACATATGCCGAGACAGAAGAGCCATCACGACACTCATCAGAGGTAGGGAACATTGCAAATTCTAGTAAAACACTCATATAAAGCCTTAAGGATGTAGTTTTATACACAAAAAATAATTTATAGATTGTATCAAAAAAAACAAAATAGGTATATGAATAGTTCAACGTAACTTTAAATATTAGCAAACACTCTTACTTAAACGATTTAACAAATGCTCAGCCACTCTAAAAGAGTTAGCATAAATGGTCCAAGTATATGGAACGCTTCCTCCTGTTGGCATAAAACTTGCATCTGTTACATAGAGATTTTGAAGTTCATGTGCTTTGCAGTTTGCATCTAGTACTGATGTTTTTGGATCTCTTGCAAAGCGGCATCCACCTGCTACAAGATTTGGTGGTGGTGAAGATGAGATGCTCATAGATATATCGCTTGCACCCATCTTTTGTAAAACTTTTACCGCCTTATTTGCCAGATGAGCTCCCACTTTTATATCATGCGGATGTCCATAGAGGTTTATCGCGCCTACTGGCATATCAAACTTGTCTTTAAGCTTATCATCCACGCTAACAAAACAGTAATCACTTGGAAGCCAGTCATTAAAAACCTCAAATGTTAAAACTCTTGAAGTTGTGAGATTTTTGCGAATCTTATCGCTTAATTTTTCTCCCCAGATAAGCTTGCCATTCTCATCATAAAACTCTTTTGTTGCACGAGATATGATGTTTGCATGTTCAAATAAAAAGTCAATTGTTCCACCTTTATATTTTTTCCCATTTTCATCATATTCGTACCAATCTTGCAAAGAGCGGTTAAAAAACAAGCCCGCTTGCATCAGCTCTTTTTGTTGCTTTTGCGTAAGTGATTCAAACGTAAAGCGACCACTACCAACTCCGCCCGCTGAAAAAATAAGGTTTTTTCCAACTTGTCCACTATTGTTTGCTAAACCATTTGGAAAAAACTTATTTTTTGAATTTAGAAGTAGGCGAGAACTCTCTATCGCCTGAGCAGCTACAACAAAAATCTTAGCATCCACTACATGAGAGACTCTATTTTTGTCATAATAGTGAGCCTTAGTTACTTTTTTATCATCACTCTCAAGTCTATATACAAAGGCTTCGGTGATTATTGTTGCACTGCATCTTTGTAAAAGTGCCGCTCTTGCACTCCCTTTTGCTCCTGTCGCACAGCCATAACTTCCACAAAAGTTTGAGTAGGAACAGCCTTGTCTGCCAAGCGCATTTAGAGGTAGGATCGCTCTTGGAGTTGGGATACTTTTATAAGCCAAACTCTTGCATGCTTCATCAAACCATTGCGTAGCGCCATTGACTGCTAGAGCAGGGTAAGGAAAATCTGAAGTGGAGCGAGGCTCTAAAAATCTGTGTTTTACTATCTTGCCTGAGACTCCAACAATCTTTTCTACTTTTGTATAGTAAGGTTCTAAATCTTCATAACTAATAGGCCAGTCAACAACATTTGCTCCATCAATCTCTCCATAAACAGATTTTAGTTTAAAATCATTTGGCTTCATTCTATGAAAAAAACCGCTCATAAGATTAGATGAACCTCCAACCATAGAGCCGTTCCAGAAGTTCCAATTGTACTTTCTTCCCTCGTAGCGCGTGATGGAGCCATCAGCATCTCTTTCGTTTATAACATGTTGTTCTTCTTTTAGAGGAGGAGTAAAGATTTCTCTTCTACAAACAGCTAACTCATCTTTGTTAAAATCCTCTTCTTTGTAATCTTTTCCTTTTTCTAAAACTACAACATTAAAACCTGCATTTGAGAGCTCATAGGCTATAGGCGCACCTCCTGCTCCGCTTCCGATGATGCAAATATCATAAATCATAGATATGGCTCTTTTGGCTGAGGAAGCCCTGGGATGTGCTCTAGCCATTTCCAACCAGCGCCATCTCTATTGGCCCCATAAATAGGGTCGCTAAGAGTAGCTTCTACTATGTAAGTAAGCATCGTATATATCCAGTTATCTCCCCACCTCTGTTTTGAAATAATCTGGAGTATATTTTGCCGCTGAGATGAAGAGAGTTTTATATAAGGATGTTTGTAGTGAAGAATGGCTTCTTCATTGAGCCACTGCACGCCATTTCGCAAGAACTCTTTCTCATCATCTGCTACGCGGCTATGATGTAAAATGAGAGATAAATAAGAAGAACTATTGATACCCAACTCTTTTATACTTCCAAAGAGGTCCTCTTGAATCAAGGAAATAGTCTCTAAGAGTGAGACTGCCCCAAAGAGTTCGCTCTTAGGCATAACCATTAGGGCAGTTGTAAAAAAAGTGTTTTTTAAAAAAGTTCTACGCGCTTTTAAAAACATTGGTGAATATGTATCACTTAAATAAAGACTCAAAAAATGACTCCTCTCATAAACAAAACCATCCTACTCGATTATAAAATTTCCATACCATTTCATAGAAAATTTATACTAATTTTTTTCACCAAATATCAATCTATCAAGACTAAATTTTCCTGCCCCATTTGTTACAAATATAAACAGAAATAACATATAGTAAAATGGAATTTCAAAACCATTATCTCCAGCTGAAAAACCATTTGGTAGATGCACAGTTACAATCGCCACAATCATAACAACAATAAGAGGTAAAGATATAAGTCGAGTGAACAGTCCCAATGTAAGTAAAACTACACCCAATGCTTCCGTACTTGCCGCCATATAGGCATTTAGTGTTGGAAATGGGATACCAAGTGAACCAAACCATCCAGAAATAGAGTCGATATCTTTCCATTTCGTCATTGCTGGTCCATAAAAACCATAAGCAATGGCTAGCCTAGCAAAGAGTAAAGAGAAAGGTTTAGCATATCCACTTAAACGGGAAAACTCCATATACATTTGTTTGAATTTCATAACAGACTCCTCATACTAATTGGACCATCTGATTAATCTATAAACTGGATTCTGCGTCAAGCACTAAATGGCGTGACACGCGTCATCCTGAACCTGATTCAGGATCCGATTTAATAATCCTTCAAAACATCCAATTAGAAGTAGTATATCAAATTTTTAAATATTTGTATCTATATAAGTTATATGCCAGTTTGATATGATTGAGGGTTTATCTAATGAAAAGGATAGCAAAAGTGCTTAGTAAATAGAAAAAGGTCTAAACTTTTATCTATTTACTAAGCACTTTTTTAAGAATGATTATTTATTTCCGCCACACTTGCCAGTTTGTTTTGCAGCTTTTTTATCAGCACCGCACTTGCCAGAGCTCTTTGTAGCTTTCTTATCAGCACCGCACTTGCCAGAACCCTTTGTATCTTTTTTAGCAGCGCCACACTTTCCATCAGCCTCAATGGGCTTTTTCATAGAACTTCCACATTTACCAGCACCACATTTCATACTCTCTGCACTTGCAGATGCTACACCAAGTCCTGTAAAAAGAGCAGCACCGAGCAAGAGAGCCGTTAGATTCATTTTTTTCATTTGATATCCTTATACCTTAAGTTGAGATAATTGTAGCACAAAAATTAGTAAAAATTATATGAGATATGTTATATTTTATATGCAAGAGTTGTAAGATGTCAAATATGTGAGGTTTTTTGAGTCTTTATATAAAGTAATACTTTAACTTAAACATCTCTACCTAAGTAGAGAGTCTATTTATTGAAAAGAGGTTCCACCATCTATGACGATAGTTTGTCCTGTTAGCCATGATGAAGAGTTTTCGCATAGAAAAAGACAAGCACCAGTGAGGTCAGTTGCATCTCCCATACGACTTAGCGGTGAGCGTCTTACAACTTCTGCTTTTACCTCTTCGTAGTTTGGAAATGCTTTTAGTGCATCTGTGTCGATTGGGCCACCGCTTACTGCATTTACTCGGATATTTTTCTCTCCAAGTTCAGCTGCAGCGTACTTAACCATAGTCTCAACTGCTGCTTTGTTTGTTCCATGACCTGAATAGTTTGGAGTATAGACTAAGTTACCAGTAGAACTCATACTTATGATACTTCCGCCACCAACTTTTTCCATTCTCTTTGCTGCTTCTTGAGCACCAACTACAAAAGCTTCAACTGTAGCTGTAAAAATATTACCAAGACCTTTTGGTTTTAGTCTCATAAAAGGAGCAAATCCACCAACAACAGCACGACCAGAGATGATAGCGTTTGATATAAAGTAGTCAAGTCTATCAAAGTCTTCATCAAACTCTTTATAAACATCTTTATATGTAAGTGGTTCTAAGATGTCTAGCTTATATGCACGAGATTTGATTCCATATTTACTCTGTATATCTGCAATAATCTCATTTGCAGTATCAGCACTAGATGCATAAGTAAACGCAACATCACAACCTTTTGCTGCAAAAGCGTAAACTATAGCCTTTCCGATGCCACGAGTCCCACCGCTTATAAAAAGAGTTTTACCTTTCATTACGCCATTCTCCTTTTTGCAGAAGTGAATTCTGTGAAAATTCCCCTCATAAAAGATTTATCTTTCTTCAGAAAAGCTTTGCCGTTGGCAAGAAATATGTTTTTATGCATCTTAAAGTCCTTTGATATCATAGTTTTTCATGACTTTTTCTATCTTTTTCATGTTCTCTAAACTTGGAGCAACTAAAGGAAGTCTGTACTCTAGCGTCTCTATAAGCCCAGCTATAAACATAGCGGCTTTTATAGGAACTGGATTTGATTCGCAAAACATAACTTGGTTTAGTGGATAGAGTTTTTCATTTATAGCTCTTGCAGCCGCAAAGTCGCCACTTAGAGCTAGTCTTACAAGCTCACTCTTTAAGTCTGGCATCAAGTTTGAAGTTACCGAAGTAATCCCAGCCCCGCCACTTGCGAGGATAGGGTAGTCTATAGCATCATCGCCTGAAAATACTTTAAGTTCAGGGCAACGAGATAGAAGCTCAACCGTTCTCTCTAGGCTTCCACTTGCTTCTTTTACACCAAAGATGTTTTTACACTCATTAAAAAGGCGGATAGTAGTATCAGCACTTATATCAACTCCAGTTCTCCCTGGTACATTGTAGAGCATAAAAGGAACATCGCTTACACTATCAGCTATAGCTTTATAGTGTTGAAAAAGTCCCTCTTGAGATGGTTTGTTATAGTATGGGCTTACTGAAAAGATAGCATCTACACCACAATCTCGTGCACGTTTGGCAGTCATGATAGCCTCAGCTGTGGAGTTACTTCCAGCACCAGCTAGTACTCTAGTTCTAGTTCCTTTGCAGACTTCAACTGCGATTTCCATACATCTTATGTCTTCTTCGTAAGTAAGAGTAGCACTCTCTCCAGTAGTTCCAACAGGGCACACTGCGTCCATGCCGTTGTTGATTTGTCTTTTTATAAGTGCCGCATATGCTTGCTCATCAAGTTTACCGTTTTTAAATGGGGTTATTAACGCCGTTGAAGAACCAGTGATTATATTCATTTGTTGACCTTTAGTATAAAATCTTGCTAAGTTTTAAGTTTTATTTATAAAATTAGCTCAAGCAAGAGGGATTTTTATCTGTTTAATAATACAAAACTATATCAAAAAAGTGCTAAAGAATAGTTAAAAAGCTACTTTATCTGTCTTTTGCTTTACTTAAATACTCTTTAAAATATAGCTCTATCTTCTCTTTTGAAAATGAGCTTTCTTTGTCTCTTATGCGGTAGACTCTTTTGTAAAAGATATACTTTTCTATGATGTTCATAGTGTGGAACTTATCATAGATGCCAAGTAAGAAGTCACTTTTTATAGAGAGATTTTTAGCCTCAAGTGTGATAAAAATCTTGTGTAAATTGTCTATCTGCTCTATAGTATGAGGGTTTATATCTGAGTTTATGATGTAGTGAATCTCTTCAACACTAAAGTTTTTGCTGATGGACTTTGCATAGTACTCAAGAAGTACATTTATCTCTTTGTTTCGCTCTTTATTGTAGTCAGCGTGCTTTAGGTAGGCATAGAGCTTTGGTTTGCTTTTTTGCCAGTTGTAAAGTGTGTTGATTTGAACTTCAAATCTATCGCTTATCTCTCTATTGTTTAGCACAGTTTAGAGCCTTTTTTTCATCTAGTACATGGTAGGTTCCAGTTGCATAAGCGATGAGTGTATCTTTTGAGAATATCTCTATAGTTGTAAAGACAGTTCTTTTTGACTGATTTACAACTCTCGCTTCTGCTGTTAGGACTTCATCTCTAGCTGGTTTTAAGTAGTTTATCTTTATCTCAATAGTTACAGCACTAAAACCCTTCTCAAGCACAGAAACAGCAGCATACCAACCACAATGATCTGCTAGTGTAGCGATGGCTCCGCCGTGAACAACGCCAAAGTGCTGTTTGTGGTGAGGTAGGACATCAAAGCCTAGTTGAGCATATCCATCACCTAGGTCTAGGACTTCTCCACCGATAAACTTTAAAAAACCTATATCTTTTATATCTATATCTTGAGCTTTCATATTTGCCTTTTTTTAAATCTCACAAAGAAGATGAATGCCTGCTTTTTCAAGTGTTTTTATAGCATTTTCAAGCTCTATATCTGCTACTTTAAATATAAAAGCTCCTATCTCTGCGTTTGATATAGTATAAGTGTACTCTATGTTTATGTTTTGTTTAGCAAGTGCTTTTATAACAGAGTTAAAACTTCCAACATGGTCACCAATCTCTACAGCAAAAACATCTGTAAACCTAGAAGAAAAACCATTTTTCTCTAAAATCTCTTTGGCTCTTTGGCTATCATCTACTATGAGTCTAAGTATGCCAAAATCACTAGCATCTGAGAGGTTTATAGACTCTATAGAGATATGCTCAGATGCTAGAAGTGTAGTTATATCGCTTAACTCTCCCATTTTATTCTCAACAAAGATAGATAACTGTTTTATAATCTTTGACATTTTATATCCTTTTATCTACAACACGCACAGCTTTACCCATGCTTCTCTCTAGTGTTCTAGGCTCAACAAGCTTTACATTTGCGTTTATATAGAGGTTATTTGCTAGTGAGTGCTGTATGTCTTTTTTGATTTTTTCCATCTCTGCTACTGAGTCACTTAAAACTTCGTCGCTAACTTCTACTAAGATGTCTATCTTATCAAGGTGGCCCTTTTTATCTGCAATAATTTGGTAGTTTAGAGTTACTCCCTCAGTATTTGCTATAACATGCTCAACTTGTGATGGATAGACATTTACACCATTTACTATAATCATATCATCAACACGTCCAACGATGCTCTCCATGCGAACAAGAGTCCTTCCACAAGCACAAGGCGCGCGGTGAAGTGAAGTTATATCTCCAGTTCTATAGCGAATGATAGGAAGAGCTTGTTTTGTAAGTGAAGTTATCACTAACTCTCCACGCTCTCCATCTGGTAGTACTTTACCAGTTTTATAGTCAACTATCTCAGGGTAGAAATGGTCTTCATTTACATGTAAAAGCTTAGAGTGTTTGCAGTTTGAGCTAACACCTGGCCCAATTATCTCACTAAGCCCATAAACTTCATGGTAGTCTATGCCCCAAACACGAGAGACTTCCTCTTTTAGTCCATCACTAGTAGGTTCAGCTCCAAATACTCCAGATTTTAGTTTAAAATCTTTTAGATAACCACTGCCAGATTTCTTAGCTGTTTCATACATATGAAGTGCAAATGATGGAGTTGCTGCTAAGATAGTAGCGTTGAAGTCTTTCATAAGCATGATTTGTCTATCTGTAAAACCGCTTGAAGCAGGGATGGTAGTAGCTCCTATCTTTTTAGCGCCACTATCAAATCCAAGCCCACCAGTAAAGAGTCCATAACCATAAGCGTTATGCACCACATCTTCAGCTGTTGCTCCTGCCATTGTATAGACTCTAGCCATAACTTCATCCCAAACATCCATATCGCTTTGAGTATATCCTACAACTGTGGGCTTTCCTGTAGTTCCACTTGAACTGTGAACTCTTACAACTTCGCTCATAGGTACACAAAACAGACCAAAGGGATAGTGGTTTCTTAGATCTTGTTTTTTTGTAAAAGGTAGCTTTGCTATATCTTTAAGGGTTTTTATGTCCTTTGGAGCTATGCCTAACTCATCAAATTTCTCTTTATAAAAAGAAGTTAGCTCATAGACTCTCTCTAGTGTCTCTTTGAGTCTTTTTAGTTGAGTCTCTTCTATGGTCTCTCTTGGTGCACCCTCGATTTTGTTCCACATTATTTTGACTCCTTAGCATCTCTCATGGCTTGCTCTAGTATGACTATGTTTTGCTCTGCTACTTTTGGATTCATCTGAGTGATGGCATCTTTAACTTCTTGCACACTAAAAGGAAAGTTTTTGTCATGAATAAGGGCAAATCCTAACATATAAACATTTAGACCTTGAATAGGAAACTCTCCTTTTTCAGCCTTTTTAAAGGCATCTATCTTTGCAAAACCTTTAAAAGGGAGTTCTGGATACTTATCTTTATCTTTTGCATTTGTAACAAGTGTTCCATCAAGCTTTAAAAATGCAAGATTTCTTAAACCCTCATTTTTCTCTAGTGCTATCATAAGGTCTGCTTGATTTTTGTCTATTACTGGGTTTGTAAATTCGCCTATTTTAATGTCACAAGAGACAGATCCGCCCCTTTGGCTCATACCGTGGTTTTCAGTTCCCAAAAATGCGATATTGCGATTTCCTGCACAGATTGCTAAAACCTTAACTAAAAAAACAACACCTTGACCACCAAAGCCAGCTATTACGATCTGATATTTCATCTTAGTTACCTCTCTTTAAGTAGTCAAAATCTTGCACGAAGGCATCTGTTGGACAAACAACATCCAAGCATCCTCCACAACCAGCACACAAAAATGGATCTATCTCGATAACTCCATCATCGTTATAAGCCATTGGTGGACACTTATATATGGTAGTACATTGATCACAAGCGATACAAAGTTCAGGATCAACCTTAGCAAAGATATTTGGTATAAACTCAGGAGCTCTCTCTCTGTCTAAGATACAAAATTCACGAACCACTACAACAGTAGGTCCTATCGCATCAGCGTGTACCTTTTTTACCTCTCTAAAGAAGTCAACATTATCTTGCATCTCATAAGAGTAGTGATGCTCCATACAGTCGATTCCCATTCCCTCAACTATCTTTTTGATGTCGATGTTTTTGTTCTCTCTTGATGGTGTAGTTTGACGACCTGTCATGGCAATAGTAGAGTTATCTAAGATGACAAGTATAAATTTATGGTTTTGATAGACAGCATTTATAAGTGGCGCTATTCCAGAGTGAAAAAATGTTCCATCACCGATGGTTGCAACGACTGTTTTATCTGGGTCACTAAGAGCAAAACCACTAGCCATAGAGACACTAGCACCCATACACAAGATGCTATCAATTGCACCTTGTGCAATAGCTAGAGTGTAACAACCTATATCTGATGGATATATAGCTTTTTTCTTTTTAAACACTTTAGTGATGGCATAGTAAACATCACGGTGAGGACAACCAGGGCAGAGCGCAGGTGGACGAGCTTCTACTTCAAAGTTTAAGGCTGGAGGAGTTGCATAGATATTTTCTCCCTCATAAAGACCGATATTTTTAAATGCTTTTAAAATCTCCTCTTTGCTCATCTCGTCTATCTGATGGATGCTGTTTGTATTTTTACCATAAACATTAGGAGATGCTATCTGCTCTTCAACACATGGATACGGCTCTTCTACAACTAAAACTTTATCGTAAGACTTAAATCTATCTCTCATCTGCTCCACAGGAAGAGGGTAAGGCATAAGAACTTTTACAACATCAGCTTCAAGATTAAGATCACTTAGAGTCTCTTTAGCAAAGCCATAACCAGTTCCACTTGTGATGATTAGAACTTTGTTTTTACCCTCGCATTTGTCAAACTCTTTTTTTAGAAGGTTTTCCCAGTTATACTCTTTGATAACTTCTATGCGGTTTAGTTGCTCTTTTCCTTGAGGGAATCTATCTTTTCGTGGAACTGCTCCCCAGCGAGGAACATCTCTTTTAAACTCACCCTTGTTAGGTTTAAAGTTAGTCTCATCATCCATCTCGATGATTTCTCTAGCGTGACAAACACGCATAACAGGGCGAAGCATAACAGGGATTTGAAACTTCTCAGAGAGTTCAACTCCATACTTTGTAAGATCATAAGCATCTTGAGGAGTTGCAGGGTCTAGAACTGGGATGCGTGCAAATTTTGCAAAAACACGGCTATCTTGTTCAGTTTGTGAAGAGTGAAAACCTGGATCATCAGCAGCGATAAGTAACATTCCGCCGAGATTACCAATATAAGCAGCACTCATAAGCGCATCACTCGCCACATTAAGGCCTACTTGCTTCATAGTTGCACAGGTTCTTCTGCCAGCTATCGCACCAGCGTAAGCTACCTCAAAACCAACCTTTTCATTAGTTCCCCACTCAGCATAAACATCTAAGTTTAGCTTGTGCTTTATCTTTTGAACCTCAGTTAGTATCTCACTTGATGGAGTACCGGGATATCCGCTAACCATATCAACATTTGCATGGATAAGTCCCCAAGCAATCGCATCGTTTCCCATTAGTGTCTGTTTCATAAAAGTCTCACTCTTTATAATTATTTATCTTCAGAAGATTTGTTCTTGTTAATCTACACAATAGTTATATAAATAAGGCTTAAATAAAGACTAAATTTTACAACTATTGAGATATATTAAAATTTATAATACGCAATTAAACGATATTCATCAAAACTAAGACTCTTAGTTGCCCCTAAATCTAACCAATCCTTAGTAAAACTAGCTCTAGCTTGAAGTTTAAACTCTTTTGTAACTTGATAAATCAAGTCAAAATCAACCTCTTTTGTCTTCCACTCATAACCACTTTGGTAGCCGTTGTACTTTCCAATATCATACTCAAAATACTTAACCATTGAGAGCAAATCTATACCAGTTAGAGGTTTAAAGTTGTAATCAATCCCTAACATATAAGAGGCTGTATCTCCTAAGTTAGCGTGCAGAGCACCTTGAGAGATGATAAAAGGGTTAGCACCTCCAAGAGCGTTTACGATGCCACCGTCTAAAACACTTCCTTTTGATGCTGGAGTATTTACATAACGCAAATCTATGCCTAAACCATTGTCTAGCGAAGCCTTTAACATCGCTCCATATTGGCTTGCATCTACATCTTTATCTTTGCCTGTTGTGTTAAAAGCTTTTCCAAGTAGGTTGTCCCCAACATCATCTTGTTTTGTGTAAAACACAGATGCAAAGGTGTTAAAAACACTAAGTCTACCTTTGTAGCTAGCCTTTGCTACTATTATGTTCATAATATCGTGGATATATTGATCCCAGATTTCTAATTTTATGCCATCAAATCCTGTGTAAGTTGCATTTAGATAAGTCATTCCAGCTGTGCTTTTTTGGTTGGTTTTTCCAAGATAGACATCAGAGATGCTAGTAAATTCTCCCACCTCATAACCAGGTCCAAAACCATAGAGTAGGCTAAGTCTAGCATTTGCATTTGTTGGATCTAGCGTAGAGTTAGGAACTGGAACTGAGTTTGCAAAACCATTTGTTTGAACTTTTGTTATGTGACCTAGCTCTAGTGTTGTATCGCTTATGTTGGAGTTTTTTACAACTACTCCCTCGAAGGTGTTTGGTAGCATCCTAAAGTTATTTGGAGCGGCAAAAGGTGTGTTGATACTTTGTCGTCCTACTCTTATAGAAGTTTTATCAAAACCATAGCTTATATAAGCCTCGCCTAGTACACTATAGCCCTTGCCATCAGAACCAAAAGGAGTGTTGTCGTTTTTATCAGGATTGCTAGATTTTTTATCTATCTTGTTTGTTGTGTAAAATGTAGCACCAGCATCAAAACCATAGTAAGAGCCAGTCTGATAACCTAGATGCCCACCAACAGAGAGCCCATCGCGAGTATATTTTGAAGGAGTTCTAGCAAAACCACTTCCCCAATCATAAGTACGGTTGATATAAAAAGACTTTAGTTCCCCCTGAACCTTACCCTCTTTAAACGCCTCTTCAAGCGTATCTGCTGAAGTAAAGGTAGTTAAACCTAAAATTGTAGCTAGTACTAAACTTCTTTTTTTCATGTAATTTTCCCTTTTTTATTTATAGTTTGAACAAGTCCAAATTAGTCATTAAAACATCTGTCTAGGTGTTTTTTATCCATCTTTTTAGTCATCATAGATACTACAATAGCTGTGATAATTGAGAGCGGTAGAGCAACTACCAGCGCATCTACAAAGATGATGTCTCCACTTAAGAGTGAGTCTTTGCCAAAGATAGCTTTTGCAAGACCTAGTGATTTTGCTTCTTTAAAGTGAACAAAAAGTAGCCAAAAACTCGACACTACTAAGCCAACTATCATAGAAGAGATAGCTCCCGCTTTTGTCATGCCTCTAAAGAAGAGTCCACCTACAAAACTTGGTAGAAAAACACTAGCACAAAGAGCAAAGAAGATAGCAGTAGAGCGCGCTATAATGGCTGGCTCATCATCAAAAGCGTAAGCTAGAGTGACTGAGAAGATTATCATCACAACAACGCCAAGTCTTGTAACCATAACAGAGTCATAATCTTTTTTAGTAATCTGCTCAAAAAAGTCACGCCCAACTGCCGTTCCCATAGTGTGAAACTGTGAGGAGAGTGTGCTCATTGCAGCTGAGATTAGGGCAAAAAGAAATACAAAAGCAAACCACTTTGGCATCGCTGTGTTTATGAAGTGTGGTATCACTTTCTCAACAGACCCAGCACTTTGAAGTGCATTTTTCCCCTCGTTAAACTCAAAGTACCAAGCGTTTGAGAGAGCACCGACTATAAAGATGATGCCAGTCATTGCAAGTATAAATATAGAGCCAATAAGAACCGCGCGGTTTAACTCTTGCTTAGATTTGACCGTCATAAATCTAACTATAAGCTGTGGTTGAGCCAAAACACCGATACCCACACCCATAGTGATAGTTGTAATTACAAAGAGCCAGCCCTTACTTAAAAACTGTGGCATAGAGTTCCAGCCCTCAAATCCCCACAATAAAGAGAGCTTCATCATAAAGTCAGGCGAACCTGGTGCAAACTCATTTATACTCTTAGAAGCGAGATGGTCCACAACAGTTACTTGCCAAACATTTTCAAGCTTAGAAAACGCCGATACTACTCCGCCTAAAGAGTCAAAGGTAACGACTACAAGGATAATCATAGCGATAAACATGATGCTCCCTTGAAGTGCATCTGTTAGCATTACACCTTTGAGTCCACCAGCGATTACATAAGCGGTTATGATGATGGAAAACACCATCAAAGACATATGATAATCTGTACCAAAGTAAAGTGCTATAAACTGAGTTCCACCGATTAGCACTGCTGTAGCGTAGAGTGGCATAAATAGTAGAATGATAAGAGCGCCAAAGATTTGGATGAACTTAGAGTCAAATCTCTTAGCAAGAAGTTCAGGAAAAGTGTGAGCGTTGAGTCTGTAACCCATTTTTCTTGTAGGATTTCCTAAAAAAACAAAGGCTATAAAGATACCTATGAAGATATTAAAAACCGTAAGCCAAAGAAGAGAGTTACCAAGCCAAGCAGCAACCCCGCCAAAACCGACGATGGCAGCTGTAGAGATAAAAGTAGCCCCATAACTAAGCGCCATAATAAAAGGATGGGTATCACGCCCAGCTACAAGATAGTCAGTAGTACTTTTTGTCTGTTTATAACCTCTAAAACCTAAATATCCTAAAACCGCAAGATACAAGATGATAATGATGTTTTCAAACATTCCAGTCATAGTTCATCCTCTATCTCTTTTTCAGTTTTATTCCAATCTTTTACAAATTCTGGAGGAGAAACATAAGCATCCTTGTTCCAGTTTATAGCTCCATAAATCACACTAATGATAGTGCTTATAATCATAAGAACAAATGCCAAACCAACCCCAAAATCAAAATACTCCATCAAATCTCCTAATTATTTGCATATTCTTACAATTATTTGAATTTTAAATAACTATATTTTAATTATTGGAATTTATATATGGTTATTTTAAAATTACTTCAATTATTGCAAAGCTAAGCATAAATTAATATTAAACTATTATAAAAAGTTATAGAAATTTTTTAATTTGTTTTTAAAGGAGCAGTATTTAGAAGCAGACTAGTAAAGTTTAGATTTAAGGTTGAATTTTTCGTAGTAGATATCTATCATCTCTCTTAGAGTTTTGTCATCAAGAGGGCTTTTCTCTTTTAAGCCAAACTTTTGTATGTATTCTAAAGGCAGGATTGATTTGTCTAAACTTGGGCTTTTTAGGTAGTCAAACATAGCCTCTTTTATCCTTTTTTCACTACTAAATTTAAGAGTGTATTTGTTCATAATGATATGGAATTTAAAATCTTTACTATGACAATCAAAGCAGTTTTTATCAAACTCTGAAGCATCTAAACTGATAGATAAAAGAAGAAAAAAGCTTAAAAATTTTACCATGAGAGGGTTACCTTTGTTCCTTGGGTCTCTTTTGAGACTATGTCTATTTTCATCTTATACTCATCGACTATAGACTCTATGATGCTATATCCCATCCCAAAACCACCTTGAGATTTATCAAATCTTAGATATCTTGTAAAGATTTTTTTAACCTCTTGCTCACTCATGCCTTTGCCCTTATCCTCGATGCTAAGAGAGGTCTCATTTAGTACAACTCTTATATTTGTTGATTTGTAACTATACTTAATCGCATTTGAGAGAAGGTTGTCTATAAGCCTTTGCATCTTCTTTTTATCAGCTTTGAAGTGTATATCTTCTTTTGCATCTAAGATAAAGCTTATATTTTTTACAGTTGCCATATTTGTAAAATACTCTACTCTTTGATGTAGCATCTCTCTTAGATTTAGCACAACATTTTGAGTAGATGTTTTGTGGTTTAGGAGCAAATAAACTAAATCTTCATAGATGTTTGAGATGCTCTGTGATGCTATCTTTATGCGCTGTAGTTTTCTTAGTGCTTTTTCGTCACAACTAGAAGAGTCTATAGTCTCTATATTTGCAAGTATTGCAGTGATGGGTGTGTTTAGTTCATGTGTGGTGTCTTTTATAAAATTATCAAGAAGTTTTATGTTATCTCTTATAGGTTTTAGGACAAGATTGACAAGGAAGATAGAGGTAACTAGAGTTATGACAATCGTAATAAGAGCGATAAATATAAGGTTGTCCAAAATATAAAGATTTTTAGACTTTTTTTCTATGATGATGAAAGCTGCTCCAAAATAGTAGGGCGTTAATGGTGATAAAAGATAGGAGTTGGACTCTTTTGTAAAAAAATTATCTTTAACATTTGCTATATCTATATCTTTGCTTGAGCTAAAGATAAGGTTTTTATCTATATCATAGATGGCACTCTCAAACTCATCAAAGCGAGGATACTTATATCTCTCGCTGCTGTTTTCATTTAGTGCTGAGAGCTGTTGTGTTAGAAGAAAAGTGTGCTTTTTTAAAAGATCTTTTTCACCATGCTCAAACAGGTCTCTTTCATAGTAGTAATAACTTACAAATATAGTAGTAATAAGCAGAAGTGTAGAGCTTAGATAGAGTCCAAGTACATAAAAGATGCTTTTTTTCTCACCTCTATACAAGTTTATATCCAAGTTTTTTAATGCTTTGTATCCGCTCTTTACCAAGATGTTTACGCAGCTCTTTTATATATGTTCTTAGGCTCATATAGCTGTGTTCTTCATCAAAATTCCATACATTTTGATATATTTCATCAAAGCCCACGCACTCATTTTTGTGTTTTAAGAGAAGCTTTAAAAGAAGAGACTCTTTGTTTTTTAGAGTAACAGTTTTATCATCTTTTTTTAACTCATCACTGTGGATATTAAACTCTATGTTTTGCGCTATTTGTATGATGCTCTCTTGTGTTTTATACTCTCTTCTTAAAAGAGCATTGATCCTTAAAAGCAGTTCTTTAAGCTCAAAAGGTTTTTTGATATAGTCATCAGCACCGCTATGATAGCCTATCGAGAGGTCATCTATACCATTTAGAGAAGTTATAAAGATAGCGGGGGTAGTTATCTTTGCCGCTCTTAACTCTTTTAAGAGTTTAAAACCATTGATATGAGGAACATTTACATCTAAGAGTAGTACATCAAAGTTTGAACTATAAATCTCTTGCAAGGCTTCTTCGCCATCATAAACGCAAGTAACATCAAAACCCTCATCACTTAAAAACTCTTTTATAGTTTGAGATAGGTTTATATCATCTTCAAGATATAAAATTTTCATAAAAGTTAGAACCTCTTTAGCTACTCAAAAACAATAGCCCTATCTTGTATTTTCATAATTCTATCACAATAGGGAAGAATCCTATCATCATGAGTAACGGTGATGATGGCAACATTTTGCTCAGTTGCAATCTTTTTTAACATCTTAATAACACTAACTGCTCTCTCGCCATCAAGTGCTGCTGTTGGCTCATCGGCTAGGATTATCTCAGGGTTATTTGCAAGTGCTCTTGCTATGGCTACTCTTTGGTTTTGTCCGCCTGAGAGTTGTGATGACATATTGTAGGCTTTATCATCTATTTCGAGGTATCTTAGTAGTTCCATAGCTTTTTGCTCGGCATCTTTTTTACTTACTCCGTTTGCTTGAGGTAGGAGTGTGATGTTTTCTAAGATATTTAAAAAAGGAATGAGATAGTGAGCTTGAAAGATAAAGCCAATCTTCTCCCTTCTTATCTTACGAGTATCTTTAGCTATCCATTTATCCTTATAAACCATCTCCTCTCCAAGCCAAATCTCTCCACTTGTTGGCTCTGTTACACAGCCTATCATCATCAAAAGAGTAGTCTTTCCTGCACCACTAGGAGCTATGAGAGCGACAACCTCTCCCTTTTGTATCTCAAATGAAGCACCCTCTATAACTCTAACAAGGCTATCACCCTTACCAAAGTGTTTTACAAGGTCTTTAACTTTTATAGCACTATGCTCGCTCATCTTATCCTCCAATAGCAGCAGCTGGATCTGCACTTATAACTTTTTTAACACCGACAAAAGAAGCCAAAACAGAAGCTACTAAAACAACTCCAAAGAGCGCCCAAGCATCTGGGATTTGTAGTATCACTAACTTAGGAAAGCCATCATAAGTGAGATGCGAGAAGATATTTCCAAAAATAAAGGCAAAAACTCCTAAAATTAGAGTCTCTTTTACAATCATCTCTATGATAAGGGAATTTGGAAGTCCCATAAGTTTCATAATGGCTATCTCTTTCATCTTCTCTAGTGTCATCGTGTAGATAATAAGAGCTATGATTATAGTTGAGACTATGATTAAGATAACAGTAAAGAGACCTATCTGTTTTGCTGACTTTTCAATCAGGTTTTTTGTTAAAATGTCTTTTTGCTCATTTGCAGTATAGACACTCTTATGTTGCCACTTTCTAATCTCTTGTGCTACTTCATCTATGTCAAAACCATCTTTTACCTTAGCAACAATAGTATTAACCATATATGATTCTGAATTTACTACTCCCCTTGCAACATTGTTTTGTATCTCTTTGTTAGAGTACAAAAATTGCAATTCTTGAGCATCTTTTAGGCTAAGATAGACCAAAGGATCTCCGCCATTTGAGACAGTTTTTGCAGTAACTCCAACAACTCTATAGAAGTTTCTTCCAAGTTTTATCTCATCATTTAGCACAAAGCCAGTTTTGTCACTAACAACTATCTCATAGTGATCATTTTTAAGCTCTCTCCCAGCTACTAATCTCTCTGGATTTATGGGGTTAAATTTTCCATGAATATCGAAGCCTACGGCGACAACTCTAACAGGTTTAAGTGTGCCTGGGAGTTGAATATTTTGAAAGGTAAGGGCTTCACTTTTGTCTATGCCACTCACTACATATATGATGTCTTTTAGGTCTTCATGAACTCTTGAGGCTTCGGCAAAGGGCCCTAAAGTGTTCTCTTGAACTATCCATAAATCCGCACCTATATCATTTAATAAGATTTCAGCCTCAACCATCATCCCACGGTAAACACCAATCATAATAAGAACAATTCCAAGGAGCATACCAACACCCATAGCAGTTACAATAAACTTTCCAAGGGTGTGTTTTATATCTCTTGCGGCTAGATTAATCATCTATATATCTTCATACCATCGCTAAGTGGTTTGTTTGAATTTTTATAAACTAAAAGCTCACTATCAGCATTGATGCCAGAAGAGATGGCAACTTCATCATCATTTTGTGCTAAAACAGTAACAGGCGTAAAGTAGGCACGATCATCTTTAGTAACCCAGAGACCTTTTTTAGACTCTTTTGTACGCATAAGAGTGAGTGGAACTTTTAAAACATTTTCATGCTTTGCTGTTTTTATATTTACCTCTGCTTGTTCGTTTATGTAAAATTTACTTGGAGTGACACTAAAAGCCACTGCAATCTCTCTCTCAAGTGTTACGGCATTACTAATAGCGACAACTCTCTCTACTACACCTTGAAGTTTTTCATCTGGTTTGGATCTAAGCACTATAGAAGCATCTTGACCAAGTTTAATGCTATGAGCTAGTCTCTCATCTACATTTACTACAACCCAGAGTGTTTTTGGATCTACTATTTTAAAGATAGGAGTTGATGGCAGAACATATTGTGCTAGCTCTGCATCTTTTGAAACTATATATCCATCACTTGGAGCGTAGATTTTGAGTCTTTTTAGCTTCTCCTCTGTAGCTTCTATGGTTTTAGCAAGTCTTTGGATTTCTAGTTTTGCAGATGCTATCTTTGCTATTGCCGCATCCATCTGCGCGCGCATATTTTGCAAATCGCTAGCTGCTTTGTCAAACTCTGCTTGAGTTGCGTATCTATCTTCTAGCAGTTTTTTATATCGGTTACGAGTGACTAAGATAAGTGACTCTTGAGCCTCTAGGCTCTCAAGATTACTTTGTGAAGTGTTAACTTCATGTCTAGCTTTTTTAAGTGCTACTCTTTGCTCATCCAACAACATAGGCAGATCAACTGGGTCAATGCTTAGTAGCAAATCCCCTTGCTTTACCCACTCTCCCTCATCAAAATATATGCTATCTATCTTTCCGCCACTCTGTGCAGTAATAGTATAGATGTTCTTTGCATCTACATTTCCGATGCCCTTAACACTTACAAACAGATCACCATAAACAGGTTTAGTTGTGCTAAAAGTTGATTTTGCTACATATACTTTGTTGTAAAAAACAAAGACCCCTAGAGCAATAATTATTGCACCAATACTGTATTTTATCCATGCACTCATTGAATGATTCCTTGTAAGTAGTCTAGTCTGTTGATAATGTTATTGATATTGAACTTCGCTTCTAATAGCCCTAAGTTAGCAAAAAGATAAGTAGAAGATGCATCAAGAACTTCTATGTAGGTTGATAGACCTTCTTTGTATCTAGCCTCAACTATCTCTTTAGTTGCTTGTGAAGACTCTATTAGAGCCTCTTTTGCTTTTAGAGTATGTTTGAACTTTTTTAAGTCTATTATGAGTCTTTGCATCTCATCTTCAAGGAGTAGTTTCTTAGAGTTATAACTCTCTTTTGACTCATCTTTTGCTATGCGCGATTGCTGTGTTTGCGAACTTATTCTTGAGCCACTATAGATGGGGATATTTATAGATACACCTACTAATGAAGTGTCATATTCGTTTAGTGTATCTTGATGCGTATATGAGGCTACTGCATCTATGGAGCCATAGTGCCCGGCTTTTGTGGCTTCATATAAAAACTCATCTCTATATATCTGTTGTTCACGACTTTTTACTTCATAGTTGTTTGCTAAGATGTTAGCAAGAAGAAGCTCTCTGTCCTCTATATTTCTCACCATCTCACCATCATCTTCAAACTTAGTTTGTGAATCTATTTTTTCTCCCATATATAGTGAGAGAGTTGAGAGTGCTTTATCAAGTTCGGATTCTGTCTGGGCTAAATTATCTTCTGCTATATACATCGCGCTAAGGAGACTTAGAGCATCTGCCTCTGTTTTTAAGCCCTCTTTTACAAAGGCCTTTGCTTGATTGTAGAGCTCTTCTTTTGTTTTAAGATCTTTTTTTCTTACCTCAAGTGCTTTTGTTTGAAGAAGCACAATGCTGTACTGAGTCTTTACACTGTAAACAAGAAGGGCTTTTTGGTCATTCAAAGATAGAGATGCTATCTCGCTATCTTTCTTATACGCATTGATAGTAGATGTAGTTTTAGAAAAATCATAAATTTTTTGGTTAAGTTGCACACCAACCTGCCAGCTATCATCTTCGATAGTCTTAAAACTTCCATTTTGTGGCATTACAAAGGTATTTATGGGATTGTATTGTGCATTTGCATTGATTTGAGGAAGATAGTCAGCCTTTGCAGCCCCAACCATAGCCTCAGTTTTTGAGACACTAAGAGTTAGTTTTTTAATATCAGGATGATATTTGAGCGTCTTATCTATACACTCTTGCTGAGATAAAGTATTTGCTTGGAGTAGTAAGCCAAAAAGAGATATGTGTAAAAACAGTAGCTTCATTTTATAAAATCCTCTTTTATAAGATTTGTATTTTGTATCATACATTATTCTTGTGAAGTTATTGTGAATTTATTAAAAGAGATGCATATCTTTAAAATAGAGTACAACTTTAAAGTTTTTAGGGCGAGGTTAAACCTCATTTTTGAAAGAAATATGAAAATTTAAAGTTGTAAGACATTTGGAAGTGATGTTTCTAGGAGTCCTACCAATGCTAAATGTGGTTTAGGACTTAAAATAGTGATGGTTTTAAACTAACAAAATTCCCAAGTAAACTAATGAAAAATAAGAGTACAATGGTTAAATCGTAGTGGTGAAAGGATTATAAAAATGAATGAACAAGAACTTCTTCTCCTGTTTGTAGGAGTTATTGCTGTATGCATGGTTATCATCACTCCGGTTGTCGTTATCTCTATTATAGAACGCACTAAAACCATGTATAAACTAGATACCTTTATTGACCTTGTTCAAAATGAGTTTTCTACTCTTTCAAAGAATCTTTGTGACATTACCCAGCAGAGTAGTGATTTACTAAAGAAACTAGGAAGCGAGAGCCAATTTTTAACATCCAAGGCTTCTAATGGTATAACTAAGTTAACAACCGCCTCCATCGCATTTAATGCAGTGTCACAGTTTTTTAAAAAAAAACCAAAAAATAAAGAGGACAAAATGAATAATAATAATCTACTAGGCTTCACACTTGGCGCAGCTATCGCAGGTGTTGGTGCATATTATGTATTTAAAAACAAAGATGAGATTTCAAAAAAAATCAGTAAGTTAGAAGAGAGTGTTTCTGATGAATTTGGAGATTTATTTGATAACGCAAAAGAAAAACTAGAAGGGTTAGTTGAATCATTTCAATCAACAGCAGAAGAGTTTTTACATGGCGGAACTGTAGATGAGACTAAAGAGTATGAAATCAAACAACTCGTCAAAAAACTTGAAAAACTTCAAAAAGAGATAGGAGCATTTAGTATAAAAGGTTAATTTTTATACAAGTGTACCTCTTCATGCACAAAGTTAACTTGACTGACTTTGTGTAAAAAAACTTTGCATTGCAGTTATTATGCCAAACTTTAAATTCATAAGCACTCTAGCTGCAATACCTACCTCATTTTAAAGAATCCATAAGCGTATAAAATATTTTATAGTATAATCTTACGATATAAATTAAGCAGGAGAGTTTTTTGTCAGACAAAAAGAAGTTAAAAAGAGAGCAGATAATACAGTGTTCTTTGGAGCTGTTTGCTTCAAAGGGTTTTTATAGTACTACTATCCCAGATATTGCTAAATTACTTAAGATGAGTGTTGGTAACATATATAATTATTTCAAATCTAAAGATATACTAGCGAATGAAATTATAAAGTACATCTCTGCGTATTTAGGAGAAAAACTAAAAGAGATAAATGAAGAAGATATATCTACTAAAGAAAAAACAAGAAAAATAGTAGAGATGTACTTTAAAACTGCCTCCTTAAAACCTGAAATGATAGACTATTTTTTAAGGATATACTTATCAAATCGTGAGGTTTTCAGAGATACTTGCGAGGGGATGCTCTGTGTAAATGAGTTTGTTACAGAGATAATGATTTATTTTGAAGAGGGCGTTAAGTGTGGAGATTTAAGAGAACAAGACTTCTTTAGTGCTTTTGGACTTTTTATGGGCTATTTGGGTGGTATGGTTTTTTTAAAGGGTGAAAATATTTTACCAAAAGATTTAAATGACTATATAGAAGATATAACATTTAACATCTATAAAGCTTTGAGCTCGGAGTAGTTATGAGACAAAAGATGAGGATTTTATGGCTTAGTGCAATCTCATGCAACGGCAATACCCACTCATTTTTAAACTATCCATATATGGAGCAGTTCTTAGAGGATTTTGAATTTATATACCACCCTGTAATAGACTCTAAATATCTACTACAAGATATTGTCTCAAAAGAGATAGCCTGCGATATCCTACTTATAGAGGGCGCTATATCAAAGGAGTATAAAAGAGCGGATGTATCAGTAGTACAGATAATAGAAAAATACTCCAAGATAGTTCAAAAAATAGTTACAGTTGGTACCTGTGCAACTTTTGGTGGCATCTTTAGAGAGAGTGGGTATGAAAACACTTCAGGAATGCATTTTGACCAAGAAAAGCAGATAGAAAATTTTAAACACTTGTTGGATAAAACGATCTCAATATCTGGTTGTCCCATTCATCCAGAAGTTTTAGTAAATACCCTCTACTCAATAAAAAAAAGTGTCACTTTAAAACTTGACAAATATTTGCGACCAAAAGAATTTTATGCCTATACTATTCATAATGGTTGTACAAGAAACGAATACTTTGAGTACAAAGTAGATAAGCATAACTTTGGTGAGCTTGAGGGTTGTATGTTTTACGACCATGGATGCCAAGCACCTTTTACACATGGAAGTTGCAATAAAATACTTTGGAATGAGGTAAACTCAAAAACTAGAGCTGGAGTTCCTTGTATGGGATGTACCGAACCTAGTTTTCCAAGGCAAAATCTATTTAGTACGAAAAAAAATATGGCTATCCCTGAGCATCTGCCTGTTGGTGTTAACAAAAGAGTCTATCTCACACTTGCTGGAATCACAAAAGCGTTTAAAATACAGAGATTAGAAAAGAAGTTGTTTGATGATTAAGTTAATAGAAAAAATAGAGGGCGAAGCAAAGCTAAACTTTAATTTTAAAGATGGCAAGATTGACTTTGTGGATGTTGAGTTTATGTCAACGAGAAATATTGAAAATATTTTAAAAGGCAAAAAAGCTTTTGATGCACTTGTGATAAATCCACGAGTTTGCGGCATCTGTGGTCATGCACACCTTATAGCTACAGTCCAAGCATTAGAGAGTTGTTATGAAGATCTACAGCTCTCAAACAAAGCAAAGATTATGAGAGAGTTAACTCTGAATTTTGAGCTTATTCAAAACCATTTTAAGTGGTTTTATCTCACAATGTTGCCATTTTTTGGACAAAAACAACAGATCTTAAAAGCAACATATCCATCGCAACTTATGGGTAAAGCTATTGCCGTTTTTGGTGGGCAGTATCCACACACTTCTTATGCAGTTGTTGGTGGAGTAGTTTGTGAAATCACTCAAATGGATATTATAAAAATAGAGAGTTATATATCTCAAACGCTTAAGTTTGTAGAAGAAAACTTAGTAAAAGTAGATAGCAAAACACTACTAGCATCTAAAGATGCAGATGAACTTTTGTCATTTTATGGAGATTTGCCAGATATTTTAAGAGAGATAAAAAAAGCAGATATGCTTAGTCATGCAAAGAGCTACGATAGATTTATAGCGTTTGGAGAAAATAGCTTTTTTAAAAAAGGTAAATCACTAAAGAGAAATGTGAGTCATAGCATCTCACTAAAAGATGTAAAAGAGTCCCAGATGCCATCCTCATTCGCAAAAAATGTAAGCTACAAAGGCAGATACTATGAAGTAGGGCCACTTGCTCGCGCTATGATAAATAAAAAGGCGCTTATAGTAGATGCTCATAAAAAGTATGGCGATAGCCTCTATAGTAGAATCCTAGCAAGAGTTTATGAGATAACAGAACTTTTAAGTTACTCACAAAAGCTGATATCAAATCTAGACCTAGCAGAGCCTTCATATATCGAGCCACAACTTGATATCTCAAAACTTAACTCTAGCGGCTACTCTGCTGTTGAAGCAGCACGAGGAACACTGATACATAAAGTTGAGATAGAAGAGGGCATCATAAAAAACTATGAGATTATTACCCCAACACAGTGGAATTTGAGTGGTGGAACAAGGGAAAACCCTGGAGTTTCGCAAAAAGCCATGGTTGGTCTAAGTGATACTAAAACGGCAGAACTTGTTTTTAAATCATTTGATGTTTGCTCCGTCTGCACAACACATTAATAATAAAAAATTATATATTTTAGACTAAAATCTACAAAACTACATAAAAAATAATTATACAGACCTTATTAATTTTAAATTAAGTTTTTTTCGTATACTATTGTTGAATGAGTATTCATTTTATGGATATAACTAATATAACTTAGGGAGTGTTTCATGGAAAATAGTAACTTGTTTGATAGGTTGTCTTCAAGGTTGGATGAGTTGTCAAACTTACCAAAACTTGATGATGAAGTATCAATAACTAAGCTGATTGAAGAAAAGGGTTTTTCAAGAAGAGAGTTTATGACTTGGGCAGGGGCTATGACAACAATGCTTATGCTACCTTCTAGTTTCACGCCTCTTGTAGCAAAGGCAGCAGAAGTCGCTGATAGACTTCCTATAATTTGGCTACATATGGCAGAGTGTACAGGGTGTAGTGAGTCACTACTTAGATCTGCAACTCCTACTATAGACTCTCTCATTTTTGATTATATATCACTAGAGTATCATGAGACTCTAATGGCAGCATCTGGCTGGCAAGCTGACCAAAACCTTCATACTGCTATGGAAAAATATAAAGGTAGATACATCTTAATGGTGGAGGGTGGAATTCCTCATGGAGATAGTGACTACTTTTTAACTATTGGTGCAGAGGGTAAAACTGGAGAGCAGAGTGCAAAAGAGGCAAGTGACAGTGCCGCTGCTATATTTGCAATTGGATCTTGTTCATCTTTTGGAGGCGTTCAAGCAGCTTATCCTAATCCTACAAATGCGACATCACTTAGCAAGGTTACAAATAAAAATGTTATAAATGTTCCAGGCTGTCCTCCTAGTGAGAGCAATATCGTTGGAACACTTCTACACTTCATACTATATGGAACTCTTCCAGCTCTTGATGCTTACAATAGACCAAAATGGGCTTATGGACGCAGAGTTCACGATATGTGTGAGAGAAGAGGAAGATTTGATGCTGGTGAGTTTGTTGAGCATTTTGGAGATGAGGGTGCTAAAAATGGATACTGTTTATATAAAGTAGGCTGTAAAGGGCCATATACATTTAATAACTGTTCAACTCAGAAATTTAATCAAGGTACATCATGGCCAGTTCAAGCAGGACACGGCTGTATGGGATGTAGTGAGCCTGACTTTTGGGACAAAATGGGAATTGTGCATGAGCCGCTTGGAGATAGACTCTATCAGACAGTATTTGGCGGACTTGGTGCTGATGCGACGGCAGATAAGATCGGTGTAGGTATTTTAACTGTTACAGCTGTAGGTATAGCCGCACACGCTGCAATATCATTAGTAAAAAAACCAAAAGAATAGAGGAGTATTGATATGTCAAAAAGAGTAATAGTAGATCCAATAACAAGAATAGAGGGACACTTAAGAGCTGAGGTTGTAGTTGGCGACGATGGAGTAGTTCAAGATGCTTTTGTATCATCAACTCTATGGAGAGGTTTAGAGGTAATTGCTAAAGGAAGAGATCCTAGGAATATACCACTTCTAATGCAGAGAATTTGTGGTGTTTGTACTTATTCACACTATCTTGTAAGTACTCAGGCAGTAGAAGATGCACTAGGTATTAAAGTACCATACAATGCAGAACTTGTAAGAACACTTATGCTCGCTGCTCTATTTATGCATGATCACGTTGTTCACTTTTATCATCTTCATGGTATTGACTGGGTTGATATCGTTTCAGCACTATCAGCTGATGAAGCAAAAGCTAGTAAGTTAGCATTTAAATATACTGACAATCCAATAGGAACTGGTGAAAATGAGCTTAAAAAAGTAAAAGAAAAAATTGCTAAGTTTGCTAAAAACCCTCAAGGACTAGGACCATTTGCAAATGCATACTGGGGACATAAGACTTTTAGACTCTCTCCTGAGCAAAATCTAATAGCACTCTCTCACTACTTAAAAGCGCTTGAGATCCAAAGAACTGTAGCACAAATGATGGCTATATTTGGAGGTAAAAATCCACATCCACAAAGTTTAGCTGTTGGCGGTGTTACTTGTGTAATGGACCTTTTAAATCCAGCTAGAATGGGAGAATATCTTGTAAAGTTTCAAAATATTGCTGAGTTTGTAAATAATGCTTACTATGCAGATATTGTAATGGCAGCAGAGATGTATAAAACAGAGCCATCAGTTATGAAGCCAATGGGAGTTAAAAACTTTTTATCAAATAAATCATTTATTATAGGGCGAGATGAGTACCTCTTTGAGAGTGGCATCATTAAAGATGGAGATCTAAGCCGTGTTTTTGATATAGATGAAGATAAAATAACAGAAGAAGCTACACACGCGTGGTATAAAGATAATGAGCCACAACACCCTTATGATGGAACAAACAATCCAAAATATACAGGTTTTGTAGATGGACAAAGTGTTGGACCTGATGGCAAAATGGTGTCTTCAAAAAATATTAATGAAAAAGAGAAATACAGCTGGATAAAATCACCTAGATACGATAACGAGCCTATGGAAGTGGGACCACTTGCATGTATGTTAGTTGGTTATGCACAAGGTAACAAAAAGATAGAAAAAGTTGTAAATGAATTTTTAACACAAACAGGTCTACCTGCTAGTGCACTATTTTCAACACTTGGAAGAACAGCTGGAAGAATGCTACAGACTAAACTTATAGCTGATAATGCACTTATTGCTTTTAATAATCTTATAGAAAATCTTAAAGTTGACCAAGAGACTTGTGCTACTTATACAATTGATAAGAACAAAGAGTATAAGGGTAGAGGAATGGGCGATGTTCCTCGTGGAATGCTTAGTCACTGGATCAGGATCAAAAATGGTGTTGTAGAGAACTACCAAACTGTAGTGCCATCAACATGGAATGCAGGACCGATGGACTCAAAAGGTGCAAAAGGACCTTATGAGGCAGACTTAGTTGGTCTAAAAATTGAGGACTTGACGCAACCATTAGAGATAATCAGAATCATTCACTCTTATGATCCTTGTATAGCGTGTGCAGTTCATGTTATGGATACAAAAGGCAATAAACTTAGCGAGTATAAAGTTGACCCGCTTTATGGCGAATGTAGTATTTAAAGGAATTATTATGGATAATACTCAAATAAAAGAAAAAGGCGTAGATGAGAACATCAAAATGGAGCTTGAATTTACTCCGTTTTACAGATGGCATCACTGGATTAGAGTGCTTAGTATAGTGGTTTTACTTGTAACTGGGTTTTATATCTCAGTTCCATTTGTCACACCCGCTGTAAACGCCGAGCCTACAAATTTTGTAAATGCAGAGTTTAGAGCCGTGCATCAGATATTTGGATTTGTTATGATTTCAATGTTTATAGGAAAGACATACTACTTCTTTTTTTCAAAAAAGAATAGAATGGAAATTAACTCTTTTAAAGATCTCTTTAGTGTAAAAAACTGGGTGAGTCAGGTAGGTTACTATCTCTTTATCTCAAAGCATCCAAAGCTAAGTGGCGCATACAATGTTGTACAGCTAATGGCTTACTTCATATTTTATATCGCTATAACAGGGCTTATTATAACTGGGCTAATACTATATGTTCATAATTATCATAATGGACTAGGCGGATTACTTTATGGTAGCATGAGATACCTTGAAGCTATGTCTGGCGGTATGGCATTTATTAGAGAGTTGCATCATGTGCTTATGTGGGGAGTTATCATCTTTATAGTCGGGCATATTTATATGGTAGTATTTAATGCTGTTTATGGCAAAGAGGGCACAGTTGATTCTATATTTAGTGGATATAGATGGAAAAGAAAACATTAGTTTAAAAAGGATTCTTTTTGAAGATTTTAATCTTAGGTATAGGCAATGTCCTCTTTGGCGATGAGGGTATTGGAGCTCATTTAGCAAACTATCTTGATGAGAAGTATGAGTTTAGTTCAAGCGAGCATGAAGTTGATGTTCTCGATGGTGGAACGCTAGCTCATAGGCTCATACCTCTTATTACTGAGTATGAGGCTGTTTTACTTATAGACTGTGTGAATGTTGATGATGCTAGTATTGGTGAAGTTTATAGTTTTGACTTTAGTGATGTACCTGATTTTATAACATGGAATGGAAGTGCACATGAAGTTGAGATGCTCCAAACTCTGCAAATGATAGAGATGATGGGAGATCTGCCTCCTACGAAAATAGTAGGAGTCATTCCCTTTGTTATAGGGGAAAATAGTACTTTTACTATGACAGATGAGGTTTTAAAAGCAGCTGTTACAATGGAGAGAGTCATTTTAAAATATATAGAAGATTTTGGAGTGAAGATCTCTCAAAAGAGCGATGTAACCTTGGAAGATGCTTCAAAATATACATACTTAAAGGTTAGTTTATGATATTGGAATTTTCTTTTAACTATCAATCATCGTCTTTAATCTATGAGAAGATAATACTAAGAACTCTAGGAAACTTTGCACTAGAATATAAGATGCTAAGAGATAAAGATGAGCTTTTTTTATATGTAGAGGGTAGTGATGATGAGTTAGAAGCCTTTGCACAAAAGCTCTCACTAGAGCTTCCTCACTCTATATTTTTATATGCAACAGATGCAAAAATTGTAGATGAGATGCCACAAGAGAGTTTAGCTTTAGAAAATGAGCCTAAATCTTCAATGCCATTTTGTCCAAAGTGTTTAACTGAGGTCATGGATGAATCAGATAAAAACTACTATAACATTTTTCATGAATGTGAAGTTTGTGGTTATGATGTAGATGGTGAAGCACGGAGCTATAAAGAAGAACTAACAGGTATCGCTAAATGCATTAGCGAAGGTCTAACAGTTGGCATAAATACATTTTACGGGAAATTCTCTGTTGGTAAAATAGATAAAAAACACAACGGCAAAAGTTTTGACATCATTAGTTATGATTTAGGAACTATCGCACAATATACAAACGCTACAAATAGTGAAATAGCAGCTCTTGGAGCAATAGAGAAACCCTTTGTAAAGTTAAAAACTAATGTTAAGTTTAAGATGGATTTTGAAGATGTAACAGATGAACTTATCCGCTTTAAAATGCCCGATGACTTTGTTTTACATCTTCTTCTTTGTGAACTTAATAAGCTTGGAATCAATCTAATTTTCATAACAAAAGAAGATATAGATAATATCAAGCAATTTGAACTAGTTAAAGAAGTAAAAGAGCAAGAGCCAATTGAGATAGTAGTTGGTGACAACCATTTGGCGATTATAAGCGGTCAAAAGGGCTTGCCTTATGAAAATTTACAAGATTCAAAAGCTTTAATTCTTTACATAGGTGCTTTTTTCTCGGTAGTGAAAGAACATAATCTACAAGAGAAGACTGTAGTAGGTATAAACATAAGTAAAGATTACCATAACAACATTTTAATCTACTCTAAAAAGTTTGGGATGATTGAGTATCTTTCATTTGCGTTTAAATTTGACTCCATTGAAGATGTGTTTAGTGCTATAATCGCTTCAAATGAAAGCGGCAAAAAGTTAGTAGAGAATTTTAAAAATAGCAACCCTGCGCATTTTGAAGAGATATCGAGCATAATTTTTCAAAGCGAAGATTTTAATGTTTATAAACTATGGGGAATTGTAGCTATTGTTGTAGGGCTTACAAAGGAGAAAAAACTCTCTGAGGCGGCAAAAGTTATAGAAGAGAACTCAACTCTTTTTTTAGGTACAAAAGGTCCTAGAATAGACTATAAAGTAAAAAGAGTTGACTCAAAAGTTTACTTAGATCCAGTAATGTGTATAAGAACTGCGATGAGTTTTAAACTTGCAAAGATTGATGATTTGACACTTAGTTATGGAGTTGTAGAGAGTTTTGTAGAGTTTCTATCGTCTGTGGCAGATGAGATAAAAGATGAGATGAAAAGTGATGCTGTGGTTGTGACTGGTTCGTTACTACAAAACAGAGGGCTTTTTAGCAAACTAGCTAAAGAAGTCTCAGCAAACCACAAGCTACACTTTAACAAAGAGTTGCCAGTTGATGGTAGAAATATTTTATATGGTGGAAATGAGCTACTTTAATGAGAGTCAGTTATAGCATAAAAGGGCAGGTTCAGGGTGTTGGATTTCGCCCTTTTATCTATAAAACTGCGTTAGAGTTAAACCTTGTTGGTTTTGTTAAAAATAACGAAAGTGGAGTAGAGATTCAAGCACAAGGAACAGAACTAAATATAGATAACTTTGAAAAATCTCTTAGTCTAAACCTCCCTCCACTAGCTAGAATAGATGCTATAACTAAAAAAGAAATAACTCCCCTAAAAGAGACAAGTTTTAAAATACTTCAAAGCTCACAAAACTCCTTAAACTCAAAAACAGCACAAGTCTCTTGTGATATTGCCACTTGTAAAGATTGTTTAGATGACATAAAAAAAGAGGGCAGATTTTACAACTACTTTGCAACAAACTGCACAAATTGTGGACCTAGATATTCCATCGTAAAGAGTGTTCCTTATGATAGAAAAAATACTTCTATGGATATGTTTCTTATGTGTAGTGAGTGCAAAGATGCATACGAAAATCCGTTAGATAGAAGATACCACGCACAACCTATCTCATGTAACAACTGTGGACCAAAACTCTCACTTTGGCAGCTTTGCGACAAGACTCAGATGCAAACACAAAACATCTACAAAAGTGTTGCATCTATGATAAAAGATGCAAAGATAGTGGCTATAAAAGGTATTGGCGGTTTTCATATAGTTTGTGATGCAAGTAACGATGAAGTTATAGAGAAGTTAAGAGTATTTAAAAACAGACCTACAAAACCATTTGCTCTAATGTGTAAAGATATTGTGCAAGTAAAGAGCCTTGCTTTTGTAGATGAAAATGAAGAAGAACTTTTAACTTCAAAAGAAGCACCTATAGTGATTTTGAAAAAAGCCTTAGATGCGAAGATAAAGATTTCAGATGCCATAGCTCCAAACATAGACAGAGTAGGGTGTTTTTTGCCTTATAGTGGTTTGCATCATCTTCTCTTTGAGCATCTACAAAACCCGATAATCGCTACAAGTGCAAATCTTGGGGATGAACCTATTATCACAAGCAAAGATGAGATAGTAAGAAAGCTTCCTTTTGTTGATCATATACTTGATTTTGACAGAGAGATAGTTAACGGAGTAGATGACTCTTTGGTTCAAGTTGTAGATGCAAAGATGCAGATTTTGAGAGCTTCTCGTGGATATGCCCCAAAAGTTGTAAAACTGCCTTTTGCATCTGCAAAAAGAGTTCTAGCTGTAGGAGCAAACCAAAAAAACTCTATAGCTTTAGTAATGGATGAAAACATTATAATATCCCCACATATTGGAGATTTGGATTCACTAGAAGCTTTTGGATACTTCGAGCGTTCACTTGAGACTTTTAAAAACTTTTACGGTTTTGAACCTGAGCTGATTGTTCATGATAAGCATCCAAACTATGAAACCACAAAATGGGCAAAAAAGCAAGATAAAGAGTTGATAGAAGTACAGCATCATCTAGCTCATATCTATGCTTGTAAGGCTGAGTTTGGGCTAGTTGATGATTACCTTGGTTTTAGTTTTGACGGTACTGGTTATGGAGATGACTCTACTCTTTGGGGTGGAGAGGTTTTTGTTGGAGATAGTCGCAAATATAGCTTTAAAAAGATTAAACTCTTAGGCGCACAAAAAGCCATAAGAGAACCAAGACGAGTTGCCCTTAGTATGCTCTTTGATGAACTTAGTTTAGAAGAGGTTTTAAATCTTGATTTAGATGTTGTAAAAGCATTTTTACCAGATGAGATAAAAATACTTCATCAAAGTTATGTAAAAAATCTAAATGCACCAAAAACAAGTTCTGTTGGAAGACTCTTTGACGCTATCGCTTCATTTTCAGATATTGCCCAGACTATAAGTTATGAAGGAGAAAGTGGGCTTTTGTGTGAAAGATATTATGACAAAGGTATAAAAAAATACTTTGACTATACTATAGATGATGGTGTGATTGATATCAAAATAGTAGAGTACATTTTAAAGGACAAAATAGGTAAAAAAGAGTTAAACTCTATGCTAATAAACACGCTAGTAAAAATCATTATAGATATCTCAAAACTAGAAAAACTAGAAGTGATTTTAAGTGGTGGTGTGTTTCAAAACAAAACACTCCTAGAGCTTGTTTGTAAAGAGTTAAGACAAGAGAAAATAAAATATTACTCTGGGCAAGAAACTGCTATTAATGACGGTGGTATCGCTTTAGGGCAGGCTTATTATGTTTTGTCAAATGATAAGAAAATATAAAGTTTATATTAGATTTATTTTAAAAACATATAATATGAATACTTATTCAGAACAATAAATTAGTTCATTTATATTACGAAAAAAAATTAAGGATTTAGAAATGTGTAAAGATTGTGGTTGCTCAATAACAGAACAAAGAGAGAGTCATTCTCACGAACATCATCACGGAGGCTCGCATGAGCATCAAGAAGCACATGCGCATCTACATGATAACCCTCAGTTAAACGATCCTAAAACGATTTCAATTATTACAAAAATATTGGATAAAAATGACCATGAAGCAGGGCATAATAGAGCACACTTCGACTCACATAATGTTTTGTCTATAAACCTTATGAGTAGTCCTGGAAGTGGAAAAACTGCACTTTTAGAGGCTTTAGTAGATGTGGCAGATTTTAAATTTAGCGTAATTGAGGGAGACCTTGAGACTAGTCGTGATGCAGATAGACTAAAAGCTA
>Ga0265293_10000679_pt1 | contig 79395 bp, 70 predicted proteins | sample Munlanlewell138R_FD_192505 | JGI IMG/M metagenome (GOLD analysis project Ga0265293, IMG submission 192505) | Leachate microbial communities from a municipal landfill in Southern Ontario, Canada - Leachate well 138R | ecosystem: Engineered > Solid waste > Landfill > Unclassified | place: Canada... | reverse complement strand
CACGTCGATTAATAATCTCCTCGCCGGTCAGTTGCAGATCACCACCGCTTAGAATCACTCCTTCATCATTGCGTATCTGCGCTGCGGTCAGCTGTACGTCTGCGCCGGCACCCAGGCTTCCGCTGTTTACCAGCGCTCCCGACCCGCTGTGCACGCTCAAGTCTTGTCCAGCCTGAATACGACCCGCATTATTTAAGCCGCCTGACAGTAGAATGTCAGCGTCCGTACCCGCGACCAATAACCCGTCCTCAGCATTGGTCACAGCGTTCGCCTGCACGGTGAACTTGCGCTCTGCCAGCAGCACTCCATCTCCGTTATCCAACTCCTGCGCTTCAATGTTCAGATCACCTTGCGATACGATGTGGCCCTGGTGGTTGTTTATATCATCTGCGTAGATGCTGCCCATAGTCGTGCTGCTGATATGGCCTTGCCTGTTATCCAGGCTGTGCACAGCCATTTCGAGCGTGCCATGACTGGCCAGCTCGCCACTGTTGACAACCTGCTCTGCCTTTACAACCACCTGCCCGGCGGACTGGGCTGTACCATCTGTTCGAATACCGGCCTCTGTAACCCCTGTGTTCTCGAAGCGCGTCGCCTCGATTTCGATCAGCTCGCCTGCTGCCAGACTGTCCTGCACACGCAGTGTTTGAGCTGTAATTTGTGCCTTCTTGCCAGCATAGGCATCCTTTTCAAGCTCAATACTCTCTGCAATCAACTGCAGGTTCTGTCCGGCTGCTGCCCGTGCGATCACCAGCTTGCCATTGGCATCAATCCGGATATCACCAGCACTGGCGGCCATGTCGCCGGCCAGTTTCACGCCCACGCCAGCTTCGGTACCAACCAGCCGAATGGCACCGGCATACATGCCGCCCAGCGCCGAGCTGTCAATCGCCAGCAAGGGCTGGCCGTTTGTCGTGTCGGTCTTGGCGGTAGCCTTGAGCGTGCCCGCTTCTACCTGGTTGCGGCCAGTGATGATGTTGAGTTCATTGGCGTGCAGTTCGGCATTGATTTTTGCGCTGCGGGTGATCAGGTCAAAGCGGCTGAGATTGGTGGCGTTGAGCCCTACACCGGCAATTTCAATGTCGCCGCCATTCACGTCATAGCCTTTGAGCTGCCCCTGCTCCAGCATCGGCTGACCGGTGGTCAGGGTGGCATGCGGAGTGTTGATAAAGCCACAGCCATCGCAGGTAATGCCATGCGGGTTAGCCACAATCACATGCGCCTGTTTGCCCGCCACTTCAGTGTAACCCTTGAGCTGGCTGCGCTGGCCGCCAGTGACTTCATTCAGAATCGTGTTGGCGGCCTTGCCGCCCAGCTGGCTGTTGCCAAAAATGATGCCGCCCAGTTGAGTGCTGGTCAGTTTGTCAGTGCTGTTGTTGAGAATCAGCCCCTGCTGGCCGACGTTATAGTCGGTGAACTTGTTGTGCGACAACCCTTTGCCATTGGGGGTGGCAATGTTGACCACCGGCACGCCATTGTTGGCCGAGGTAATGTGGGTATTGCCACCACCCTGATGGTCCACGCTCAGGTTGGCAGCGATGCTGTGTAAGGGCTGCGCCCACATCACGGCAATCAGTAGATGGGCAATGGTTTTGAACAGGGGGCTTTGGGTATTCATTTCACTATCCTGTTAAAAGAACACGTCGATGCGGAAATAAACCGGTCTTTCCTTGCGTTCAAGGGCATCCGGGCGGGACAAGGTGTGGGCGCTGGTGATGGACAGGGCCAGGTGCTCGCCCTGTGCGCTCAGCTCAATGGCATGGCTGGCCATGCGCCCGCTGCTTTCGTGGTTATATTTATCGCCACGAATGGCACCCAGGTCATAGGCGGCGAGCAAGCTGTATTGCTGCAGCAAAGGTTGTAATCCGTGCCAGGTGACCGGGCGGCTCCAGCGCAGTTGGTTACGCCAGTAGTAGCCGCTGTCGCCGGTCAGGCTTTGGTCTTTGTAGCCACGGATAGAATACAAACCACCCAGGCTGAAGCGCTGTGGGCTGTAAAGCACATCTTCACTGCGCTGGGCATTAAACAGGCTGTCAAAGCTGAAACGCTCACCGGCCAGTTGGAACGGCTGCAAGTAGCTGGCGGTCAGGGTGTATTTGTTATAGCGGGCCACGGGCTGCCAACCTTTGGATGAGCCCTTGCGCTGCGCATCCAGTGCGCCGCTACCCCGTTGCCAACCCAGATCCAGGTTAAGAAAGGCATTGCCAATGCGCCGGCCATGGTTAAAGCCCAGTTGATATTCAGTCAGGCGCTGGCTGGAGACATCCAGCCGATAGTTGTCCAGATAGTTGCGGCCGCGGATGTGGCTGATACCAACATTCACGGCCGTTTTACTGGTGCTGTCGCGGTGTATCACCCGCTCGGCGGTCAGTGCCTGAGTGGTGCTGACGCCATCGAGCACAAACGAAAAGCCCTGCCCTTCGGTGCGGGTACGGTAATAGCTGTGGTTATAGTGGTAATTGAAGGTCCACCAGCCATAGGGCAGCTGATAACTCAGACCATGGCTGGCCGAGTGGCGGTAACGGTCACTGACCGCATCCCTGCTGCCGCGGATATTTAACTGGTCGGCCAAGCCCAACGGACTGTCCCAGGCCAGCCAGCTGCTCCACTGTTGTTCGCCGGTGCTGCGCTGGCCGTCATTATGGCGGCTCAAGCCCACACGCCAGGGTTTGCTGCGCTCGCCGCGAGCCACCACTCGGCTGCCACCGGCTTCTTCGCCCGGCTGCAGGTCAAACTGAACCTGCCGGGACGGCAGGCGGCCCAGCTGATCCACCGCCTGCTCCAGCGAGCGAATATTGAAAGCCTCTCCGACGTGCAGGGGCAGTACCATGCGCAGCTCTTGCGGAAGCAGCACGCCCGCCCCATCCAACGCTTCGACACGCCCTTCCATCACCTGAATGTGCAGCTGGCCGCCACCCAAGTCCTGGGCGGGTAGATAAGCCCGAGTCGTTACATAGCCGCGCTCAATATAGGCATGGGTGATGTCTTGCAGCAGCTGGTTGATCTGCGCGACTGTCAGGCATTGCTTCTGGTAAGGGGCGATCAAGACGGCCTGCACTGCCGGCTTGAGCAAGGTAACGCCCGCCAGTGCCACCTGCTGAATGTCAATACAACGGTCGTCCGCGGATGCAGTCACTGCGCCTGCATCGGGTAGAGCACCGGGCAGGCTTTGCAGTTCATCCAGCCGCTGCTGTTGCTCCTGCAGCAGTCGCTGCTGACGCTCACGGGCCAGATCACGGTCACCCGGCAAGGGCGCTGCCTGCAAACCGCAAAGAGCGACACTGCATCCTGCCAGAACAGCAATGCGTAATATTTTTAGACTGACGGACATCCTGTCCCTCTCCTCAAATACAGCAGTACTGCTACATAGATCCGCTGGTTTTAACAGACAATCCCTAGAAAAATACTAGGGCGTGATAAACAGACTGGGGTGGATTCTAAATGAGTTGCAATGTTAAGCCATGTGCATAGATCACACTTTACTCATAAACAAACTGAAGGAGACGCTGAACAAAACCCCCTGTGTGTCAACCTAAGCATGACCTACATGGACAACCACGCTGCCGGGCTTAGCTGCTCCCTGTAGGTCACGCCTTTAGGCTGACGTGTCGGGCTGAAGCCCGACCTACAGGAGCTCATCGCGCATAAGATGCGCTCCCACAGTCCCACAGTCCCACAGTCCCACAGTCCCACAGTAAAGCAAAGCGGTTTGCACGCAGCCGGTCGCTTGGCACTGCTCTTGTGGGAACTTACATTTTCCAAGTTCCCCGACATTTTTCCAGCTGGCCAGATTTTTTCTACACCCTTAAATGCGAAGAGCCGGTAATCAGCGTCGCTGTCGAAATCTTCACGAGGCAAGTAATAGATATTGTCGTCGTGATTGGTTTGAAACAGCTCAAGCAGCTGTTCTTGGCGCTCTTCAAAGGCATCAGACACATACTTCAGGAAGATCAAGCCAAGCACAACGTGCTTGTAGTTAGCAGCATCGAGGTTCGCGCGCAGCTTGTCAGCGGCTTTCCAGAGCTTGTCGTCCAGTGATTTAAGAAACTGCTGTTCCGTGTTGTTCATTGTTGCCTCGTACTCAAATATGTTGTTCTGCTCTGGGCTGCAATGCCGCCAAAAGCACTATAAAATCATTATAGGGTAATGATACGAGCGACAAACTGTGTCGCTGTGACTAAACGCTAAAAACCACTGTCAAGAAAGTCGATTGATTAGCTACCGACTGGAGCAAACCATAGCAAATTACGCTAAGGCTTGCGCATAAGGGTTAACTATTTTGGACAGGTGCAGAAGGGGCAATTTCAATCATACTCCAGGCGTTATAAACCTACCTGCGTAGCTACCACCGCATTAAAAACGTACGAAAAAGTGCAGTTTACACACAGCAAATGAGCATTCTGAGCCGTTTTAACAACTCCCTTACAACGCAGGTAATTATTCAGCGCTTCCTTAAGCAATTCGACACTTTGTACCTGTGATGAGCAGTTAAGCTTTATACTTGTCTACATATTAGTTGTTATCAAAAAGGAGTCACCATGGCACCAGAGGCTGCGTACAAAGAACTTATTGCTGCTTGGCGTATACAGGCTCGCGCCAAACCCGTGTTAACTATAGCTTTTATTGGTGTGCTAATTGGCTTGTTAATCCTGCTGGCTATCAGCACAACACACTCTTTACTTTACGGTAACTCTGAACACTTTCGTCTCGCTAATTACGGTGGATTGGCAGGATTTGCTGCAACAGCTGCGGGTTCTATGCTGATTTTATTTCTCGGCAAAGTAAAACAAAGAGTGCAGGATGCATTGCTGGGCTTTGCCGCCGGGATGATGCTGGCAGCGAGTTCATTCTCACTGATTTTGCCCGGCATTGAGGCTGCCGAAAGCCTGCTCAATAGCACTGTTTTAGCAGCGCTCGTTGTCGCTGTAGGCCTTGGCTTAGGTGCTGTACTGATGCACGGCTTGGATTATTTTACTCCCCATGAGCACGAAAGTACGGGTCCATGCGGTCCAGAATGTCAGCGCATCAATGGTATTTGGTTATTTGTCTTTGCCATTGCTTTGCACAATATTCCGGAAGGTATGGCCATCGGCGTCTCGTTTGCACAGGGCGACTTATCGGTAGGCATGCCATTAACTACGGCGATTGCTTTGCAGGATGTGCCAGAAGGCTTTGCGGTAGCGCTTGCGTTGCGCGCCAGCGGTTTAAGCCAATTCAAATCTGTTCTTATTGCTGCTGCAACCGGCTTGCTTGAACCCTTAGGCGCTATTCTGGGCTTTAGCATGGCCAGCAGTATTGCCCTGGCCTATCCACTGGGCATGGGCATTGCAGCAGGCGCTATGATTTTTGTGGTTTCCCACGAAGTCATCCCTGAAACTCACCGCAACGGACACCAAACCATGGCCACCCTAGGTCTTGTGGGAGGCTTTATGGTGATGATGTTTTTGGATACTGCACTCGGCTAAGCTTTACTGCGCCGTACAATTTTTATCTTGTAATCAAAGTCAGCTTTGCGCGTGACGCTGATCGCTTTACGCGTTACCACATCAATAGTGATGTTCCACACACCATCGCTTGGAACCACAATTTTAGCGGGAAAACGGTCAAAGGCTCCGCCGTGGTAGCTATGCCGCGCGCCATTTTTGTAACGACGAAAATCCGCATCATTCATTAAACGGATGTTGCACATTTGCGAGCACTGGATTACTACTAAATCCCCTTCGCTCAATTCTTCTCGCTGATGGACAAACTTCATTTATAAGGCACCTTTGGGATTAGCAAACCCCTTTAAAGCTAAAAATTGTGTGCATTCTCACAATACACACACAGACTACAAGGATATCAAGTTGTGTAGCTGGCTGATTTTACACGCTTTTGTTAGGCTCTCCGCGGAAATAACAACAAAAGAGCTAATTAAGTTAATCAGAAGCTCCTTTATCTCGCAAATTAACGAAAGAACACTCAAGTTAACGGAGCAGGCCGACCAAAATAGTAGCCTTGCATCAGCTCGCAACCCAGCTTCCTTAATGCAATAGCCTGCTCTTCTGTCTCTACGCCTTCAGCTATAACTTTAAGCTTAAGCGTTTTAGCCAGCGTGATAATGGTTTCAACTATGGCAGCATCTTCGTGGTCAACAAGCATATCGCGCACAAATGACTGATCTATTTTCAGACAGTTTAGTGGCAAGTTTTTCAAATAACTCAAGGATGAAAAGCCGGTACCAAAATCATCCAACGCAAAAAGAAAACCAACCTGATTAAGCTCTTTCATCTTCGCCACTGTTGTACTGACGTCATCCATCAGCAGACTTTCAGTCAGCTCTAACTCCAGCAAATGCGGCGGGAAATCAAACTCTAAATAGCCCTGAATAAAATCCGCCACAAAGCATTTCTGGCGAAACTGCCTTGCACTAATATTAATCGCCAAGATAAGCTGCTGCTTACTGGTGTCCTGTTGCCATTGTTTTATTGTTTGGCACGCCTGCCGAAACACCCACTGCCCGATGGGCACTATCAAACCTGTTTCTTCTGCTACCGGTATGAAGTTTAACGGTGCAATCATGCCTTTGACTGGATGATGCCAACGCAATAACGCCTCATAGCCATGTAAGCTGCCATCACTATTAACCTTGGGCTGGTAGTAAAGCTCAAACTGTTGCAACTCAATCGCTTGACGCAAATCCGCTTCAATTTCACTGCGACGTGCAGCGGCTTCTTGCATGCTTGGGTCAAAAAAACGAATCGCATCGCGCCCCTCAGCTTTAGCTTGATACATAGCTAAATCAGAACGTTTCATCAGCTCTTCTATTGTTTCATGGTGGTCAATAAACAAGTTAATACCAATGCTGGCAGTAACTATGTATTGACTGCCCGTCAACACATAGGGTTGGTTAATAGCTGCCAGAATTTTTTCCGAAATAGCCTGCGTATTGATTGCGGCGTCCTTTTTAAACTCACCCAAATCCTCTAGCAAAATAATAAACTCATCACCTCCCTGACGAGCCACTGTGTCACCGTCACGCACACTTTCCTTTAGCCGCTGTGCGACCATTTTTAGCAGCTCATCACCCTGCTTATGGCCCATCGTGTCATTAAGATGCTTGAAATGGTCTAAATCCATGAATAACAGCGCGCAATAACTTTTATTACGTGCACTAGAAGTAAAAGCCTGAGTAATATGGTCCTCTAGTAAGCGTCGGTTAGCCAAGCCCGTGAGCGGATCATAAAATGCTAATTGATGGATTTGCTCTTCTGATAGCTTTCTTATTGTGATATCGCTAAAGGTTGAGAGATAGTGCGTGGTCTGGCCTGTGGCATCTTTAACCGCAGTGATCACCTGCTGTACTGGGAAGTTCTCTCCGCTTTTACGTCTATTCCACAGCTCGCCAGTCCAGCCGCCAAACGTCTTTATTTCCTTCCATACTTGGCGATAAAAATCAGCATTATGCATGCCTGAGCTGAGTATACGTGGCGTTTCACCGACTATTTCTTTATCACTGTATCCGGTTAACTTTTTAAACGCGTTGTTTACACGAATAATGCGCTCATTTAAATCGGTAATAAAAATCGCATCCAGGGTATCAAAGGCAACCGCTGAAATACGCAAGTTCTCCTCGTTTTCCTGTAGCTTTTCAAGCGTTCTCGATAAGCGGCGTGTGTAAGCAACCAACAACAGGCTTAAGGCTACGATAACCATTAAGGCCACCATAGCTAAGATAGATTCTTCACGGTTCGCCCGCCAAATATCACGCCATGTAATAGCAGGGTCGATATTATAGGGCTTAGCTTTTAAGGTACGCATCAGCTCACGCACAGGCTCATAATCCACAGGTACGCTAAAACCATAAACGTTAGCGTCACGCAATATGGGAGTATCGTGATCTAGGGTTAAAAAAACACCTACAACTTGGCCGGCATGCGCGGTATTTACATGCGGCATAGCAGCAAGCGGCCACTCTGGATAAAGTCGAGTTGATAAAACAAGTGGGAAGTTGGATAACTCTTGTTTATTTAAAATGCGCACAGCACCAGCCTTTATAAGCCCACGCTCCTGCATAGACTCCAACACTCCCGTACGCACAAACCCCGCATCAACATCGCCTTGAAGAACGGCCTGTACGGCTTTTTCGTGGGGCAATTCTGTCTCAACGAGCCTGTAAGATTCAGGATTAACTCCAGACTGCATCATTTCATAGGCCTGCATCATATAGCCGCCCACTGAACCCAGTTTCGGTGTAGCAATACGCTTGCCTTTGAGGTCGACCAAACTTTGCATATCCGCGCGCTCAGCCTTAGTGAATATCACCCCACCAAAGCCACGTAATGGCGTATTTTTATACGACGTTATCAAGCTCGCCAAAGGACTTGATAAGCCTTGCGAATGTGCTAACTCGACATAATAAGCAGAATTTGTGAGAACAAAGTCAACTTCACGACGGGCAACTGCGTTGTAGAGTTCATCGTAATGGTAGGGTTCGACCCGCAAGCTCACATGGGTTAATTGCTGATTAACATGCTCAATGATCGGCTGCCAATTTTCCTTGATCAGCTGCTTTGGCTCAAAGGCTAAGATACCAATAGTGAGGTTTTTTTTGGCTTGACTGTTCTCAGCATGGGCTGAAAAGACCATGCCAAAGCATAGTAAAAAACAGCTGGTTAAACTTACTAGCCATTTCATAGCAGTTCCCGTGGAATGAACTGATTGGTGAACTTTGCTTCGACTCGAAAATCGTTTTTTAGCACACCTGTTTCCTGCATAAAAGATACCAGTTTTTTTGTTGCACTCATCAGGCGAACATCCCGCTCCGACAAATACGCATAATTAGCCAAGGCATCAGGTAATAACAACCCATAGTACAACTGTACTATGTCTTCCGCTTTCATATCCAGACGCTTGGCAAGACGATAGCTTGCATCCATGGGATTAGTGCGAAAATGGTGCAATGCTCGAAAATATATGCGCAACATTTGCTCTAACGTGTCTTGATATTGATTGGCGGCTTGTTGTGTTACCACCAGAACATCAAAAATCATATCTGGAATTTGTCGACTACCAAATACAACTCTAGCACCTGTTTTAGTAATTTTATTGGCTACCGGCTCAACCGTAATCAAAGCATCCAACTCTTGATTTCGCCAAGCCTGCTCATGTTTATCTAGCGTTAAATTGACAATATTTACATCTGTTTTTTCAAGTTGGTAATACTGCAAAAACTCATGCAACATCAGCTCGCTAGTAGCAGTATTTTCATAACCTATTGTTTTACCACGTAACTGCTCAACACCACTGATTTCTGGGCGCAACAGCACCATATCGGCACCGATAGAAATATCAAACAACAAAATAATCTTTAAATTCACTCCCTCACTGCAAAGCAAGATTGCCTCACCTAAGCTCAGCATGGCACCCTGCACCTGCCCTGTGCGCAAAGCTTCAATAGTCGAGCTCGCACTAGGTGCATCAATAAGTTCTAAATTTTCTTGTGCAAACCATCCCAAATCACGCGCCATAAACAAAATTTCATAGCCTGGCCATTTATGTCCAGAAACCTTCAGTGGTGGTGGCTTGGTACAACTAGACAACCACGGTAGCAACGTCAGTATGCCCGCGGCCTGTAAAAGAGTCCGGCGATTAAAAGATGATTTTTTATCCATAAAATATACAGCGACCAAAGCTTATTTAATTAAAGTGAATTACGCCGGGTTTTATCTTGCTTGCTAACCAGCCTTCGCAGTCGCACAACAAAGTCATCACCTGTGTGGCGGGCAACACTTTCATCAGCACGCACAGCCTCTAATTCGCTTAGCCACCTGTTTAAGCAATTCATCACCAACGCTATAGCCTAGCGCGTCGCTCAGCGATTTAAAGTGATCCAAATCTATAAACACCTGCGCGCAAAAACCCTTGTTGCGCTCGCTAGCGCACGGTGTGCCGAATACCTTCTACGTCCTGCTTACCTGAACTGCTACTAGAGTTGGACGTGTAACTTGAACCTGTTTATTTTTCGCTGCATTGAATCATTTGCTGAAAAAGACTGGCTTCGGGTTACTATAGTAGCTACCTAAGAAGCCTCTGAATAACTACCTGCTAGCTACCACCGCGTTAAAAACGCACTCACAATCTTTAGATTGAACGTGCTTTAGCACGGCCCCGAAGGGGGAGCGAAGCGAATAAAATGCTCATTTACTATATGTAAACTGCGCTTTTTCGTACGTTTTCACTCGCTAGCGCTCGTCCTTCGGACCAGCCTTTGCTGTTACTCCCGTTGGTCGTTGCGCCTTGTGTTAGCGTCCTCGGCAACGTTATTCAGAGGTTTCCTAAGCTCGACTATTAATTTTTAAATAAAAGGAAAGCCCTATGGCGTTACTCACTTTTCTTGGTGCAACACAGCAAGTCACCGGTTCTTGCTACCTTATCGAAACCCACGATAAGCAAAAAATATTGCTCGAGTGCGGGATGCAGCAAGGTAATGAGCACAATAATGACAACAACAATAATGGCCAAGCTAGTAACTCACCCTTTAGCTTCAACCCAGAGCACATCGATGCGGTGGTAATCTCGCACGCTCATATTGATCATAGCGGCATGCTGCCGCGCTTGGTGGCAGAGGGGTACCGCGGCCCTATTTATGCCACCGAAGCCACCAGCGAGCTGCTGGAGATCATGCTACTAGACGCTGCACACATCCAAGAAAAAGATACCGAGTGGGAAAACCGTTGGCGTGCCCGTAAAGGCAAGCGCCCCATCAAACCACTCTATGTAACCGCTGACGCAGAACGCGTCCTTAAACAGCGTGAAGCGCTTGAGTACGATACCTTCACAGAAATATTAAAAGGCGTAGAACTCAAATTCTATGATGCCGGCCATATCATTGGTTCAGCAATTGTTGAGCTGGTTTTTCATGAGCCCAATAACAGCACGCGCAGACTCGTTTTTTCTGGTGACTTAGGTAATACCTGCACACCCCTGATGCGCACACCGGAAGCAGTAAAGCAGGCTGATGTTCTGTTACTCGAATCAACCTACGGTGATCGTAACCATCGCTGTACCGAAGAGACCCTAGATGAATTCGCTGCTATTTTGCAAAAAGCTTACGACGATGGCGGTAATGTCATGATTCCCGCTTTTTCGGTGGGCCGCACCCAGGATATTTTATTTCATTTGGGTCGTTTTTATCGCCAAGGTCGTCTGCCTCAGCATGTGGTTTATCTGGATAGCCCCATGGCGATACGCGCCAATGCTGTTTATTTTCGTCACCACGAGGAGTTTGACGAAGAAAACCTAGCCATGCTTAAAGAGCACAACATCGAAAGCCTTGAAGACTGGCTACCTATCATCAAGCAAACACCACATCCTGAAGACTCTATGGCCATCAACCACACCAAAAGCGGTGCTATAATTGTCGCGGGTAGCGGTATGTGTAACGGCGGGCGCATCGTGCACCATTTTAAACACAACCTATGGCGCCCAGAGTGCCACTTGGTATTCACCGGTTTCCAAGCGCGCGGCACAACCGGACGCGCCATTGTTGACGGCGTAGACAGCGTAAAAGTCTTACGTGACGATATCGCCGTTCGCGCACAGGTACATACATTGGGCGGCTTCTCAGCTCATGCTGGGCAGTCACAGCTGCTTGACTGGATTAGCCACTTCGACAACTCACCCGAACTTTATTTAATTCATGGTGAAACTGACAAAATGCACGTCTTGCAGGCCAAAATTAAACAACAATTAGGCTGGGATGCAAGCATTCCAGAGCTTGGCGATCGTATTGCCATTTAACAGGAGTAGTTATGTCGTACGAAACAGAAGAATTTATGGAGCGCCAATATTTAGTTAGCGATGTAAATATTGGCGAAAAAGTTAATGAACTGATCTCCGCTGCAGTACCACCGAACAGCCCCAACATTGAGCTGTATCGTGAAATGATGCTCACGGTAGCGCGCATGGCAGAAAGCGATCGCAGTCGCTGGGATGCCAAAATTATGATGCAAACCCTAAAAGAGCTGGAAGCATCATTTGCTTTACTGGATCGCTTTAAGCGACGTCGCAAGGTGACTGTCTTTGGCTCGGCGCGTACCGCACCAGAACATCCCCTGTATCAACAAGCCATGGAGCTCGGCAAAATCATTGCCCAGCATAATCTGATGGTAATTACTGGAGCGGGCGGCGGCATTATGGCTGCAGCTCACGAAGGCGCGGGAACTGATAACAGCCTAGGGTTGAATATTGTTTTGCCTTTTGAGCAAGGCGCTAACGATACCGTTAAAGACAGTGGCAACTTGCTGACATTCCACTTCTTCTTTTTACGTAAACTTTTTTTCGTTAAAGAGGCCGATGCGCTGGTTCTATGCCCCGGTGGGTTTGGGACACAGGATGAAGCATGGGAAGTGTTAACCCTTATTCAGACCGGCAAAAGCCCGCTTGTCCCTGTCGTATTACTTGAACAAGAAGGCGGCACCTACTGGAGTAAAACTCTGGAGTTTATGCAAACAGAAATGGTCGATCACGGTTATATCTCAGCGGAAGATCTCGGCTTGCTGCACTTGGTATATACGCCAGAAGAAGCGGGACGTGAAATCGCCAAGTTCTATAGTAACTATCATTCAACGCGTTGGTTACGTGGCCGTTTTGTCATTCGTATGCATCACGAACTAAAGGCTGCCGCCATTGACCAGCTCAACCAAGAATTTTCTGATCTATGTAAAACAGGAAATATCGAGCAAGTGCCCTACTGTGCAGAAACCCACAAAGAGCCCGAATTCTGTAAGTTGTACCGCTTAGAGTTCGTCTTTAATGCCCGTGATTTTGGTCGACTACGTCAGCTAGTTAACTTTATTAATCAGCCTGAAAACTGGCAAAAAAACGCCTAAAAAAAGAAAACTGACCAGCTGGGTTAATAGCTGGTCAGTTATTCGAGCGCTTACTTATAAAGTACCCAGTATTGAGGCTAAGACTTGCTGCGGTTCGATCGCCTGCGTAATCGGGCGGCCAATTACCAAATAATCAGAACCTGCCTGCATGGCCTGTGCAGGAGTCAAGATTCGTTTTTGATCATCTTGCGCACTGCCCGCAGGTCGAATGCCCGGTGTAATCAACTGACCAGCAGGCCACTGCAGCTTAAGCGACTGTGCTTCTTGCGCGGAGCACACTAAGCCATCCAAGCCAGCCTGCTCAGCCAACCGCGCTAAGCGTAATACCTGCTGCTGCACGGGCACATCTAAGCCAATACCCGCCAAATCCTGTTCTTCCATGCTCGTAAGCACGGTTACCCCAATTAATAACGGCTTCGCGCCAACATGCTGCTCTAATTGCTCGCGACACGCCGCCATCATTTTCAGACCGCCAGAACAGTGCACATTAACCATCCATACGCCCAGCTCAGCCGCTGCCTTCACCGCCATTGCGGTGGTATTAGGGATATCATGAAACTTTAAATCTAAGAAAACCTCAAAACCCAGCCGTTGCAAAGACTCCAGCACAACAGGTCCACTACGGGTAAATAACTCTTTACCCACCTTTACTCGACACTGCTTAGGGTCAAGCTGCCGCGCCATCGTAAGCGCTTGCTCTATGCTTGGAAAATCTAATGCAACAATAACTGGGCTTTTCATTAATATTCTCGATTGCGATACACAAAAAAACTAGCACTGCGCTCTCGCGTCAGTGCTATTGCTGTTTAATTTTTGTTTTGCTGCTGATTAAATTATTCAGCTGCCTTGGCTACAGCGGCTTTTACTAGCTCACATAGCTCACCGCTATCATTCATTTCAGTAATGATATCGCAACCACCTACTAACTCACCGGCAACCCACAACTGCGGGAAAGTCGGCCAATTTGCGTAAGCGGGTAAATTAGCGCGGATATCTGGATTTTGTAAAATATCAACAAAAGCAAACTTCTCACCACAAGCCATTAATGCTTGCGAAGCACGTTGTGAAAAGCCACACTGTGGCGCGTTAGGTGAACCCTTCATGTAAAGTAATACAGTGTTATTAGCAATTTGCTCTTTGATGGTTTCGATAATATCCACAATGCACCTCTAAATCAGTAAACGAAATTTATTAGGTATTCTACTTAAAGTTGACCTTCATACTCAACTATATCTTGCATATAACTACTTAGCGAACGGCGCACCAGTTTCCCCGTGATCCACATCAAGTGCGAAGACATTTGCACAACTGGGCAATTCGCTTATAAAATCCTAGCTTTACTCAGCACGCAAAGCTAATCAGGACAGCTTGCTACACACATATAAGGTTTTCTATGAGCGCACGACATTTTCTATCTTTATTTGACTGTACCCCCGCCGAACTTCAGCAAATTATTCAACGCGCAATAGAATTAAAAAAGCTTCGCCAGCAGCGAATTGCCCACGAGAGTCTCAAAGGCTGCGTGCTGGGTATGATTTTTGAAAAATCCTCGACACGCACACGTATCTCTTTTGAGGCCGGCATGTGCCAGTTGGGTGGCAATGCTATCTTCCTATCCCCCAATGATACCCAGCTTGGCCGCGGTGAGCCTTTAAGTGACTCAGCTAGGGTTATGTCCAGCATGCTGGATGTCATTATGATTCGCACCTACGCCCATGCTGGCTTAGAAGAGTTTGCCCGCCACTCAGCTGTTCCAGTTATTAACGCGCTTTCCGATGATTTGCACCCCTGTCAATTACTGGCGGACATGCAGTGTTTCCATGAGTTGCGCGGCAGTATTCAAGGTAAAACCGTGGCTTGGATTGGCGATGGCAACAATATGTGCAATTCATACATCGAAGCGGCGATGCAGTTTGACTTCAACTTAAATGTAGCCTGCCCTGAAGGGTACGAACCTGACGCAAAGCTCGTTGCACAGGCTGCTAGGCGCGTGCAGATTATGCACGACCCTGAACAGGCGGCAACAGGAGCACACCTGATCAGCACCGATGTCTGGGCCTCTATGGGGCAAGAAGAGGAAGCCAAAATCCGTAAAGCAGCCTTCGCAACTTACCAGGTAACAGAAAAACTCCTAGATATGGCTGCCAGCGATGTCGTGTTCATGCACTGCTTACCTGCACATCGCGGTGAAGAAATCAGTGAAACACTCTTGGACGACCCACGCTCAGTGGTTTGGCAGCAAGCTGAAAATCGATTGCATGCACAAAAAGCGTTGCTTGAATTTTTGGTTGTATAAATGAACAGTCAAACAGCAAGCGCCCTTCTTGAAATAGACAGCCTTAGTTGCGGCTATAACAACCAAGTTGTGGTTAAAGCGCTCAATTTGCATCTAAATCAAGGTGATATTGGCTGCTTGCTCGGCCCTTCTGGGTGCGGTAAAACGACCACCCTAAGAGCCATTGCCGGTTTTGAAGCAGCACTGTGTGGCTCAATTAAGCTGGCCGGTACGGAAATTTCACGCAAAGGCTTCACCTTAGCGCCTGAAAAACGACGCATTGGCATGGTATTCCAAGACTATGCTTTGTTCCCACACCTTAGCGTGGAACAAAACGTTGCCTTTGGTATTCGCAAACACCCCTGTGCTGCAAAAACAACCGCAGAAATGCTCGAGCTTGTCAATTTAGGGCATCTTAGTAAGCGCTATCCACACGAGCTATCCGGCGGGCAACAACAACGTGTTGCCCTTGCCCGCGCGCTGGCTCCCGAACCTCAGCTCTTGTTACTCGATGAACCGTTTTCTAACTTAGACACAGAGTTGCGCCGGCGCTTAAGCCAAGAAGTGCGTGACATTCTTAAGCTACGCGGTACCAGCGCCATCATGGTTACTCACGACCAAGAAGAAGCCTTTGCCATGAGCGATTTAATCGGCGTGTTTAATCAGGGCAGCCTAGAGCAATGGGATTCACCCTTTAACCTCTATCACGAACCCTACAGTCCGTTTGTCGCCAGCTTTATTGGCCAAGGGTATTTTATTCGTGGGCATATGCTCACCCACGACAGCGTACAAACAGAGTTAGGGATCATTAGCGGTAATAGAGCCTACCCTTGGTCGCCAGGCAGTGCAGTCGATGTACTGCTACGCCCTGACGACATTATCGACTCACCACACAGCCCACTGAAAGCCCGGGTGATTGGCAAAACGTTTTTAGGTGCCTCTACCCTCTACCGGCTTGAGCTCCCCACAGGCAGCCATTTAGAAGCTTTATTTACCAGCCATATTGACCATGTGATCGATGAAATGGTGGGTATAGAGGTAGCCGCTGACCATTTGGTTGCTTTTGTCGCACCCAGTACGGTGGCCGCGCACAGCAGCATTAAGAAAACCTCTGCGCTATAACGGTGCGCAACAACCTAAACGCCGCTAATGCTGCCTGTTTTGCAACATAACAACCATTATTAAGGCTGTGCGCTAAGCTTATGACTTAAAACGAAAGTATCATGCCTACCATAACCATAATCGTTAAATATTTCGTTACGCTGGCCGATACACCCAAACAATACTCACAATAAATTATAGTTGTCTGTCACTTAATTTGAATTTTTGCAGGAAAATGCCATGCCAATTTTACGTCGCTTTTCAATTGCCAGCCGGTTATGGCTGATCCTGGCCATATCTGTCTTTATGTATGTTGTCTTGGGCGGCTTTGCTATGAAGCAAAACCACAGCGACTTGGTGTTTGCCAAAGAAATCAAAACGCAACACCTAGTAGAAAGCACAATGGGGATTTTAGAGTATTTCCACAGCCAAGAACAAAGCGGACAGCTCAGTAAGCAGCAAGCCCAAGAACAAGCCATGAACGCGGTAAAAAAACTGCGCTACGGCCGTGATGACTACTTCTGGATTAACGATCTACAGCCCATCATGCTGATGCATGCCATGAACCCTGCGCTGGATGGAAAAGACCTTTCTGGCTATAAAGATCCTGACGGCAAAGAGATTTTTAATGAGTTTGTAAAAATAGCTAAAAGCCAAGAATCCGCTGGTTTCTTCAACTATAGATGGCCCATGCCTGGGGCAACCAACCCAGTGGATAAAGTTAGCTACGTACAGCAGTTTAAGCCTTGGGGCTGGGTCATTGGCACAGGTGTTTATCTGGATGACATCCAAGCAGAATTCCGCACCACAGCCATACGCAACACTCTAGTCCGTGCCGGTATTATTATTTTCATGGTGTTCTTGGTGGTAGGTATTATCCGAAGCATCACCACGCCTTTACGTAATGTGGTCGACTCCCTGAAAAACATCTCAAGTGGCGATGGCGACCTCACTCAAGAGTTGGTATGCAACAGCAATGATGAAATTGGTGAGCTGAGTAATAACTTTAATGAGTTTGTATCTAAGCTACGCACCATGATACGCCACCTGTTAGAAAGCGCTAACACGCTGCAACAATCAGCCGGTGAACTGGGCAAAGCGGCTCATGCGACCCTTAGCGTCAGTCAGCGTCAGCTACAAGAAACCGAGCAAATTGCTACCTCTATGAACGAGGTTACCTATGCCGTACAAGAGGTTGCGCGTAATGCTGAACAGGCTGCAGCGGAAGTGAACAGCGCTACTCAACAAGCCGATACCGGTCAGCGAAGTATTCACAACAACCTGCAGCAAAACGACTTGCTCTCCGGCACTATTACCCATGCGGTATCTGTTATCAGCTCATTGGCCGATGAAAGTACCAAAATCGGCAGCGTGCTTGAAGTGATTAACACCATCGCCGAGCAAACTAACCTGCTAGCGCTTAACGCTGCAATTGAAGCTGCACGAGCGGGTGAGCAAGGGCGAGGTTTTGCGGTCGTTGCCGACGAAGTGCGTTTGCTGGCTCAACGCACCCAGCAGTCCACTGAAGAGGTGCAGGTGATGATTGATAGCCTGCAGAAAAACTCACAGGCCGCAGTCGGTGTTATTGAGCAAAGTAGCCATGCTTCTGAGCTAGCAGTTGAGCAGGCTAATTTAGCCAGCACCAACCTTGAGCGCATTGCGGAAGCCTTGACCAAGCTTAACGACCTAAACGCTTCTATCGCCAGCAGCTCTTTACAGCAGTCCCATGTAGCTGAGGAAATTAACGAGAATATCAACCGTGTTGCCGGTCTTGCCCAAGAAAGTACTGCTTCGGCAGAACAGTCCAGTCGCTCCAGTGAAAACCTAGAGCGTTTGGCAGGTGAGCTGAATACACTGCTATCTCAGTTCCGCGTATAAGTGAGCACCTCTGCTCGGTCCTTTATTTTGCCGAGCAGAGGCTGCATTAAACAGCTAGTGCAATGGGAATATGATTCTGAATTTGGCCCCACCCAGTTCAGAATCTTCAATAAATAACAGCCCTTGATAGCTATCGATAATATCTTTAACCACCGCCGTCCCTATACCCTGCCCTGGGTATTGCGTATCTAAACGCTCGCCTCTACGTAGAATACGTTCGCGCTGACTGGCGGGCACTCCCGGCCCATCATCCTCAACTATAATTTCGCAGTATTGTTCATGTGTTTGTGCTGACACGCAAATTTGTCTAAGGCATAAACGGTATGAGTTTTCGAGCAAATTGCCGAACACCTCCAACAAAGCTCCGTGCTCTACAGGCACGCGCAGCTCTCTTGAAAAATGCATCTGCACGTCCACTTGTTTATCCAAATACACCTTATTCAACGCTTCTTTTAACGGCTCCAACAATGGCGCAAGCTTAACGCTATGCCTGACCAAGCCGCTACGCCGTAAACTGGCACGCTGTAGCTGATAGCTCACCTGCTGGCTCATGCGGTTTACTTGATTTTGCAAAGTGCGCGCTTGTTCTTTATTCTCCGGCTGGGTAGCTAAAACTTCACCCACTCCCTGCAGAACCGCCAAGGGTGTTTTCAAACTATGCGCCAGATCATCCAAAGAGTGAACATAACGCAACCTTTGTTGGCGCTCATTCTCTAGCAGGCGATTTAACGAGCGCGTTAAGCGCAACAACTCACGAGGATGCTCATCACTTAATAACTTACGCTGACCCGCTTCCACCTCATCCAGCTCGGCTCTAAGGCGTAACAAGCTACGTGTGCCCCAATTAAGACCCAGCCACAAAATGCTCAGCAAACAAATTAATGCTGTTGCCAGCCAGGTATTTAACTGGCGCCTAAGGCTTTTATACATAGGTTTATAGTCACTGACCGGCTGCATAGTGACTATGCTATAAGCGGCACTTTGCCCCCGTAGCAAATCGATTTCTACGTCATAAACAAAGAATTCTTGCTCTTGAGAATCACGTATTCTGGCAAACTCATGCCCCCGACCGTCATAGCGGGGCTGATAATTAATTTCATACTGCTGAGCTGAGCGTGAGCGCCAAATCAGCTTGCCTTGGCTATCGAAGATAAAGCCCAATTGCCGTGCAGGCAATATATCAAATTCTTCGTCCGGCAATTTTTCCGGCATAGACAGGCGCCCCTCTTCAATGCGCGCCGCCGATATAAGCGTGCCTGCATCAGCAGCCAAACGCTGCTGCACTGACTTCTCTAACGCCTTGGTAAAAGCCTGCTGGAGAACTGGGAACAGTCCTAGGATAAATATAAATGCGGTACAGGTTGCACCGATCATGAGGCGAGTACGTAACGAATATCCTTTCTTTTTTAGAGAAAAACTATTCACTGACAGGCTTCATTGAAGATATAACCCTGCCCACGTACAGTTTCGATGGGTTTAAAACCCACATCTGCTTCTAATTTACGCCGCAAACGACCGACCAGTACCTCAATAACGTTCTGATCACGCTCTTCATCGTCCGGATAAAGCTGCTCAATTAAGCGCTCTTTAGCAACTACTTGCTGCTGATGACGCATCAGATATTCAAGAATGCGGTACTCAAATGCCGTCAAGCCAATGCACTCACCGGATAGCGTGGCTTGTTTTTTATTTAAATCCAAGATTAGCGGTCCTGCACTTATTGTCGGCTGCACAAAACCTGAAGCGCGTCGTAAAAGTGCTTTTAACCTAGCTTCTAACTCTTCAAATTGAAAAGGTTTAACCACATAGTCATCTGCTCCAGCCGCCAAACCTTCAACTTTGTTTTGCCAATTACCGCGTGCCGTCAGAATTAAAATAGGCATTTGCTGGCCTTGCTGGCGTAGCTTGCGAATCAACTCAATACCACTCATGCCTGGCAAGCCCAGATCAATCACGGCCAAATCATACTTAAAGTCTTTAACTTTGCTTAAAGCACTTTCGCCGTCAGCCACGCCTTCAACCACATGCCCTTCCTCGCCCAAACGCGTCAACAAGTGATGACGCAACAGTACTTCGTCTTCCACCACTATAAGCTTCATGCCAAAACCTTTTGAATTTTTAATCGGCTAAACAGCATACTAAACAATCACTAACAACAACTAAACCAATGCTGAACTAATTGCTGCTTATGACGTGCGCGTTATTCATCTCGACGCAAATCATCTGGGATAGGCAAGTCATTTAAGGAGCCTGGGCGCTTGCCTTTACCTGCATGGTACTGACGCAATTGATAGACATAGGCCAATACTTGCGCAACTGCCATATATAAACCGGCAGGAATTTCCTCATCTAACTCTGTGGAATAATATACCGCTCGCGCTAAAGCCGGAGATTCCAATAAAATAATTTGGTGTTCGTTGGCAATTTCACGAATTTTCAACGCCAGATGATCACTACCCTTGGCAATCACTTTAGGCGCATTACCGGCGTTCTCATCATATTTAAGCGCAACGGAAAAGTGTGTTGGGTTAGTAATAACCACATCAGCTTCTGGTACGGCACTCATCATACGCCGTTGTGCCATCTCCATTTGTAAGCGTCGAATACGTCCCTTAACCTCAGGCTTACCTTCCGAGTCTTTATGCTCGTCACGTACTTCCTGCTTGGTCATTTTCAGCTTTTGTTTGCTATCCCACATTTGAAACGGCACATCAACAGCAGCGATCAGTATGAGACCACACGCCATCCACAGCGAGCTCCAGCCAATGGTTTGCACGGCGTGCAAAATAGCGAGCTCAAGCGGCTCGTTAGCAATATTAAACAAATCCTCACTGGCATTGGACAGCACAAACAGTGCAACAATTAACACCACCAAAAACTTGCCCAGTGCTTTTACCAGCTCGATAATGGATTTCATGGAAAACATGCGTTTTAAACCCGCTGCCGGGTTCATGCGACTGGCCTTAGGTGCCAGTGACTCTAAGGAAAACAACCAACCGCCCAAGGCTATCGGGCCGACAATTGAAGCCACTAAGAGGAGAAGAAATAACGGGGCTAAGCCCTCACTTGCATGCTTTGCTGCTGCAAGCAGGTTCAAGCTCATATAACGGTCGTTGTATAGAATTTCGCGGGGCAGATCGAAATTCTCAGTCATGACATCTAAAATTTTCTGCCCTATGACACCACCGAACATCAGCAAGCCAGCAGTCCCCCCCAGCACAATAGCCAGAGTGTTTAGTTCACGTGAGCGCGCGATTTGACCTTTTTTTCGAGCATCTTGCTGACGTTTTGCCGTTGGTTCTTCGCTTTTTTCTGCACCGCTTTCACTTTCTGCCATAGCTTCAACCTACCTATTGAGTAAAACTACGCATCAAAAATAAGGCTTCCGAAGTAATTGTTTGGAAGTGAGTCAGGATCTCAGCCGTCGAAACCCAGAAAATAATCATGCCCATAATTAAGGTTAACGGGAAACCAATGGTAAAAATATTAAGCTGAGGTGCTGCACGCGTCATCACACCAAAAGCAATGTTAATCACTAACAACGAGCTAACCGCTGGCAACGCCAACAGCAATGCAGCACCAATCACCCAGCTTAAACGACCCGCAAACACTGTGTAATGGCCTATATCCAAAGCCTGCCCCACAGGCAAAGTGGTAAAGCTCTCCGCCATAATTTCAAAGGCCACTAAATGCCCATTAACAGCTAAAAACAATAGCGTTACCAGCATCAGCAAAAACTGGCCTATTAAGGGCACTGACACCCCTGTGGCGGGGTCCATTAATGAAGCAAAACCCAAGCCCATCTGCATGGAAATAAGCTGGCCAGCGAAGACAAAAATGTGAAACATCATCTGCAACACTAAACCAAGTAAAACACCGATAATAATCTGCTCTGCAATCAATAAAATTGCTTGCACACTCAGGGCGTCTACTTGCGGCATTTCTGGCAGTACAGGCGCTATAGCCACTGTAAAGGCAACTGCAAAATATAAGCGGATACGTCGTGGGACTAACTGTGTGCCCACAATAGGCATCACCATCAACATGCTGCCAATACGAAACAGCGGCAATAGAAAGCTGTTAATCCAGCCCCCTATTTGAGCACCGCTTAACTCAAACATGGATTTAGTCTAGCCCAACACATAGGGCATGCTTTCAAACAGCTTGGTGGTGAAGTCTAGCCACCTACCCACCAGCCAAGGCCCCATAACAGTCAATGTCATAAAGCTGACCAACAAGCGTGGCAAAAAACTTAGGGTCTGCTCGTTAATCTGAGTGGCGGCCTGAAACATAGCCACAATTAAGCCAATGATTAAGCTCGGTGTAATGATGGTGGCAACAGCCATAGCCATCAACCATAGGGCTTCACGGAAAATATCAACGGCGATTTCAGGTGTCATAGTGTTTCACCTCACAATGTGCCAAAACTGTTTGCCAGCGTACCAATAATTAACGTCCAACCATCAACTAACACAAACAGCATAATTTTAAAGGGTAAAGAAATAATCAATGGCGAGAGCATCATCATCCCCATGGACATCAGGATACTGGCCACCACCACATCGACAATCAGAAACGGAATAAAAATCATAAAGCCAATTTGAAAGGCCGTTTTTAATTCTGAAGTCACAAAGGCCGGTACCAAAATAGTCAGTGGCGTGGCTTCGGGGGATTCGATATCGGTGCGTTTGGCAATACGGATAAACAGCTCTAAATCAGTTTCACGTGTTTGCGCCAGCATAAAGGTTTTGATTGGACCTTCGGCAAGATCTAACGCTTGCTTGGCTGTTATTTGCTCATTTAAATAGGGCTGCAGCGCATCTTGGTTAATTTTCTCAAACACCGGTGCCATAATAAACAGGGTTAAAAACATCGCCAAACCTAGTAAAATCTGGTTTGAAGGCGCCTGCTGTAAACCCATTGCCTGACGCAGAATAGAAAAAACAATAATGATGCGGGTAAAACTGGTCATCAGCATGACAATCGCCGGGATAAAACCCAGCGCCGTCATAATCATCAGAATTTGCAGGTTAACTGAATACTCTTGCTGACCCTGCGCATCCGTGGTCATGGTGATTGCTGAAATTGATAAGGGATTAGCGTCTGCTGCAAAAATAAGTGGACTGCCCAATACCGCTACAAACACTATGAACAGGCGAACAAAACGGCTCATGGGCTTTCCTTATTGTCTTGCACAGTTTGCACTTGTGCCTTGAGCAAGCTTTTGAATTTTTTACCAAAATCTGATGCGCCACCCGGCTCATCATCAATCTCTATCGGCTCTTGCAAGACGTGCAGTGGCTCGATTGTACCCGGTGTTAAGCCAAGCAAAATCTGCTCTTTGCCCACCTGCACCAACAACAGGCGCTCTCTGGGACCTAACGGCTGTGTAGCCAATAAACGGATACTTTGATTCGCCTTGCTCACGGGCAAGCTATGCTGGATACGCCGCACAAACCAAGCCAATAGAAAAATAACCGCAATGACCAGCAGCAGCCCAAACAAGAGCTGTATGAGTTGTCCTGTTATATCAGCAGAGCTAGTAACAGATGCAACGGGCGCACTGTTCTGCTCTTGAGCGTTAACCCAAGCAGAACTCAAAAAAACACCCAGCCCTAAAACAGCGCGCATGCCATCACCTTAGTTTTTTGATTCGTTCACTTGGGCTAATGACATCGGTTAAACGTATACCAAACTTCTCGTTTACCACCACCACTTCACCATGCGCAATCAGTGTGCCATTAACCAATACATCCAGCGGCTCACCCGCTAAACGGTCAAGCTCAACCACGGAGCCCTGATTGAGCTGCAACAGGTTGCGAATGCTGATATCAGCGCTGCCTACCTCCATAGAAATACTGACCGGAATATCTAGAATCACATCCAGATTAGGTCCATCTAGACTAACTGGAGCTGCATCATGCGCAGGCGAATCCGGAAACTCACGCATCGGTGCTTTAGCAGGCCCTGAATCGGTTTGCGCCAACATAGCATCAATTTCATCCTGATCAGCATCGCCAGATTCCGCTAAGGCCGCTGCCCACTCATCAGCGAGGGCTTGATCATCACTGCTTATATTTTCTTCATCTGTCATGGCTTACCTACTTATCTTTATCAACGAGACCGTGTAATTGGCTCTAGAACCTGTAATGCTAAATTCCCATTATGCGAACCAATCTGTACCTTGAAGGTAGGTACTCCGTTGGCACGCAACAGCATACGTTCCGGCATTTCTACCGGAATAATGTCCCCTGGCTGCATGGTTAAAATATCCCGTAGCTTTAATTCTCGACGGACCACGGTGGAGCTTAAAGGTACGCGCACATCTAAAATATCTTCGCGTATTGCTTTGCTCCAGCGCTCATCCTGATCATCCACATCAGACTGAAAACCAGCATCGAGCATTTCGCGGATAGGCTCAATCATTGAGTAAGGAAACGTGATGTGTAGATCGCCACCACCGCCATCCAACTCAATATGGAATGTGGACACCACCACCACTTCACTTGGACTCACAATGTTAGCCAGCGCCGGGTTAACTTCTGAGTTCATATATTCGAAATCAACATTTAGCACTGCATGCCAAGCTTCTTTTAAATCCACGAAAGTCTGTTCAAGCACCATACGCACCACGCGCAGCTCGGTTGGCGTAAACTCACGACCTTCAATTTTCGCATGACGACCATCGCCACCAAAAAAGTTATCTACCAGTTTAAACACCAAGCGCGAGTCAAGGATAAACAAGCAGGTGCCACGCAACGGTTTCATTTTCACTAAGTTCAAGCTAGTCGGCACATAGAGCGAGTGAATGTACTCACCAAACTTCATCACCTGCACCCCGCCCACAGACACATCTGCCGAGCGGCGCAGCAAGTTAAACATGCTAATGCGCGTGTAACGGGCAAATCGCTCGTTAATCATTTCCAAGGTCGGCATACGACCGCGCACAATGCGATCTTGGCTGGTCAGGTCATAGCTTTTAATGGAGCCTGGAATAGCATCATCCACAGTATCCACAGCGCCATCATCGACACCATGCAAAAGCGCGTCAATTTCGTCCTGTGATAATAAGTCTTGCACTGACATAATTTTCGACCTCAGCTACTTACTGCATGACAAAGTTAGTAAACAAAACCTGTTCGATCACAGGACTTCCCACCTCACGCATAGCCAATTCCTGCACTGCCGCTGTCGCCTTTTGTTTAAGCAGCTCAATACCTAACGGCGTATTTAGCGCTTCAAAATCCTGACTGGAAAACAGCATTACTAACTGATTTCTTAACGTCGGCATGTGTACTTTCAACTGTTTAAGTTCATTCTCGTTACGCGACATCAGCGCCAAGCTTGCTTGCATATAGCGTTGACGGCCTTGGCTATGAAAGTTAACGACAAAGGCAGGGGCAAGCAGCTCATAGACTGCCTTCTGCTTTCCTTGAGGAACTTCTTGGGCACTTTGTTCCTGCTGCGGATCGCTCTCTTTACTTAAGAAAAACCAAGCTCCAGCCGCTGACAAACCTACCGCCAGCAAAACCGCGATGCTAGCAATAACGATAACCTTGCGCTTATTTTTCTTTGGCGCTGCCAACTCGGCGGGCGCACTTGCTTCATTAGCCATATCTATCCTAGGTTTCAAGCTGACAATTTAGCGACACAGTGTAGCGAAGTTTCCGCTGCAATGCCGCTAATTGTCACGAGTTAATCACGTGTTATACATAATAACTGAGCCTGCCGCTGTGGCCGTTTTCTACCTGTGGCACTTCAGTTACTGCCTGCACAACCTCTTCCTCACCCTGCTGTGCGATGCCTGAGTGTTGCTCAGCCATTAGCTCTCTAAGCTCACGCTCATCGCGCTGATCCGTTTCTGATTGATCAGCCACGTTCACATCCACATCCTGCATCCCCTGCTGCGCCATTAGCTCGCGCAAGCGAAAGCTCTGATTCTCAAGGCTCTCACGCACACCAGCGTGGGCACTGGTAAAGGTAATCTGCGTCTGTTCGCTATTCACCTGCACCCGAATATCCAAACGTCCCAGCTCTGCCGGATTTAACTTTATCTCGGCTGATTTAAGGTTTTGCGAAGACATCCACATCACTTTATCTGTCAGTTCTTTGCTCCAACCCGGCTGATTCATGGCTACAGGCTGCCCGGGAACTTGACGCGCCGCATTGGCTTGCTGCACGGATTCGGCACGCATAAGCGTTTCATTGCGCGCGGTGTTTTCCACACCTGTTTTGACCTCACCAACCAGTTGAGCAGGCGCTTGCTTAGCCTCGCTTTTTGCTTGCGTGGCTACTGACTGAGCCAAAACCTGGGTTAGCTTCACATCCTCTTCGACACCTACTGCCAAATCAAGCGGCTCCAACTCTGCTGGCTCGTTTAGCTCTGCCTCTTGTGCTTCACCTGCTGAGCCTGCCTGCATAAACGCTGCCGATCCTTGCATTGGTGTACCCGTCATTGTTCCGGCAGATTTATGCGTCAATTGCTCTGCATCCATTACCGGCATAGTGCTCATAGCGTTTGCCATTCCAACCAATACCGGATCAGCCTGCGGCTCAGTAAGTAGCTCAGCCACTGGCTCAGCCACTGGCTCTTCTATCTCAGCACTATGTTCAGCACCCATTTGTTGCGCTTGCATAATTTGCAACAACAAAGGATCAAGCTGTGCAACTAAGCTTTCATCTTTTTTATCTGTTTGAGCTGGCAAATCCTTGCCGCTATGCGAGTCAACTTCTTGACCTTGCTGCTCATCAGCCACGGTTTTTGTTTCATCTTTAACCGTAGTGTCTGCATTTTTCACCACTGAGTCCGACTTACTTTGCACGGTTTTCTGCTCTTTTACAGAAGACGGCTTTGTGTCAGGGCTTTTAGCACTGGATTGCGCTTGCTTGGCAACAGCCTGTGGTTTTGCAGGTTCATTTTTAGCAGCAAAGCCTCTGGCTTGCTGCTGTTGTGCGTAAATGTTAGAAAATTTAGGCGCATTAGATGCAGCCTGATTGTTAGTCTCAAGTAACGTGTTTTTAGCCTTGCCCACAGACTGCTTGGCGCTAGGTTCTAATAAAAAATCAGCCATAAGTTGCATAATGCTCTCCCATACAGGTAAATCCCACTAGTGCATTACAAGCAAATAACAAGCCAACTTCAAGTTCCCAACATTAATAGCTAAACATTGACCGCATCAATAAAACGCGACGTTACCTGCTGATCAATTTTCAAGCCTGTGAAATCAAACAAATTACGATCAGCCAGCTGTGAAGGCGCAACATTTTGCAGGGCGCGAAACATAATTTCCGTACGGCCTGGGGTTCTCGCCTCCCAGTCTTGCAGCATTTCTTTAACCACTTGGCGTTGCAGGTTCTCTTGCGAGCCACAGAGATTACACGGAATAATTGGGAACTCTTGCTGCTGAGCATACTCGGCAATATCGCTTTCCTTGCAATAAGCCAGCGGCCTAATCACCACATTACGTCCATCAGCAGACAGCAGTTTAGGCGGCATCGCTTTAAGCGTGCCACCGTAAAACATGTTCAAAAAGAAAGTTTCCAGAATATCGTCGCGATGATGTCCAAGCGCCATTTTGGTGGCCCCTATTTCATCGGCATAGGTATAGAGCGTGCCACGGCGCAAGCGGGAGCATAGTGAGCAGGTGGTTTTGCCCTGCGCAAGCTTTTCTTTAACAACCGAATAGGTGTCTTCTTCAATAATATGGTATTCGACACCGAGCTCTTGCAGGTAAGTCGGCAAAATATGCTCAGGGAAACCGGGCTGTTTTTGATCCATATTCACCGCTACCAGCTCAAAGCGAACCGGCGCAACTTTCTGTAAATGCAACAACACATCCAACATGACATAGCTATCCTTGCCGCCGGATAGACACACCATAATTTTGTCGCCTTCCTCAATCATATTGAAATCAGTAACAGCCGCGCCAGCCAAACGACGCAAACGTTTTTGTAGTTTATCTTGCTTAACTGACATAGTTCCTCGGCATCACGTACTCAAAACTTTTTTTGCGCCAATCAGCCTTACAGCTGGCTGGGGTTAATCGCCAAAGCAAATGTCCATATCTCGCGCGGTCATCACAATGTCGCCCTTAATATCAACACGTTTTTCAACGCTCAGCGCTTCAGCTATGGGGACGGTGACAATATCAGCAGACTGCAGGCTGACCATATGACCAAATTTGCCATTTTCAATCGCACGTACTGCTGCCGCACCAAAACGCAAAGCCAGCAAACGATCGAAGGTGGTTGGCGAGCCGCCGCGCTGCAAATGCCCTAACACCAGTGAGCGGGTATCTTTACCGGTACGCTCAGCGATTTTCTTTGCGACATATTCAGCCACCCCACCCAGAAGCACATGCTGACGACCCATTTCGCCCTCACCTTTAGCAACAACTTCGCCATCTAAGGGTGCAGCACCTTCGGCAACCACTACGATGCTGTATTTACGACCGCTTAATTCATTGGCCATAATCTTGGCGCACACTTTTTCAATATCAAAGGGAATTTCCGGCAGCAAAATCACATCTGCGTTACCCGAAATACCACTATTTAATGCAATAAACCCAGCATCACGCCCCATCACCTCTACCACCATTACTCGGTCATGAGATTTAGCCGTTGAATGCAGGCGATCAATAGCTTCAGTAGCGATACCTACAGCGGTATCAAAACCAAAGGTCGATTCCGTGCCGCCTAAATCGTTATCAATCGTTTTTGGCACGCCCACAACAGGCATACCTAGCTCGAAAAATCGCTGGGCAATGTCCATGCTGCCATCACCACCCACTGACACGAGCGCATCAAAACGCAAGCGGCGAAAGTTTTCCATCACCCGCTCTGACATATTGCGCTCTTCACACTCACCGGCCACATTACAGACCGGCATTTGGAAGGGGTTGCCCTTATTGGTGCTACCCAAAATAGTGCCACCCTGAATGGCAATACCGTCCACAATCTTGGGCGTTAGATGCACAATTTCTTCCGTATTTAACAAACCGTTATAACCGGCTTTAATACCATATACATCCCACTGACGGTTATGCGCCGCCATGGTTACTGCTTCGATCACCGCATTTAAACCCGGGGCATCTCCACCACCTGTATTGATACAAATTTTCAAACGCTTTGACATTGTGGTCTCCCTATTTGTCGGTGATGCCAATATAACATACGAGCCGCACTGCCTTTTTGGCAGTCAGCTACAACCTATTGATAATAAAAAAGATAATTAAAACCAGAAACTGCTTATAGCGGACAATAATCTTAGGCCTAAGTGTACAACAAAAGCAGGTCTTACAGATATTTTTAACGTTGGTGACAGCGTTTGAACTCAGTGCTGTTCAACAATTAAATTGATCTTCAGAAGTTTTAAGCCTATAAGAGAAAAAGGGATACTAGTCAGTCATTAATAGGATACCAACAGCAAAATCTGAGCATGACAACTCGCCGCAGTGTAGTGCTCAATTACCACGGGAAGCTATCTCATGATTAATGTGCAGATTTACCGATACCACCCCGAACACGACACCACCCCTTATATGCAGTCCAAAACCCTGCCTGAGGAATTCCGCAGCCGTATGGTTCTCGATGCACTGGAATACCTGCGCGCCGAAGATTCAACCCTTGCCTATCGGCGCTCATGCCGCGAAGGTGTGTGCGGCTCGGACGGGATGAATATCAACGGCAAAAACTGGCTGGCGTGCATCAAGCCCATCGCCGAAGCAATAGGCACGACCAACACCTTAATTATCCGACCTTTGCCCGGCATGCCGGTTATTCGCGACTTGGTGGTTGACCAAACACTCTTCTTTGAACACTACCAGACAATCAAGCCCTGGGTTATTAACGATGAGCCGGCACCCACCATTGAACGGCTGCAGTCTCCGGAAGACCGCAAACTACTTGATGGACTGTATGAATGCATTCTTTGCGCCTGTTGCACGTCCCAATGCCCCTCTTGGTGGTGGAACCCAACCAAATACCTTGGCCCATCAGCACTGCTGCAATCGTTACGCTTTGTGGTTGATAGCCGGGATACAGCGCGCATGGAACGACTCAAAAGCTTAGAAGACCCTTTCAGCCTGTTTCGTTGCCGCGGTATTGGTAACTGCACCTGGGTATGCCCCAAAGGGCTCAATCCTATGGAAGCCATTGGTAAGCTGCGCCTTGAGTTATTGCGTGAATCAACTTAAGGGAACTGGCATACGCAAATGAGTAGATTTTAGTATTATCAGAACACAGGCCTAAAAGATGGCTACAGCCCAGATAGCGGGTTGCTGTTAGCCTAATGCCTTCATTCGAGCCTGCTAGCACGAAGGGGCGCGCCGTGGGATAGAGGTGTCTAGCAACAGGGTGACGATGGGGCTGGCTATTCGATGATTTGACCCGTAATTTCCGCATGCACCCGCTCAAGGGGAATAAACTCTTGCTCCAGCCGACCTTGCTCTTGCGCTTGTAGGTGCGCTAACAACGCTTGCTCGTTATATGTTAAGTGCGACTGGTCAAAATCACCTGCACGCTGCGGTTCGTGAACTGCGAAATCCGCATAGTCAGTAAAAACTTCTTGCGTCATCAGCACGGCTTGCACATTTGCACGCAGTTGCCGAGCGCGTGCCAACATTGCCAGCCCCCAGGTATCCAGATCGCCCCAATAATATAGCTGCTTCCCCTCTAGTGCTTGACCGGCTAACCACGCCAAGTTAAAGCCAGCGCCCAGTACCGCAATACAGTCGTGTAATGGCGGCAGTAGGTGTTCGCAGCGTTCGTTCTCAACTAATAAAATTCGTGTCGCCGGCAACGCTGTTTGTGCCAGTTCGGTGCTAGCTAAGCGCAATCGTTGAAAAGGCAATAAACCCTCTGCCAGTGGCCGCACCAACAACCAATGGTCGTTTTCATCCAGCGCATCAAGAAAATTCAACAACCCATGCTCACTCGCTGCCTCTGCAAAACGTGTATCGAGCAAGCGGCGTAACAGGGTTTTGTGACGTTCAACAAACTTGGTATCCACACCATAACCCGACAATAACCGTAGCGGTTGTCCTTGTGCACAGCCGGGCGTAAGTTTCCCTGCCAGTGTCAGCGTGGCCAGTAGCTCGTTAAGCGGCTTATGTCGCCACAGGCTGCGCTCACGCACTAGCAGCTCGTGCATACACGAATCACTGGCACTAATGAGCTGGCTTAACACTGCAAATTCATGGCGCACGGCTGCATCTTGGCAGGCCTGCACCCATTCACTGGGGCTATTAATTTGCCAGTAGCTAGGTAGCTCCACTGCCTCTGCAAAACGTCGGTAATTTTTGTGCTCAAAGACAACCTGCCCCACGGCAACCTGTCGCCAGCGTTGGATATGTTGTTGCACGCTGGCGGCCTGTTGTAGCACCTGGGTTGACGTCGGTTTACCAATGGCTAACTTAAGTGGCCAAGGCTCTGGCGTCAATAATCGCTGGACACGCAGCTTGTTATTTTGCCATTGACGCGTGAGCTGCTTGGCTAGCTCAGTGGGGGACTTCATGCACAGTCTCGTGATGTAAGCGTACTTGTGCCATTTCGTCTAGCTTTTCCCAGCTTAAGCACGTCAGATTAGACGCTTGGCCACGACGATGCACGATGATCGCTGAACGGGTGTGGTTGCGTAACAGGCGCATTTCTTTGTTGGGTGTGACAAAGAGCGGATGCAAACCGAACTCAGCCAGTGCTGCAATAATTCGCCCTGCTACTGCATGGGAGCTGCGTGAAAAAGCTTCATCCAGCACTATAGTGGCAAACAGTGGATAACGGCTGCCATCTGGACAGAGCGCATAAGATAAAGAGGCTGTCAGCACATAGGAGGCAATAATTTCTTTCTCGCCGCCACTGCCACCCTGTGAGCCACTACGGGTTTCAATCACTTCGCCAGTCATGCGGTCAATATCCGCCACTTTAAATTCCAGCCGGAAACGCGGATCAAGCAAGGCTTTAGCGGGCTGGGTGCGCTGTCGTTCCACGGCATCACGCAGTAAAGCGACAATGGCTTGTAAGGCTTGATAATGGCTTTCGCCTTCATCTTCAGCAAGGCGGGCGCTGTTCAGCTTATTTTGTGCCTCGTTAAAAGTGCGTAGGCTTTCATGCTGAATAGTGGATGCAACTATCTGTAAATAGCGTCCGGGTTGAAAGTCTACCCGCTGCAAAGTGTTGTTAACGTCTTCTAGTCGGTCATGAATTCGTAGCACTTCATCTTCGATTTCGCTCATTAACTGACGTACGCCATCTTCTGATGAGCGATTAAGATAAGCTTTAAAACGCTGCTGTTTAGCGGGTAAATCCTCTTCTGTTAGCTGTTGTAGACGCTGTAAATACTCAGGCACATCCTGCAGTTCAGTACCCACTTCTGCCAAGTGTCCGTGGTCTAGGCTCTGGGCTTTGGTCATCGCCTTGCCTAGGTCGGTTTCTTTTTGCGCGCGCCGGTTAGCTAATTGGTCACGCTTGTGGCTAAGCTCGCTGTGCATTTCACGCTCTAAGTGCAATAAATCTGCTAGGGCACAGCGCTCAAGCCTAGCGGCAAACGGGGTAAACTCAGCTGCATAGGCTAGAGGCTCTATCCCTACCAGCTTGTCTGCCAGTTGCTTAACTTGTCCCGCGGCTTGTTTTTCCTGCTCTTGGCAACGCGCTAAAGCTTTGTGTGCCTCGGTTTTGCTCACATCTAATTCAGTCAGGCGGGCTTGCCCCTGCTCATAGGCTAGACGAGCGGCAGTTAGATCTGAGTCTGGAGCGGTCATGCGTGCGAGCTGCTCTTGAATCACATCCAGCTCTTTTTGTACCGACAGATAATCCATCTCGGTAAAACTTAACTGCAAAAAGCGCTCGGCCAGTTTTAGCCTATTATTTGCATCATCCGCCTGAGTTCGTGCCTGCTTAAGTGCGCTATTGGCTGCTTTAAGCTCAGTGTCACTGTGTTCTATTTGCTGTTTGAGTTGGCGCAAGCGGTCTTGGTTATCAAAACCGGTTTGCCAATCTTGGTCTAGGCGACGCTGGTCTTGTTTGTCGAAAAAGCCACTGCGACCCGATAGTGTGCCTTCAATAGTCATCGCATGTTCTGTGCGGCGCAACAGGCTCACATCAGCCACGCAATGACGATCCAGTCCGGCCAGCAGGTGTTTAACGGCTTCACGGTAAGGGTGTTGTTTGTAGTCTAATTTACGCGTAAATCCATCGGTAAAAAACTGCGCTGTTGTTTCTACTGGTCTTACTTCCAATAAGCGCACATGCAGGCGGTTATTGCGACTATTCACCCAGCTGAGCGCCTGCTGTATTTGTGCTTCTGGTACTAACAGGCGCAAGCGATGACCGCCCAGTGCCCGTTCAATGGCTCCTCGCCAGGCGTGTTCTTCAGGTTTGACCTGCACCAGTTCAGCTACGAAGGGAAGCAGCTCTTCATCCATATCCAAGGCGTCGGCGAGCTGGGCACGTAGCTGACGATAAGGCAGCTCAATGTTGGATGCAGGGTGGCGCTGCGCATCGTCTAGCTCATCGCTATACTGCTTAAGCTGTTGCTCTAAAGTACGCTGGGTAACGCCTTGCTCAAAAGCCTGTTCTGTTAACTTGTCTGCTGTTTGCTGCCAATCCGGTAAGGATTGTTCTAGCTGTGCTTGGTTAGCCTGTAAAACACCCCGTTCGGTGCGGTTATTAAGCTGTAGTGCGGCGGCCATTGCTTGGTAATCACGCGCCTTACGTTCACGCTCTTGCCTGAGTGTTTGTCGATCGGCTTTTTTCTCTTCCAACGCCTTGATGGAATCGCCGCCCAACTGTAGGTATTCGGCATGCAGCTGTTCATTCAGGCGCTGCTGTTGTGCGTGCTGTGCATCTGCCTCATCAACGGCGCTGCTGGCTAGGTTTTGTGCCTGCTGCAGGCGTTGCTGCTCTAACTGCCAACGTTGGTGACTGTGGGCTGCGAACCAGAGTGGAAAATGCTCACAGCGTTGTTGCTGTTGCTGCCAATTTTCACTCAGTTGCTGATGCTCACGCCAATATAGCTGTACCGGCAACAACCCAGCAATTTGCTTGCGTGCTATTTCAATTTCCTGATAAATCGCCGTTAAGTCATCAAAGCTGTCGGCCACCTCTTTGGCGCGTACGAATTGCGCGCAATCATCCAGTACTAGCTCACGAAAAATCTCGTCAATGCTGTTGAGCTGCTTGAGTCCAGCGGCTCGATTAAGTAAGTTAAAGGCGTTTTCTCGTACTTCAAAAAAATCACGCGCACGCGCCAGATAATTACGCTTATTGTTGGCATAAAGCCACAACCCATCACTGTCTTTCGCCCACTGACGCAACGTCCGTAAGCCGCCCTCGCTATAAAGGGTGAGCCAGTGCTGTAAGTGTTGCTGCGCTCCTGTAGCAAACAACCAGATTTTTTGTAAATCTGTCGCCGCTGAGCTACTGCCATCAAAGCTAAATACGGCTGCCAAGCGCACCTCACCAAGACTACCGAGTAGCGTAGCGCTGATGCCACTAATGGTTTTTCCCGGGCGCGCAATATGAGATTGGCCACCACTGCCATCACCAGCACCTGCCACTCCGCGCACATAGGAAACCAAATCGCGATCACTTTCATGTCCGCCAGTAGAGGCAAGGTTGTATTTAGGGTTGGTGCCGAGCAGTGTCATTAAGGCATCGACCAAGGTTGTTTTACCACTGCCTGTCGGCCCTACAATGGCGGTTCCTGCTGGGTCGATATCGGCGCTGTGATACCCCTCAAAACCGCCCCAGTTATATAGTTCCAGTTGTTGTAGACGATAGCTTGGTTCTAAATGCAAGGTTGACTGCCCGCTCATGCTTGCTCCTCTCTGTTTTCTACATCCGAAGTGTGTTCAAGTAGTTGCTGCAACAGAGCTTCTAAGGTTTCCGGGTTGGCTAGATGGGCAATTAACGGGCGAATCTGTACCCGTCCGTGGCTATCTGGGTCAGTCACGACGCCGTGAGCTTTCAATTGATTGAGCAGGGTAAGAAGGCGGCTTTTCTCTTTGCTTTCGCTACCGCTGTCACCCATTACGCCACTCATTAAAGCCACTAACTCATCCACGGCGACCCAAGCATTACTATCACCTAGTCCTGCTTCTTGTTCATGCCTGACAAAAAGCTGACGTAAAAAAGCCAGCAGCACCGACTGTTCTAACGTCAAGCGTTGACGCCTAACTAATGGATGTGACCAGTCTTCCTCAACGGTTGCTTGCTCATCACGCCAAACGCGCAAAAACACCAAGCCGCGCACATCATCCACGCGGGCTTGTAAATCCAGCGGTTCTAAAAGTGCATTCAGCTGTGGCAGCTCATGCATGGCGGTGCGATACAGGTTAGGTTTGTGCGCCTGCTCGAGCAGACCGTCACTGAGTAACGCTTGCAGCGCCTCACGCAAACGCTGTGCAGTACGCGTTGGGTCTAGGGTAACTTCTTGCTCTGCAGCCTGAGTTTCGTTGTCTTCCAACGCTTGCTCAACCGGGGCGCGCGCGGTTATCTGGTCAAAAATATTGGTCATTTTTATAGGTCCCAATCTAGGCCTGCCAACGTAGAGCTGTCTAACCGCGTCACTGGCAAGCGATACTGCCAATGGTTGCCGTCGGCATCTTCAAGCCTCAATACTTCATGCTCTTCAGTAATTTCAATGCCTGCTTCACGAGCCATTTCAATCCACAAACTAAGGGTTTCTAGATCGTAGGTCATGGGTATTTGGCTCGCCAGCTCAGCCAAGGTCATCGGTCGCCCTTGCTGAGCCAACAGCTCGAGTGTATCGCGCAGCATTTGCTCACGGTTTAACCCCTCAAACGCAGCCCAAAACTCATCATCGAGCTGCTCTAACGACTCATCTGTGGGGGTGAAGTCTGGGGTGGTATCAGTGTCATCATCCAGCACTTTATAGCGCAGCCGCTCTGGTACGGGCACATTACCCAGCGCTACGCCAAGTGGCGGTAAAGCCGCAGGTGTGCGTCGCAAGCTGGCTGCCGACCAATCCAAGCTATGGGCGCGAGCCAGAATATCATTGAGTAGCAAGCCGACTCGATGATGCTCAGCCGCCAGCCCGCTTTTAATAAAACCACGCACATCTTGCTCACTGCGGGAGCGGGCGCGCAACACCATCTGGCTTTCGCCAGACAGTTTCAGTCGGAGCCAGCGCAACTCAAGCATTTGCTGTCTATTCAGTGCCCGCTCTGCTGCCGGGTGCGCCAAAATATTACGAACGCGCTCAGTCATCAGCTTTAGTTCGCTAGATTCGCCCAGCTGCTGCATAAAACTGTCAAACACCCGACCTTCGGCAGTGCTGAGCAGGTTTTCTTGCCCATCTAACAACTGCTCCAAAACATCACCACGGTGCACACCCTCAGCCATCATGCTCTGCCGCAATAGACGATCTGCCGCGCGCCAGGAATCTTCCACGCGCCGAAAATCCGCACTTAGACCCGTCGCTAACACATAGACTTCGCGTATCGCCTCCACCGCTGCAGCCTCTGATAAGACCTCTATCTTGCCCGCCTCAACGTCAGCAAGCTCGTGCTGTAACCGAGCAATTTGCTCGCGCAAGGCATCGGCTCGGTTGACTGGATCAGTATCCAAACCCGTTTCTAGCTTGCGAATTTGCTCTTGCACCACAGACAAGCGCGAAGCGGTGGACGTCATAATGCGGTTATCTAATGAGTCGATAAACTGCACTGCACGGTTTAAAGCATCGGTTTCATACAAACGTTGCCCACGTTCAACTACCAACCCCCGCTTAATCCATTCACGCAACTCACGTCCGGCCTGCTGCTGCGGATTATCCACATCCACTTTAAAATCAGGGTGATTGGCGAACTCCAGCAACATCTGCGTCAATGCTTGCAACGCGTCTTCTTCAGCAATACCGCCTTCGCGACTTTGATTAGCAAACAAACCCGTTAAACAGCCCAGCATTAAAGGCGCACGTGGCGACACCAGCAAACGCCAAGCCGGATGCTGCTGACGGGCATCCATATACTGACTGACACGCTGGCGAATGGGTAAATTCATGACTTAGGCTGGCTCCATCGCAGTAGAGCGAACATTGATTCGCGCCTTCCTTTTTGTGTTAACAAGGCCATATCATACAGCCTTGTTTTGTGAAGGTTAAACACCCTTCTGCGCGCTGAATGCTCCAGCTCTGCTTGGCTAACTATCTCTCTCTGATTTTAACTTAAGCCTTACCTAACGCTTGACAAGGCAGGCTGTACTGCCAACGGTACACTATGCACTCATATGGGCAAACAAAGCAAAAAATAGGCATAAAAAAACCGCAACACCTTTAAAATCTTGGTGTTACGGTTTTTATTTGGTGGAGTCGGGGGGATTTGAACCCTTGCCCGAACGGTTCAGCTATGCTCTATGCCGCTCTAGCCGTGGGTTTGTGGTTTTCTAGTTTGTCTGTAATGTGCTCTAGCGGTCTATGTTTTCGACACTTCTTCGACACTTACGGCATCATGTCCGCACCACTACATGCTTCGCGGTTTTGATTGTTACATGCTCTTTGGAAGTATGCTTTTGCTGCTTTGCGACAATCACGGTAGACCAATGAACCGTACTGGTAGTTATTGCAAACACTGCCTGTATCAATGAATCCATTTCTGACGGTGTAGTTAAATTGTCCGCCTCTGCCTTTCTTTTTTGTGCCTGAACCATAGCCGTGGCTTTGCCAGCTCCATGGCGCTGTTTTATGATTGATTAAGTTTTGTGTCTGGCGTCTTGGCGTTGTTCGAGTTTGTCGAGGTGCTGGAATTGTATTAGCTGCGCTTTTTGGCTTGTAATTATCATCATTGAAAACTGTTTGTTTTCGCTCTTTGCTTTCGCGCTCCCACTGTTCTAGGTGCGGACTGGTTACGTCTTCATAACGAACGGGCTGTTTGTGCTCTGCAGCTGGTCTTTCTATTTTTTGTGCGGCTTGTTCTTGTTGTCTGAGCAATTCCGCTTGCCGGTCTCGCTCAATGAACATTTGCGCTTCACTTGGCTTTGTTAATAGGTATACGCCACCACCTGTAACAATGGCCGTTATGCAGACTGTAAAAATGATAGCTGCATGGTTTTTATTTTCTGGTCTGTAAATTCTGTCTTCTATATCTGCTTTTAAATTATCCACTCAAAGCCCCCCATACCAGCGCTTAGCAACTACTTTTTGTATTTCTATACCGCGTCTGGTGCGTCCAATTTTCCGTTTACTTCATCATATGCAGGACTGGTTTGTCCAATTTCAGACGCAAGTGTGCCTGTCGTATCGCGCTGCTTGCCATCTAGTGCCAGTGACTTACGTATCTTTTGCAAGCATATCTAAACCTGACTTATCAATAAGAGCTCTGATTCTCTCGTCCATTATCCCAAAACACTTTAAGAAATATACGTATGCAATGTAAAACAGACTTATTTTGTGTGTATTACAACTGCACCTTACAAAAAAATGAGCGGTACAGACCTATACGGATCACATCATAAGGTCAACATCATTGAATTATAGCTCGACTTAAAGACCTTTTTGATTTCCCCACCGATTATGCCGTGGCGCGAGTTTGCAGGCTGGATTCGCAAGCCATTTTGTTCAAAGTGGCGGTAATTTACTAGTTCTGTAAAAAAAATTCGGCCACTCGTCCTTGGTTATGATCATGCGCTATTCACACTTAGCACCAAATCACCTAGAAGCAATGTTAGCTTTAAATCCTGTTGGGCAAACGAAGCAAAAAACAGGCATAAAAAAACCGTAACACTTTTAAAATCATGATATTACGGTTTATTATTTGGTTGCAGACGGCTAACTATGTGCCGACCGACCTCCCGAGCTTATGAGCACTTCTGCGGGTATGAAGGGGTGCAATCAGGCTTTGCGCTGCAACCGTTCAACTTCGGCGTGAAAGGCCGGGGTCAATTCCGCGATCAGAGATTCGATGTCGCGCACTTGATGTTGAACCGCCAGCACCGCGATGCCTTGCGGCACGAGATCGTAGATCAGGTAATGCTGCCGCGCCGAAACCATCAGAAACGGAGCCGAACGGTGCTGCCGCAAGCGGCCCTTCTCCGGGTTGGCGGCAACAGCGCCTATGGCCGCATATAGATCGGCGAGGTACTGGTCGGCAACGTCTTCCCCCCAATCACGGCGTGAACGTGTATGAATGCGACGCAAATCCAGCGCTGCACTGCGGGTCAGCAGGAACGTGGCAGGTGATGGCACGTCATTGCCAGCCATCGGCTTCCTTGCGGTCGAACACCGCCATATCAGCCTTGAAGTTGCCGCTGGACGCAAAAACGCGGTCTGCCGCCAAGTCCCGGTAACCTGCGAGGATGGCGTCCTGCACAAGCCGGCCGTCACGCCGTTCCATATCGCGGCGGATCAAATCGCGCACGTATTCGCTGGGTGTCTCGTAAAGACCCGCCTCGCCGACCATGCGATCCACGAACTCAGCCATGGGTTGCGATAAACGAGTGTTGATGCGTTCGGACATGGGAACCTCCCAAAGCGTTCAGATAAAAATATTGTCGCACAGGCGGTGGTATTTGTCGCGACTATTGCACACAGAAGACATGAAATGCACCCCATTTATTGGACTGCGTTTACACAATTGTTTTCATACTTGAGCCTGTATTGTACGGGGCTCATTTTTAAATCCAAGCGAATCCGCTTCTCGTTATTTTAATGCATATGCTCGCTGATTTCGGCGATTAAGCCTTCTTCTGTTTTTTTCAAAGCGGCTAAAAAAGTCGTTCTTAAAGGTCACAAAAAAACCTTCCAAAGCAGCATAGAAGAAGCACTGCCCTTAAATCCTGCTGGGATAACTCTGGGCAAACAAAGCAAAAAATAGGCATAAAAAAACCGCAACACCTTTAAAATCTTGGTGTTACGGTTTGTTGTTTGGTGGAGTCGGGGGGATTTGAACCCCCGTCCGCCAGTACTCCGCTATCGGTTCTACATGCGTAGCCATCTCTATTAAGTTAACTCCTCACGACCCGAGTGGCAGGGTGTTCAGAGCGAGCTGTGTGAGTTTTAGCCGTTACGCCCACAGCGTGCTTGGCGGCGATCCTGTTCTATATGACTGTCCGGATTTCGGGTTTACAGGCATCCCCTAAGGACAGCTAGCCGACTTAAGCGGCTAGAGCGTAGTTGTCGTCGTTGGCAACTATCAATGTGCAACAGTGGATTTACGAGTTCTGTTACCAACTCGGCATGCCCCTCAAGTTTCGCAACCGGCGTCGAATCCTAATCGACCCCAAAAGCTTGCTTGTTCAGGTGACGAACAGTGTACGCTAAAAACTACTGTTTGTCGATGCACTCCGTGTGCTAGGTAGATTAATGGGGTTTAATTTCCAGATTTCAATGGGCCGTCAGATTAAATACCCAGTAACGGATCATTTTGCGCCTGCTGGCGAATTTGTTCTGCTTTTTTAGCGTTGGCAGTTTCGGCTGGCCCGCTCTCTGCATAAAGCTCTAACAGCTTGCCCGCTGCTAACGGGTGACCATGCTGCAATGCCAGCTCAAACCAGTCCGCTGCTTGTTGTGGCTCAGGCGTTTGCGTTTCACTGCTTTCTAGGCAATACATGCCAAGACGATAAGCAGATTTTCCGTCTCCACCCTGAGCAGCCAAGCGTAACAAGCGCACGCCTTCATTACGCGCTGTCTGCCCCTGCCCTTTGTACAGCAATAAATGGCCATAAAACGCTCGCGCTGGCACATCTTCAAAAGCTGCCATGCGTGCAAACTGACCCTGCATCCATTCCCACAGCCTGTCGTTATCCACCGCCCAGCGCTGGTTAAATAAGCGTCTAGCTATCCAGTAACTGAACTTGGCTCGCCACTTCCACCAAAACATAATTTTTCCCCTGGGTAACTGAATGCATACACACGCGCCAACTCCTGCTGGTACCAACTCTGCTGCTGTGCTTCATTCATCTGTACAAGTATTTTTTGCTCAACCAAAAAATCAAAAAAACCTTGCCGTGGTAACTTTAAGCTTGTTTGGCTAATCACCAAGACACTACGCATGGGCCAGCCTTGCTGCGCATCATGCACTGCCTGCTGTTCCAGCACACGCGCTAAACTTTGCATTTTTGGTGCAGGCAAGTCTAACTGCTCTAAAAGCTGGCGATAGGTGACTGGACGCTGTTGCTGTTGTGCCTGCTGTAACAGCCGTAATAGGTGTTGTAGCACGCTTTGAGTCACTTGTTCCTCATTGGTTCCACTGATCAACATGCAGAACTCTGGCTAAAGATCGTAAAACCACATCGCTGGCTTCTCGTTCACCCTGCTCAATCAGCAGCAGGTAATGCGGACTAATGCCTACGTCGCGGGCAAGTTGCTCAACTGAAAGACCCGCCTGTTCACGCAATGCATTAAGCTCAGACACATTGCTCACTCGTTTGGTTATCGCAGCTTTAGTCTGCTCAGAATTCACACTCTGCGCCTTGGGGTAGCCCGCTGCTTGCAATAATTGTTGGTACTCATGCCAAGGCAAAACGGCATACTCAGGTTCGCCTTGGTTATAAATAATTTGCGCTGTATTGTTCACATTATTCACTGTAAAACTCACGGGACACCTGCCTGCAAACACTGTGCAGACAGGCATGCAACCTGTATTTACTCGTTTTCTTCTTCTGCCTCATCGACAGACTCTTCTAACTCTTGTCCAGCAATTGCTAACAACTCAACCTCAAAAATTAACGCTGAGTTTGCAGGTATTGCCGGTGCAGGGCTCTTGGTTCCGTAGGCCAGCTCACTGGGGATATAAAATTTAACTTTTTCCCCAACATGCATCAATTGCAGACCTTCAACCCAGCCTGGAATCACCGCGCCTACTGGAAACTCAGCTGGCATGCCGCGCTCCACAGAGCTATCAAATACCGAACCATCAATCAAAGTGCCGTGATAGTGAACCTGCACTGTGTCATTCACTTTTGGCTGCGCGCCTTGTGCTGCAACCAGTATTTCATACTGCAATCCAGTATCTGTAGTGATCACGCCTTCACGTTTGCCATTTTCAGCCAAAAAGGCCTTTCCTGCTTTGGCTGCTTCGTCATTGATAGCATTCATGCGCTCCTGTGCGCGCTCCTGCATAAACCCAAAGGCTTCCATCAGCGCCTCATCATCCACGCGCTGTTCTTTATTGGCTAACGCATCAGCAACACCTGCGGCAATTGCCTGCGGGCTCAGGTCATCCACGCCGTCTTCCTTAAAGTTTTTCCCCATGCTGTAACCAATACCATAGGAGACTTTTTGGGCCGGTGTTTTTAACTCTGCCTTGCCTTCATCTTTGTTACAACCGGTTATCAATATGCTGGTTACAGCTACTGCAACAGCTAAATGGTGAAATTTCATTTGCTACCCTTTTTTACTAATATGGATTTAAAAACCTAGGTTTGCATGTTAGCAGCCCACCTAAACACTGACCACAAATTAACGTCAGAATGCGTACTGGCTTTAAAAAATAATAACTCGCATTCACAGCTTGACCTTCCCGTCGTGGCAAGCTTTATGCTTTACTGCATATATTATTGGAGGCACCGATCATGACCACCCCACATTCTTTTAGCGCCTTAGTCGATGGCATGACCTGCGCGTCTTGTGTAGGCCGCATTGAACGTGCTTTGGCAGCCATGCCCGGCGTGCAGGACGTTAATGTCAACCTGGCTACCCGTAAAGTTCAGGCCAGCTACAACGACGAGCAAACCACCCAAGCACTGGTCAAAAACATTATCGACCTAGGTTTTAAACCCGTGCTTAGCCACGCTGAATTAGCTATTGAGGGTATGACCTGCGCGTCTTGCGTGAGTCGAGTAGAAAAATCCCTGCTTAACTTTCCCGGTGTCGTCAGCGCTACAGTGAATCTGGCTACGCAAAAAGCTCAACTGGAAATCACCGAAACTGACTTTAGCCAGCTTACCGTTTTTCTCACCGAGCAAGGCTACCCAGCCAAACGCATTGATAATACACCCGTGAGTGAGCAGCAAGATCCCAGCGCACACTTTACCGACTCCTTGACTCAGCTAAAAAAATCATTGTGGATTGCCTCTGCACTGGCATTGCCGCTATTTATTTTGGAAATGGGTGGGCATTTAATCCCTGCATTCCATGTGTGGCTTAACGAACTGATCGGGTTGCAAACCAACTGGATTATTCAAGCGTTACTGGCAGCTGGGGTGTTTTTTGGTCCCGGCTGGCCACTGATCAAACAGGGTGTACGCGGTTTATTGCGCTGGTCGCCGGATATGAATGCGTTAGTGGCGTTAGGCACTGGCTCGGCCTTTGGTTATTCGCTGGTAGCCACCTTTGCCCCACAACTGCTGCCCGAGGGCACAGTCAATGTGTACTACGAAGCAGTCGGGGTAATTATTACCTTGATTTTGTTGGGACGTTATCTAGAAAACAAAGCCAAAAGTAACACCTCTGAGGCAATTCAGGGGTTACTAAAGCTGCAAGTAAAAACCGCCCGCGTGATTACCTGCTGCGGCAATGCCAAAGAAACGCCTATTGCCGAAATCACCGTGGGCAAAACCTTGGAAATTCTCTCTGGTGAACGTATTCCATTAGATGGCGTGGTGCTTTCCGGACACAGTTTTGTCGATGAATCGATGCTTAGTGGCGAGCCTATTCCCGTAGAGAAAACTGAGGGCAGCGCAGTGGTAGGCGGTACGATTAATCAAACTGGCGTGCTGCGTATGCGTGTCGAAAAAATCGGCCAAGACACCATGCTGGCACAGATTATTCGTCTTGTTGAGCAAGCCCAGGGCAGTCGCTTGCCGATTCAAAATCTGGTCAATCAGATTACCGCTTGGTTTGTTCCTGTAGTCATAGCGGCCGCCGCACTGACGTTTGCTGTCTGGTTGATTTTTGGTCCCAGCCCAGCCCTAACCCTTGCTTTGGTCAACGCAGTAGCCGTATTGATTATCGCCTGCCCTTGCGCCATGGGTCTGGCCACGCCCACGTCCATTATGGTGGGCACGGGCCGTGCCGCACAGATGGGTGTTTTGTTTCGCCAAGGTACCGCACTGCAAGGCCTACAGGATGTGCAAGTGGTGGCATTGGATAAAACCGGTACGCTTACCGAGGGTAAACCACACCTGACCGACTTTATTGCGGCTGAAGGCGCAGATGCACAACGCGCTTTACAGCTTTTGGCATCGCTGGAACATCAATCCAGCCATCCCGTAGCGCAAGCACTGGTCAGTGCAGCCCAACAAAAAAATCTTGAGCTTTTGCCTGTGACTGAGTTTGAATCACTAACAGGTTTAGGCGTTCGCGGCACAGTCGATGGCTTGCGTATCGAGGTCGGTGCTGATCGCTTTATGACCCAGCTCGATATTCAAGTCGACCTTCTTGCTAAGCAAGCGCAACAATTAGCCCAGCTAGGTAAAACCCCTATGTATCTGGCTATAGATGGAAAGCTGTCTGCTTTGTTGGCGATCGCTGACCCTATTAAGGCCAGCACTCCAGCAGCCATTAAAGCCCTGCATGAACTGGGTTTGAAAATTGTCATGGTCACAGGTGACAACCGACATACAGCACAAGCCATTGCAGAACAACTGGGTATTGATGAAGTGGTCGCCGAAGTAATGCCCGCGCAAAAAGTGGAAACGGTGCAGCAGCTACAACAACGCCATGGCAAGTTGGCGTTTGTCGGTGATGGTATTAACGATGCCCCTGCCCTTGTTACTGCGGATGTCGGCATTGCTATTGGTACAGGCTCAGACATTACCATTGACGCTGCGGATGTGGTGTTGATATCCGGCAAGCTCACCGGTGTGGTTAACGCGCTACAGATCTCGCGCAGTACTTTGCGCAACATCAAACAAAACCTGTTCTGGGCTTTTGCCTATAACGCCGCATTGGTTCCTGTTGCAGCGGGCGTGCTCTATCCATTTAACGGCACTCTGCTTTCGCCGATTTTCGCCGCAGGGGCCATGGCTATGTCGAGCGTCTTTGTGGTCAGTAACGCGCTGCGCCTGCGTCGCCTAAAACCCATGCTGGCCGAGGCTTAACATGAACGCCAGCATGACCATAGGTCAAGCCGCAGAGGCCTCTGGCATTAGCCGTAAGATGATTCGTTATTACGAAGAAACCGGGCTGCTACCGCCTGCGCGGCGCAGTGAATCCGGTTATCGTTATTACGATCAAGCAGCGGTAGAGCAAATGCAGTTTATTAGGCGCGCACGGGACATGGGTTTTTCACTAGAGCGTGTCGGGCAGCTGATGAGTCTCTGGCATGACGATAAGCGCCACAGCGCGGACGTTAAAGCCCTTGCCCAGCAGTACATTGCCGAGCTGGATGAGAATATCGCGCAGATGCAAGCCATGCGCAACGAGCTGCACGACTGGGTTGACCATTGTCATGGCGATGATCGCCCCGAGTGTGCCATTATTGACCACCTAAAACCCCATGCAGATTAAAGCAGGCTAACCGCGATGCACACACAGCGACCAAGCTCCATCCAAGTATTACTGGCGCTTTGCCTGTTTTTGCTGAGCCTGTCGTCTGCGTCTTTTGCCAGCTCTGCGCACCTGTCTGAAATAACCCAGCCCAGCTCAACCCTGGTGCATTGCCAGGAATGCCCTCAGCCCAGCGAGTCCAGCTTGGACTGTTGTGTACAGGTGCAAAGTTGCAGCAGCTGTATCAATCTTAGTCAAACCCCACACTTAACCCTGCTCACCACCAGTTACACGACTGCTCCTGAAAGGCAATCAAAACTCATCAGTTTGTATTATCCGCCGCAAACCCCACCGCCAAAACTGCTGACCTACTCCTGAATGTTTAAGGCTCGCTTGACGAGCACCCAATGAGTACCGATTAAAGCAGAGGCAACTACCATGCAAAACTACCTATTACGCGCACTTTTAAGCATCGCGATGATATTCGGCGTCAGCCTACAGCTCAGCGCACAAGAGCTCATCCAAGCCACACTCCACAAAGACCCTTGGTGCGGCTGCTGTAATGCCTATGCCGACTACCTTGAAGAAAACGGCTTTGCCGTGACACGCATTGACCATCAAGACATGGCACCTATCAAACGTAAGCTAGGCACCAGCCAAGCCGCCAGCTGCCATACCGTTGAAATTGATGGGTATGTGGTGGAAGGTCATGTGCCGGTGGCAGCGATTAATAAAATGCTAAACGAACGCCCGGATATCCAAGGCATCGCCCTACCCGGCATGCCGCTCAATTCACCAGGCATGGGACCTGAGAAAAAAGGCAGTTTGGAAGTCTTAAGCCTAGACAAACAAGGCAAGGTTACCGGGCTGTATCAGCGTCTCTAAACTAACAACGCCGCGCATTCCTAGGGAAGCGCGGCGTTTTTTATACTGTGATTTATCCAAGCAAACTAACGCTGCAAACCCAACTGACCCACCCAGTGTTTAGCAAACTGCTCAGCACAACGACCGTTGCGGTTTCCGCGTGCTGTCGCCCAACGAATAGCGGCTTTTTCAAAGGCCTCGTCGCGCTGCCACACCAGCTTTAGCGCTCGCGCATAGTGGTCCACCCAATGGCACACCACATCCAAATAGTGCTCTTGGCTAAACGAATAAAACGACAGCCACAATCCAAAACGATCCGACAAGGCTATTTTATCTTCCACTGCTTCGCTGGGATGCAACTCGCCAGACTCACTGCGTTGCCAGTTTTGATTATCGGATTGGTGCTCGGGCAATAAGTGACGTCGATTAGAGGTGACATAGAGCACCACATTCTCAGGTGCCTGCTCCAGTGAGCCGTCCAAGATGCTTTTAAGCTGCCTAAAATCGGCTTCGCCCGCATCAAAAGACAAATCATCACAAAAAATAACAAAGCGTTCTTTACGTCCGCGCAACGCTTCAACAATCAGCGGTAAATCCACCAAGTCGCTACGCTCAACTTCAATTAAACGCAAGCCCACAGCAGCATATTGCGCCAAAATCGCCCGCACCAAAGACGACTTACCCGTGCCGCGCGCGCCCCACATTAGGGCATGGTTGCACGGCAAGCCCTGTAAAAACTGCTGAGTATTTTCAACCAGTTGGCGTTGCTGATGCTCTATACCCAGCAAGTCCGCCAACTTTAGCTGACTGTGTACGGCGATTGGCCGCAAATAACCCTGCTGCTGAGTACGCACCCAGCGTGCCGCCCAATGTTGTTGCCAATCTACGTTTTCTACGGTTTCTGGCAGCCAAGGCTCGATGCGCTCTAACACTTCAGTGGCCTTGGCTAAAAACTGCGCTAAAGAATCCTGCACGTTCACCTCTAGTTAAGTAAAACGCTTAATCTGCTTAAACGCGGAAATGACCCACTTGCGCCTTAAGCTGCTCCGCCAACTTGGCTAGGGCATTACTGGCTTCAGTGGTGTGGTGGATATTATCCGCCGTTTGCTCAGCAATGCCATTAATGCGATGAATACTTTGATTAAGGTCGCGCGAGACTTGGGTTTGCTCTTCGGTGGCGCTGGCAATTTGCTGCGCATACTGATCAATATTCTGCACCGCACCCACGATATCCGTCAGCTTAACGTTCATTTCCTGAGCACTTTCAATGCTGCTCAACGTGCCTTGCATGCTTTTATTCACTACGCGTACGGCTTGATCAGAGCCTGTTTGCAGACGTTCAATCATGGCTTGAATCTCAGCGGTTGACGTCATGGTACGACTGGCTAAGCCGCGCACTTCATCGGCCACCACCGCAAACCCACGACCCGCCTCACCGGCACGCGCCGCTTCGATAGCCGCATTCAGCGCCAGCAGGTTGGTTTGCTCGGCGATGCCTTCAATCACCGTAAGGATATTATCGATTTGGTCGCTATCACTTTTAAGCGTGTTAATGCTTTCTGTAACCAACTCCATTTCCTGCCCAAGGCTCTCTATCGAGCGCAAGGTTGCATCCACCGCAACACGACCATCATCCGCAGTCGATAGCGCTGTACTGGAGGCATTAGCTGTATCTAAAGTACTGCGCGCCACTTCTTCCAGCGTGGCGGTCATCTGCGTCATGGCGGTGGCCGATGCGTTGAGTTCCTCGACCTGAGTTTGTACCCCAGCGTTAGCCTGCTCGCTAGTTTGCGCCAGCTCCGTGGACGCTGCGGCTACTTGCTCGGCATAGCTACTGATCTCGCCCACAATGGTACGCAGTTTTTGCTGCATATTCGCAATGGAGGCCAACAAACTGCGGTTGTCGTTGTTTGCCAGTTTGATGGCGACGTTCAAATCGCCATCAGCCACTTGCTGCACCACTTCAGCAGCATAGTTAGGGTCGCCACCTAAGGTGCGGGTGATGCTTTTCACCAGCAATAAGCTGCTAAACACAGCGATAATGACGCCTACGACAGCAATGACCAGCATAATGCGCAACATGTCGATCAGCTTGGCTAACGCAACGGACTCATCCGTTTCAATCACCAAGCCCCAACCCAACAAGTCCATAAAGGCTTGGCTACCCACTACCGCGGTGCCTGCTGCATTTTTATATAGTCCGGTGAAATGAGTGCGTTTAGTAGCCGCTGTTACGGCTTCTGTTTGCAAAGCAACGCTTGGATCTTTTATAGAAGCTGCTGGAGTAATTGCCTTAGCGGATTCATCAACTATATAAATCTCAGTACCCGCTTCCCGTGGCAGCGCCGCCAAACGTTTAACTAGCGTGTCAATCTGCACAGCTCCACGTACCACCCCAACAACTTGGCCATTTTGCCGTACTGGAATAGCAACGGTACTCACAAGATTACCGCTAGCACGCGAAATAATGGGCTGAGAAAAAACATCATTACCCGCCACTGCAGACTTAAACCACTCACGGTCAGCTACGTTAAAATCCCATGCTTCATTCGCGCTTAGGATTCGCGCCTGATTATTTTCAAAGCTGATACCTGCTAAACCTCGACCTTCTGGGTTAAGCAAGAAAACTGTATCGTAAAACTGATTCGTCTCGGTGAGCGTAGCCAAAAGCTGTGCTATGCCCCAAGTATCGAGCGCGCGTGCTTCTCTGGTATTTGCCATCACACGCATTTCATCTTGGCGCACATTCAACCACTCAGTAAAGGCTTGTGCGTGTGACTGACTTTGCTGGGCAAGACTTTCCAACGTACTTTCAGTTAAGGATTGCCGAAACTGGTAGCTAGAAGCCCCCACCAATACCACAATTGAGGATATTAATAGTGTCAGCAAAATCAGAGTCAAGCGCATTGCAAAACTCATCCTTTGCCAAAGTGATAATCCCTGCTTATCCATAATGCTCACCGCTTTTTACTTAGTAAATTATTTTTCTTATTAATACAGCCTATTTAATGTCTCGACTCGCCCTAGTACAACTTGAGTGGCAAGTCGAAACACTAGACTTTTAACCGCGCGACGGGTTTAGAGTTTTTTATTCTACTGCCTTAGCTCCCCCAGAAAACGCATCCAGTTACGCTTTAAGCTTCAACAGTGTGTGCCCCATGCCAACGTCATCTAATCGCTCTTCTACGCTCAGCCCAGCAGCCTCTATAAACTGCATAAAGTCATCACTGCGATAAAAACGGCTATTACCATTGGCTAGGCAGGTGAAATACAACGAGGTGGCATTGAGGGAAAACGCGGCGGCTTCATATCTCTGCGTATCCCAAAACAGCTCGAGAATATAAATTCGGTCATTGGGCGTAAGCTTGGCACGAACTTTTTTCAAAATATTGATAATTTCCAGCGGTGAAAAACAATCCAAAAATTGGCTCATCCACCAGATATCAGCCTGTTCTGGCAACTCCTGCTGCTTGTCCAGCATATCGGCCGGAAAAGCATGAACACGTTCTTGGTAACCTGCCTGGCGCACATTTTCCATCGCCATCGCCAGTTGTTGCGGCAAATCGACAATGGTTACCTCCACTTGCGAATCATGTGTACAACATTGGATCGTCCATTTACCGGTATTGCCGCCAATATCGACAATTTTTTTCGGTGCTGCCGCGAAAACCAGTTTTAACAACTCGGGAAAAGCACGATCTGAATAAAAGTGGTCAAATTCAAACCAGCTTTTTTTCGCCTGTTCAGGCAGTTTTGACAGCCCCTGGTAAATCGTATCCCAATCACCCAGCTCAACCAACCCAGAAGGTGTGCCTGTTTTAATGGCTTCAGTTAGGTGCATCATGCCGGCGTAACAAACGTCCGCTGTAAAATCCATATTGGCGCGAGTCATGTCATCATGCAAAATGAAATAACCCAGATTGGCTAGGTAATAATTGGGTTTATCCCAGGTCACCATATTGGCGCTAATCGCCATGTCGAGCAAAACTTTTACACCATACTCCGATACCTCGGTTTGCTGCGCAATGTGTTCAGCACACAGACCTTTTTTACCGGATTTTTCTAGCGCGGATAAAATGCCAAGATCTCGCAGAGAACGGGCTGTTTGAAAAACTATAGGGGCAAACGCTAGTTTTTGTGCCACTGATTTAGCCTGTAAAGCATTGTAAGGATCAGTTTTTTGATTTAACACGTTATGAAATCCATAATTAGATGGCAGGGTTACTGCAAATCGCTCGTAAGCGTAGTTATAAATTAAATTCTTTTAGGTCATTCAAGAAGGTCAGCAATACTACTTCAACAGTTAATATTTTGCCTAATTTGAAATCAACTCTATGTCACTGCATTAGCAGACTATTAGACAAAACATACTAAAACTGCTTTCATGTTCACACATCCACCAACCCCGTCTATGGTCGTGATTAAAACCGTTATTCAGATTTTAGAGCAACACCCTGCTGGCATTACCGAATACCAGCTTATTCAAGAGTTACGCAAACAGGAGCTGGAAGTATTTGTTAAAGCTGATCTACAAGAGCCCTTAAGCCTGTTTCAAACCCATTTTTTGCTTTTTCACCTGCTCTATCAGCTCAGAGATCAGCTGCATGCACAGCAATTAGCTACCCTAGAAATACACACCCTTAGTATCCGTCTAACGCCTTGGCGAGAAGGCGCTGAAGGGCTGTGCGTACAAGATAAGTTGCGTGAATACTATTTAGATGTCAGTCAATTGGAAAGCACTGACCGAGAGGCGGTTGAGGAGCTATTGAGTTTCAGCCAACTGCGCTTAACCCAGCAAGATAGCGCGCAAGAGGCGCTCATTGCTTTAGGTTTTGCTGCAACACCGAGCACGCCCTGCGCACAGCAAATTCAAACTCGCTACCGTCAGCTAGTCAGCCAGCACCACCCCGACCGCGGTGGCTGCACCGTACAGGTACAAGCATTGAATAGCGCCTATGAGACGTTAAAAAAACAAGGGTATTTAAGGCAGAGTTAAAAACTCTAATGACTGCAAGAGCATTTCAGTCTTTGGCATGCGCACACCAGCAGCTTTGGCCGCTGCAATGGGGGCACGGTAGATGGCGTCTAATTCCAGTGGTCGCTGCAAGGCAAAGTCGTGATACATACTTGGATGATAATCCGGCATGCGCTCGGTACTTTTCAGCATGGCAGCCACAATAGTATCGGGTAAATCCTGCCCGCAAGCAGTGGCTGCTTGCACCACTTCCTGCATGATCGCTTCAATTAACGCACGGCTGACGGCATGTTTCATTAGTGCGCCTGTGGTGGTATCCAGCAGTACCGACAGTCCATTGTAGGGCACATTCCACACCAGCTTTTGCCAGCGCGCTTTCTCCAAGCCTATCGCTTGCGAATCTAAGCCTGCCTGCACAAACAACTGCGCGCCCTGTTCAGCAATCGCATGCCCTTGCTCTGGCGTTGTATTCGGGCCGCTGTGATAGCCTAAATTGACCCCACCATAAGCCTGATGAATCACAACGCCGGGCTTATCGCGGTGCACGCAAATAAAACAGAGTCCGCCCAGCAGGTGGATATCATCACGCAACAAAGCTCGTAGCTCATCCTCAACGGCCAAGCCATTTTGCATTAAAACAACCTTGCCACCGGACTGGGTCATGCGGTTAATTAGCGGTGCTAAGTGAACATTACTGGTCGTTTTAGCTGCAACCAACACCCAATCACAAGTCGGCATTTCTTCGACATCGGACCAAACATTAATGTCATCAAGCTGCACCACTGCATGCTCGGGCCCTTCAATACGCAAACCATTCGACTTGAGAGCTGCGTACTCACTGCGGGCTAAAAAATGCACTTCAAATCCCGCTTGCACCAGCTTGGCCCCATAAAACCCACCTATGGCGCCTGTACCTAAAATGCCGATACGTAGCTGCTTTGTGTCTGTCATTGAAGTGTGTGACCTATTTGCTTAAGGATTACTAACTAATTGCTGCTCAGGTAAAAAGCGCTTGGCCTGCAAATAGGCTTTTTTCCAGTATTGCGAATCAAGGCTGTCCAGTCGCACTGTTCCACCGCTGGAGGGTGCATGCACGAAGCGACCTTCACCGACATAGATTCCTGCATGGCTAACACGTCGTCCGCCACTGGTAGCAAAGAATACGATATCACCACTACGCAGTTGATTGCGTGGCACTACGGGTGCTTTGGTTTGCATCATCGCGCCCGTGGTGCGCGGTAACTGCAAACCAACAGTGTCAGAATAAACAAACTTGATTAAACCACTACAATCAAATCCCGACTCTGGTGTGTTACCGCCATATTTATAGGGTGTTCCCACTAAGCCAAACGCACGAAACAGCACATCTTCGGCAAGTTCTTTGTTCGCTGACTGGTGAACTGTAACGCGCGCAACGGAATTTTTCCCTGCTGGCGAACCCTGCGTAACTGTGCGTTGTGGCGCACAAGCAACGCTCAGCACCGCCGCAGATAAAATTATTAAACGACCAAAATAATGCATTTTTTTCTCGACTTATTAGCTTATCGGCTATTTAGTTGGCAAATCTACTACCTATCACTAAAGGTGCGCAACTGCATTTGTCTTAATCTGCTATAGGCTCGACGAAACGGGAAAGATAAATAACCCTCGGTATACAAATTTTCCATGGGTACTTGTGCTTCAATATAGATCGCTACTTTACGGTCATAGCACTCATCAATCAAGGCTATAAAACGCCGCACCGCATCATCCATGAGTGTTAATCGCGGCAACTTCCGATCACCAGCCTGAACTTGCTGCACCGCATCCTCAGTACCACGAGCTATTGCGGGTACGTTTTTATCACTGTTTAAACGCGGCACGTCAGCTAATAAAACACTATCAAAACGATCACACAGCTCAATAAAATCAAGCGCCGAAAACGGCTGCATGCAGAGTTCGGTAAAATCACAGTAAAGAATCCGTCCACTACAGCCTAAGACCTGCAACGTTCGTCCTGCCAAGTTCAACTCACTCGCCTTGGCTGCTTCACCCTGATTTAACTGCTTAAATACCTGCGGCAAAACACTGGCTTGCCCAGCTTGGCGCACCCAATACCGCTCTACAGTGTCACCTTCGTGCAGCCGATGGTCCTGCCCGCCATCAACTGCTACCACCTGCATGTTTTTCTCGATGGCGGCAATAGCAGGCAAAAGCCGCTCCCGATTAAAACCATCCTTGTAAAGTTCATGTGGCGGCTGGTTGGAGGTCATAATTATCGCTTGACCTTGCTCAAACAACACTTGAAAAACAGATCCCAGCAGTATGGCATCGGCTATATCGTTAACAAAAACCTCATCAAAGCACAGCACCTTAATTTGTGCGGCTAACTCATGCGCAACCGCCTGCAGCGGATTAGCTGTGCCGCTGAGCTGGTTTAACCGCTGGTGCAGCCACTGCATAAAATGATGAAAATGTTGGCGCTTAGCTGGCACAGTCAGTTGGGCAAAAAAGTTATCCATCAGCCAAGTCTTACCCCGACCTACCGGCCCCCACAAATAAACACTGCCTTGCGCATAACGCTCTTGCAGGATGGCTTGATAGCTTTGCGTCAATACTTGGATAGCCTGCTCTTGCGCACGATCGACAACGAACCCTTCTTTCAGCGCCCGCGCATACCAATCCTGTGGTGATTCCGATTGTTTATTTTTAAACACTTCTTTTGCCCTATAACAAAAGCACTGCAAATTATTTATAGTTAAAATACACTAACCCACTTGGCACCACATACCTATTGAGACGAGTAAAAATGACCAATCTTTCTTTCGCTCACATGCCTGATGAACGAGGCTATTTCGGCGCTTACGGCGGTCAGTACGTACCTGCTGAGTTGCAAAAAGTGATGAACGATATCAACGCAGCGTACGAAGAAATTCGTCAATGTGCAGATTTCCAACAAGAACTGGCCAGCTTATTTGCTGATTATGTTGGCCGTCCTAGTCCTATTTTCCATGCTAAGCGATTATCTGACCAGCTGGGTGGCGCGCAGATTTTGCTTAAACGCGAAGATCTCAACCACACTGGCGCGCACAAAATTAACCACTGCTTAGGCGAAGCCCTTCTAGCCAAGTTTATGGGCAAGAAAAAAGTTATCGCTGAAACGGGAGCCGGCCAGCACGGCGTTGCTTTGGCTACCGCCTGTGCTTTGGTGGGTATTCCTTGCGAAATTCATATGGGCCAAGTTGACATCGAAAAAGAGCACCCGAACGTGGTAAAGATGAAAATCTTGGGTTGCGACTTAATCCCTGTGACCCGCGGCACCGCTACTCTTAAAGACGCCGTTGACAGTGCTTTTGAAGAATACTTAAAAGACCCCGAAAACTATATTTATGCGATTGGCTCAGTAGTAGGACCCCACCCTTTTCCAAAAATGGTGCGCGATTTCCAATCCATTGTCGGCACTGAAGCACGCGAGCAATGCTTAACGCGCTACAAGCGTCTACCTGATGTGGTTACTGCCTGTGTTGGTGGTGGTTCAAATGCGATTGGCATATTTACCGCTTTCCTCGATGATACCCAAGTAAAGCTGGTTGGTGTTGAGCCTGCCGGTGAGGGCTTAGACACTCAGCGTCACGCTGCCACACTGACCAAGGGCAAACCGGGGCATTTGCACGGTATGGCGTGCTATGTGCTGGAAGATGAGGATGGCAACCCTGCACCAGCACACTCGATTGCATCTGGTTTGGATTATCCGGGGATCGGACCGCAACATAGCTATCTAAAAGATCTGGGTCGTGTGGATTACGACAGTGCTACGGATCAAGAAACACTGGATGCTTTTATGCGTCTTTCGCGAGTTGAGGGAATTATTCCAGCATTAGAAAGCGCACACGCTGTCGCTTGGGCTATTCGCACTGCGCCGACCATGCAACCCAACCAGCAAATACTGGTTAATCTATCGGGTCGTGGTGATAAAGATGCCGATTTTGTAGCGAATTTACTTAATCTATAAGCAGCAATACAACTAAATTTAGCGGGCTCCACAAGAACTGTGCGAGCCCGTTTTTTATTCAAGGCGTATACAGGTAGCTGCTATTCGTTCGGCAGCAATCGAGCGCAATAACACTAATCGATCTCAATCTCAGGCACTGCGCCTGCATAGGCTGCAACACTTAAACGAGCACCTACAGTACGCGCTAACTGCTGGTATATCATCGCAATTTGGCTGTCAGGATCAGCCTCAGTAGTCGGCTTACCGCCATCGCACTGCATCCGAATCGCCATCGATAATGGCATCGAAGCCAGCAGGTCAACCTCATATAGTTCAGCTAAACGCTCACCGCCACCCTCACCGAACACATGTTCAATATGACCGCAGTTTGAGCACACATGCACCGCCATGTTTTCCACCACGCCCAGCACTGGAATATTCACCTTGCGGAACATTTCAATGCCTTTCTTGGCATCTAACAAAGCAATATCCTGCGGTGTAGTCACAATCAATGCGCCAGCCACCGATACTTTTTGTGACAGCGTCAATTGGATATCACCGGTACCCGGCGGCATATCCACCACCAGATAATCCAGTTCTCCCCAAAGGGTTTGTGTTAATAGCTGTTGTAATGCACCGGCTGCCATCGGTCCACGCCATGCCATAGCCGTATTGTCATCGGTTAAAAACGCCATGGACATAACCTTCACACCCATAGCTTCGATCGGCACAAACAGTTTCTCATTTTGCACGGCTGGACGTGTTCCTGCTGGGATGCCAAACATTATTCCTTGGCTTGGGCCATAGATATCCGCATCCAGCACACCCACCTTAGCGCCTTCACGAGCCAAGGCTAGCGCGAGATTGGCTGCGGTAGTGGACTTACCTACGCCACCTTTGCCTGAAGCCACTGCAATTACATTCTTCACCTGTGCAAGGGTGTCTGGAGCCCCTGCGTTTGGCTGTGCTGGTACCTGCCAAGACACATTCACTTGCGCTTGGCTAACACCTTCAACTTGCTCCACCGTACTTTGCAGCACCTGCGCCCAACCTTGCTTAAACTGGTCGGCGGCATAACCCAACACCACATCCACGACCACCGAGCTGCCGTTAATGCGAATATCTTTCACGCATTCGGCACTCACAGGGTCTTGATTCAAATGTGGATCAGTAAGTTCACGCAAAGCTGACTCAATCTGCTCTCGGTTTAGCTGGCTCATCTTAGGCTCCCAGAATCATTAAAAAGCTGTGTTGGAGTGTAGTGCATTCTATTTCGTTTTGCTTGTGCGATTAATGCAATGGATATCACAGGGGATGAAAAAAACCGTAAAATTCTATATAGTTAGCAACCTTTTTCACTTTAACAAAGTAATTAACACCATGAATCCGATCCGCAAAATTTTAGTGACCAGCGCCTTACCCTATGCCAACGGCTCCATTCATTTGGGCCACATGCTTGAATACATCCAGACTGACATGTGGGTACGCTTCCAAAAAATGCGCGGTCATCAATGCATTTATGTCTGCGCTGATGATGCTCACGGTTCAGCCATCATGCTGCGTGCCGAGCACGAAGGCATTACCCCAGAGCAGTTAATTGAAGCTGTTCATAAAGAACACAGCACTGATTTTGCTGATTTCCACGTAAACTTCGACAACTACTACACCACTCACAGCGAAGAAAACCGCTACTTTAGCGAGCTGATTTACAGTCGTTTAAAAGAGGCCGGTCATATTGCCAACCGCTCAGTGACTCAGTATTTCGACCCAGAAAAAGGCATGTTTCTGGCTGACCGCTTTATTAAAGGCACCTGCCCCAAGTGCAAAGCAGAAGACCAATACGGTGACAACTGCGAAAAATGCGGTGCAACCTATCACCCAACTGAACTTAAAAACCCACGTTCAGCTATTTCTGGTGCAACACCCGAACTAAGAGACTCCGAGCATTTTTTCTTTAAGCTGCCCAATTTTACCGCCATGCTCAAAGAGTGGACGCGCAGTGGAGCCTTACAAACCTCAGTGGCTAACAAACTAGCCGAATGGTTGGACGCGGGCCTGCAAGAGTGGGACATCTCCCGCGACGCACCCTACTTTGGTTTTGAAATCCCAGGCGCACCAAACAAATATTTCTATGTTTGGTTGGATGCACCCATTGGCTATATGGCCAGCTTTAAAAACCTCTGTTCGCGTCGTCCAGAGCTTGATTTTGATAAGTTTTGGGCCGCTGACTCAACTACCGAGCTGTACCATTTTATTGGTAAAGACATTATTAACTTCCACGCGCTGTTTTGGCCGGCCATGCTCGAAGGTGCAAACTTTCGTAAGCCAACCGCAGTAAACGTACATGGTTATCTGACAGTTAATGGCGCAAAAATGTCTAAATCGCGCGGCACCTTTATCAAGGCGCGTACCTACTTAGACCATTTGAATCCTGAGTACCTGCGCTACTACTACGCTTCTAAACTAGGCCGTGGCGTGGAAGATTTAGATTTAAATCTAGACGACTTTATTCAGAAGGTGAACTCCGACCTCGTCGGCAAAGTAGTTAACATCGCCAGCCGCTGCGCCGGCTTTGTGCACAAGGGCAATCAAGGCGTTTTAGTTGGTGATCTCGCTGAACCGGCATTATGGGACAGCTTTGTAGAGGCAGCACCCTCCATTGCCGATGCCTATGAAAAGCGTGACTTTGCCCGCGCCATGCGCGAAACCATGGCGCTAGCCGATGCAGCCAATGCTTGGATTGCCGACAAGGCTCCTTGGGCCATGAACAAGATTGAAGGCAAGCAAGACGAAGTGCAGGCCATATGTTCTTTGGGCATCAACTTATTCAAACAGCTGATAATTTTGCTTAAGCCCGTTCTGCCTGAGTTGGCCAAGCAAGCCGAGCTATTCCTGAATGTTGATAGCTTAAGCTGGACAGACCTCAACACCCGTTTAATCGAGCACCCACTCAACCCCTTTAACCCCTTGATGACCCGCATCGATGCCAAAAACATTGAAGCCATGGTCGAAGCCGCGAAAGAGGACTTACTAGAAATGGATAACCAACCCACCGCCGAACCCAACGAGCTAGATAAAAACCCTATCGCTGCTGAAATTAACTTTGATGCCTTTGCCGCGGTTGATATGCGTATCGCTCGCATTGAAAAAGCCGAGTTCGTTGAGGGTGCAGATAAACTACTGCAATTGACCTTGGACTTGGGCGGAGAAAAACGTAATGTCTTTGCTGGCATCAAAAGCGCCTATCCAAACCCAGCCGAACTGGAAGGTCGCCTAACTGCTTGTGTGGCGAACCTTGCACCGCGCAAAATGAAGTTTGGCATCTCCGAAGGCATGGTGATGGCCGCAGGTCCAGGCGGCAAAGATATTTTCCTGCTCAGTCCTGATAGCGGCGCTAAGCCCGGTCAGCGTATTAGCTAATTACCTCCAAGTCGCACAGGGTTACTTATGCACCTACTAGCGGTTTTATTCTGTGCTTTAGCCACACTGCTGTCAGCCACGACAGCAGTGGGCTATCAACTCATTGATGAACAAAGTTATGGCTTTCCCATCCATAACCCTTTCCAAGCCACCATTGCTGGCTCACCAGTTGAGCTGCAACCGCAGCTGATTGGCAACGAGCAAATCAAGCAAAAAGACTATCAGCTGCGCCTACGTCCAGAGCGTGAACAAAGCTTGCCGAGTAATTTTTGGCCAGTAAAAACCTTGCATTACCGCCTCGCTAAACAAAAAAAACCTGCACCGCTTATTTTTATCATCGCTGGTACAGGTGCTCGCTATGACAGCGACAAGGCCGAGTACCTGAAAAAGCTTTTTTATGGCGCGGGCATGCATGTGGTGCAGATTTCCTCACCCACCAGCTATGACTTTATGGCCGCCGCATCGCATTACGCCACCCCCGGCTACTCGCCCTTAGATGCACAAGAGCTGTATTACGTCATGCAAACCATTGCCCGCAAGCATAAAAACCTCCCAGTAACTGACTGGTTTTTAACGGGTTACAGCCTTGGTGGCTTGCATGCGGCATTTATTAGTGAAATCGATCAACAGCAGCAATTTTTTAATTTCAAACGCACGCTGCTGCTTAATCCGCCCGTTAACCTGTACACCTCGGTAAACAACCTCGACCAAATGGCCAACGTAGAGCTACCCGAACTCTATGAAGGGCATGATTTTTACCAAGACGTATTCGATAAGTTAGCGCGCTACTTTGAAAAAAGAGGTCATTTTAATTTCGACCAAGCCATACTCGCTGACTTCCAAAATTCACCAGAACGTTTTACGGATGCTGAAATGGCCATGCTTATTGGCACTATGTTTCGTTTCACCGCCACAGACATTAACTTCACTACCGACTTAATTAACCGCCGCGGCTTAATCATCCCTACAGGCACAAGAATCACCGACGGCACCAGCTTAACGCCCTATTTTGAAATCGCGCTGCTCTGTGATTTTAGCTGCTATATACGCGAGCAACTCCTACCCTTTTGGCAGAACGTTTTTCAAGCGGGCGAGCTGGAAGACTTAATCCAACAAACCAGTCTTTATGCGGTTAGTGAGCATTTACGCACGAATAAAAATATCTCTGTCATGCACAATCAGGACGATTTTATTTTAGGCGCTGGCGATCTGACATTTCTGGAACAGGTTTTCCAAGACCGCCTGATTCTTTATCCTTACGGTGGACACTTGGGTAATTTAGATTATGTGAAAAATGCCGACGACATACTGGAATTCTTCCATGACTAAGCCTGTATTAATTGCTTTTATTCTATCCGTGAGCGCAAGCTTAAGCCCCCCACTCTGGGCAGAAACTCTTGAGGATGCGGGCTTTAAAACCCCTCTCAAACAGCTGGAATTTACCCCAGCTTTGGAGCAATACCAGTTTGAGCGCTCCAACTTCGCTGCCCTGCAGGTTCACGATCCGCTTGAGCTAGTTAATCGCCATCTGTATCACTTTAATTACAAGTTTGATCAATACGTTTTTTTGCCAAGCGTCAGAGCCTACCGCTACGTAACACCTAAGCCTGTGCGTACGGGCGTTAGCAACTTCTTTAGCAACCTCGGTCAAGTTCCGACCAGTGCAAACAGCTTGTTGCAGGGGAAATTTAAACGCGCCATGCACAGCACAGCACGGTTACTGTTTAATACAATTTTGGGTGTCGGCGGACTCTGGGATCCGGCCAGCAAGATGGGTTTGGTTAAAGTCAAAGAAGATTTTGGTCAAACTCTTGGTGTGTACGGCGTGCCTGAAGGACCTTACCTCGTGCTGCCTTTCCTCGGCCCTTCAAATCTGCGTGATACCACAGGCTTGGTCACGGATTTCTTTGGTGACCGAGAGGTCAACCTGATCAACTACGCTGAAATCAGTCGACGCAATCCAGAGCTTTATGGCTTACAAATAATTGATATGCGCTATACCACTGAGCTGCGCTATGGTCAGCTCAACTCACCTTTTGAGTATGAGAAAATCCGCTATATCTACACCAAAGCGCGGCAGCTACAAATTAACGAGTAACAGCCATCAAGACCTGTTCTGTAACGCCTGCTGTACGGGCTTGAATGAACGGCGGTGGATGGGCGTAGCACCCAGTTCGGCCAGTGCTTTCATGTGTGCCGCTGTTGGATAGCCCTTGTTTTGTGCAATCCCGTATCCCGGATAAAGCGCATCCAGTTGCTGCATTTCCTGATCGCGGCTGACTTTGGCTAAAATCGACGCCGCAGCAATCGCCGGCACCTTGTCATCGCCCTTAACCACTGCCGCACAAGGCACAGCGAGTTGAGGGCAGCGGTTACCATCAATAAGTGCGGAACTCGGCTCTGTACTCAAGCCAGCCACTGCACGCTGCATGGCCAACATGGTTGCGTGCAAAACATTTAGCTCATCAATTTCCGCCACTTCAGCACGCGCTACGCACCATGCCAGCGACTTGGCTTTAATTTCTTCCGCTAACTCAAGTCGTCGCCGTTCTGTAAGCCGCTTTGAGTCTTTTAAACCGAGGATAGGCCTATCTGGATCCAAAATAACCGCCGCAGCCACTACCGGACCACAAAGCGGACCGCGCCCCACTTCATCTACACCAGCGGTCAGTGGTTCTATCGGCACTAAATCCAAATCAATTTGCATGGTTTGTGTCGCCTTGTATTAACTCCAGCACCGCAGCTGCCGCCTGTTTTGAAGCGTCGCGCTTAAGTAGCTTATGCAGCTCTAAAAAGTGCTCGGTTTGCTCCGCACCCTCATCCAATTGCTGCAGTACGGTTTGAGCCAAAGCTTCTGGCGTTGCTTGCTGCTGAATAAACTCTGGCACTAAGGCACGCCCAGCCAATAGGTTGGGTAACGAGAAGTACGGGCTTTTCACCAATCGCTGAAGCAGCATGTAAGTCAAAGGCGCTAGGCGGTAGGCCACCACCATCGGGCGTTTAAACAACATAGCCTCAAGAGTCGCCGTGCCTGATGCAATTAAAACCGCATCGCAGGCTTGCAGTACATCCTGCGATTGGCCATCGACTAAACGAATGGGCAACCCTTGATGCGCTGCTAAAATAAGTTGTAGCTGCTGCAAGCGTTCGGCACTTGCAGCTGGCAGTAAGAACTGCACATCAGGGCGCTGCTGCACTATCAAGGCAGCGGTTTGGACAAATAACTCACCCAGCTTCGCCACTTCACCACCGCGACTGCCCGGCATTAAGGCAACCACGGTTTGCTCGGCAGCAACCGCTAAACGTGCGCGTGCAGGTGCTTGTTCATTAACTAAGGCTATCGTATCCGCCAAGGGGTGCCCCACAAAGCGCACTGGTACCTGATGCTTTTGATAGAACTCTGCTTCAAAGGGCAGTAAACAGAGCATCAAATCACAGGCTTGCTGAATTTTAAACACACGTTTTTGCCGCCATGCCCACACCGACGGGCTGACGTAATGCACGGTTTTAATCCCATGCGCACGCAGTTTAAGTTCTATATTCAGGGTGAAATCGGGCGAGTCGATGCCAATAAAAACATCAGGTTGTTCTGCCAGTAGGGTTTTAATCAGACGTTTGCGGCGTGACAGCAACTCTGGCAAGCGGCCTAATACCTCTACCAAGCCCATTACGGATAGGCGCTCGATCGGAAAATAAGAATGGAGCCCCTGCGCGTGCATCAGCTTGCCGCCGACGCCAATAAACTCTATTGGAGTTGGGCCCAGTTGTTCGCGCAATGCTTGCATCAGCCCAGCACCGAGGATATCGCCTGAGGCCTCGCCGGCAACCAAAGCAACTTTAAGCGGCTTTGTCATGGATAATTAACGCGTAATACCGCGGGTTGAGCTACGGATAGACTCACAAAACAGAGCCACTTCAGCAAACTCAGCGGCGCTGTCTTCAAGTTTTGCCAAGGCATGATCAACTGTGTTACCACTGCGATAGACTATTTTGTATGCACGGCGCAGCGCCTGCATGGCTGTCTCTGATACGCCACGACGACGCATGCCTTCAAAGTTCATGCTGCGTGCTTCTGCCGGATTGCCTGCCACCATAACAAAAGCAGGAATATCTTTGCCAATGGCTGTACCCATCGCGGTAAAACTGTGTGCACCCACATGACAATGTTGGTGTACCAACGTAAAACCCGACAAAATCGCCCAGTCATGCACATGCACATGCCCCGCCAAAGCAGTGTTGTTGACCAAAATACAGTGATTACCAATCACACTATCATGGCCAATATGTACATAGGCCATCAGCAAGTTGTTATCGCCAATAGTGGTTTCGCCACGATCTTGAACCGTGCCACGATGAATAGTGACACCCTCACGGATAGTATTGTTATCGCCGATAACCAACCGGGTGGGCTCACCCTGATATTTCAAATCTGGAGTATCTTCACCCACACTGGAAAACTGCAAAATTTTGTTATTACGCCCAATCACTGTAGGACCCTTAAGCACTACATGGGAAGCAATAACAGTACCCTCACCAATCTCTACATCAGGACCTACTATTGTCCATGGGCCAACCTGCACACCCGCTGCAAGCTTAGCCTTAGGATCAACAATAGCGCGAGGGTCAATCAAACTCATAATTTTCGTTCCGCACAAATAATTTCAGCGGAACACACTGCTGTACCGGCTACTGTAGCCTTGCAGTCAAATTTCCAAATACCACGTTTAACACTAATAAAACGCGCATCAAGTTGCAGTTTATCGCCCGGTACTACTGGATGACGAAAGCGTAATTTGTCTGAACCCACAAAATAATAAAGCACTCCGTCCTCTGGGGTGGCATTCATCATTTTAAAACCTAACAAACCTGCTGCCTGCGCCATAGCTTCGATAATCAAAACGCCAGGCATTATCGGGTGCTGCGGAAAGTGACCATTGAAAAAAGGCTCGTTAATACTGACGTTTTTATACGCACTAATTATTTTATTTTCCAAATCCAATGTTTCTACACGATCCACCAGTAAAAAAGGGTAACGATGCGGTAACAACTGGCGAATTTCATTTATATCCATCATGGTTTTATAGCCTTTTTATAATTGAAGTCCTAATAAAAACCACTATTAGTACTGCAGCTAGAACACAGAACTTCAATTTATCAACAGAAAAATATATTACATGTTTTGTAAGATGAGTTACTACGCCTTAGAGTCACCTGCCAAGGCCTTTTCCAGTTTACGTAATCTCTTAGACATTTCATCCAACTGCCGAAAACGCACTGCGCTTTTTTTCCACTCAGCTGCCGGCTGCATGGCCGTACCGGAAGAGTATGCGCCCGGTTCGGTGATGGAGTGAGTTACCATAGTCATTCCTGTAACAAATACATTGTCACACAGCTCAATATGCCCTACCAAACCAACACCGCCGGCTAGCAGGCAGTGCTTACCAATTTTAGTGCTGCCAGAAATCCCAACACAGGCTGCCATAGCCGTGTGGTCACCCACCTCGACGTTATGCGCAATTTGGATTTGATTGTCTATTTTAACGCCATTGCCTATTAGTGTGTCCTTTATGGCGCCGCGGTCTATACAGGTATTCGCACCAATCTCAACATCATTACCGATGGTGACACCGCCAATTTGAGCAATTTTTTGCCATGCTCCTTCATGTTTAGCAAAACCAAAACCTTCGCCACCAATCACCGCACCTGACTGAATCACCAGTCGTGCTCCGGCTTTAACGTCGTGGTACAGGGTTACTCGCGGCGCTAACCAACTGTCTGCGCCAATACGACTGCGTGCACCAATAAAACAATGTGCGCCAATGACCACATTAGCAGCGATCTGTACGTCCGCTTCTATAACTACACCTGGTCCAATACAGGCCGTTGCATCAATCTGAGCGCTATCATCAATATGCGCGCTCGGGTGAATACCAGGCTGAGTTTTTGGCTTGGGATCAAAGAGGTGGGAAATTCGCGCAAAAGCCAAATAGGGATCGGCCACTATCAGGCAGTTACCGGGATAAACCTGTGCATCCTTTTCTGTCAGCAGTACCGCACCCGCTTGTGTATCAGCCAATTGTTTGCGGTACTGTGGGTTAGCCAGAAAACTAATCTGATTGGCTTGTGCATCCTGCAGGGTAGACAAACCATTAATAATAATCTGTTCGTCACCCTGAACTTGTGCATCAACGTGGTCAGCCAGCTCTTTTAAGCTGTAAGTAAACCCAGCCATATCAACGCATCTGGTTTAAGCGTTCAACTACGCGCAAAGTAATATCCAACTTTGGGCTCACATCCACGACTGCTGCTCTGTCGATAACCAGATCATAGTTACCGGCCTTCAAAACTTCTTCAATAGCTTTATCAAGCTTAGGCTTAATGCCTTGCAAAAAATCTTGCTCAGATTTGGCGCGTGCTTCATTGAACTCTTGTGATTTGCTCTGAATTTCACGTACTTTTTGCTTATACTCGAGCTCTAAACGCTCGTATTCAGCCTGCTGCATTTTCTCGCCATCTTTTTGTAAGCGCTGCTGCAGTTTTAACGTATCGTTTTCTAGCGTTTTTATTTTTTCAAACTGCGCGCCAAAATTCTTTTCATCCTGCGCTTCATATTTTTTGGCTGCATCTGACTCCATCAGTGCCATCTGTACATCAAGCACAGCAATTTTAAGCTCAGCATGCGCTGCACCGCTGATAATTAAACTGGCAAACACAGCTAACTGAATTAATTTACGCACTATGACACTCCTTGAATGATATATATTTTGTACTAGAACGTTTGTCCAAGAGTAAACTGGAAGAACTGGCTGCTTGAGTTTTCTGGCTTTTTAAGCGGTCTACCCACACTGAAGCTAAGCGGCCCCATAGCAGTTACCCAAGTTAAACCCACACCGGCTGAGCTGGCTAATTCACTGGCGCTTATACTGCAACCCTCTTCGTTACGGGCTTTTTGGTACTTACTACAGCTGGTATTAAAGACGTTACCCACATCCCAGAACGCATAACTACGGAATGAGCGCTGATCTTTGATAAAGGGCATAGGGAAAATCCACTCCACACCACCCTGAATTAAAACGTTACCACCGAAAGGCAGTAAATCTTTGTCCCAGTCATTATCATGTGGTGTACTGCGCGGCCCTAAACTGCTGTCTCTAAAGCCTCGCACCGAACCAAAACCACCGGCATAGTAGTGCTCATAGAACGGCAACACCTTGGTGGAACCGTAGCTGTCAGCATAACCAAGCTGGGTATGGAAACGTAACAGCTGTTCACTGCTGCCTAAGCGCTTATACACTTGGCCGTTATAGTCCAAGCTGTAAAAAGACAGATCACTGCCAGGAATCGTTGTGTCTACAAAAACACCCTGCGAATAGCCGCGGGTGGGCAATACACCGCGGTTAAGCGTGGATGTAGACCAACCTGCCGAGCCTTTAAAGATGTTGTGATCTTTACCTTCGCGCTTAGCAAAGTCTTCAATTTCTTTTGCTGGAATAGTACCAATTTTGATCGTGTCTTTCTGCGCACTCAAACCAAAAGTCAGGCGCGACTCTTCACTAATGGGGTAGCCAAGCGTTACACCACCGCCGTAACTATCTACCGAGTAACTGGCCACATCAACCTTGAGCTTTTTAAAGTTAGTTTCACGGTAGAAAGCGTTATAACCCAAACTAACACCGTCAACGGTCCAGTAGGGGTCAACAAAGTTAAAGTTATAGGCGCTCTGGTATTCACTACGGGTTAAACCAAAACTAACGTAGTTACCCGTCCCCATAAAGTTGCTCTGACTAATAGAGCCACCCAAGATTAAACCTGCGTTTTGCGCGTAACCAATACTGGCAGAAATAGAACCGGAGGCTTGCTCCTCAACACTGATATTGACATCAACCTGATCGTCTGTACCCGGCACTGCAGGCGTTTCGACGTTAACTTCTTTAAAGTAACCTAGACGCTCAAGACGTGTTTTAGACTGATCAATCAGATAAGTTGATGCCCAACCGCCTTCCATTTGACGCATTTCGCGACGCAACACTTCATCACGGGTTTTGGTGTTGCCGCGGAAATTAATACGATTGACGTAAGCGCGTTTACCCGGGTCAACGACAAAGGTAATGCTAACCGTATTATCTTCATCGTGAACCTGTGGCACACCGCTCACGTTAGCAAAGGTGTAGCCATCATTACCTAAGCGACGGGTAATCAAATCAGCTGTAGTGGTCATTACCTTGCGCGAGAAAATTTGCCCCTCGCCAGACAACAACAAAGCTTCGACTTCTTCCTCAGGAACCTTGAGATCGCCCGACAGCTTAACCTCGCGAATGCGATACTGCTCGCCCTCGTCTACGTTAACCGTTAGATACACATGCTTTCTATCAGGCGTGATAGACACCTGAGTTGAAGTTATATCCATATTGATATAACCACGGTCCAGATAATAAGAACGCAAGCGCTCTAAGTCGCCGGAAAGCTTTTCGCGCGAGTACTTGTCGTCACCCTTGAAGAAAGACAGCCAATTGCGCTCTTTAAGCTCAAAAATGTCCGTCAGTTCATCATTGGAAAACACCTTATTGCCCACTACGTTCACATGACGAATAGAAGCAACAGAGCCTTCTTTAATTTCAATCTTGATGGCCGTGCGGTTGCGCTCCTGCTGCACAACGGTGGCTTCAATATGCGCACCATAACGTCCTTGGGCTACATACTGCCGATGCAACTCATTACGCACACCTTCCAAAGTGGCACGTTGAAAGATTTCGCCTTCAGCCAGGCCCGACTGTTTAAGTCCTTTAAGCAAGTCTTCGGTTTTAATTGCTTTGTTGCCGGTAATTTCAATACTGGAAATTGATGGACGCTCAACCAGATTAACCACCAACACAGCCTCATCGCGACTCAGTTGGATATCTTGGAAAAAGCCTGTTTTAAACAGAGCCTGTGTCGCTTCAACCAAACCACGATCATCAACTTCGTCACCCACACCCAGCGGCAAGGCGGCGAACACGCTGCCCGCTGAAACGCGTTGTAAACCATTGAGGCGGATATCAGCAATCGTAAAAGGCGCTGCTGAAGCTTCAGACATAATTAGTGCGGAGATTACCGCTGGTAATAACAGACGTTTCATGCTGTCCTTTATTTGTTTTTTTTGTGGTTAAAAAAGCTGTTATTAAACACAACAACCAACAATTTTATAAGCGCGTTATGTCATTAAATACAGCAAAAAACATGACACACATTACCAGAGCTATGCCTATTTGCATGCCCCATGTTTGAATCTTTTCTGAAACTGGTTTTCCACGAACCCACTCGACCGTATAAAATAGCAAATGTCCGCCGTCTAGCACAGGGATAGGCAATAAATTTAACACCCCTAAACTGATACTCAAATAGGCCAAAAAGTTCAAAAAACTACGCAATCCGGATTCAGCTGAAGCGCCCGCTACTTTAGCAATGCTTATGGGTCCACTCAAGTTTTTTGCAGATAACTCACCAAAAAGCATTTTCTTAATTGAGGCCAGCGTCATGCTGCTCATTAACCAGGTGCGCTTAGCCCCCTCAGCAATGGCCGACACAGGGCCAAAACTGGTATGAACTAACATTTCTTCTGGCCATGCCGCACTGCTTGCACCGGCGCCTAAATAACCTACCGGCAACCTCTCATCACCGCGCGCGGTTAAGTTTACCGGAATAAGCAACTGCTCATGCTGGCGCTCGACTAAAATACGTACCTGCTGGTTTGGTTTAGCCTGCACATAGCGCACCACCTCATGCCATGAATCCATCGACTGCTCGTCAATCGCAACAATTAAATCCTGCTCCCGCAAACCTGCCGCATAAGCAGGCCCTTGCTCATCAAGCTGCGTTAACAACGCCTCAACTGCAGGACGCCACGGCACTAAACCTAACGACAAAAGCGGGTTTAAATCCTCAGCGCCCTTCTGCCATTCCTGCAATTGCAGTGAGTAGTCGGCAGCGATTGAGTCACCCGGTACCTGTGCATCAATACGCAGTGTTCCCGTTTCACCAGCGCGCCTAATTAGCTGAATACTGATATCTGACCAACCAACCACTGGATTGCCGTCAATGGCGCTGATTTCCAGCCCTGCTTTTAGGCCTGCCTGCTCGGCTAAACTTTGTGGCAGAACCTGCCCGATGATAGGTCTTGGTTCTTGCGTGCCCAGCATGGCCAGACACCAAAAAAACACTAGAGCCAATAAGAAATTAGCCACTGGTCCAGCAGCCACAATAGCGATGCGCTGCTGTACTGACTTATGATTAAATGCTTGTGTTTGTTGCTGCTCAGTCAGCTCCGTTTCGCGACTATCAAGCATTTTTACGTAGCCACCCAAAGGAATAGCGGCAATGACAAACTCAGTGCCATGACGATCGTGCCAGCGCAGCAAGGGTGTACCAAAGCCCACTGAAAAACGCAGCACTTTCACACCACATTTGCGCGCCACCCAAAAATGGCCGTACTCATGAATGGTTACCAAGACACCTAAAGCCAACAGGGTGCCAAAGAGCATATACAAACTGCTCACGTGCTATCTCCTCGCAAAGCTGCTGTTTTTGCTAGCCATTTGTGCGCCAGCTCACGTGATTGCTGATCTGCAGTTAACACCGCCTGTAAATCGGTTACAGGCTGTACTGATAACTGCTGCAAAATACTATCAATTAAATGGGCAATGTCTAAAAAACCAATCTGTCCTGCCAGAAAACCAGCTACAGCCACCTCGTTAGCCGCATTAAGAATTGCTGGTGCCGTACCGCCCTGTTCAGCCGCATCACGAGCTAACTTTAAACAGGCAAACCGCTCTAAGTCCGGCTCAAAAAAATCCATCCGCGCTAACTGATACAAATCTAAAGGTTGCACACCAGAATCAATCCTGTTGGGCCATGCCAGCGCATGGGCGATGGGTGTGCGCATATCTGGATTACCCAACTGAGCTAATACAGAACCATCGACATAGTCGACCAATGAATGAATCACACTTTGCGGATGCACCACTATTTCAACCTGCTGCGGCTTAGCATCAAACAACCAACAAGCCTCAATCAGCTCCAAGCCCTTATTCATCATAGTAGCTGAATCAACGGAAATCTTTTGCCCCATTGACCAGTTGGGGTGCGCACAGGCTTGAGCTGGCGTCACCTTAGCCAGATCAGCCAAGGCGGTTTCACGAAAAGGCCCACCCGAAGCCGTTAGCAGTAAACGGCGTACGCCAACCTGCTGCAAGCCATCTTGATAATTACAGGGTAGACACTGGTAGATAGCATTGTGTTCGCTGTCTATAGGTAAAAGCTGTGCGCCATGTTCACGCACGGCCTGCATAAAGAGCGCGCCCGACATCACCAGCGCTTCTTTATTTGCTAGCAACACTTTTTTGCCCGCATGCACTGCTGCTAATGTCGGCACCAGACCAGCTGCCCCGACGATAGCGGACATCACGGCGTCCACCTCTGGCGCACTGGCAACCTGGCATAAACTCGACTCACCAAACAGCAGTTCGGTGTCTAAGCCCAAACCGGATAACTGCTGCTGCAGTGCTTCGGCATCCTGCTCGGTTTCAACTACGGCGTAGCGCGGACGAAAGCGCTGACAGAGTTCTGCCAGCTTATCGAGCTGGCGATGGGCTGTAAGGGCAAACACCTGATAAGCCTGTGGATGCTGGCTAATAACATCCAATGTACTAGCGCCAATAGAACCCGTAGCACCAAGAATAGTAATTTGCTGCACTACTGAACCGCCCAACCGGCAAAGATTAAAAACAAAGCAAACAAAGGCAGTGCTGCTGTAAGGCTATCGATACGATCGAGTACACCACCGTGGCCGGGCAGCAAATTACTGCTGTCTTTAACACCTGCTTGGCGCTTAAACATGCTTTCGGTTAAATCACCGATGACAGAGAATAAAATAATCACCACGGCAGCTATCAGAAAGACAATTAGCTGCTTAGCGGATAAGGAAAAATAGAGCGCACACCCTAAGGCCACTAACACACTGGACAGCAGGCCGCCGTATAGACCCGCCCAGCTTTTGCCGGGACTCACATTAGGCGCTAACTTGCGCTTACCAAATGCTTTACCCGAAAAATAGGCGCCTATGTCAGCAGCCCAAACCATCAACATAACACTAAAAATTAAAGCATTGCCTTGCTCGAAAGATTTGAGGACCAGCAAGCCAATACCGGCGGGTAAAAGAATCAGCCAGCCGATTAGCAACTTACCCAACAAGCCGCCCCAGAGACTGACCGAGCGCGGATAACTCATAACCATTAACGCGGCCGCACACCACCATGCCAAAGCAACAAGTAATACGGGTAACTCTATTGCTGGCACTAGCTGTAAAGTCGCAAATAACACAGCGGTCACCGCTGCATAACCAACACGCTGCGACTGCCGCGCACTGCCGGCCAACTGCGCCCACTCCCATGCACCCAGAGTTAACACCACACCAACAAACAAACTAAATGCCCAGCCTGATAGAACAAAGAAACCAAACAAGGCCAACGGCAGCAACCATAAGGCCGTGATAATCCGCTGTTTTAACATACTAATTAGTGCTCCGCTGCAATCTGATCGCTGGTTTTACCAAATCGACGTTGCCGCAAAGCAAAGTCTTCTAAAGCATCACGCATGGCTTGATGCTTAAAGTCAGGCCAGAATAAATCCGAGAAATAAAGCTCTGTGTAAGCAAGCTGCCACAGCAAAAAATTACTAATCCGATGCTCACCACCCGTACGAATCAATAGATCAGGATCACCGGCCCGACCTGTTGCAAGATGCTGGGCCAACAACTCTTCATTTATCTCATTAAGCGCTAAATGCCCTTGCTGTAGCTGCAGGGCAATTTGGCGGGCGGCCTGAGTAATATCCCAACGCCCACCGTAATTAGCAGCAATTTGCAGGGTGAATTTACAGTTATCTGCCGTACGCTGCTCTGCTTGCTCAATTTCTTTCTGCAGCTCGGTATGAAAACGGGTGCGCTCGCCAATGATCTTTAAGCAGATACCATTTTTATCAAGCTTGTTGATCTCACGCTTTAAAGACAGCAAAAAAAGCTCCATTAAAGCACTAACCTCATCTTCGGGGCGGCGCCAATTTTCACTTGAGAACGCAAACAGCGTTAACACCTCAACCCCTGCTTCAACGCACACTTCTATTGCTGCGCGTACCGCATCAACACCGGCTTTATGGCCAGCGATGCCGGGCAAAAAGCGCTTTTTCGCCCAGCGGTTGTTGCCATCCATAATAACGGCCACATGTCTTGGCACCACCGCTGCTTGCGCACTTATCTGCTTGACCATGCCGGCTCCGCGTTAGACTTCCATCAAGTCGGCTTCTTTAGCCGCCAGCATTGCATCTATTTCTTCGATAAATTTATCAGTAACTTTTTGCACTTCATCAGCGCCGCGGCGCTCATCATCTTCACTGATTTCTTTTTCTTTAACCAAGTCTTTAATTTGCGTTAACGCATCACGTCGCACGTTACGCACTGCAACGCGAGCATTCTCGGCTTCTTGACGGGCTTGACGCGTATACACTTTGCGCGTTTCTTCAGTTAAAGCCGGCATAGGTACACGAATGGTGGTACCAGCTGTTGCTGGGTTTAAGCCTAAATCAGCCTGCATAATGGCTTTCTCTACGGCCTGAATCATGCTGCGATCGAATACTGTTAGGGCTAGGGTGCGCGAGTCCTCTGAGACTACGTTGGCAACCTGCCGTAGCGGCGTATCACTGCCATAGTAAGAAACCATGACCCCATCAAGAATACTGGGGTGAGCACGACCGGTACGAATTTTCGCAAATGCATGTTGCAAAGAATCGGTCGATTTCCGCATGCGCTGTTGCGCATCTGTCTTAATTTCATTAATCATTATCTACTTCCTCGATCAGAGTGCCTTCTGCCCCACCCAAAACCACATTCAATAAAGCACCTGGCTTGTTCATATTAAATACACGCAAAGGCATCTTATGGTCACGGCACAGGCAAATAGCCGTCAAATCCATTACCTCTAGCTGACGCGCTAACACTTCATCATAGGTTAGACGATCAAACTTTTCCGCATCAGGATCTTTAAAAGGATCGGCAGTATATACGCCATCTACCTTGGTGGCCTTAAGAACCACATTCGCGTTAACCTCAATGCCACGTAGACAGGCAGCAGAATCCGTGGTGAAAAACGGGTTCCCCGTACCGGCGGAGAAAATAACTACCTGGCCTTTCTTCAAATGCTCCATGGCTTTGCGTCGATCGTAGTGATCAGTCACTCCAACCATAGAAATGGCCGACATCACCAGCGCAGGAATATTAGAACGCTCCAAGGCATCACGCATGGCCAGCGCATTCATTACGGTAGCCAACATACCCATATGGTCGCCAGTAACCCTATCCATACCCACCGCCGACAAGGCCGCACCACGGAACAGGTTACCACCCCCGATGACCAAACCTACTTGGACACCAATACCAACCAGCTGTCCTACCTCTAACGCCATACGGTTTAGAACTTTTGGATCAATACCAAAGTTCTCAGACCCCATTAAAGCCTCACCGCTTAACTTCAGTAAAATACGTTTGTAGCGCGGCTGGCGACCAGCTTCTGGCTGCGTCATACTTTTTCTCCTCGAATTTATGCACAATTATAAGGAAGTTCTAAATAACTGGCTACGCAAGTTCAAATTTAGTGAATTATTTAGAAGCACCTTAAAAAAAAGCTGCCACACATATTCAATGTGGGCAGCCTTTTTTAAATCACCTAGCAACGCTGGTGCTTACTTTTTAGAAGCGGCTACCTGTGCAGCAACTTCAGCAGCAAAGTCTTCTTCTGCACGCTCAATACCCTCACCCACTTCGTAGCGAACAAAGCTGAGCACTTCTGCGCCTGCTTTTTCAGCTAGCTTACCCACAGTAACGTCTGGGTCTTTAATGAAGGGCTGACTCACCAAGCTGATTTCAGAAAGGAACTTGTTAATACGGCCTTTGACCATATTTTCAACAATATTCTCTGGTTTGCCTTGAATTTTATCTTCGTTAAGCTGCATAAAAATTTCTTTTTCTTTAGCAACTACATCGGCATCAACCTGATCAGGGTTAACAACTTGCGGGCTACTTGCTGCAACATGCATAGCGATATCACGCGCTAACTCAGCATTACCACCCTTAAGGGTAACTACTGCACCAATGCGGTTGCCATGCAAATAAGCGCCTAGCACATCACCCTCAGCACGCGCTAAACGACGAATGTTTACGTTTTCGCCAGTTTTAACCACCAAAGCTTCACGCGCTGTTTCGCACTCAACAATTAGCGGTGCTGCATCGGTGTAACCCTTAGCAAAAGCTGCTTCTAAACTTTCAGCAACAAAGGTTTTGAAGTCATCTTGCATCGCTAAAAAGTCAGTTTGCGAGTTTACTTCGATAATAACTGCAGTTTTATTGTCATCAGCAACTTTCACCGAAATAGCACCCTCAGCAGCGATATTGCCAGCTTTTTTAGCGGCCTTAATCGAACCTGCAGCGCGCATATCATCAATAGCTTTTTCAATATCACCACCAGCAGCTTCCAAGGCTTTTTTACAATCCATCATACCTTGGCCGGTACGCTCGCGTAGTTCTTTAACTAGAGCAGCAGTGATTTGCGTCATCTTTTATTCCTCATAAATTTGGATAAACCCAGCACGGATAGCTGAAGTTTTAATCTGAAAAAAAGGGGGTGTACAGCCCCCCTTTTTAAGTGATCAGCACAAGACCAGTGAATTAGGCCTCGGCAGCACCTTCATCAGCAACTTCAACAAACTCTTCTGCGGTTGTTGCGCTGCCTTTACGGGCGTTAATCACAGTGTCTGCCACTTTGGACAAGTAGTACTGAACGGCACGGATTGCGTCATCATTACCTGGAATAATGAAATCGATACCTTCAGGGCTGCTGTTAGTATCCACGATACCTACAACAGGAATACCTAGCTTGTTTGCTTCGCTGATAGCAATACGCTCATGATCAACGTCAACTACAAACATAACATCCGGCAGACCGCCCATGTCCTTGATACCACCCAAGCTGCGCTCAAGCTTTTCTAGGTCACGGGTACGCATTAAAGCTTCTTTCTTAGTCAGCTTTTCAAAGGTACCGTCTTGCGCCTGAACTTCTAGATCGCGTAAACGCTTAATCGAAGTACGAATGGTTTTGTAGTTGGTTAACATACCACCCAACCAGCGATGGTCTACGTAAGGCATGCCACAACGCTCAGCCTGCTCACTGATTAACTTGCTGGCAGAACGCTTGGTGCCAACAAATAGAATTTTGTTTCTGCCCGATGCTTTCTGCTCGATAAAGCTTAGCGCTTCTTTGAACATAGGCAGGGTTTTTTCTAAGTTAATAATATGAATTTTGTTGCGCGCACCAAAAATGTATTTGCCCATTTTTGGGTTCCAGTAGCGGGTTTGGTGACCGAAGTGCACACCAGCTTGCAGCATATCGCGCATATTTACGTTTTGAGTCATGGTAATTCCTAAGATAAGTTTGGGTTAGGCCTCCACATATCCCAGCTCTCAACCCGAAGGCACCCAGAAAACTGTGTCGATATGTGTGTGGATTCACTTACTTTATAGATTTTCTACAAAGCGGCGCGTTTTATAGCATATCCAGCATTAAATGACCAGAAAAACATAAAATTACTTGCTAGAGCCGCAGCCCCTTAATGGTAATAAAAGCCAGTCTTTAAGTATCTACCAATGATCGCGTTACAAAGCACCGCTCTTGTTGGAGCCCAGCTTCTGGGCGATGCGGGCTAACAAGCGATTTATATGCCCGGCTGTACGAGGATGCCATGCATCCGACCGCGAATTAAACCTATAAACACAGCGCCGCCTGACGCACCGCTGTCGCAGGCATGGCCTGCTCGTACAAGAGCGGGTGCGTGATTTAAGCGTCAGTGCCAGTTAAGCCAAATCCAGAATTTCAGAACCTAGACACTCTGTTTGAGCGTTACGCCTGTACGAGGATGCCATGCATCCGACCGCGAATTAAACCTATAAACACAGCGCCGCCTGACGCACCGCTGTCGCAGGCATGGCCTGCTCGTACAAAAACGGGTGCGTGATTTAAGCGTCAGTGCCGGTCTCGCATAGCATTGCGCCTTAAGGTATTATATGCCCATGCAAAACCTTTCTTCACGACCCACAAATCCAGCATCCGAAATCCTTACAGTCAGCCAGCTGAATCAGCGGGCGCGTCAGCTGTTGGAAGATGTATTTCCACGCATCTGGGTAGAAGGCGAAATTTCTAACCTAGCCCGCCCAGCTTCTGGACACCTTTATTTCACCCTTAAAGATGCACAGGCTCAGGTACGCTGTGCTTTTTTTCGGCAAAATGCAGCTCGCACACGGCAAATAATTGAGAACGGCACCTTAGTTAAAGTGGCTGCCCGAGTATCTCTTTATGAGGGTCGTGGTGATTACCAATTAATTGTTGAGCAGCTAGAGGCTGCCGGTGAAGGCGCATTGCGCGCTGCATTTGAAGCGCTTAAACAACAGCTTCTAGCAGAAGGGCTGTTTGATCAGCAGCGTAAAAAAGACCTGCCAAAATACCCTCGCCGCATCGCCGTGGTCACCTCACCGACCGGCGCTGTATGGCAAGACATACTCAGCGTATTTGCACGCCGCGCACCGCAAGTTGCCTTAACTCAGGTGCCCACCGCAGTGCAAGGCAAAGAAGCTACCGCTCAGATTGTACAGGCGCTAAAACTGGCCGATCGCGGACAATTTGATGCCATTATTTTGGCTCGTGGCGGTGGTTCATTAGAAGATCTTTGGTGTTTTAACGAAGAAATAGTAGCGCGCACCATTGCTGACAGCATCACGCCTATAGTAAGCGCCATTGGTCATGAAACAGATATCAGCATTAGTGACTTTGTCGCTGATGTGCGCGCACCTACGCCAACCGCAGCTGCTGAGTTATTAGCACCGGAACGTCAAGCATTACTACAAAGAATCGATTATTTACAGCAACGCTTGCAACGCCGTCTAAGCGATCGACTCAAGACGCTAAACCAGCAATTACATGGTCTTAATGCACGCATACGTCATCCCAAGCAGCGTATCGAGCAAAGCATGCAGCGTTTAGATGAGCTTGAGTTACGCTTAACCCGAGCCTGCACTCAGCTACTACAAAGTAATCAGCAGCAGGTTCAGCTGTGGCACAATCGGTTACAAATACAACACCCACAAACCCTGCTTAATCAACAGCAACAGCGGCTAACCCACTACCAGCAAGCCCTGACTAAAAACATGACCACCCGCTTAAGCACAGAGCAATACAAGCTACAAAGCGTGGCGCAAACTTTACATTTGGTCAGTCCATTAGCTACTTTAGACAGAGGCTATAGCATCCTGCGCGATGAGAATCAGCAGGTGATTCGCAGTAACCAACAGGTACGCAGTGGGCAACAACTACAAGCGCATCTGGCCGAAGGCCAATTACGCATTCAAGTACTCTAGTTTTACATCGCAAAAAGGTTTACATATGCAATCTATTTATGAAGTTTGGAATCTATGGGTTTCCCAACATCCACTCATCCAAACCCTCGCATCGGCCGGTTTAGTTTTATTTTTTTCCTATGTAGCCAACTTTATTGTTAAGAAAATTATTCTGCGCGCTTTTTACCGCATTCTTAAGCAGGTTTCCCACGAGCACGCTGAAGACTTTGGTATTGCCAAGCGACTAGCCAATATTGTTCCTGCAATCATCATAGCCCACGGCATCCAGTTTGTGCCCAACTTACCAAACGCCTTAGTCGCCGTGGTTAAAAACGTCGCCAGTGGCTTTATTGTTTTAACTATTGCACTAGCCGTTGGCGCGTCCCTTAACTTTGCCAACATGCTCTACAACAGACGCAAAGATGCGCACCTAAAGCCAATCAAAGGCTATATGCAACTGGTTAAAATTGCTGTGTATGCCATTGCCACCATCCTAATTATCGCCACCCTTATTGACCGTTCTCCGCTTATTTTACTCTCTGGCTTGGGAGCCATGGCGGCGGTATTGATGCTGATTTTCCAAGACACCCTGCTCTCACTGGTCGCCAGCGTACAAATATCCTCTGGCGATATGATCCGTGTAGGCGACTGGATTGAAATGCCGCAGCAAAATGCCGACGGTGATGTGATTGATATTGCGCTGCATACGATAAAAATTCAGAACTGGGACAAAACCATTAGTAGCGTGCCCATTAAGAGTTTTATCAACAGCTCATTTAAAAACTGGCGCGGCATGCAAGAAAGTGGCGGCCGTCGTATCAAGAGAAGTGTGTTAATCGACCAACAAAGCATTCATTTTCTCACCGCCGACGAAATTGAACACCTGAAAAAGTTCAAGCTCATGTATGGCTATTTTGACAGTAAAATCGACGAGCTTAACGTGTGGAACGAGCGCTATCTGAGCGCTAAAGCAGGTGAAACAGTGGATTCGCGGCGCATGACCAACATTGGTACTTTCCGCGCCTATGTAGAGCGCTACCTGCGTAACCACCCGGGTGTGCATCAAAACATGACGCTGATTGTGCGTCAGCTAAGCCCTACGCCAGAAGGCTTACCCTTAGAGATTTACTGTTTTACTAATACCACCGCGTGGGTGGCTTATGAAGGCATTCAGTCCGATATTTTTGACCATCTGCTAGCGATTGCGCCTGAGTTTGGCCTGCGTGTTTATCAAGCCCCCAGTGGCGGAGACTTTGCTGCGTTGGTTCAAGCTACTAGCCATACCAAGGCTAACTAATAACAGCTTCAGCGTGGGCACTGTACGAGGGTGCCATGCATCCGACCACAGATTAAACCTATACACACAGCGCCGCCTGACGCACCGCTGTCGCAGGCATGGCCTGCTCGTACAAGAGCGGGTGTGTGGTTTCAGCGTCGGTGCTCTGCTGATATGCCCAGCCGTGGCACCCGCTTTTGTGGGACCCGACTTGTCGGGGAACGGGGAATGCACTAAAGCCAACCTGAGCAAGAGGCTTTAAGCCCGTGCCATGGTTTAAACTCCGCTTCCCTGCCAAGGCAGGTCCCACACCAGACTGTGCTTTGGCACTCTGCTGGAGCGTTACGCCTGTACGAGGATGCCATGCATCCGACCGCGGATTAAATCTATAAACACTGCGCCGTCAGATGCGCCGCTGTCGCAGGCATGGCCTGCTCGTACAAAAGCGGGTGTCTTGGCTGTAGCTTTGTGCAAGTTAAGCCAAATCCAGAATTTCAGAACCTAGATACTCTGCTGGAGCGTTACGCCTGTACGAGGATGCCATGCATCCGACCGCAGATTAAACCTATAAACACAGCGCCGCCTGACGCACCGCTGTCGCAGGCATGGCCTGCTCGTACAAGAGCGGGTGTCATGGCTGTAGCTTTGTGCTCGTTAAGCAAAATCCAGAATTTCAGAACCTAGATACTCTGCTGGAGCGTTACGCCTGTACGAGGATGCCATGCATCCGACAGCGGATTAAGCCTATAAACACAGCACCGCCTGACGCACCGCTGTCGCAGGCATGGCCAGCTCGTACAAGAGTGGGTGTCATGGCTGTAGCTTTGTGCTCGTTAAGCAAAATACCAAATTTCAGCACCTAGATGCTCTGCTGGAGCGTTACGCCTGTACGAGGATGCCATGCATCCGATAGCGGATT
>Ga0265293_10000678_pt1 | contig 79434 bp, 94 predicted proteins | sample Munlanlewell138R_FD_192505 | JGI IMG/M metagenome (GOLD analysis project Ga0265293, IMG submission 192505) | Leachate microbial communities from a municipal landfill in Southern Ontario, Canada - Leachate well 138R | ecosystem: Engineered > Solid waste > Landfill > Unclassified | place: Canada... | reverse complement strand
GAAAACTAAACCGGATAAAAATAATTTAGTCAAGAGCGGGGGCATACAGGACAGAGAAATAGTTGAGGAAATGAAAACTTCTTACATCGACTATGCGATGTCTGTAATTGTATCTCGCGCTCTTCCTGATGTAAGAGACGGATTAAAGCCGGTCCATAGGCGCATTCTTTATACTATGCTTGAAGAGGGATTAAGGCATAATGCGAAATTTAGAAAATCGGCGACCGTAGTCGGTTCTACGCTTGGCCGTTATCATCCCCATGGAGATATGGCGGTCTATGATGCTTTAGTCAGAATGGCCCAGGATTTTTCGCTTCGTTACCCTCTTATTCAGGGACAAGGAAATTTCGGTTCAATAGACAACGATCCTGCTGCTGCCCCCAGATATACGGAATGTAAAATGTCAAAAATCGGGGAAGAAATGCTTTTGGGAATTGAGAAAGGAACTGTGGATTTTACCGAGAATTATGATGGAACAAGAAAAGAGCCGGCTGTTTTGCCTTCTCCTTTGCCTCAGCTTATCTTAAACGGCTCTATGGGAATTGCCGTTGGAATGGCTACAAATATTCCTCCTCATAATTTAAGGGAGGTTGCCGATGCTTTAATTTATCTAATAGACAATCCCGATGCTTCTTCTGAGGATCTTTTTAAATTTGTAAAAGGGCCTGATTTTCCAACCGGCGGGATAATATTCGGAAAAAAAGACATAATTTCCGCTTATTCACAGGGAAAAGGACCGATAGTTGTGAGAGGAAAGGCGGAAATAAAAGAAGATAAATCGGGGAAAAATCAGATTATAATAAATGAAATTCCTTATCAGACCCAAAAGTCGTCTTTGGTTGAGCAGTTTGCAAGATTAGTAAAAGAGAAGAAATTAATTGGGATAAAAGATATTAGGGATGAATCAGACAAAGAAGGAATGAGGATTGTCTTTGACCTTCAAAGAGATGCTTTTCCTCAGAAAATTTTAAATAAGCTTTACAAATTTACCGACCTGCAAAGGACATTTCATTTGAATATGCTTGCTCTTACCGAAAGGGTTCAGCCGAAAGTTTTGTCTTTATCTGAAGTTCTTTCTCAATTTATAGCTCACCGCAAAGAGGTAATTGTGAGAAGAACAAAGTATGAGCTTCAAAAAGCGAAAGAGAGATACCATATTTTAGAAGGTCTTCATAAGTGCCTTTCTAAAATTGACGAGGTGATAAAAATAATCAAGGCCTCTTTAAACAGGGAAGACGCTCTGAAGAATTTAATCAAAAGATTTAAACTTTCGGAAATACAAGCAAACGCTATTTTGGATACAAAGCTTTCTTTTTTAGCTCGTCTTGAAAGAAAAAAAATAGAAGACGAATTGAAAGAAATAGAAAAGCAGATGAAAGAGTTAATGGCAATATTAAAAAGCCCGAAAAAAGTGGAAGATATTTTTAAGAAAGAAACGCTGGAAGTAAAAGAGAAATTCGGCGATGAAAGAAAAACTAAGTTTTCTGTTCAGGGAGCGGAAGAAATTGCCGAAGAGGACCTTATTCCTCATGAAGAAACAATCATTACTCTTACAAAAGGAGGATATATTAAAAGAATAAACCCTAATACTTATAAAATACAAAAGAGAGGAGGCAAGGGAATTTTGGGAATGAAAACAATGCAGGAGGATATTGTTGAACATTTCCTTCTTGCTGATACCCATGATTCACTTCTGTTCTTTACCGATTCGGGAAAGGTTTTTAGAACCATGGTTTATGATATTGCCGAAGGAACGAGAGTTGCAAGAGGACGCGGCCTTTTGAATTTTATTGATATTACCCCAAATGACAAGATACTTTCGATAATGGCTCTTTCAAAAGAAGAAACAAAGTCGGGAGTGAAGAATTTGTTGATGGTTACGGAAAATGGTATAATTAAAAGGACAGAACTGGAACAGTTTAAGAATGTAAGAAAAACGGGTCTTATCGCTATAAAACTGAAAAAGGGAGATTTGCTTAAGAATGTTTTTAAAACAACAGGAGAAGATGAAGTTGTTCTTATTACAAGAAAAGGGTTGTCCATAAAATTCAAAGAAAAGGATATAAGAGAAATGGGACGGTCTGCCAGCGGGGTAAAAGCAATGGGACTAAAAAAAGAAGACAAAATTGTTGGCGGGTGCGCCATAAGACCAGAAAAAGAAAAAGAAGAATATCTTCTTGTTCTAACAGAGAAAGGATTTGGCAAAAAGACAAATGTTAAAGAATATCGGCTTCAAAAAAGAGGAGGGTCCGGAATCAAAGCGGCAAACATCAACCCAAAGACAGGAGATCTTGTTTTCGCCCAGATTCTTTACGGAGATGAGGAAGATTTGATTATCATTTCCAGAAAAGGGCATATTATAAGAACGGGTATTTCTTCTATCCCAAAGTTAGGAAGGGCCACCCAGGGAGTGAGAATAATGAAGCTTGAGCCGGGAAACGGCGCTGCTTCTGCAATATGTGTATGATTTTTTTAAATCCTGAAGAAGTTTTAAATAAAATTGAAATTAAAGAAGATATGATTGCCGCTGACTTTGGCTGTGGTTCAGGAGGATTTACTTTTCCTTTGGCAAAAAAGCTCAAAAAAGGATTTGTTTACGCTGTTGATATTCAAGAACTTCCTTTGTCTGCTATGAGAGGAAGGGCAAATATGGAAAGCATAAGCAATATTGATTTTATTTTAGGAGATATAGAGAATAAATTAGATATACAGGAAAATTCCCTTGATATTGTTACAATTATAAACGTCCTTTTTCAAATTGAAGATAAAAAAGCCGTAATTGGAGAGGCATTAAGGTTGCTCAAAAAAGGAGGCAAAATGATTATTGTTGATTGGGATAAAAAAGCAAAAATGCAACTTGTGGAAGAAAAGGTTTCTTTGGATGAAATAAAAGAAATTGCCAAAGATAAGGGCTTTGCTATTGAAGAAGAATTCAAGGCAGGCACTCATCACTGCGGAGTTATATTTAAAAAAATATAAAAATATATTGGGTAAATTTACAAAAAGAGAAATTGAAAGAAAAGTTGGAAAAATGCCGCTTACAAGAAGCGAGAAAGAATATGTAAAGCAGGTTTTTGGCGGCTATGATTATCCCTCAAGTAAGGGAGTTACAAAAGAAGAATATAAGAAAGGAATGGAAGAAATGAAAAAGAATACGAGAGATTCTATTAATGACAGGAAACTGAAGATAATAGAAAGACACTTGAAGAAATAAAAAAATCTGAAAAATACATGGTTTTTATTTGGACAGCAATTTTTTTTCTTTCGGTCTTTGTTCTTGTCAAAGGAGCTGATTTTCTTATTTCAAGCGCGGAAAAGATCGGTCTTTCAATGGGTTTTTCTCCTTTTATAATCGGAGTTACTATTGTCGGGCTTGGAACCTCTTTTCCTGAGCTCATTACCTCTTTTGTTGCTGCTTTTAAGGGAGCCCAGGAAATTATTGTTGCAAATGCAGTCGGTTCAAATATTGTAAATATACTTCTTGTTGTCGGACTTTCTGCTATTGTAGGCAGAAAGCTTGTTGTTACTAAAAGCTTGATAGATATTGACTTGCCTCTTCTTGCAATAGGGACAGTTTTGTTTCTTGGGATTGTCTTTGATAAAGAAATTACAATAGGGGAATCTTTTCTTATGGTTATAACCTACGGAGGATATTTGCTTTATACAGCTTTTCATAGAGAAGAAGATGATGATAAGGAAGAGGAAGAATTTTCCGGTATTTTGCCTTCAAGACAGACAAGAAGGAAAGAGAAAGTTTCTCTGAAAAATGAAGCTCGACCAAAAGTTTCTTATAAAGATTTTCTAATTCTTTTTGCCGGAATAGTAAGTTTACTTTTGGGTGCCAAGTATCTTATTGATTCGCTTGTGGAATTGTCAAAGATTCTCAATATTGCCCCTAGTATTATCGCCGTTACAGCGGTTTCCCTTGGAACTTCTCTGCCGGAATTGATTGTTTCAGTAAAGGCCGCTTTAAAGAAAAAAGCAGAACTTGCTCTTGGCAATATTTTTGGATCCAATGTTTTTAATATGTTTATAGTAGTTGGGCTTCCGGGTCTTTTTTTCTCTTTAACGGTTGAAGATCAAATTTACACAATTGGTATTCCTACAATGGCTCTTGCCACTCTTCTTTTTGTTATTTCCGGAATTTCAAGAAAGATTCATATGTGGGAAGGGGCTTTTTATCTTTCATTATACGTTTTATTTATAGCAAAGCTTTTTAACTGGTTTTAAAAACAACTTCTTTTTTAATAGTCCGCTTACGGCGGATTCTTTAATTTATAGATCTGCTAGCTATAATTTTCCAAAAATCAAATAAAAAAGGCGCATAAACTTAAAAGCAAAATAGCATTTTATCATTATGAAAAAATACGAACCGAAAAAAATAGAGCAAAAATGGCAGAATGTTTGGGAGAAAAAAGGCGTTTTTAAAGCAAAGGATTTTTCAAAGAAAAAAAAGCTCTATTTGCTTGTTGAGTTTCCATATCCTTCAGGAGAAGGGCTTCATGTCGGACATTGCCGGAGCTTTACGGCTTTTGACATTATTGCCCGGAAAAAAAGAATGGAGGGTTATAACGTCCTTTATCCTATTGGCTGGGATGCTTTCGGATTGCCGACAGAAAATCATGCTATTAAAAAAGGACTTCATCCGTCTGTTATCACAAAGAAAAATACAGACACTTTCAGACGCCAGTTGAAAAAGGCGGGTTTTTCTTTTGATTTTTCAAGAGAGATAAACACAACAAATCCAGATTATTATAAATGGACCCAGTGGATATTTATACAAATGTTTAAAAAAGGGCTTGCATACAAAGACAAAATGGACATTAATTGGTGTCCTTCCTGTAAAATAGGACTTGCTAACGAGGAAGTTATTTCCGGGAATTGCGAAAGATGCAATACAAAAGTGGAAAAAAAAGAGAAAGAACAATGGATGCTGAGAATTACAAAATATGCCGACCGCCTGATTAAGGATCTTGATCTTGTTGATTATCTTGAAAAGATAAAAATCCAGCAGAAAGAATGGATAGGAAAATCGGAAGGTGCTTTGGTTAAATTCTACATTGAAGAAATAAAAGAATATGTCGAGGTTTTTACCACAAGAATAGATACTATATTTTCGGGAACTTTTTTAATACTGTCCCCCGGGCACAAAATAATAGAAAAGCACAAGGATAAAATCAAGAATATTAAGGAGGTTATGGAATACCATAGAAAGGCAAAAAATACTTCCGATATAGACAGAACAAATATTGAAAAAGAAATAACCGGAGTTAAATTAGAGGGCCTTACTGCCATAAATCCGGCTACAAATGAAAAAATGCAAGTTTGGAGCGCTGATTTTGTTCTTGAACATTATGGTTCAGGAGCCGTTTTTGCCGATGCTCATGATATCAGAGATTTTAAGATGGCAAAGATTTATAACCTGCCTTTGAAAATATCCCTTATTCCAAAAGATAAGGATTTGGCTAGAAAAGTTGAAAATTTTGAAGAATGCTTTGAAGGAGAAGGGACTCTTTGCAATTCAATGCAATTTGACGGCATTTCTTCTTCTTTGGCAAGACCGCTTATTATTTCCTTTTTAAAGGAAAAAGGCCTTGCTAAGGAAAAAACCGTTTATAAATTAAGGGATTGGGTTTTTTCAAGACAGCATTATTGGGGAGAGCCGATTCCGATGGTTTTTTGCAAGAAGTGCGGATGGACGGAAATTCCTGAAAAGGAACTTCCTTTAAAATTACCCGACGTTAAAAAGTATCAGCCGTCAAATACCGGAGAGTCCCCCCTTTCTTTAATTCCTTCTTTTGTTAATATAAAATGTCCAAAGTGCAAAGGAGAGGCAAAAAGGGAAACGGACACTATGCCAAATTGGGCCGGCTCTAATTGGTATTTCCTTCGCTATCTGGATGTAAAAAACAATAAAAAACTGGCGGATTCAAAAAAGATAAAATACTGGATGCCGGTTGATTGGTATAACGGAGGAATGGAACATGTTACTTTGCATTTGCTCTACTCCCGTTTTGTTTATAAATTTCTGTGGGATATTAACGCTGTTCCAAAAGAAATAGGGAAAGAACCTTATAAAAAAAGAACTGCCCAAGGAATGATTTTGGGACAAGGAGGAATCAAGATGTCAAAATCAAAGGGCAATGTTGTAAATCCCGAGGAAATAATAGATAAATGGGGAAGCGATGTTTTCAGAGTTTATATCATGTTCATGGGTCCTTTCGAGCAGGCCATTTCATGGGATTCCAAAGGAATAAAAGGAGCAAGAAGGTTTTTGGAAAAGGTTTTTGCAATTTCCGTTTCAGAGGAAGTTTCTTCTGGAATTAAAAAAAATCTTCAAAAGACAATAAGAAAAGTTTCAAAAGACATAGACGCTTTAAAGTTCAATACGGCGATAAGCTCTCTGATGGAATTTTCCAATTCTTTAAAAGATGGAAAAATTGACAAAGAGAATTTCAAGGATTTTCTTAAAATTCTCTCTCCCTTTGCTCCTCATCTTTGCGAGCATTTATGGAATGAAAATAAATTTAAAGATCTTTGCCTTTCTTCCTTTTGGCCAAAATTTAGCAAAGAATTAGAAAAAGAAAAAGAGCTGGAAATCGTTGTTCAGGTAAATGGAAAATTAAGGGCGAAACTTCTTCTCCCTATTGACATTTCAGAAGAAGAAGCTAAAAAGGTGGCATTGTCAAACGAAAAAGTGAAAAGCAACATAGGAGAGAAAAAAATAAAAAGGGTTGTATTTGTGCCTAAAAAGCTAATTAACTTTGTTATATAAAATATGACTAAAAAAGTTGTGATTGCCGCTGCGGGAAAGGGAACAAGAATGCTTCATCTTACAAGAAACAAGTCAAAACACCTTATTAAAGTAAATAAGAAGCCTTTTCTCTCTTATTTACTTGATAATTTGCTTGAAGCGGGATACAGAGATTTTATTCTTGTTGTCGGGTATAAAGAAGAGTCCATAAGAGAATTTTTAAAAGAATATAATTACAAGGCGAAGGTTGTTAATCAGTTTGAGATTTTAGGCGAAAAAGAATACGGAACAGCCTGTCCCTTAAAATGTGTCAAAGACATTATAAAAGAAGATTTTCTTTTTGTTTGCGGAGACAATCTCTATTCGGTGGAGGACTTGAAAATAATGAACGGGGACGGAGGATATAATTATGTCGGTGGACTTTGCCATAAAAATCCTGAAAAATACGGAGTTTTGATTTCCGGAAAAGATAACTTTTTAAAAGAAATAGTTGAAAAGCCAAAAAAGCACGTAGGAAACATGATAAACGCTGGGATTTACAAATTAACTCCTGAAGTTTTTGAAAAAGTTCCTGAAATAAAAAAATCATCAAGAGGAGAATACGAAATAACCGATGTCATAAACTTGCTTGCTAAAGAGAATAAAGTTAAAATAAGAGAAATAAAGGGAAGATGGCTTGATTTTGGAAATCCCGGGGATATTATTAAGGCATCTCTATTTCTGAGGAAAAAAAAGAAATAGCTTTCATGAATGTTCTTAAGTTGTCAAAAGGATCTTTAAATGCTGCAGTTTACGCAATAAAGAAAGGAGAAGTAATAATTTGCCCTACAGATACGATTTACGGCCTTTTGTCCAGTACAAAGAACAAAAAAGCGGTAAATAAGATTTTTAAGATAAAATCAAGAAAAAAAGAGAAGCCCCTTCCTGTTTTTGTTGGAAGTATGAAAATGGCAAAGGAACTGGCTTTTATAACCAAAAAACAAGAAAAGTTTTTAAAGAAAAATTGGCCGGGAAAAACAACAGCAATTCTTAAAGCTAAAAAAGATTTTCCTTTATTAAGTAAAAATGGAACAATTGCCTTAAGGTATCCGAATTACAAATTTATTGTTAATATAATAAGGAGGATAAAAGGCCCTTTGGCTCAGACCTCGGCAAATATTTCAGGAAAGCCGGCTCTAAATAAAGTTTCAGATATTGTAAAAACTTTTGAAAAAAAGAAAATAAGGCCAAGCATAATAATTGATGGAGGCGATTTTAAAAAAGGAAGGCCTTCATCTATTGTTGATTTAACAAAAGATAGTATTAAAACTTTAAGATAAAAACCATGCCTCTTAAAAAACAAGATTCTCAAATTTATGAACTGATTGAGGAGGAAAAAAAAAGGCAGAAAGAAGGACTAGAGTTGATAGCTTCGGAAAGTTACGCTTCTTCTGCGGTTCTTGAATCCTTGGGAAGCGTTTTAAATAACAAATACGCTGAAAACTATCCCGGAAAAAGATATTACGGAGGATGCAGGATTGTTGATATGGTTGAAAATCTTTGTAAAGAAAGAGCAAGGGAAGTTTTCAAGGCAGATGACTATCATGTCAATGTTCAGCCGTATTCCGGTTCTCCGGCAAACCTTGCAGTATATATCGGTTTGCTTGATTTCAAAGACACGATAATGGCAATGAGATTGGATCATGGCGGACATTTAACCCACGGAAATCCCATGAATTTATCCGGAAGAGCCTTCAATTTTGTGCATTACGGGATTAATTCTGAAACTGAAACTTTGGATTATAATGAAATATTAAAATTAGCAAAACAGCATAAGCCCAAAATTATTCTTTCCGGATTTACGGCTTATCCAAGGACAATTGATTTTAAAAAAATAGATGAAATAGCAAAAGAAGTCGGAGCAATCTCAATGGCTGATATTTCTCATATTTCCGGCCTTATAATCGGCAAAGTTCATCCTTCTCCTTTTCCTTTTACAGATGTTGTTACAACAACGACTCATAAAACTTTATGCGGTCCTCGCGGAGCGATTATACTGTGTAAAAAAGAATATGGAGAAAAAATAGACAAAGGGGTTTTCCCCGGGTTGCAAGGCGGTCCGCATGAACATGCGATAGCCGGAATTGCGGTCGCTCTAAAACAGGCCCAAAAACCGGAATTTGAGGAATTTGCAAAACAGATTGTAAGAAATGCAAAAGTTTTGGCAGAAACTCTTATTTCTGAAAAATTAAAACTAGTTTCAAACGGCACCGATAACCATCTTATGGTTGTGGATTTAACTCCTTTTGGAAAAGGAAAGGGAGTTTTTGCCGAGAAAGCGCTAGAGACAGCCGGAATAAGCGTCAGTAAATCAACAACTCCAAATGATAAATCCGTTCCTTATTATCCCTCGGGCCTTCGTATTGGGACGCCAGCTGTTACTTCAAGAGGAATGAAAGAGAAAGAAATGGAGACAGCCGGAAAACTAATAGCAAAGGTTATAAAAGAATTTTCATCAACAAATATGCCCGACACAAAAGAAGAGAGAAATACTAGAGTAAAAGAGTTTAAAGAAGAAATAAAAAACAGTTTATTTTTAAAAGAAGTAAAAGAAGAAGTAAAAAATTTAGCGAGTCCTTTTCCTGTTCCGGGGATAGACGATAAGTAGAGTTTTTTCTTTTCCTCTTTATAATTGAAAATCAGATGATTTTACTTGATGGGAAAAAAATATCGGAAAAAATTTTAAACGACCTTAAAAAAACAATTGAAAAAAGAGGCCTTGGTTTAAAGTTGGCAATAGTGATTGTTGGCAATGATATGCCTTCTAAGGTTTTTATCAAAAAAAAAGAGGAGGCCTGTAAAAAAATAGGAATTGATTTTGAGCTTTATGAATTTGATAAGGATATAAAGGTTGATAGATTAAGAGAAAAGGTTGAAAAAATTTGCAAAAAATCAGAAATCAGCGGAGTTGTTATTCAGCTTCCCTTACCCTTAGAATTAAGGGCTTTTGACCAGCAAATTCTCAATCTTGTTCCTCCTTCGAAAGACATCGATATTCTTTCTGAAAAAAACCTGGGTTGTTTTTATAGCGGTTTTTTGCCGGTTATGCCTCCGGTTGTAAGCGCCGTTTTTTGTCTTCTTAATGAATACGAAATTTCTTTAAAGGGAAAAAATATTGTTATTATAGGAGCCGGCCGACTTGTTGGACTGCCTCTTGCCGTTTCTCTTTTAAAAAAGAAAGCAACTGTTTCCGTTTTGAATGAATTTACGGACGATTTTAGCGGTTTTTTAAAAAAAGCGGACATTATTATCTCCGGAGTTGGTAAGCCAGGAATTATAAAAGGGGAAGATTTAAAAAATGAAGTAATAGTTATTGATGCGGGAACTTCTTTTAAAGAAGGAAAAACTGTTGGCGACGTTGATATTGAGAGTGTTTCCAAAAAGGCAAAATATATTGCTCCTGTTCCAGGGGGAGTCGGTCCGCTTACTATTGCTTTTCTACTTGAAAACTTGGTAAGAATTAACTTAGAGTGATTTTATAATGGATTATTATTTTTTTAGAATAATAAATGATCTTTCCGGAAATTCTTTCACTTTTGATTTTTTAGCCCTTTTTTTTGGAAAATACTTTGGATATTTCCTTCTTTTTCTTCTTTTCTTGTTTTTACTTAGAAATAAAAAAAGGATTTTTTTCTTTGCTCTTTCATCTGCTATACTATCAAGATTTGTTATAACTACTGTTATAAGAAATTTTTATTACAAAGACAGGCCTTTTGTTGTCTTGGATATATTTCCCCTTATAGAGCATGCCAAAACTGCTTCTTTTCCCTCCGGTCATGCCGCTTTTTTCTTTGGCCTTGGAACGGCTGTTTTCTTAAAGAATAAAAAAATGGGAATATTCTTTTTGGCGGGTGCTTTTCTTATTTCTCTTTCCCGGATTTATGCCGGAATTCACTGGCCTTTTGATATTATTATGGGTGCAATTGTGGGAATTTTATCTGCCTTTATTATTTTGAAAATAGAAAATTATTACTTCTCTAAAAAAGAAGACAAATAAATTGAATAAAACAAAAGCCCCACTTTGAATTGTTATGGGGCGTTAACAAGAATATTTTTCAATTTTTTTTCTCGGGAGTATTTTCCGCTTTGATTTTGTTTGATATTTCCTGGCTTAGAAAAGGGCACTTTTCTAAAGGAATATTGCATAATCCTTCGAAAAAAGCCGTAATTTTTCCGGAAATTTTAGGTTTTTTAAGTGGAAAATTTAAAATTGTTTTTGTCAGTAATCCTTCATTGAAGCTGCGAACCCATGGCTCGCAGAAAAAAAATATTGCTTGTTTTAATATAAACCGGAGGAAAAAATCATATTCTCCATTTGTCAAACAGACCTTTTTCCCTTCTTTTTTCTTTAGGGAAAGACAGATAGGAGGGTTAGAGGTTGAATTTATTCTTGATATTATTCTAAGAGGATTTTTATCGCTTAGCCAATAATCCGGCAGGGCTATAAATAATCTGTATTCAAATTCAATTTCTGCTATTTTCAAAAATCCTTCATAGGCAACTTTGTCCTTAATCTGCCTTACTGATTGCTCGAATGAAGCTATCATTTTTTCTCCTTTTTTCAATGTACTAAATCTGTTTCCCTGTGCCGCGGGTGGGACTTGAACCCACACGAGATTACTCTCATACGATTTTGAGTCGTACGCGAATGCCAATTCCGCCACCGCGGCTTGCTGACTATTCTGTCATTTTTTTTTCAAAATTGCAATCTTTATTCGAACATTTAATTGTTTTTTTGTTTTTTTCCACCAGCAAGGAGTCGCATTTTGGACATTTTTCATTTATGGGTTTATCCCAGAGAGCGAACTTGCAATCCGGATATCTATTGCAAGCATAGAATATTTTTCTCTTTCTTGTTATTTTTTCAACAATGTCTCCCTCTTTGCACTCGGGGCATTTAACTCCCAGCGATTTTTTTTCTATATTTTCTGTATGTTTGCATGAAGGGAAATTGGAGCAAGCATAAAATTTTCCGTATCTTCCTGTCTTTAAAACAATAGGAGAATTACATTTTGGGCATATTTTATCCGTTTCTTCTTCAATTGCTTCTTTTTTTGCAACTTCTTCATATTTTGTTTTCAAGTTTTTTTCGAAAGGAACATAAAAATCATTGCATACTTTTTCCCAGGATTTTTCTCCTTTGGCTATCTTATCTAAGGATTCTTCCATATTTGCCGTAAACTTAAAGTCGACTATTTCTGGAAAATGCTCAGTTAAAATGTCATTTACCGTTATTCCTATTTCTGTCGGTTCGAATTTTTTCTGCTCATTCTTCAAAATATAGTTTCTTTCCTGGACCGTTGAGATTGTTGGAGCGTAAGTTGAAGGCCTGCCGATTCCGTATTCTTCAAGCGTTTTTACTAAGCTTGCTTCATTGAATCTTGGAGGAGGCAAAGTAAAGTGCTGACTTGGAATAACCTTAATTAATTTTAGAATTTCTTCCTTTTCAAGAATAGGGAGCTCTTTTTCTTCAAATTTGACAGGATAAACCTTAAGAAATCCGTCAAATTTTAATGTCTGCCCGCTTGTTTTAAAAGTGTATTCTTTTGCCTTTATTTCGATTGAAGTGGAGTCAAAAAAAGCTTCGCTCATTTGAGAAGCCATAAACCTTTGCCAGATTAGGGAATAGAGCTTTTCTATCCTAATATCCGTCTTTTCCTTTATTTGAGGAGTTTTTTCAATTGAGGTGGGTCTTATTGCTTCATGAGCTTCTTGCCCCTTTTTTGCCTTATATCTTCTTAAAGAATGATAATTTTTGCCAAAGTTTTTTTCTATAAAATCCTTTGCCATAAGAAGCGACTGCTCTGAAAGATTCAATGAATCGGACCTGTGGTAGGTAATAAGTCCATTTTCATAAAGTTTTTGAGCAATACTCATTGTGGCTTTTGTTGATAGGCCTATTTTTTTAAAGGCCTCCTGCTGAAGAGTGCTTGTCATAAAAGGGGGCAGGGGCTTTCTTTTTGTTTCTTTTTTTTCTATTTTACTGACTATATAATTTTCATTTTCTAATACTTTTAATATTTTTTCCGCCTCTTCTTTTGTTTTTATTTCCAATTTTTCTATTATTCTATTTTTTTCTTTGAAAAGAAAAGCGCTAAATTCCTTATTGTCTTTTTCAAAAAATGATTCAATTTGCCAATATTCCTGAGGAATAAATTTTTCGATTTCCCTTTCTCTTTCAACAACAAGCCGTAAAATTACCGACTGAACTCTTCCTGCCGAGAGCCCTTTTGATATTTTTTTCCAAAGAAAAGGAGAGAGCTTATATCCGACAAGACGATCTAAAACTCTCCTTGCTTGCTGGGAATTTACAAGGTCCATATTTATTTCCCTTGGACTTTCCAGAGCTTTTTTTATAGCTTCTTTAGTAATTTCATGAAAAACTATTCTTTTGGGATTTTCTAATTTTAAAGCCTCTTTAAGATGCCAGGCAATGGCTTCTCCTTCTCTGTCCTCGTCGCTGGCCAGAATTACATAATCGGTTTTTTTCATTTTTTCCTTCAATTCCTTAACTATTTTTTTTGCCTTTAAGGGAATTATATATTGAGGAGTAAAATTGTTTTCAATGTCAATTCCGAGCTTGCTTTTAGGCAAATCCCTTATGTGTCCAAAAGAAGAAGTAACCTCGTAATTTTTGAGGAATCCTTTTATTGTTTTTGATTTTGTGGGGCTTTCTACGATAATAAGGGGCATATTTCTTTTTCTAGTTCTTTTAATAATATAGAAACGGCATTGTCTATTATTTCTGCTTCTTTTTTATTAAATTTCTTAAGGACGAATGATTCCGCTTTTATTATTTTTTTCTCTGGCTTTATTCCTATCCTGAATCTGGTAAAATTTTTTGTCTTTATTTCTTCTATTATTGACTTTACTCCATTATGGCCGGCAGGTCCTCTTCCTTTTGCAATTTTAATTTCGCCAAGGGGAATATCTATGTCGTCATGAAAAACATAGAGCAAAGAAGGAGAGGATTTATAATAATCGATTATTTTTCTTATGGCTGTTCCTGAACTGTTCATAAATGTCTGAGGTTTGACAAGAATGGATTTTTCTCCGTTTATTATTCCTTTTGAAACCAAGGCGTTAAAGTTTTTCAAAAAAGAAAAATCAGAGAAATTATATTCCTCTTTTATTCTATCAATTGCAAGAAATCCTACGTTGTGTCTTGTATTGATATAATTTTCTCCCGGATTTCCTAAGCCGGCTATAATAATCATTCCTTTATTATGAACAAAAAAAGCCACTTGACAAGGGCCCTTAAAAAATATAACCTCAAACAGGTGTGTTTTGTGTTCTTTCACCCCTCTTCTTTTCCACGGAGGATAAGATGACAGTGTCGATGCTAACAAGGGAGCAACACCTTTTTGTTGCTCAGCTTGCCGGGGATTATGATCCCAGGGACAGGAGGGCAATTAGCACTTTCTTGTTTCGCTTTGAAAGGAGGTTTGGCTTTAGAGTTACGCGCAAGGAAGCGCAAAATCTTCTTTCTCAGGCGCGCAGGGCGCGCGTGAAGAAAAACGTAAGGAAGAATCCGAAAAGAAGGAGGGCTGGCTCGAGGTAGAGCCAAGGAAAATAAAAAAGGGGAGGCCTTTCGGTTTCCCCGCTTTTTTTACAATCAAAATTTTAATGTTTTTTAAAAAGAAAAAGGGTTGCGCTTGTAAAAAAGAAAATTGTCCTGTATAATCTAAATTGACATTGGTAGAAAATAAGAAAATAGATATTATTTTATATGGAAAACGCAAAAAAAGTTTTTTTATTTCTTTTTGAAACTGTAAAAATTATTGTTATTTCTCTTGCGATAGTTATCCCTATCAGGTATTTTTTATTCCAGCCTTTTGTTGTTCAAGGAGAATCAATGCAGCCCAGTTTTTCAACAGGGGACTATTTGATAGTTGACCAAATCAGCTACAGATTTAAAGAACCCCAAAGAGGAGAAGTTATTATTTTGCGCTCCCCATCTGAACCTTCTCAGCGCCTTATTAAAAGAGTTATTGGTCTTCCTAGTGAAGGAGTTGAGATCAAGGAAGGCGATCTTGCGATTATAAAAGAAGGGGAAAGATTGATTTTAGAAGAAGATTATCTTTTCAACGGATCTTTAAAGGGAGATTTCTCAATTTTGCTTAACGAAAACGAATACTTTGTTTTAGGGGATAATAGGGATTTTTCTTATGATTCAAGAAGATTTGGAGTAATTAAGAAAGAAAACATTATAGGAAGAGTTCTTTTCCGACTTTTACCGGTTTCTTCAGTTTCTAAAATTGAAGCACCCTCTTATTAACATATCTTTATGGAAAAAATGAAATTTCAATCGGTGACGGGGATGCACGATATTCTGCCGGAAACCCAAAAGTATTTCAAAAAAATATACGAAACGGTTTCAATAATCGCCGACTTTTATAATTTTGGTAAAATAGATACCCCTCTTTTGGAAAGTGCAGAGCTTTTTTCAAAAGGAGTCGGGGAAAATACAGATATTGTTGAAAAAGAGATGTATACTTTAAAAACTAAGAAAGGCGAAGTTCTTGCTTTAAGGCCTGAATGGACAGCGCCAATAGGAAGAGCGTATATAGAACACGGAATGCACAATAGGCCTCAGCCTTTAAAACTATGGTATTTTGGCCCTTGCTTCAGGCATGAAAATCCCCAAGCGGGGAGATACAGGCAGTTTTGGCAATTCGGATTTGAAATTTTCGGAGAGAAAGAAGCGATTGTTGATGCCCAAATTATTCAAATTTTCTACAATATTTTAAAAGAACTTAAGATAAAAGATGTTGTTGTTGATATCAACAGCATAGGAGATAACCAATGCAGGGGATATTACAAAAAAACACTTTCCAAGTTTTTTAGGAGTAAGGAAGGGTATTTGTGCAGCGATTGCAAAAGAAGAATTAAGGGAAATATTCTCAGAGTTTTAGATTGTAAAAACGATAAATGCGAAGACCTTAAAGGAGAAGCGCCTCAAATTCTTGATTATCTTTGCGATGAATGCAAAAATCATTTTAAAGAGGTCTTAGAGTTTTTAGATGAACTTAATATTCCTTATTCCCTTAACTCTTCTCTTGTAAGAGGGCTTGATTACTACACTAAAACGGTTTTTGAAATGGTTCAAAAGGAAAATAAGAAAATCGCTCTTGCTGGCGGCGGAAGATACGATGTTCTTATAAAAATGCTTGGAGGAAGGGATGTTCCTGCTTGCGGAGCGGCAGCAGGAGTTGAAAGGCTTATAGAAATAATGAAATCTGAAAAGCTTGAAGGCGAATCAAAAAAAAGCGTTTCTGTTTTTGTTGCTCAGCTTGGTAATTTAGCCAAAAGGAAAGGACTGTATCTTTTTGAGGAATTAAGAAAAGCAAAGATTAAAACAGGGGAATCTTTCGGCAAAGATTCTTTGCGTTCCCAGCTTGCGAGAGCAGACCGTCTTGGAGCGCGCTATACGGCAATTATCGGACAAAAAGAGGCCCTTGAAAACATGGTAATGTTAAGAGATATGAAGACGGGAAAGCAAGACGAAGTCAGTTTTGAAAAAGCAGCCCTTGAAATTAAGGAGCGCTTGAAAAAAGAGAAATAATTTGCTAGTATTGCCTTGTTGAACAGTTTTTAAATATAATATTTGTGGATTTTCGACAGAAAGTCGGCAATCTGCGATTGAAAAGATTTAAATTATGCCACTGGAAGTAAAAAAACAAGAAAAAGAAACCCCTCAAAGCCTGTCTCGCCGTTTTTCAAGAAAAATGAAAATGAGCGGAATTTTGCTTGGAGCGAGAAAAAAAAGATTCCATGAGAGAGAAAAAAGCGAACAAATGAAAAAAAGGTCTGCCCTAAGAAGAAATGAGTTGAAAAAGGAATATGAAAAAATGGAAAAAATGGGCAAGCCGGTTCAAAAAAAGTGGAAAAGATAAAAGAGAAAATAAAAGAGGATTTGGTTCTTGCGATGAAAAGCAAAGAGACGCTTACTCTTTCAGTTTTAAGGATGCTTTTGTCTTCAATTTTACTGAAAGAAAAAGACAAGAATTATCAGCTCAGAAAAGAAAATGACAGAGCAAAAGATGTCGAGCTTACAGATGAAGAAGTTCTTAAGGTTATTTTTTCAGAAGTTAAAAAAAGGAAAGATTCCGTTTTAGCTTTTCAAAAAGGAAACAGAGAGGATCTTGTTAAAAAGGAAAGTGAAGAAATAGCTATTTTGGAAAAATATCTTCCCAGGCAGCTGACCGAAGAAGAAATAAAAGAAATAGCAGAAAAACTGGTAAAAAGGGGAGATAATTTTGGAGAAGCGATGTCAAAAGTTATCCAGAAAATAAGCGGCAGAGCGGATGGAGCAAAAGTTAGCAAGGCGGTAAAAGAGATTTTAGGCATTGCGTAAATATAGATTGTTTTGATTTTTAATTTTTGTTTGCTATGATTGAAGTGAATAATCTTACAAGAACCTTTAAAAAAACCGAGCTTTTAAAAAAAACAGCAAAAAGAGTTATAAAGGGAGAGAAATGCGATAATTGCAATCTTTCAATAGTTGTTGTGGGTGAGAAAAGAATGAAAGCGATAAATAGAAAGTATAGAAAGAAAAATAAACCGACAGATGTTCTTTCTTTTTCTATGGATGATGATTTTTCAAACCGCAGTCGGGATTTGGGAGAAGTTGTTATTTGTCCAAAGCAGATTAAGGGCAAAAAAGGGTTAGAGAGGACAATTATTCACGGGATTCTTCATCTTCTTTCTTACGACCACAAAAAGAAAGACGATGAAAATAAAATGGTAGAAAGAGAAAATTTTTATTTATAAAAGTGGCATGGCGTACTGCGTTGCTTCTTTTTTAAAAAACAAACTAATGCCAAGGTCAAAAATAATTACAGGAATTGATCTCGGGACATCCGCGATAAAAATTCTATCGGTTTTAAAAACCGGAAACAAAGAGGGTTTTGAAGTTTTAGGACTGAGGCAATTTCCTTCTTCAGGCATAAGAAAAGGCATTATTATTGATACTCAAAAAGCAACAAATGCAATTTTTTTCGCGGTAAAGGAGATGGAAAAAGAAATAGGGAGAGAAATAAGGGAGGTGTCTGCAAATATAGGCGGGAAGCATATATTTTCCGTTTCTTCAAAAGGCCTTGTTTCTGTTTCCAGAGCTGATCAGAAAATATCTGAAAGCGATATAAGCAGGGTTTTGCAAAACGCAAAGACGTTTCCTCTTGATTCTAATAAAGAAATATTGGAAATAATTTCCAAAGAGTTTGTTGTTGATGCGGTCGGAGGAATAAAGGATGTCCTTCATATGAAAGGTGTTCGGCTTGAAGCAGAAGTTCTTGCCATTTGCGGATTTTCTCCTTATATAAAAAATATTACCCAGTGTATTTTGGATGCCGGGATTTCCCAAAGTGATCTTACTCCGGGAGTTATTGCCGGTTCAAGAGCGGTATTAACTACCCAGGAAAAAGAAATAGGAGTTGTTTTTATCGATATAGGAGCGGAAACGACAGGAATTGCCGTTTATGAAGAAGGAGAGCTTATACATATTGCCGTTTTTCCGGTTGGTTCTGATAATATAAGAAACGATATAGCAATTTGTCTTAAGGTTGATATTGATACAGCAGAAAGAATTAAACAGGAGTTCGGCTCTTATGAAGAAAAATCCAAAAAAGATAAAAAAATAAAAATAGAAGGAGACGAACCGATAGTTTTTACTGAAAAATCAATAAATCAAATTATTGAAGCGAGGATTTCGGAAATATTCGATTTGACAAATAAAGAGCTGGAGAAAATATCTCGTAAAGGAGTTTTACCCGCTGGAGCGGTTCTTTCCGGGGGAGGAGCAAAACTTCCCAAAGTAAAAGAACTTGCCAAAAAAGAATTGAAAATTTCCTGTCGGATAGGATGCGTTCAAGAATCTTTCTATAACGATGACCCCTCTCTTGCAGTTGTCTGGGGATTGGTTTTAAATGAAGAAGATAACGGAAATGAATTGTCCGATTCAAGCAGTTTTAAATTGTTAATCAGGAAGTTTTTCAGGTCTTTTATACCATAATTTATTCAATGAAAAAGAAAACAAACATAAAAGTTATCGGAGTTGGCGGATCTGGTTCAAACGCCGTTTCAAGAATGTTGAAATGTAAAATCAAAGGAGTGGACTTTGTAACCATAAACGCCGATGCTCAAGACCTCAATAAAATATATGCAGGGGAAAAGATTAGAATAGGTGTAGAGCTTACAAAAGGGCTTGGTACGGGAATGAATCCGGATGTAGGGAAAAAAGCAGCCGAAGAACAAAAAGAGGAAATTAAAAATGCAATAGAAGGAGCAAATATGGTTTTTATCGCTTGCGGACTTGGAGGGGGATGCGGAACAGGGGCTGCTCCGGTTGTTGCTCAAATCGCAAAGGAAATGGGCGCTCTTACGATAGCTGTTTGCACTAAGCCTTTTTCTTTTGAAGGAGCTTTTAGAATGGAGATAGCGCAGAAAGGATTAAAAGAGCTTAAAGAAAAAGTTGATAGTTTGATTGTTGTTTCAAATGATAAGCTTCTTTCTGCTTTTGATAAAAGCACTACTGTTTCGGACGCTTTCTGGTTTTGCGATGAAATATTAAGACAGGCAGTTTCCGGAATTTCAGATTTAATTGTCCTTCCTGGTATTATAAACACTGATTTTGCCGATATAAAGGCGATTATGAAAAATTCAGGAACGGCTCTTTTTGGAACAGGAATAGCCAAAGGAGAGCAGAGGGCCAAAGAAGCTGCAAAGCGGGCATTAAATTCTCCACTGCTTGATTTTTCCTGCAAAGGGGCAAAAGGGATTTTATTTAATATATCCGGAGGGGAAGATATCAGCCTTCTTGAAGTTGAAGAAGCTGCAAATCTCATAACCGCGGAGATGGACCCTTCGGCAAGGGTGATATTTGGAGCCATACAAGATGAAAAGCTTAAAAAAGGAGAAATTAAGGTAACAATTATTGCAACAGGATTTTAGTACCTGTCATTTTCTTTTTTTATTCTGTGGAAAACAGCCGTTTTTAAACAAGTTTGACCTTGTTTTTTTATTAAGGTAGAATGGACTAATTTAAAAATAATTTTTAGAAAAACCTTATGGAAAATAAAATAAAAAAAGTTCAAAGAAGGGATGGCACACTTGTAGATTTTAAAAAAGAGAAAATCAGCGAAGCTGTTTTTAAGGCGGTTACTTCTACCGGACAGGGAGACGGCATTATTTCAAAAAAAGTAACGGAAAAGGTTATTCAGATATTGGAAAGAAGGTTTAAAAAAGAAGAAATCCCGACGGTTGAACAGATCCAAGATATTGTTGAAGAAATTCTTATTATCGAAGGATTGGTTGAAACGGCAAAAGCCTATATTTTATACAGAGAACAAAGAAGAAAAATCAGAGAAACAGGAGAAGTTATTGATGAATCAAGCGAAAAAGTAGACAGTTATCTTAAGGAAATAGATTGGCAGGTAAACGAAAACGCCAATATGACATTTTCTCTTCAGGGGCTTAATCAATATGTCGGCTCCTATATATCCAAAAAATATTGGCTCAATAAAATTTATCCAAAAGAGGTAAGGGAAGCGGCGGCAAACGAGGATTTTCATATTCATAATTTGGAACTGCTGGCTCCATATTGCGCCGGATGGGATTTGCAAGATTTTTTAAAAAAAGGGTTTGGAGGAGTTTCAAGCAAACTGGAATGCCGTCCGCCAAAACACTTTAGAACCGCTCTTGGACAGCTGGTTAATGTCCTTTTTACTCTCCAGGGAGAAACAGCCGGGGCTAACGCCGTTTCCAATTTTGATACTCTTCTTGCTCCTTTTATTCGCCATGATAATTTAAATTACCCCCAGGTAAAGCAGGCAATACAGGAATTTTTATACAATTGCATGGTACCGACAAGAGTTGGCTTTCAAACTCCGTTTCTTAATGTTTCACTTGATATTAATCCGCCAAAAACATTAAAGGACGTTCCTGTCATAATCGGAGGAGAACCGCAAAAGGAGACATATGGAGAATTTCAAGAAGAAATGAATATGTTTAATAAGGCCTTTTATGAAGGACTTATGGAAGGAGATGCCAAGGGAAGACCTTTTACGTTTCCTATACCTACTGTTTCAATTACCAAGGATTTTAATTGGGATAATCCCACCCTTAAACCTCTTTGGGAAGCGACCGCAAAATACGGCATTAATTATTTTTCCAATTTTATTCAATCGGACATGAGTCCGGACGATGCAAGGTCAATGTGCTGCCGTCTTCGTCTTGATAACAGAGAGCTTTTAAAAAGAGGAGGAGGTCTTTTCGGTTCAAACCCTCTTACCGGTTCAATTGGCGTTGTAACAATAAATATGCCAAGAATCGGCTATCTTTCCAAAACCAAAAAAGAATTCTTTGAAAGATTGGAACGATTAATGGATATTGCCAAAGAAAGCTTGGAGATAAAGAGAAAAGCTATTGAAAATTTTATGGAAAAAGGACTTTATCCTTATTCCAGGTATTATCTCTCGGATGTTAAAAAGATGAGAGGTTCATATTTCGGAAATCATTTTTCTACAATTGGGATTATGGGAGTAAACGAAGCTCTTCTTAATTTTTTAGACGAGGATATCGCTTCAAAAAAGGGAAGAAAGTTTGCCGTAGAAGTGCTTACCTTTATGAGAGAAATACTTGTAAAATTTCAAAAAGAAACAGGAAATCTTTATAACCTTGAGGCGACTCCGGGAGAAGGAACAAGCTATAGGCAGGCGAGAGCAGACAAAAAAAAGTATCCGGACATTATTACTGCAGGAACTAAAGAAGTTCCTTATTATACAAATTCTACTCATCTTCCCGTCGGATATACCGATGATGCTTTTGAGGCCTTAAAACTGCAGGACGAATTACAATCCCAATACACCGGAGGAACCGTCTTGCATTTATTTTTAGGTGAAAAAATTGATAATCCTGAATCAGCTAAAATGTTTGTAAAAAAGGTATTTGAGAAATTTCATTTGCCGTATATTACTCTTACTCCCACTTTTTCGGTTTGTCCCGTCCATGGATATATTTCCGGGGAGCATTTTACTTGCCCGAAATGCGCCATTAAACAGCCCTGTGAGGTTTATTCAAGGATTGTTGGGTATATAAGGCCTGTTCAGCAGTGGAATCACGGTAAAAAACAAGAATTCAAGGAAAGAAAGGAGTATAAAAACAAAGTGTAATCCTATGAAAATAGGAGGTTTGCAAAAACTAACTCTTATTGATTATCCAGGGAAGCCTGCGGCTACTATTTTTCTTGCCGGATGTAATTTCCGATGCCCTTTTTGCTATTCAAAGGAATTAGTTTTGCCAAAGGAAATAGAAAATCATCCTCAAATTTTAGAAAAGGAAGTTTTTGATTTTTTAAAAGAAAGAAAGGGCTTTATTGACGGGGTGATTATTTGTGGCGGAGAGCCAAGCATTCACAAAGAGTTGCCTCAATTTATTAAAAAGATAAAGGATCTTGGTTTTTTGGTAAAGCTTGATACAAACGGGTCAAATCCTAAGATGCTTAGAAAATTGATAGAAGAAAAAATGGTTGATTATGTTGCTATGGATATAAAAGGGGCGCAGAAAAAATACGAAAAAGCGACTGGAGTTAATATAAATATAGAAGATATAAAAGAAAGCGTTAAAATTTTAAAAGAAGGGAAAACGGATTATGAATTTAGAACTACCGTTGTGCCTAAAATTCATGCCAAAGAGGATTTTTTAGAGATAGGAAAATGGATAGGGGGAAATGATGTTAAATACTATCTTCAAAATTTCAGGGCTGAAAAAACAATAAATCCTCAATTTGAAAAAACAAAACCTTTTCTTGACGGTTACATTCTTGAAATTATTAAAGAAATTTCTCCTTTTTTCAAAATTTGCAAACTGAGGCAATAATAAAAGCGCGGAAGGTTTGTTTAATATAAGAACATGACACTTTCAAAGTTTTTCTTTTATTGTTCTTCTTCTTTTATTTTCGGATTGTTTTTTTCTTCCTTATTTTCCTTGCCCTTTAATTTTGTTTTAGGGCTTTTTGTTTTAAGCTTTATTTTAATATTTGTTCTTTTTGAGTACAAAAGAGTGCCTTTAATAGGAATTTTTTTTCTATTATTTCTTTTTGGTTTTGTAAGATACGATTTTGTCAAAACAGAATTTGTTGAAGAAAAAGAAATCTTATTGGTTTCAAAGATAACTTCCGAGCCGAAAGAAACGGAAAAAATAAAGAGCTTTAAAATAAATGATGTTTTGGTTATAACCGACAAATATTCCGATTATCAGTATGGAGATAAGATAAAGGCAGTTGGGATTTTAACAAAAGGGCCTCTTTTGTTTTTTCCCGAAATTGAAAAAATAGAATCAGGTAAGGGTTTTTACAAAATAATTCTTTCTTTTAAAGATAAGCTTAGGGAGGTCATAAATAGGAGCTTTTCTCCTCCTAAAAGCTCTGTTTTTTCAGCGATGACAATAGGAGATAAGCATAAAATGGATAATAATCTAAAAGAAAAGCTAAATATTTCCGGAACAAGGCATATTACGGCAATATCAGGGATGCATATTGCTCTTATTGGAACTTTTTTGATTATTTTCTTTATGGGAATCGGTCTTTCCAGGTCTTTATCCTTTTATTTTTCTATTCTTTTTCTGATATTTTTTGTCGCAATGATAGGTTTTCCGTCTTCCGGAGTAAGGGCGGCAATTATGGGAGGGGTGTATATGATTTCAAAAGTTAACGGAAGAATGAATACTGCCTCAAGAAACCTTTTTTTGACTGGCGCGTTTATGCTTTTATTCAATCCTTTGCTAATCCATGATTACGGTTTTAACCTTTCCTTTCTCGCTGTTTTTGGAATTATCTATTTTTCTCCGGTTTTAAAAGAAAACATTTCTTTTTTGAAAAATTCAAAGAATACAGAAGACGCTTTTTTTATAGCTCTTTCCGCTTATGTCTTTACTTTTCCTTTTATTCTTTATAATTTTCATGAGGTGTCGCTTATCGCCGTTTTGACAAACATTATTATAATTCCTTTTGTATATTTAATTATGGTTTTCGGATTTCTTTTCTTAATTTTTGGAATAATTTTTCCTCTTATATCTTTTGTTTTTTTTATTCCTCTTTCTCTTTTTTTGTCCATCTTTCTTTTTATTATCGATTTTTTCTCCCTTTTTCCTTATTTAAAAATAGAAAATATTCACTTTACTGTTCCTCTTTTAATGTATTTATTTTTATTTATTCTTCTTTATAAGTTTAATAAAAAAAGCAGATATGGTAGAATATGACTATCTTTTGGTTTTTTATTTTAAATAAAAATGGAAAATAAAATTTTGCTTGTTTCTGTCAATATGGGATATGGCCATCAAAGAACGGCTTTCCCTTTGAAAAAATTTGCCTATGAGAATAGGATAATAAATGCCAATGATTATAATGGAATGTCTAAAAAAGACAGAGCTGTCTGGGAAAACTCAAAGAAATTTTATGAATTTGTCTCAAGATTTAAAAGAGTGCCTCTTTTGGGCGGAGCAGTTTTTTCAATTTTTGATAAATTTCAGAAAATCGAAGATTTTTATCCAAAAAGAAATCTTTCTTCTCCCAATTTTATGACAAAGAAAGTTTATCGTTTGTTTAAAAAAGGATGGGGGAAGGATTTTATAAAACAGTTTGACTGTTCTCTTCCAATGGTGAGCACTTTTTTTATACCTGCTTTTATGGCTGAATTTTTTGACTATAAAGGAGATATATTTTGTGTTGTTTGCGATGCGGACATATCAAGAAGCTGGGCTCCCTTAATTCCTCAAAAAAGCCGTATTAAATATCTTGTTCCTAATTTGTGGACACTTAAACGCTTAAAAATGTACGGAGTCAAAGAAGAGAATATTTTTTTAACCGGTTATCCTTTGCCTCTTGAAAATATCGGAGATGAAAAAATGGAGGTATTAAAAAAAGATATCGCTTTTCGGCTTTTAAATTTAGACAAAGAAGGAGAATATAGAAAAAAGAATAATAATTTTATATTTGAAAAAATAGAAAGTTTTCCAAAAGAAGAAAGATATAATTTAACAATTGCCTTTTCAATAGGAGGAGCCGGGGCTCAAAAAGAAATAGCGCTGAAAATGATAAAAGGAATTTCAGAAGAAATTAAAAAGAAAGAAATCAGTATTGTTATTATGGCCGGAATAAGGGAAAAGGTAAGGGATTTTTTTGCAAAAGAGCTTAATTCTTTGGGCCTTCTTTCAGAAAACGTTAAAATTGTCTATTCTGAAAAAATAGAAGAATATTTTACTAAATTTAACAAGGAAATAAGGAAAACGGATATTCTCTGGACAAAGCCAAGCGAACTTTCTTTTTATTGCGCTCTTGGATTGCCCATTATCATTGCTCCGCCTTTGGGATCCCAGGAGGATTTCAATAAAAAATGGCTTCTTAAAATGGGAGCCGGTATTTCTCAAGAAAACCCTCTTTATTTCAAAGAGTGGCTTTTTGATTATTTAAAAAGCGGCAGATTTGCACAGTGCGCCATAAATGGATTTACTCTTTCGGAAAAAATGGGAACTTTAAATATTGAAAAAATATGCCGTTTGAAATAATAGAACAGTTGTCAATTATTCCTTTTTGGCTTCTAATTGCCATTCTCTCTTATTTTTTATTTGCGGTTGTTTCTTTAGGGGATAAATATCTTCTCTCAGGACTTCCCGATCCGAAAGTTTATTCTTTTTATGCCGGCATTTTAGGTTCTTTGGTTTTTATTCTTATTCCTTTTGTTAGTTTTTCAATTCCTCAAATAAGAGAAGCTTTATTATCTCTTGCTTCTGGCGCTTTTTCAATTATTGCCCTTTATTTTCTTTTTACAGGGCTTAAAAAATTTGACGTCTCAAGAACTATTCCAGCTATAGGTGGTTTTGTCCCTATTTTGACTTTTTTGTTTCTTTTTCTTTTTTCAGGAGGAAAAGAGTTTTTGAGCATAAAAGACACTTTTGCTTTTCTTTTTCTTATTTTTGGAAGCGTTGTTATTACCTATAATAAAAATATTAAATTTTCCTTGAATAGTTTGATTATTTCAATTTTAGCTGCGTTTTTTTTCGCTTTGCATTTTGTTTTAAGTAAATATGTCTATTTAGAGCAATCCTTTTGGAGCGGTTTTATCATGATGCGTTTTGGCGCTCTTATAACCGCTTTTCTTTTTCTCTTTATTAAAGACGTAAGAAGGGAAGTTTTTTCAAAGAGGGTCTCTTTTGATAAAAAAACAGGGACTTTCTTTGTTTTAAATCAAGGAGGCGGGGCAGGAGCTTTTATTCTTCAGCATTTTTCTATTTTTCTTGCAGGACCTTCTTATGTTTCAGTAATTGCCGCCCTTTCAGGAATTCAATATGCTTTTCTTTTTATTCTTTCTTTTCTATTGTCAGTTAAATTTCCATGGGTTATAAAAGAAGAAATAGGAAAAGGAATTGTTTTTATGAAAATATTTGCAATAATCCTTATTATTATCGGCTTGATAATTTTAAATGTTTAAAAAAATGCTTCTTTTAGTAATAATTATTTTTCTTGTCATTTTTGCTTTTTTCTTTCTCGGATTTCCAAAAGAAAAAGAAGACCTTTTCTTTGGAGTTAATTTCTCTCCTAAACATGCCAGAGATATGGGGCTTGATGTTAAAGAGATATATCTTGCCATTCTTAATGATTTAAAAGCAAATAACATTAAAATAGCTGTTCATTGGGACGATATTGAAATTGAAGACAAAGAGTATGATTTTAGAGAGCTTGATTTTATGGTTGAAGAAGCAGAGAAAAAGGAAGCAAATATTGTTCTTGTCTTGGGGATGAAAACATCTAGATGGCCTGAATGCCATATCCCATATTTTGCAAAAGAAATAGAAAAAGAGAAGCAGCAGAAAAAAATACTTGAACAAATAGAAAAAATTGTTTTAAGGTATAAAGATAAAGAGAATATTAAAGCCTTTCAAGTTGAAAATGAGCCCTTTTTTCCTTTTGGCGATTGCCCATGGACAGATGAAGATTTTTTAAAAGAAGAAATAAATCTTGTCAGAGGGCTTTCAAATCGTCCGATTATAATATCTGAGACGGGAGAGTTTTCTTTGTGGCTTAAAGCGGCAAAACTAGGTGATATAGTTGGCGTTACAATGTACAGAAGAGTTTGGTTTAATAAATTAAAAAGGCATATTGATTATCCTTTTCCTGCTGTTTTTTACAGCAGAAAAGCTCTTCTTATAAAATGGATTTTTAACAAGGAAGTGATAGGGGTTGAACTTCAAATGGAGCCGTGGGGTTCCACTCTTTTGTACTATTCTCCTTTAGAAGAACAGGAAAAATCAATGAATATAGAGCAGTTTAAAAAGAATATAAGGTTTGCCAAGAAAGTCGGTTTTAAGGAAAACTATCTCTGGGGGGTTGAGTGGTGGTTTTGGATGAAAAAAGAACATAATGATTCTTCCTTTTTAAACGAGGCAAAAAAACTTTGGAAATGATTTCAATAATAATACCAACCCTAAACGAAGAAAAGCATCTTCCCTTACTGCTTGATTCAATAGAAAATCAAGGACTTCATAATTATGAAATTATTGTTTCCGATGCTGGATCTTCTGATAGAACTTTAGAAATTGCAAAAAAACGCAATTGCAAGATTGTAAAAGGAGGTCTTCCTGGAAAGGGAAGAAACGAAGGGGCAAAAAAAGCAAGAGGAAATTTATTCTTTTTTCTTGATGCGGATGTTTTCTTGAAAGAAGGCTTTATTTTGAAGGCCCTTGAAGAATTTGATAAAAGAAATCTTGATATCGCTTCTTTTAAAATTATTCCGGAGAAAGGATTTTTCTCTGTTTTTCTTTTCAACCTTTTTTATAACTATCCTATGATTATTTTGGAAAAGATACTTCCTCACAGCGCAATGGGAATTATTGTAAAAAAAGAAGTTTTTTCAAAGATAGGAGGATTCAATGAAGATGTCCTTTTGGGGGAGGATCATGATTTTGGCAGAAGAGCGGCGAAGATTTCAAAATATGGGATTATAAAGTCATCTGTATTAATTACTTCCCTTAGGCGGCTTGAAAAAGACGGCTGGGTTAAGACGTCTTTACGTTACTTTTTTTGCGAACTCCATATGATTTTTATAGGACCTGTAAAAAAGGATATTTTCAAATACAGATTTAACCACTATTTTGAAGAAAAAGAAAAATAAGCTATAATGCAGGCAATGGAAGAAGAAATAAAAAAAGATTCAAGCTTGAATATTGAAAAAAGAAAAAAAAGCCCATTTTTAATGGTTTCTTTTTCTGTTTTTCTTTCCGTTTTATTTGGTTTTTTCGGGGGAATGATTTCAGGATTATACTTTTATTCTCAGATTGCCGATTATTTAAAATTAGAAAGAGTTAATTTTCCTTCCATAATTGAACAAAAAACGACTGAAGAAGAAGAGGAGGAAAACTTGAGCCAAGAAGAAGCTATAATAAGAGTGGTTAAGGATTCTTCTCCGAGCGTTGTAAGCATTGTAGTTACAAAAGACGTTCCGATTATAGAAGGATATTCTGTAGGCCCTTTTGGGATTGAATTTGAACAGTCCAATGGAACCGAAAGAAGAGAAATAGGGGGAGGAACAGGATTTATTGTTTCAAACGATGGCTTTATAGTGACAAACAAACATGTTGTCTCAGACACAGATGCAAACTACACAGTTTTTACTCTTGACGGGAAGAAGTTTGAAGCAATGGTGCTTGACAGGGATCCGCTTCAGGACCTTGCTGTTTTGAAAATTAAGCAAGAAGAAATTGTAACGGCGGAAAAAAGCGAATTGATGCCTTTTCCTGCTATAAAAATTGGAGATTCAAAAGACCTCCAAATAGGCCAAACTGTTGTTGCAATAGGGAATGCTCTTGGAGAATTCAGAAATACTGTTTCTGTCGGAGTTATATCGGGACTAGGGAGAACGGTTTCGGCTTCTGGAGGAGGAACAATTGAAGTTTTAGAAGATGTTATTCAAACGGATGCCGCTATTAACAGAGGAAATTCCGGAGGGCCTTTGCTTAATTTAAAAGGAGAAGTAATCGGGATAAATACGGCAATGGCCCTTGGAGCTCAAAGTATTGGTTTTGCCATTCCTATAAACGGAGCCAAAAAAGCAATAGAGCAAGTTAGAACTCTTGGAAAAATAGTTTACCCTTTTTTGGGAGTTAGATATGTAATTCTTAATGAAGATATACAGGAGGAAAACAATTTTGACGTTAATTATGGAGCGCTTGTTTTAAGAGGAAGCAAAGGAGAGGCGGCTGTTTTCCCGAATTCTCCGGCGCAAAAATCAGGGATTTTGGAAAATGATATAATACTTGAATTTAACAACGAGAAAATAACGACAAATAATTCTTTGGCTAAAATTATTCTAAAATACAATCCTGGAGAAAGCATTCTCTTGAAGGTTTTAAGAAATGGCGAAACAATAGATGTTAGCGTTGTCCTTGAAGAGAGAGGCGATATATAAGAAATAAAAAATAAATGATGCATTTATTGCCTATTCATAGGTAATTGATTTTTTGCAAAAAATATGGTAAAAAAATAATATGAACGGAGCAAATTTTACACATAAAACACAAGAAGCAATATTGGGGGCCCAATCAATAGCTCAAGAAAGGGGCCAGCAGCAAGTTGACGCTCTTCATCTTTTAATATCCCTTATTAACCAAGACGGGAGCGTTGTTATTGGCTTATTAAGAAAGCTTGGAGTTGATATTGAAGGATTAAATAAGAAGGCAAAAGCGGCACTTAGCCAGATTCCTCCTATTTCTACTCCCCAGGCCTTTGGCCAGCTTTATTTGACCCAAGATATGACAAAAACCCTTGAACGGGCTCGTCAAGAATCGATAAAAATGGGAGACGAATTTATTTCTGTTGAACATTTGTTTTTGGCTTTGCTTGATTCTCAGACAAAAGCGAGAGAAATCTTAAATAAAGCGTCTTTTTTAAAATCTGAAGGAGGGGGTTCTGGAACTCTTGAAATAGGAAAACTGGATTACGATTCTGCCATAAAGGTTCTATCTGAAATTAGAGGCGGAACGAGAATTACTGATCCGGAGCCGGAAGGGAAATATCAAGTTATTGAAAAATACACAAAAAATCTTACTTCTGCGGCAAAAAAAGGAAAACTTGATCCGGTGGTTGGAAGAGAAAATGAGATAAGACGACTGATGCAAGTTTTATCAAGAAGAACTAAAAATAATCCTGTTTTAATAGGAGAAGCAGGAGTCGGAAAAACAGCAATAGTCGAAGGCCTTGCTCAGAAAGTTGTAAAAGGAGATGTTCCGGAAAGTTTGAAAGATAAGGAAGTAATTTCTCTTGACTTAGGAGCTCTTGTTGCCGGAACAAAATACAGAGGGGAATTTGAAGAAAGAATAAAAGCGCTTTTAAGAGAGCTTTTTCGAGCTTCTGGAAAATACATTGTTTTTATAGACGAGCTTCATACTTTGGTTGGCGCCGGAGCTTCCGAAGGAGCTATTGACGCTTCGAATTTATTAAAGCCGGCATTATCACGAGGAGAACTAAGAGCAATAGGGGCAACTACAATTAAAGAATATCAAAAATACATTGAGAAAGACATGGCGCTTGAAAGAAGATTTCAGCCAATATATGTTCAAGAGCCGACAATTGAAGACGCCGTTTCGATATTAAGAGGAATAAAGGAAAAATATGAACTTCATCATGGGTTAAGAATAAAAGATTCTGCCCTTAATGCGGCCGTAGAACTTGCTTCCCGCTATATTACCGATCGCTTTCTTCCAGATAAGGCGGTTGATCTTATGGATGAAGCGATGTCGGCGATGCGGCTTGAAATAGAATCCGAACCGTCCCGTCTTGAAGAATTAAGAAAAGAAATACAAAAGCACGAAATAGAAAAAGAAGCATTAAAAAAAGAAAAAGACGGTAAGAAAAAAATTGTTGCCGCAGAAAGAGCCATAGCCGATTTGAAAGAAAAAGCAAAGGATTTTGAATTAAGATGGAAAACAGAGAAAGATCTTATTTGGAAAATAAAGAATCTTAAAAAAGAAATAGACGATCTTTCTTTTGAAGCAGAAATTGCTCAAAGAGAAGCGGATTTGCAAAAAGTGGCTGAAATAAAATATGGAAAAATACCGGAAAAGTTGAAAGAAACCAGAATGGCCGAGAAAAAGCTTGCAAAAATTCAACAATCAAGTCCTATTTTAAAAGAAGAAGTAGGAGAAGAAGATGTTGCTCAGGTTGTTTCAAAATGGACTGGAATTCCAGTTATGAGGCTTATCGAAGAAGAAGCGAAAAAACTGGAAAAAATGGAAAATGCCTTATTTGAAAGAGTTATTGGCCAAAAAGAAGCCATTGTCGCCATTTCAAACGCTATTCGCAGATCAAGGGCTGGAATTTCAGAAGAAAAAAAACCGATGGGTTCTTTTATGTTTTTAGGTCCTACCGGAGTTGGAAAAACTGAAACAGCAAGAGCTCTTTCGGAGTTTCTTTTTAACGACGAAAATGCTCTCGTTCGGCTTGATATGTCAGAATATATGGAAAAGCACGCTGTCTCGAAAATTATAGGAAGTCCTCCGGGCTATGTCGGGTATGAAGAAGGGGGACAGCTTACGGAGAAAATAAGAAGGAGGCCTTATAGCGTAATACTGCTTGATGAAATAGAAAAAGCTCATCCTGAAGTTTTTAATATTCTTCTTCAAATTCTTGAAGACGGAAGGCTTACTGATGCAAAAGGGAGGACAGCTTCTTTCAAGAATTCAATTCTTATTATGACTTCCAATATAGGATCGGAATATATTACAAGAATGGGTTCTTTGGGATTTATAAACAGCAAAGAAGACAAAGAAAAAAAATCTCTGAAAGAAAAGGTTTTGGAATCTTTAAGAGATCATTTCAGGCCTGAATTTTTAAACAGAATAGACGATATTATAATATTTAATTATCTTGGAAAAGAAGAAATCGGGAAAATTGTTGAAATTGAATTAAGAAAAGTGCTAGACCGATTAAGAGCGAAAAAAATAGAAGCTGTTGTGTCTGAAAAAGCGAAGAAATTTTTGGCAGAAAAGGGTTTTGACCCAAATTTAGGAGCAAGGCCTCTTAAGAGAGTTATCCAAAAAGAAATTCTTGATCCTTTGGCTTTGAGAATTGTTTCAGGGACAATTAAGGAAAAAGAAAAAATAATCATCGATATTGACGGAGAGAAAATTTCTTTTAATTCGGGCAAGTGGCTTTCAAAACCCCATTCTTCTTTGTTGAAAAGCGGCTCTAAATAAAATTAATAATGAAAACAGGATTTAAGATTATATTTATATTTATTTTAGGAATGGGAGGGGGTATTTTTGCAGACCAAATTTTTTGGCCTTATTTTATAGAACGCCCTCTTTTTTACCAGTATCGGCTTGAAAAATCTCCAATTTATCTTACGGAAAAAAAAGAAATTTATATTAGGGAAAACGAACTTCTTGTTGATTCTTTCAATAAGGTCGAGAAATCAGTTATTTCCACAAAAGCGGTTTCAAAAAGCGGCGTTGTTATATCCGGTTCAGGTCTTATAATAACAAATGACGGACTTATAATTACTCTTGCTCAGCTTGTTCCTCAAGGATATGATTTCTCTTTTTTCGTAAACGGAGAAAGCAGGCCGTACCAAGTTTTAAAAAGAGACACAGACCTAAATCTTGCGCTTATCAAGCTTGAAGGAAGCGATTTTTATTCTCTTGGGTTTAAAAATTTAGACAGATTTAAAAATGGAGAAAGAGTTTTTTTAGTTGGAAGCTTGCTCTTAAATGACTCTTTTTTTAAAACTGTAAACGAAGGCATAATAAAAAGATTCGATTCTAAATATATTTATACGAATATTTCAGAAAGCAGCGGATTGAAAGGAAGCGTGCTTTTTGATATACAAGGAGATGTAGCAGGAATAAATTTAATTGATAAAAATGGAGAGGTTTTTGCTCTGTCTTCTGATGTTATAAAAAGTTTTGCCGGTTTTTAATTAGAAATAAAATAATGAATAAAAAAATTATTTACATTCTTTCTGCTATAGTTATTTTTCTTCTTTCCGTTAATATTTTTCTTTCATTTTCATTTAAGAAAAAAAACACCGATGAAACAAAAGGAGAAAAATATGTTTCAGAAATGGAATTTATAAGCTCTGACAATTTTATTTTTGATAGTCGGGTTTTAACGGCTGAAGGAATGACAATTGAAATACCAACAGGGTGGAATGAAGAAAAAAAAGATGAAAAGATATCTTTTTATCTTCAAAAAGAAGAAAACCAAAGCGAAGAAAGATGCGGAATAAATATCCAGATTGGAAAAATAAAAGAAAAAAATGAAGATAAGCCCACTATTGCAGAATATATTGAAATACTGATAAACGGAGCTAAAAACGAACTTAGTGAAGAAGAAAAGGAAGGAATAAATCACAAAGTTTTTTTTATTGACGGAAAAAAAGGATTAAAGACGGTTTTTGACCTGGGAATAGTGAAATATATTGTTTTGGAAATACCAACTGACGATAAAATTTATATTATTGAAAGCGACCTTATTTTCAGCGATGATTGCAGAAATAAATTTGAAGAAATATTAAAAAGTATTTCAATATAAACGGCGTTTTGGCTGCTATTTTTAAAAGATATTGACATAATTTTAGAATTTTATATCATTTGTACTAATGGCGGAAGATTTAAAAAACAAAATATTTTTAAGCGGAACATTTAATGTTCTCCTTATTATCCTTAACTTTTCACGGTTGAGGGTTTTTGCTTTTTAAAAAAAGAAAAAAGAAATTAAAAAAGCCCTTCAACCGAAGGGCTTTTTTAGTTCCTTTTGCAGCACCTTGAAATAAGGATAGTGGTCATGAGAAAGGTTGGAATGGAGATTGAATATCCCGTTGTGGATAAAAACGGAATGGCTTTTCCTGTTAGCCGGATTTTTCCGGTTCTTATTGGAAAGGAATGGATTCCCGAATTTGACGATGTCTATAAAGACGAAATTATTGCAGTCTCAAAAAATGGCAAAGTTGTAACCAGCGATGCCGGAGAGGGGATTTTAGAGGTAAATGAGCCTCCTGTAAACTCTCTTTTTGAGGCTGAAAAATCGTTGAATGAACTAATTTCTTTTCTTGCAGGAGAATTTAATTCTCTTGAAGCAAAAATTCTCGGTTTTGGCGCTCAGCCTTTTGAGAAAAAAAATAAATGGGCAAGAAAAGGCAGATATAAAACCCTCCTTTCAATCGGGTTTTCTCCTTCTCTTAATAAAACAACAAGAACGGCGGCAAGCCAGGTCCATATTGATGTAAAAGAAGAAGAAATTTACAAGGCAGTAAATGTTTTAAATGCCTTGTCCGGAATTGCAATTGCTTTTTGCGCCAATTCTTCCGTTATGAACGGAGAAGACAATGGAAGGTTGGCAAAAAGAGAAGCCGTTTGGGGAGAATTTGCTCCCGAAAGAAGCGGCGTCCCTCCTGTTTGGTTTAAATCAAACAATCATCTTTTTTCTTTTTTAGAAGATATGAAATTCGTTCTTACTAAGAGTAATGGGAATTATTTTATTCCCGGAATTTCTTTCAAGGAATTTGCCTCTGGCCTTTCTTTGGAGGAAAAAACGGCCCATTACCTTTATCATGAAGGAACGGTTTGGTTTTCCTGCCGCCCCCGCCTTAAATACGGAACCGTTGAATTTCGTCCTTGTTGCACTCAACCTCATAATGAGAGCATGGCTGTTTCAGCTTTTGCTCTTGGTATTGTAGAGTGCCTTGAGGAAGTTCATTCTTTTACAAGAGAACTCTATTATGATTTTAAAAGAGAAGGGTTCTCTTTCCGATGCCTTAGAAAAAATGCAATTGAGTATGGATTTTATGGAGTTGATCCTGGATTACTGAAAGATGTTCTTTTCTTTATTTACAAAGGGCTGAAAAAAAGAAATAAAGGAGAAGAATTTTTCGCTGACATTCTTTTTGAAAGGATGAAAAAAGTCATTTGCCCGGCAATGCGGGCGGCCACTATCAAAAGCGAAGATCTCGTAAGAGAACTTGCTTTTTAGTATTTTAAAAAAGGTTTGGGTTTTGCTCAAACCTCTTTTTTTTGCTATAACTGTTTTAGTTATGAAAACTCTTTTTTTACAATTTAGGGAAGACAAGGTGGTGGCACAACATGAACAAAAATGCTTTTTAAAGCATATTAATTTAAAAGTTCAATCCAGAAATATTTTTATGGATGAGTTTGATTTTCTGGGGAAAAACGACTTTACCCATATTATTTTAGGCGGTTCCGGAGAATTTAGTATTTCAGATAAAAATAAGAAAAGTAAATATTGGAAAAAAGTGGAAAAAATAATACCTTTTTTGGAAAGAGAAATTAAAAATAACACCAATATTTTAGGAGTTTGTCTTGGCCATCAATTATTGGCTTTTCTTCTCGGTTCGGAAGTTAAATCTCTTTTAAATCAAAAAGAAGTGGGAACTTTCCGAATTTATCTTACTTTAGAAGGGAAAAAAGACCCACTTTTTTACAATTTGCCGAAAAGTTTTCTTGTTCAGGAGGGCCACAAAGATTCTGTTTTGAAATTGCCAAAAGAGGCAACCCTTCTTGCAAAGGGGAAAAAATGCAAAATACAATCTTTCAGATTTAAAAAAGCGGCAGGTATTCAGTTTCATCCAGAACTTGAAATTGAAGATATTAATTTTCGTCTTTCTCTTTATCCGGATTATGCCAAAAAGAACAAGCAGCCGAAAATAAAAGAAACGCCTTTTGCTTTTAAAATTTTTGAAAATTTTTATGGAATTTAAAATTCTCAAAAAATCAAAAAAAAGCAGGGCTCGCTTTGGTATTTTAAAAACAAAAAATGGCATTTTAAAAACTCCTTGTTTTGTTCCTGTAGCAACTAAGGCGGCAGTTAAGGCATTAACCTTAAAAGAAATGGAAGAAACAAAAAGCCAGATTTTTATTGCAAATGCTTTTCATCTTCATCTTAAGCCAGGGGAAGATGTGATTAAAAAAGCGGGAGGAATACATAATTTTGCTAATTGGAAAAAGCCAACAATGACTGACTCAGGTGGTTTTCAGGTTTTTTCGCTTGGTTTTGGAAGAGATTTTAATGTAGGAAAAATTTCAAAAAATCGCGGCAAAGAAACGATAGAAGACGGGAAACAGCCGAATTTTGTTAAAATAACGGAGGAAGGAGCTTTCTTTAAGTCGCCATTTGACGGAAGAGAGCTTTTTTTAGGGCCAAAAGAATCAATGATGATACAGGAAAAAATCGGAGCCGATATTATTTTTGCTTTTGATGAATGCACTGCTCCTTTTTCTGACTTTAATTATGTCAAAAAAGCAATAGAAAGAACCAATAAGTGGGCCAAAATATGCCTTAAAGTAAAAAAAACAGATCAAGCTCTTTTTGGGATTGTTCAGGGCTCAAAATTTAAGGAGTTAAGGGAAAAAAGCGCTTCTTTTATATCCTCCCTTGGTTTTGACGGTTTTGGCATAGGAGGGGATCTTGGAGAAAGTAAAAAAACAACAGAAGATATATTAAAATGGACAATTCCCATTCTTCCTGAAAAAAAGCCCCGCCATTTGCTCGGCATAGGAAAAATTGAAGATATTCTTTTAATGGTTAAAAATGGAATAGATTTTTTTGATTGTACGGTGCCAACTCATTATGGAAGAAGAGGTATTGCCTTTATTTCTGCAGATTCTTTTTTAAAAGAAAAAAAGATTGACCTTCGGCAGTCAAAGTTTTTGAAAGATAAAAATCCTCTTGATAAGAAATGCTCTTGTTTTGTTTGTCTTAATCATAGAAGAAATTATATTTCTCATCTTATAAGGGCGAAGGAAATTTCCGGTCTTTCTCTTTTGACTTTTCATAATCTTTATTTTTTTAACAGTTATGTTGAAAAAATCAGAGAGAAGATAAAAGAGGGGAAGATATGATATTTTTAACTATTGACATCTATTCTTATTAAGAATATAATCTTAATAATGAAAAAAGAAAGGACAACTTCTCAAAAGACGGTCATCTTGGATTTTTTGAAAGACACTAAAGCTCATCCTTGCGCGGAAGACGTTTACTCTTCTGTTAAAGAAAAACTTCCTTCAATAAGCAAAGGAACGGTTTATAGGATTTTAGGAGATTTTAAAGAGAAAGGAGTAATTCAAGAAATCCCGCTTTCTGTTTCAAGATATGACGGAGACACGTCTTGCCATGCTCATTTTATTTGCAAATCTTGCCAAAAAGTTTTTGATCTTTCTGATGTTTGTAAAAATTGCCATGTCTTGAAAACAAAAAGCACAAAGGTCGGGAAAATTGAAAATTATCAATTATATTTCTATGGAAAATGTAAACAATGTGGAAAATAGCAAATGCCATGATTGCGGCGTTTTGATGGATATGGAAAATGGCAAAATAAAGAACGGTTATCATCTTTTATATAAAGAAAACGAAGAAGAAACAAAGGTTTTTAAATGCAAGGGTTGTTATGAGAAAAATCCTTCTCTTTCAAATTTCAGACCCTGCGAGGTTTATTCGAGAGTAGTTGGCTATTTAAGGCCCGTAGGCCAATGGAATTTAGGGAAAAAAGAGGAATATTCCGAAAGAAAAGAGTATTTATGCAAAGGAGAGTAATTTATGTTTTAATAAAAAAAAGAGCGCTTTCATATATAGCGCTTTTTTGTTATTGACAAATTATTAATATATGTTATAATGAGAAGGTACTAAACAAAAAAGCTCTTTTTGTAGGAGAAAAAAATGGAAGAATTATTTAGCGCAATTCTTGCGCTCATAATTGTTCTTATCGGGTTTTCCCTTATTGTTTCCCCTCTTTTGGGGAAGCCCGATTGTTTCCTCATCCTTCGTCCAGTAGGACAAAGAGGAGGAAACATTGTTTCAGGCCTGACTAGGGGAATTGCCCGTCTCTTTAACAGGGGAGGATCATCCCTGTTCAGGTGGGCAAATAGTCGGTCTATTTTAATGAGAGTGCTGCTTTTTTATCCGGTAGCAACAGCTCTCGTTATTGCGGGAGGCATTTTTTCAATCATCGCCGAAATCGTTTTCGGCAGAAGGAGAAGATGACTTCAAAAAGGGCACATCGATGCCCTTTTCGTCTTTTAGCAGAATTTGACAACATATTTTTATCTGATAGAATATAATCCGACAAAATCAGTCGGTTTTTAATTTATGAAAATATCAAAAAAATCGCAATACGGCCTTCGTTCTATGATATTTCTTGCCAAAAATTATGGCAAAAAAGAAATTTATTCTTTGAAAAATATATCAAAGAATGAATCAATTTCTTTTGATTATCTTGAGAAAATCTTTTTCTCTCTCGAAAAGGCAAATTTGGTAAAAGGGAAAAGGGGCCGGCTTGGAGGATATGCTCTTTCCAGGCCCCCTTCTAAGATTACCGCAGATGAAATAATAAAAGCAATTGAAGGGAAATTGTCTTTGGTTGAATGCAAGGGGTGTCTTAAAGAAAAAAAATGTCCGGCAAAAGGCCTTTGGGACGAGTTGCAACTATCTTTTTCTTCAACTCTTTCATCAATAACCCTTTTAAAGCTGGCAAACAAAAAATGAAAAAAATATATTTTGATTATGCTTCTACAACTCCGGTTGATCCTAAGGTTTTTTTGGAAATGAAGCCGTTTTTTTCAAAGAAGTTTGGCAATACAATGTCTCTTCATTATTTTGGGCAGGAAGCGAAAGTTTTTCTTGAAAAAAGCAGGGAAAAGATGGCAAAAGCAATAAATGCCGACACTGAAGAGATAATTTTTACGGGTTCTGCCACCGAAAGCAATAATATGGTTTTAAAAGGCCTTTCTTTCTTTAAAAAAGGAGGACATATTATTATTTCTTCAATTGAGCACCCTTGTATTGTTGAAAGCGCTGCTTGGCTTGAAAAAAGGGGCTTTAAAGTTACTCGTCTCAAGGTTGACAGATACGGGACAGTTGATTTAAAAGAACTTGAAAAAAGCATAGAAGAAGAAACTTTTCTTGTTTCTATTATTCACGGGTCAAACGAAATAGGCACAATCCAGCCGATTGATAAAATAGGGGCAATTTGCCGGAAAAAAAACGTCTATTTCCATACTGATGCATCTCAGACATTTTCAAAAATCCCGATAGACGTAGAAAAAATAAAAATAGATCTTCTCACTGCAAGCTCTCATAAAATATACGGTCCTAAAGGAGCAGCTTTTCTTTATAAAAGAAAGGGGGTTAAATTAGAACCGCTTATCCATGGAGGAGGGCAGGAAAACGGCCTTAGATCTTCTACTTTGGATATTCCATCTATTGTCGGCTTTGCCAAGGCAGTTGATATTTCTATCGCTACAATGAAAAAAGAAGAAAATAGGATTATTAATTTGAGGGAAAAATTAATAAAAGGAGTATTAAAGATAAAAGGAACGAGATTAAACGGCCATCCTAAAAATCGTTTGGCAAATAACGCCAATTTCAGTTTTTCTTTTATCGAGGGAGAATCTATTGCTATCCAGCTGGATTTAAAAGGGATAGCCGTTTCTACTGGTTCTGCTTGTTCTTCAACAAAGCTTGAGCCAAGCCACGTTTTGCTTGCTATCGGCCTAAGACATGAAGATGCTCATGGTTCCTTAAGGGTAACGCTCGGAAGATGGACAAAAGAAAAAGAAGTTGACTATTTCTTGAAAATTTTGCCGGGAATTATAAAGCAATTAAGAAAAATATCCCCATTTTATGAAAAAAAATAACAATATTTGTGCCGGACTTTATACAAAAAAAGTTCTTGAGACATTCAAAAATCCTAAAAATTACGGAAGAATAAAAAATGCTGACGGAATTGGAAAGGTGGGCAATATTGTCTGTGGGGACTTGATGCAGCTTTACATTAAGATTGGCAGAAATAGAAAAAAAGAGGAAATTATAAAAGATATAAAGTTTGAAACTTTTGGATGCGTTGCTGCCATTTCAACAAGCAGCACTATTACGGACCTTGTTAAAGGAAAAACAATAAATCAGGCCTTAAAAATTGAAAAAAATAGCATTATTAAAAAACTGGGCGGTTTACCTAAAATAAAATATCATTGCTCAGTTTTAGCTGTTGATGCCTTAACTGAAGCTATTTTTGATTATTTTTCAAAAAATGAAAAAGAAATTCCCTTGGAAATACTTGAAAGGCATGAAAAAATAAAAAGAGAAAGGGAAATTATAGAAGAAAGGTATAAAAACCTGGAAAAAAGATAAAATGAACAAAGAACCTCAAAAAGTTGCCGTTGCCATGTCCGGAGGAGTTGATTCTTCGGTTGCAGCGGCCTTGCTACAAAAGGAAGGATATGAAACTATTGGTGTTTTTATGAAATTCTGGAAAGACGGGAAGGAAGGGGTGAATAAATGCTGCTCTTCTGATTCAGAAAGAAATGCTCGATTGACTTGCCAGAAACTTGGAATTCCTTTTTATGTTTTTAATTTTGAAAAAGAGTTCAAGAAGGAAGTTGTAGATTATTTTTTAAAAACGACAATTGGCGGAGATACTCCAAATCCTTGCGTTGTTTGTAATGAGAAAATAAAATTTGGTCTGTTTCTTGAAAAATCGCTAAAACTTGGAGCTGATTTTATCGCAACTGGCCATTATGCCAAAAAAAAAGAATTTAATGAGAAAGGAAAAATAAGATTTTCCCTTTTAAAAGGAAAAGACAAGAAAAAGGACCAATCTTATTTTCTATGGGCCCTGGGACAGAAAGAGTTAAAGCATATGATTTTTCCTGTTGGAATTTATACAAAGGACAAAGTGAAAAAAATGGCGGAGGATTTCAAATTGCCGTCCAGCGGCGCCAAGGAATCAATGGAGGTTTGTTTCATTTCCGATACGATAGATGCTTTTTTGGAAAGAAAAATTGGAAAAAAGGAAGGGGATATTGTTTATAATAATAAAGCGATAGGAAAGCACAAAGGCGTTTGGCTTTACACTCTTGGCCAGAGGAAAGGGATAGGACTTTCAAACGGCCCTTATTATGTTATAAAGAAGGACATAAAAAGTAATATTCTGTTTGTAGGTAAAAATAAAAAACTTCTTAATAAAAGCAAAGCAGTCATTAAAAAAGTAAATTGGGTTTCAGGGAAAAAGCCGAAGTTTCCTTTGAAGGTGACAGTGATGTCAAGATACAATCAAAAAAGCTTTGTTTCTGTTGTTAATGAAAATAGCGTTGTTTTTAATTCCCAAAAAACATCAATCACTCCCGGCCAGTCAATGGTCTTTTATAAAGGCCAAGAGCTATTGGGGGGAGGCATAATCAAAAATTAGAATGAAAAGAGGATTACTTATCGCTTTTGGCGAGTTATTTTTAAAATCAGAAGGAGTAAAAAGGATTTTCAAAAAGAAACTGGAGAATAATATTTTTTTTGTTTTAAAAAAGGAAAAAATTTCTTTCAAATTAATTTCATTACGAGAAAGAATTTTTATTGAAACGGAAGATGTCAAAAAGGCAAAAAAAGCCCTAAAGAGAGTTTTTGGCATTTCTTGGATTTCAGAGAGTTTTTACTCTCATAAAATTGATTTGGAAAATCTTTTTTCTTTTATTTCTCAAAGCTATATAAACTGGATAAAAGAGAAAGAAACTTTTGCTGTTAGGGTAAGAATTGAAGAAAGAATTATTAAAGAAAGCAAAAAAGAGTTAATCGAAAAAGCTGCAAAAATAATAGATAGAAAAGTAAAACTCAAAAAACCCGGCAAAGAGATCAATATTGAAATAAGAAAGCACGGGCAATTTCTTTATTTTAAAAAAGAAAAAGGAGCTGGCGGCTTGCCCTATTCTTCTTCTGGCAGGGTTCTTATTCTAATGTCAGGTGGCATTGATTCTCCTGTTGCTTCACATTTAATTTCAAAAAGAGGAGGAGAATGTGTTTGGGTTCATTTTCATAGTTTTCCTCTTACTTCAAATAAAAGCATTGAAAAAATAAAAGAACTTGCAAAGGTTTTTTCAAAAACATATCCGAAGCTGAGAGTTTATTTCGTCCCTTTTCATAAAATACAGATGGAAATTAAATCAAAATCCTCCCCTTTTTTAAGAGTTCTTCTTTATAGAAGAAAGATGATTCAAATTGCCGGCAAAATTGCCATGAAAGAAAAGTGCGAAGCGCTTGCTACGGGAGAAAGCTTGGGACAGGTAAGTTCCCAGACCCTTTCCAATATAGCGATAACGTCGGAAATATCGAAACTTCCTATTTTAAGGCCTCTTATTTCAAGCGATAAAGAAGAAATAATAGAAACGGCAAAAGAAATAGGTGTTTTTGATATTTCAATAAAACCTCAAGAAGATTGTTGTACTCTTTTTGTTCCCAAGAAATCAACAGGTAAAGGAAGTTTGGAGAAAATAAAGGAAATAGAAAAGATTCTTGATAATAAAATAACAAGAAAAGAGGAAAAAGAAGCTTTTTTTATTGATTTTTGTTGATATTGTTTTGGAAATACTCTATAATAAGATAAAAAAGGGAAAATATAATGCTATTTTTTAAAAAAATGAAGGAAAAAGTACCGACAATATTGGCAATAGTGATAATAATACTGTTTTTTGTCGGAACAGTTGCGATAATCGTTTATCAATATTTAAAACTTGAAAGTGAAAATAAAAACTTTGAAACAAGTATTATAGAAAAAGAGTTTATTAAAGGAAATTTCAAGGGAAACGAAAATTTGGACCAGATTGAGGATAAATAATGCTATTTTTATCGTTTAAATTATTTTTTAAAAAAAGAAATGAAAATAGCGCTAAAAAGGTTTGTTTCTTGAAAAAGCTTGCAGTATTTGTCAAAATTAGGTTATAATAGGGCAAAAGGTCGCTTATCAAAAAATAAATGGGAACGGCAAGTTGGATCCGCCGCTCCCGACCAAGTTACTTATGACCGAAGCTTATTGTGTAAAGTGCAAACAAAAAAGGGAAATGAAAGATGCAAAAGAAGTTGAAATGAAAGGAAAAGGGGATGTAAAAAGAAGAGCTATGACGGGAGTATGCCCCACCTGCGGAACGAAGATGTTTAGAATATTGGGAAAGGCGGAATAATTTTTTAACGGAAAAGGTTATACAGGCCTGTACAGGCATTTCTAAAAAAGAAGGGGCAGCGGGAATTATCCTGCTGCCCCTGATTTTTTAACATTTATGAATAAAAAGGGATTATTTGTTCTTTTTTTTCTTTTTCTTCTTAATTTTCTTGCATGGAAGGAAGTATTTATTCTTAACCGTCCTGTTTTTCTTGAAGTGGATTTTTTTGATGTAGGGCAAGGAGATGCGACTTTTATTAAGACCCCGTTAAATCATAGAATTTTAATTGACGGAGGACCTGATTCCTCTATCTTAGAGAAATTGTCTGAAAATATTCCTTTTTACGATAGAACAATTGATTTGATAATATTAACCCATCCCCATAGCGATCATTTGAGAGGACTTATTTCTGTTTTTGAGAGTTATGATGTTAAAAACTTAATTTGGAATGGAGTTATTGAAGATGCTGATGATTTCAGGAAATGGGAGAAGATAATAGAAGGGAGAGAAAATGTTTTTATCGCCAAGTCGGGAATTAGAGTGCGTTCCGGTGAAGTTTTTTTTGATATATTATATCCTTTTCAATTTTTAAACGGACAAAGCTTTAAGGACAGTAATAATACTTCAATTGTTATAAGGATTAATCATAAAGAAAATGCTTTTTTGTTTACTGGTGATAATTATAAAAATATTGAGTTTGAACTTATTGCCCTTCAGAAGGATTGCGAAGGAAAAGAAAGTTTATTTTGTAAAAATATGACGCTAAATTCAAATGTTTTACAAGCCGGACATCATGGAAGCAAGACATCAACTTCTGAAGAATTTCTTTTTGCGGTTTCTCCTCAATTTGTCGTTATTTCATCAGGGAAGAACAATTCTTACGGCCATCCGAACCAAGAGGTCTTGGCGAATTTAAATAATTTTGGTATAAGTGTTTTAAGAACGGATGAGTTGGGAGATATTAAAATAGTCAGTGATGGGAAGATTATAAAAGTCGTTGATTAAAAAACATTATTTAAATTTTATTTTTATGACAAACCCAAAAAAAGAAAGGTCTCTTGTAATAATTAAGCCCGATGGTGTTCAAAGGTCTCTTGTTGGAGAAATTATTTATCGTTTTGAAAGAGTAGGGTTAAAGGTGGTTGCTCTAAAGATGGTTTTGGCAAATGAAGACCAATGCCTAAAACATTATAATAAAGATGATGCTTGGTTTAAGCAAAAAGGGGAAAGAAGCGTAGAAGAACGTAAAAATGCCAATATGCCGGTAGAAAAACCTGCTATTGAATATGGAAAAGACATTGTCAGGGCTTTGGTAAAATTTATGACTTCGGGGCCCGTAGTAGTTATTATTTTAGAGGGCAATCAAGCGGTTGGTATTGTAAAAAAAATAGTCGGAGGCACGGAACCCTTAACTTCTGATGTCGGTACGATAAGGGGTGATTTAACTGTTGATTCTTATGATTTAGCAACACTGGATACCCGCGCAGTAAGGAATTTAATTCATTGCTCTGATAGTCCCGATGAAGCAGAAAGAGAAATAGGGATATGGGTAAAAGAAAATGAAATTATTAACTATCGCCATATCCAAAGTAAAATGCTTTATGATGTTAATTTAGACGGAATTTTAGAATAAATCTGCCTGTTTGACATTGATTTTCAAAGCGATATAATAAAATTGACCCTGTTCTCCTTTATTTAGTTTCTGGACTATAAGAATTTAAGGGGATTCCTAATTTGCGCTTGCCGAGGCAAGCGCCAGCGGAAACCCAATTTGGATTATTCTCCAAGATTCTATTTAAAGGATGCAGGGTTTTAAATAATTGTATAAAATGAGTTCTAAAAAAATAAATAAAAAGACAACAATAAAAGAGATTTTAGAAATAGAAGGGGCAGAAGAGATTTTGGAAAAATATAATCTTCCCTGTTTGTCTTGTCCTATGGCTTCTTTTGAAATAAATTCTTTGCAAATAGGAGATGTTTCAAAAATGTACGGACTTGACGGAGATTCTTTAATTAAAGAATTAAACAAGCTTTAAATGAAAAAAAGAATACAAATACTGTCGTTTTTTATTTTTTTCGTTTTATTTTTCCCCTTTTCTGGATTTGCTGCAGAAACAATTAACCTTCCTTTTTTAGGGGAGGTGAATTTGTTTCAATTTTCACTGCCTGTTCTATCTATTGTTCTTGGAACTATAGATGGGCTTAATGTTTGCTCGATTGGGGCGCTGGTTTTGATCTTGAGCATAGTTCTTGTTTTTAAAAAAAGATCTTCAATTTTATTTTTCGGAGGGCTTTTTTTATTTGTTGTTTCAATTGTTTACGGAATTTTGGTCATGTTTTGGTATCAGGTTTTTTCTTTTATTTTGCCTTTTTTTACTTATATGAGAGCGGCGATAAGCGCCATTTCTTTTTTTGGAGGAATTTATTTCTTTAAAGAATTTTTACGGCTTAGAAAAGGCCTTACCTGCACGATGAGTAATAACAAGTTAGTTGAAAAGACGGTAAAACATCTTCAGGAATCGTTTTCTTCCAAAAAAAGTTTTTTTGCTTTAGTTCTATCTGTTATTTTTTTCGCAGCGGTAGTGACTATAATTGAGTTTCCGTGTTCGGCAGCAATTCCAGTTGTCTTTACCAGTATTTTGGCTGAAAAAGGAGTTGGAATATTGGGATATCTTTTTTATATCTTACTTTATCTTTTCTTCTATCTTTTGGATGAAATCGTGGTTTTTCTTGTTGCGGTTTTTACAAAAAAGATTTGGTTTAGAGAAGGGAAATTTATAACCTATGCAACTCTTGCGGGTTCTCTTGTTTTATTCTTTATCGCTTATTATTACGCTTTTTTATAATCGTTATAAGATTTTATTAATATTTTTTAAAATGGAATCAAAAAAACAAATTATTATTTACGTCTTTATTATCTTGCTGGTTTTTTTCGGCATTGTTTTTTATAATTCCAAAAATAGTAATAGTAATTTGCAAATAGAAGAAAGCGCAGTTAATATTTATTATTTTTGGGTTCAAGGATGTTCTTATTGTGCAGCTGAGTCAATATGGATAAAAGAAATGGAAGAAAAATATGAGAGTATAAATTTTTTGAAACTTGAGGCAAATAAAAATTCCGGTATTTTTTTAAGCTTATTGGAAAAATTTGATGTTTCATTAAATATGAGAGGAAGTGTTCCGGCCACTTTTATAGGAGATAAATATTTTATAGGTTTTAATCAAGAAATAGGAGAAGAAATGGAAGAAAAAATAAAAGAGTGTTTTGAAGAAGAAAATTGCGTTAATCCTTTAAATAAATAAATTATGTTTGATAAATTAAAACAACTTAAAAAAGCAAGAGATATTCAAAAAGCGCTGGAGAATAGGGAAATTGCTCATGAAAAAGAAGGAGTAAGCGTTATTGTTGGCGGTAATTTAAAAATAAAAGAAATAAAGATCAATCCTTCTCTTGATAAGGAAAGACAGGAAGTTATTTTAAAAGATTGCCTAAATGAAGCAATGGAAAAAGTTCAAATGATGGCTGCAAGAGAAATATCTAATCTTGGCGGATTTTAATATTTATTCAAATATTATTGCCAAGAATATATTGCTTTGTTATAATAAAAGAAAGATTATTTTCTTAAAAGCTTTTTTCTAAAATTTTTATTTTGCTTTGTTATAATAAACATAAAAAAAAGAGTTCTTCAAAAGGTCGAGGAGAAAAATTTAAAAAAACAAAAAAATGTCAAATAATAGCGTAAAAGCAATAGTTATATTTATAGTAATATTTTTAGTTATTGTCGGAGGATTTTGGATAATTCTCTCAAGTAAGGAAATGGCAAAAACAGAAGAAATTGATCTTATTAAAGAGCAAATGAAAAAAGTGGAAGATTATGCAGGAGAAAAAGGATTCACTCGTCAATTTCTATACGAAGGCCAATGGTATGCTAATGTTGATGGAAAATGGGTAGAGGCAGGCAGCCAAAGAGAAGCTCAAGTTATGAACTACGCAAGCAGAAACGGATTCACTCGTCAGCTTTTATACGAAGGCCAATGGTATGCTAATGTTGATGGAAAATGGGTAAGAGCAGGCAGCCAAAGAGAAGCTCAAGTTATGAACTACGCAAGCAGAAACGGATTCACTCGTCAGCTTTTATATAGTGGCCAATGGTATGCTAATGTTGATGGAAAATGGACAGAAGCAGGCAGCCAAAGAGAAGCTCAAGTTATGAACTACGCAAGCAGAAACGGATTTACTAATCAACTTCTATACGAAGGCCAATGGTATGCTAATGTTGATGGAAAATGGGTAGAGGCAGGCAGCCAAGAGGAAGCAGCGTCTCTTTATGAAGCGGGAAGTATTAATTAATGGTTTTTTATAAATAGAGTTTTTTATTTTTGGACTTGAGTTAAAAATATTTTTAACTCAAGTCCTTTTTAGGGCTCTGATAAAAAAATTCGACTATTTGTAGTTTTTAAAATTATTTAAAAAATATTCAAAAGTATTTTTTTTGTTTTTTTATAGGAGTGGTAATAATTTTTGCTTGTAATTCCGAAAAAGAGATTTTAATGTTAAATTGTTTACAGTAGAAGATATCATATTTGATAGAAATTTCCCTTTAATTATAACAAAAAAAGGAAGGAGGGAATTATAAATAACTATTTTTTAAATTGCTTTTTATCTGAGAAAAACGGATATCTTTTTTTAAAACTTGAAAATATCATTTTCGATAAAGAAGGAAAAATAAAAAGAAGGTTCAATTTTAAGATAAAATCACAAACTTTAGATGAACTTTTTTATTTTTGTCTTAACCTGCTTAATTAATATAATCTTTAATTGGCAATAATGCGCGCAAAATCTTTTATATTTCTGAAAATTGTTTATTTTTCTCTGATTGTTTTTATCTTGGAAACTGTTTTTTTCCATGTTTTAAACTATATTTATGATTATCTTAATGCAGTTTTGATAATTTCATATACGGTTTTGGGAATTGGCTTAGGAGCATTTATTTCAGGTAGAATTAAAATTCCAGAAAAATATTTATTTGCCATTTGTTCTTTAGGAACAGTTTTTTCTTTATATTTGGTTGCTTTTAAAACGATTTTTTTTCCTTCTGGGGGAATTACAAATTTTGTTTTTTTCTTTTGTTTTTTATTTCCATCCGTTTATATTTCTAAAATTTATGCTGAAGAGAAAATCGGGCAGATATATTTATTAGATATGGTGGGCGGATTATTTGGGGTGTTTTTTGTTTTTTTTCTTTATTTTTTTCTTTTTTCTGAATCAATATTTTTTTTGATTTTGCTTATTATTCCGCTGGTTGCCTTAATCAATATTTCTTTCCAAAAACTAAAGTATGAAAAAATAATAATTTTCATTTTATTATTATTTTTAATTTTGGGTTCAAGCTTGTTTTATAATCAAGTATTATTTGATAAATATAATCTTTTTAACTTAATTAACTGCAATGGTATAGAAAAGTCGCCGGAAGGAACGGCTAAAATATTTTGCAGAAATGTAGAATTAATTAAAAGCTATGATAATTTAGTAGGAAGAATAGATATTACTCAAATTACTTCTCTTAACTCTAGCTCGTATACTGTTTCGTATGAAGGATGGCCAAATGATATTTTTCATAAAAAAATACTATCTACAAAAGATGACTATTCAAGTAATAAAAACAAGGAATGGCCTACTCTTGATATTCGTTTTTTGTATGGGATAAAAGAAGAACCAGAAATTTTAATCATAGGTTCTGCCGCCCAAGGAATTATTCCTACAATAAGAAAGATTACTCCTTTGGAAAAAATAACCTCCGTTGAAATAAATCCAAGCATTATTAAAATAATGAAAGAAGATTTTTTTGAAGAAAGCGGAAGGGCTTATTTAAATTTTACGCCAATTCTAGGAAATGGAATTTCTTTTTTAAAGTCCAATAATAAAAAGTTTGATATGATAACAATGATGAATGTTCATCCTTACAGAAATATTTCTCATCAAGGGCCTCCGGATTATTTGCATACAATTGAAAATTATAGAAATATTTTAAATAGTTTGAGCGAGGAGGGATACCTTATGATTGAAGAGAGACCAGAAACATTAGAATCAAAATTAGCATTATATAGAGAAATTAATACTATTTGGCATGCTTTAAAAAAAGAAGGCGCTGAAAATCCTTCAAATCACTTTGTAATTTGGTCATGGATGTATGAAAATAAGAAATTTGAAAAATATAAGCTTTTTTATTTTACAGGAATAGCTGTTTTCAAAAATCCGATTAAAAAAGAATGGGTTGATCCGTGGATTCAAAGACAGAATCTTCGCGATCAATTTAACTTGCAATATTTTAATGGTTACAAAAATGAAGAGCTTTCAAAAGAATTTTTAGATTTATTTGCAATGATAGAATCAAATAATTTTAGTTCTCTTCAAGAGGAAAATTTTGATTCTTCAGTAGTAACGAATAATAGGCCCTTTTTAACTCAATCAACATTAAAAACGCCAAAATTAAATAACTTACTAAAAGATATTGGTATTCTTACATTGGTTCTTTGGATTATCTTTACAATTCCTTTGATTAGATCTGAAAAAAGAAAGTTAAACATGGCATTAAATATGTACCATATTTTAGTCGCTTTTGCTTTTTTCTCTATTCAAATAATTTTATTCCAAGTCTATCAAAATATTTTTATATCACCATCTTTGTCGTTTATATTTGTTTTGGGCTTTTTGCTATTATTTTCTGGCATTGGAGGATATTTTTCAGAAAAATTTAATTTAAAAAATATTATAATATTTCTAATACCAACGTCTTTAATTGCTGCTATTCTTCCTAATTCATTTTATTTTTTTAATATTCATTCTTCTCTTATAAATTTTTTAAGTGTATCTTTTGTTTTAGCTACTGGATTTTTAATGGGATTTTATTTTCCTAAAGGATTGAATTTTATCAAGAAAATAGAATCGAAAGAAAAAGTTTATTATTTTTACGCAATTGATGCTGTTGTCTCTTGTTTTGCAGTTCCTCTTACTTTGTATCTTGGCATAAAAATTGGTTATTTTTCGGTAATTATAATAGGTATTCTTTGTTATGTTTTGGCGACCATTATTCTTTCAATACTAGAACTACATGTTAAAGAAAAAATATAAGAAAATATTTTATTTGTTGCTTTTAATTTTTTTGTTTACATTTAGTGTTGTTTTATTTTTTTTAAACAATAAAAAAATAGAAGTTTATGGAATAAAATACGGTGATTCCTTTTATCATTCAAAAAATATTTATTATGAAGATAAGTTTGGAAAACCCTTACCTTTTTCCTGGATGTTTTATGTTATTAAATATAAAAACAAAATTATACTAATAGATACGGGATTTAATAATGAAGCGCTTGTAGAATCGTTAGCAATAGATTATAGGGATCCGTTTTATTTACTCTCTTTTTTAAATATTAATTCTGACAAAATAACAGATCTAATTTTAACTCATAGTCACTTTGACCACATAGGCAATGCTGACAAATTTAAGAATGCTAAAATATATATTCAAAGAGAAGAATTAGAGCATTTCAAAAAAAATTCAAAAGATAAAAAACTTTTGAATTTTTTTGAGAATAACGATAAATTAGTTTTATTTGATGATTATTACAATTTGTATGATTTTTTCGAAATTGAAAAAATAGGAGGACATACAATTGGATCTTCTATTGTTCTTTTTAAGCATAATAATATAGAATATGTTATTACGGGGGACGAATGTTATTTAATCGACAATTGCGACGGTAATCCAATAGGCACTTATTATAATATAAAGAAAAATAGAGATTTTATTTCATGGGTGAAGGAAAATGAAAATATAAGAATTTTGCCGCTTCATGATAATAAAATATTTAATATATATCCGGTGGTTAACAACTTTATAGCCAAAATTATTTAATTATTATGCCAAATTTTTCAAAAAATAAAATAATAATTTCTGTTTTTATAGTTGTTTTTTTTACCCTTTTTTTCTGGATATACTTTAATAATTTTAAAGTTAATTTTGAAAGCCCAGCGGTAGGAGAATATGAAATAACTAAGAGTTTTATTGAAGAAAAAATTAAGCAAGGCAAGGAATTTTTATTGCAAATAGAAAATGAAGAAGAAAACGGCTTTTATAAATATTATCTTCCTTTTGAGGAAGAAAAAACCGAAGATCGTCTTCATACTACTTATTCTGCTTCAATTGTTTACAGTTTTCTTTTTATTCACGAATTTGATAAAGACAAAAAAACACTGGAAAAGCTTTCAAGCTGGGGAGATTTTCTTTTGAGAATGCAAAATTTAGACAAAGAAGACAAGCGCTATGGATCATTTGTTTATTCTTATTTTTTTGACGAAAAGAACCTTGATTTTGGCAGTAAAATAAAGAAAAAAACCATAAACAGCAAGGGGGAAAAATTTACAGATTATTTTTATATCGATAATCAAGGAAGAGAATTAAGATATGTTGTTGGGACAAACTCAAAAACGATTTTCACTCTTTTGCGCCTTTACGAATACACAAAAGAAGAAAAATATTTGAATTCGGCAGTACTTTCCGGAAACTGGCTTTTAACAATGCAAAATGAAAATGGCACAGTAAGGCCCTACGTAAGATATGAAAATGGAAAATGGCTTTTTGGCTCAAAAGAGTCGTTTCTTTATCAGGGTCAGGTTCTATCGGCGTTTTCAAGATTGTATAAAATAACAAAGGATGAAAGATATTATGAAGGGGCAAAAAAGATAGCAGATCGTTTTGCAGATAAAATAGAAAAGGCAAATGGAGAATTTATAGTAGATGATTACAGAACGGTAAATTCAATATCAAATTCTTGGGTTGTTATGTCTTTGATGGATTTTTACAACATCTCTTTTGACAACTATTATAAAGAGATAATTTTCAGGCACAGCGGAAAAATATTGGAAGACCAGATAAAAAGTGAAAAAAATCCATCTGATTTCGGACGTTATAAAACAGCTTATTCATCAAGCGGAAACGGATGGATAGCTGAAGTTTTAACGGAAGTTTACAGGTTTTGTCTTAAAGAAAAAGGAGACAGTTGTTCAATATATAAAGATTCCGTAACAGACGTAATAGATTGGATTATTGGACATACTTATTCAAAAGAAAATACGCAAATTAAAGATATTATTGGGTCTGTCTATTGGAGTAAGGAGTACAGACATGTTAGAAGCGATTCTGTTGCTCATAGCTTGAACGCCTATGCGCGCATAATAGAATTTTTACCGGATTAGTTTTTATATAAAAAGATTTGACAATTTTTTTTGATTTGTTATTATACCTATACCTATGGTACAGGTATAAATAAAATATTATGACAAACCAAAAGAAAAAGACATTAATTAACATTAAAAAAGCGGAAAGTTTAACGGCAAAAATAATTAAGATGTTTGAAAAAGATCAATACTGCATTGATATTATGCAGCAGAATTTGGCTGTTATAGGCCTTTTAAAATCAGCCAATAAAATGCTTATGGAAAATCATCTTAATACCTGCTTTAAGGTTGCAATGGAAGCGAAAAACGAAAAGAAAAAGCAGGAAATGATTGAAGAAATTTTAAAGGTCATAGTAATGTTTAATAGATAAAATTAATTAATTTTTTAAAAATATGAATGAAGAAAATAATCAAATAGAAAGCCAAGAAAACAGAGAAAAAGAAAAAACAGTGCAAAAATGGATTTATATATCCATGTTTTTAGTTATTGCTTTTACTCTTTTTATTTCTTTTAACAAGGGGGTTATTTCCTATTCTCCTTCTAATGTTGAGAAAGTAGAAAAATCTGTTTTATCGCAGGAAAATCAAACTCCAAACATAGAACAGCAATCAAGTGGGGGCGCTGTAATAAATGAAGCGCTACTTGAAATAATACCGACCGGAGTTCCCGCTGTTTATGGAAACGCTCTTTCAATAAGTTATGACGATGTTTCTGTTAATAATCCAAGGCAAGCAGATGCAACAATTGAGGTAATGGCCAAAATAGACAGAAGTACTGAACTTTCAGGAAGTAATTTAAATAGGTATATTGATATATTATATAATCAACATGGGGGAATATCCTGTGAATTTTGTTGCGGAGCAAAAGCGGTAATATTTGAAAACGGATCTGCGGCTTGCGGATGCGCTCATAGCTATGCAATGAGAGGAATAGCAAAATACCTTATTTTGAACACAACCATGACAGATGAGGAAATTCTTTCTGAGGTTGGCAAGTGGAAAGTTCTTTTCTTCCCGGAGATCCATGTCCGAAAAGCTTCGGCTATGAAGGAAAAAGGCATGGAAATAGATTATATTAATTTAACCACTAATGAAAATAGAGGAATTGAAAGAGGAGTTGCCGCCGGAAGCGGAGGATCAATGGTTGGAGGATGTTAAGTAATTATAAAAAAATAAAAAAATAATAAAAAATGAATAACACAATTAAAAATAATATATTTCCAATTACGGTTATTGCTGTTTCTCTTGTTATTTCCGGAATAGTTCTTTTTTCCGGACCCTCACAGGGAAGAGGGTTTATTTCTCAGGATGAAGCGTTAAAAATTGCTGATGACTTTATAAATAAAAAAATGCTTCAAGGCCAAGTATCGGCTTCTGTTTCCGATATTTCAGAAGAATCGGGACTTTATAAAATTAATTTATCGGTTCAAGGAAGTCCATTTTCCTCTTATATGACAAAAGACGGAAGGTTCTTTTTTCCAGAAGGGCTTGATATAGAAAATTTTGAGAATACAACCCCTCCTTCAGCTCCATCTGAAGGGGGAGGGGGTACTGGAATGGTTGGAGGATGCTAATCCTTTTTAAAAATGAACTTGAAAATTAAGCTTCTTATTCTTTTTGTTTTTATCTCTTTTGGAGTTGCCATATATGGCTATTTTAACGCTGTTTCAAAATCAAGTAGCGAGAATGGCCCTAAGATCGAAATTTCTCCCAAAATACATGATTTTAAGGACCTTAATTTTGGAGAAGTTGTTAGCTATGATTTTATGGTAAAAAATTCCGGAGATGAGATTTTGGAAATAAGAAGGGTCTCTACTTCTTGCCTTTGTACTGTTGCTGAGATTTTAAAGAAGGAAATTAACCCGGGAGAAGAAGTAATTCTTTCTATTTCTTATGATACCGGAGCAATGGGCGCCCATGGGAGAGGAAAGCAGGAAAGAATAATTTATATCAGAAGCAATGATCCTTTTAATCCTCAGATTGAAGCGATGATATACGCAAACGTTAAATAACTTAAATATTCAAAATAATGTTTCAAAGTATTGATATCAGCAGTCCTTTTACGATGATTCCGATAGTTATGACTACCGGTTTTCTTGATGGAATCCATCCTTGCGCTATTGCTATACTTATTTTCTTTATAGCTTTTTTACTGACCATGCAAAAGGCCTTTAGAAATATTTTCTTCTTGGGTCTGGTTTACATTTTTGTTATTTTTCTTACTTATCTTGCTGTCGGCGTTGGTCTTCTTTCGGGAATTACTTTTTTCGGACAGCATCATTTTTTTGCCAAATTTGGCGCATGGCTGCTTATATTTTTAGGTTTAATTCATTTGAAAGAATATTTCTTTCCAAATTTACCCTTCCATTTAAGAATGCCTAAATTTTCAAGCGAGAAAATCAGGACAAAATTAGAGAAAGCCACATTGCTGGGAATTATAATTGCCGCTTTTCTGGTTGGTCTTTGTTCTATTCCCTGTTCAGGAGGAATTTACGCCGCAATTACCGCTCTTCTTGCTTCAAAAACAACATATTTAAGCGGCCTCCTATACCTCTTGCTTTACAACTTTATGTTCGTATTGCCTCTTTTTATCCTTCTTCTTTTTGCGGCAAACCCGCTTACATTGTCCAAAATTGCCCGATTCAGACAAAAAAACGAAAGAACAGAAGGATTAATTATGGGCTTACTGGTACTTCTTTTAGGAATTGGAATATTGATATTTATTCTATAAACATATGAACAAAGATAAAGGGATAAAGAAAGAAAAGGAGAAGAATAAAAAAGAAGAATGCCTTCTTTGCAGCATTTCCGATAAAACGATAGAAATGCTGGAAAAAAGAGCGAACGAAAATTATAAAGAAAAAAAATAAAAATATAAAAAATACAAACATGGAAAAAGAAGAATATATTTCAAAAGAGCAAAGAAAGGAAATGGCTGTTCTTTTAAAAAAGAAACAAAGAACGACAAAGATTGTTTCTTTAATATTGTTTGCGGTTCTAGTTGTTGTTGGTTTTTCTTTCTTTTCAAACTTTTCTTCCAGTGAGGAAAATGAGAATAACGCAAAGAAGGAAAAAATAACGGTTTATTATTCTAAGACCTGCGGCTGTTGCGCGGAATATTTATCTTACCTTAAAAAAAGCGGATTTGAAGTTGATGCAAGACAAACAAGAGATATGCTTTCAATAAAAGAGCAATATCAGATTCCTACGGAAATGGAGTCCTGCCATACTTCTATTGTTGGAGATTATTTTGTTGAAGGCCACATTCCGACTTTCATAATAGAGAAATTGCTTTTAGAAAAGCCGCTTCTTAGCGGAATTGCTCTTCCTGGAATGCCCTCCGGCTCTCCTGGAATGCCTGGTTTTAAGGCGGGAAAATGGACCATTTACGGCCTTAATGAAGGAGCATCTTCGGAATATATGGTTTATTAAAAAATATTCTTATGTTTAACTTTTTTAAGAAAAAATGCCCGGTTTGCAAAATGGAATTGAAAAAAGGAAAAGATTATCCTGTCTTTTCCGGCAAGAAATTTTGCTCTGATAATTGCATAGAGGAATATAAAAAGGAAATAATCAAGATGCAATCGAAAGGCGATTGCTGTCATTAAAATTTAAAAATAATATGATGAATTTTCAATATGGTTTTTTCGGTGCTTTCGGCTGGTTTTTTATGGTTCTTTGGTGGGTTTTTATAGTTGTAGTAATTATAGCTCTTCTAAGATGGATTTCAGAACGGCCAAAAAACGATAATAATAAAAAATCTCCGCTTGAGGTTTTAAAGGAGCGGTATGCAAAGGGGGAAATAGATAAAAAAGAATTTGAAGAGAAAAAAAAGGATTTATTGTAGTTTTTCAAAATTGGTTTGTTTATTTTTTTCTTTAGAATTTGTAAAGGCCGAAATAAAAATATTTTAACTATTTTATATAATGGACAATAGTTATTATTGCCAAATTAATAAAAAAGGATTTGCTTTGGCCACAAGCGGGGTAATGGGACTAGTTTACATTCTTTGTGCTGCTTTCGTTGCTTTATGGCCCGATTTTTCGCTTCGTCTTTTTGGCTGGCTTATGCACTTGGTCAATGTTGAAAAGTTTGCAGGAGACATGGGGATAACTTTTGGCGGATTTTTAGCGGGTCTTCTCCAAGCGGTAATTTACACGTATATCGGCGCCTATCTTATTGCTTGGCTTCATAATAAATTTTGCAAAGAAAATAAATAAATTATATTTAATTTTCTTTTTAAAAAGCAGGGCGAAAAATCGTTTCTCGTTGATTGTATTTTTAGTATTATCGGTTATTATTTTTTTATACATAGAAAATAATTATTGGATTAATAATTGGTTTTAATAATGAAAAAAGAAGAACATAAAATATTATATAAATGCCCTCAGTACGGGTTTAAATATGAAGAGAAAAAAATGGCCAAAAAATGTGAAGATTGGTGCAGAAAATATAAGACCTGTAATTTAGAAATAACAAAATATGCTAAAAAATAAAAAATTCGTCATTATTGGTTTTCTGGCTTCGCTGTTGCTTTTTGCTTTTTATATTTTAATCCTTTCTTTCTTTGAATCATCCTCTCATGCTTTCTCTCAATTTTCTTTATTTCGCTATTGGATTTCAATTTTAATTATTGGTTTTGGAATACAGGTTGGTCTTTTTTCTTTTGTCAGGGAAAAACAGAAAACGGCATCCAAAAAAACCCTTTCTGCTTCTTGCGGTATTTCCGCCGGTTCAATGGTTGCTTGCTGTCTTCACCATTTGGCGGACATTCTTCCTTTAATAGGCATTTCTGGCATGACTTTGTTTTTTACAGAATATCAGTTATGGTTTATGCTTTTGGGAATTATTTCCAATTTTATGGGAATTGCCATAATGCTTGGAATTATAGAAAAGCATAATCTTGCAGGAGGTGTTTTGGCAAAAATGGCTTCATATAGCACAATTAGGACAAGAAGAATTTCCCTTTCTCTTTCTCTTATTGTTCTTTTTCTTGGCTTTTTCTGGGTTGGTCCTTTGAGTTTTAATTTGGATTTTACCGCAAGCGGAATTTCTAGCGCAAAAAAATCAGAAAAGCAATTTTTTCCGGGGAAAACTGATTCTCAGGGAGATATATTATTTGAAGTAACTCCTTTGTCTTTTGAATCCAATAAGCCGCTTGAATTCAATATTAAAATAGATACCCATTTTGACTTTCCTGAGTTTGATTTAATGGAAGTGTCTATTTTAGAATACGAAAATGGAAAATGGCATAAGCCGTTAGAATGGCAAGGACCTTCTATTTCCGGGCATCATATTTCCGGTGTTCTTGTTTTTCCTCCTCTTGAAATTGACGCCAAAGAACTAAGTGTTATAATTAAAGACGAATTTATGAGAGTTTTCCGCTGGGAAATTTATTAAAAACAATGGAAAAAAGCAAAAAAGAAAAAGAAGCAGTTTATTTTATAAAGGGAATGCATTGTCCTTCTTGCGAAATTTTTATTGAGAAGGAGCTTTTGAAGTTTAAAGGAGTTAACTTTGCAAATGCTACAGAAAAAGAAGGAAAGGTTTTTATAAAATACGAAGGGGAAAAACCGAAAAAAGAAGAGCTAAACGATATTCTAAAAGAAAATAACTATTTTTTGTCTGATCTTCCATTTGAAAAAAGTGAAAAAAGGGAAAGCTTTTTAGGAGCCGTTCTTGTAGCTTTTGTTATTATTGCTCTGTTTTTTTTCTTGCAAAAAACAGGTATTATGGAAATGGCCGATTTTTCTTCACAGTATTCCCTTTTTATGGTTTTTTTTCTAGGAATTGTGGCTAGCGTTTCAAGTTGCATGGCTCTTATCGGAGGGCTGATATTGTCTCTTTCCAAACAATGGAATAAGGCCTATTCAAAAACAAATTCTTTTTCTAAAAAACTTCAGCCCTATGTATTATTCAATTTTGGCAGATTGGTGTCTTATGGATTATTCGGAGCGGTTCTCGGAGGGCTTGGAAATGTATTTAATATATCTCTTGGTTTTACTTCTTTTTTAGTTTTTATCGTTTCACTGCTGATGATTTTTTTCTCTTTAAAGATGCTGGGATTTGAATTTCCCGACTTCTTGAAATTTAAAAAAGGAGGATTTTTTAGAAAATTTACAACCAGTGAAAGGAGTTCTGTAAAAAGCCATGCCTGTTTTTTGGGCGCTTCTACTTTTTTTCTTCCTTGCGGATTTACGATTACGGCCCAGGGACTTGCCTTGATATCTGGAAGCGCATTGCAGGGATTCTTAATTATGTTTTTTTTCGCTCTTGGAACGGTTCCGGCTCTTTTGATGCTTGGATTTTCAAGCATAAAGTTTTATCAAAATCCGCAATTATCATTGAAGTTTTCAAAAATAGCCGGAATATTGGTTTTGTTTTTCGCTTTTTATAACATTAATTCCCAGCTTGTAATTTGGGGAATGCCTAATATTAATAGTTTTAAAATATCAGTATGGGAAAAAAAAGAAGAGATGAATTTTTCGGAAAAAGAGCAGGTTCTAAAAATGAGTGTTTCGAGCTTTAAGTATAAGCCGAATTATTTTATAGTGAAAGCGGGAGTTCCGGTCAGATGGGAGATTACAGACGAGGGTATGAGTGGATGCACTAATGCTATTATTTCTAAAGATTTATTTGAAGGGACAATTGATCTTGTAAGAGGAGGAACGGCGATAAAAGAATTTATTGTGGAAAAGCCGGGAAGATACGTTTTTTCTTGTTCTATGGGAATGGTTTCAGGAGTGATTGACGTTATCGGCAATACTGAACAATCTTTATCCGATGATGTTTGCCTTATTGCAGAAAAAGAAAAAATAGAGAAAATTTTGAATTAATGATATCTTAATTAAAAAAAAGAATGAATATTGATATTAAAAAACAAATAGAATACTCAAAGGGAGGAATTCTAAGTAAGGTGATATATAAAAAAGAAAAGGCGGATATTACTCTATTTTGCATGGCAGAGAGAACGGAAATATCAGAGCATACCTCTTCCAAAGAAGCTTTTGTTTATGTGCTTGAAGGAGAAGGAATATTTTTTCTTGGAAAAGAAGAAATTAAAATGATCCCGGGAGTATTTATTTCAATTGAAAAAAACGCAAAACATTCTTTAAAAGCCGAAAAGAACACCAGTTTTATGCTTTTTTTAACAAATTAAAATTATGTATAATCCGAAATACGCGCAGACATATGCCATTTTTCTTCTGATAATTCTAATCATTGCTTTGCTTATTATCCTGCCTGCCTTAGAACAGTAAAAAAGTTTTTTATTAAAAAAGAATTGGAAGAATGCAGAGATTACCAAAATGGATAAGTGGTTTTATATCTAAAAATTCTTTTTTTAATGTGGCATAAAAGAACGATTTTTTGGCAATTTTATATTAAAGTACTCAAAGTATATTTTTTAAACCGTAATTTTTTAAATCCTAAAATCGTTAAAAATAATTTATATGAATAAAAAAACATTTAAAATATCGGGAATGCATTGCGCCTCTTGCGCTTCAAACATTGAAAAGGAAGTCAAAAAAGTTTCTGGAGTTTCTTCTTCGAGGGTGGATTTTAACGGTGGAAAACTTTTTGTTGAAGGAAATGATTTTTCAACTGAGGAATTAAAGAAAAGAACGGAGGATTTGGGTTATGGTTTTTTTTCAGAAGAAGATGGAAATAAAGAAAATATCGTTTTAAAGGTTGTTGGAATGGATAGCCCTCATTGTGCAGGAATAATTAAAAAGGTTTTAGGGGGATTTAAAGGGGTTAAAAATCCTGAAATTGATTTTGCCAATGAAAAAGTAAAATTCACTTTTTTCCCAAATGAAAATTCCCTTGCAGATATTGAAAAAGCTATAGAAAAAGAAGGGTATAATGTTTTTAAGGAGAAAGAGACAAGCGAAGTTGAAATAGAAGAGAGAAGACGAGTTAAAAATACAAAAATAAGAGCAATCCTTGCTCTTGTTTTAAGTATTCCCTTGATGTTTACAATGATTTTGATGTATTCCGGCAAAATGTTTCCCGGCCAGCTTTTTATTGAGGCGGTTCTTTCTTTTATTGTCGTGTATATTTTAGGATGGAGAGCCCATGTTTCCGCTTTCAAGGCAGCCAGGAAATTTTATGCCAACATGGATGTTCTTATTTCCCTGGGAACTTCCGCAGCTTTTCTTTTCGGAGTGGCTGCTTTTTTTATTGATGTTCCTGTTTTCTTTGAAATAGCCGCTTTCATTATGGCTTTCCAGCTTTTGGGAAGGTATTTGGAAGAAAAAGCAAGAGGAAAGACATCGGAGGCCCTAAGAGAACTTTTAAACCTTGAAGCCAAAACAGCAAGAATATTAATAAACGGAGAAGAGAAAGAAATACCTGTTGAAGAATTGAAATTGGGAGATGTTATGATTATCAGGCCCGGGGAAAAAATTCCGACTGACGGCAAGGTAATTGAAGGGCTTTCTTCTGTTGACGAGTCAATGGCAACGGGGGAATCATTGCCGGTTGAAAAAACACCCGGATCGCAGGTTATTGGTTCTACTCTTAACCAGGAAGGGATATTAAAAGCGGAAGCAGTTAAGGTTGGAAAAGACACTTTTTTTGCCCAAGTTGTAAAATTGGTTGAAGAGGCTCAAGGGAGCCGCATTCCTATTCAAGAATTTGCAGACAAGGTTACTTCCTATTTTGTTCCAGCAATTCTTTTAATTGCAATTTTTACCGTTTTGTCTTGGCTTTTTGTTGGCAATTGGTATGTGGCAATTGTTGCAAGTATTACCGTTCTTATTATCGCTTGTCCTTGCGCTCTTGGCCTTGCTACGCCTACCGCTTTAACTGTTGGCATTGGAAGAGGGGCAAAGCAAGGAATTTTATTTAGAAGAGGAGAAGCGATTGAGCTGATGGGAAAAACAAAAGTGATTGTTCTTGATAAGACGGGAACCCTTACAAAGGGACAGCCGGATGTAACTGATATTATTGAAATTAACGGAAATAATATTTCTGATATTTTACAAATTGCGTCTTCTGTGGAAAATAATTCTGAGCATCCTTTAGCCAGGGCGATTGTGAAAAAAGCAAAGGAAAAAAATATTGAATTGCTAAGAACGGAAAATTTTAAGGCGGTTTTTGGCAAAGGAGTTGAAGCACTTGTAAACGGAAGGAGAATTTTAGTTGGCAGAAGAATGCTATTGCAAGAGAATAATATTTCTTTTTCTTCCATTGAAGAAATTGCCTCAAAACTAGAAGAACAAGGGAAAACGGCCATGTTTGTTGCAGATGATAAAAAAGTTTTGGGAATAATTGCCGTGGCTGATACTTTGAAAAAAGAGACCAAAGAAGCAATTAAAGAGCTTCATAATATGGGATATAAACTTGTTATGTTAACCGGTGACAATAAAAAAACAGCAAGCGCTATTTCGAAAGAAATTGGCATTGACGAGGTTATAGCAGAGGTCTTGCCTAGTGAAAAAGTTGATGTAATAAAAAAGCTGCAAGAAGAAGGAAAGGTAAAAGTTGCCATGGTTGGCGACGGAATAAACGACGCTCCGGCCTTGACTCAGGCAGATGTGGGAATAGCTATTGGTACCGGAACCGATATCGCAATTGAAGCGGGAGAGATTACTCTTGTAGGAGGAGAATTAAACGCTTTGATTAATTCTATAAAATTAAGTCGAATGACATTTAAAACAATTCGCCAGAATCTTTTTTGGGCTTATGTATATAATGCAATAGCGATTCCTATAGCTGCTTTTGGAATTTTAGCTACGATGATAGGCCCCATTATTGCCGCCGGGGCTATGGCTTTTTCTTCGTTTTCGGTAGTTCTTAATTCCTTGCGGCTGAGGAAAACAAAACTGTAAAAAAGAATTAAAAAACCATAAAAAGCGCTCCTATTGTTATAAGAATGGCGCCTATTGCTACTTTTAAAGTCAAAGCTTCGGCTAAAAAGAGAGCGGCAAAAACAACGACGAAAACCACGCTCAACCTATCAAGAGCGGCTACTCCCGATGCCGGTCCGTATTTTAGCGCTACGAAATAAAAGAGCCACGAGAGGGCTCCGGCAATTCCTGAAAGGGCGATGAAAAAAAGAAGTTTCCCGCTTATTGTTGAAACTGTCTGCCATTTTCCCGATAACAATGTCACAATGGCAAGAAATGTTGCCATAATTATTGCTCTTACTGTTGTTGCAAGAGTGGGATCAATTCCCGCAATTCCTATTTTCCCGAAAATTGCAACTAGAGCTGCAAAGACCGCTGCTAAAAGCGCATATAGTATCCAAATAGGCATATTTTTTAAATTTAAATTTTATTTTTTCGGGGCGCCGAGATTCGAACTCGAACTAAATCCACCCCATGGACTCGTGCTACCGTTACACTACGCCCCGTTTTTAAATAAAATAAATTAACACAAGCTGAAATTTATTTTCCTTTTCCTACAGATTTAATACATTTAGTACAAGCAAGAACTCTTTCACCCGAAGGAAGCTTTACCCATTGAAGGTTTGGTTTTTTTCTTTTCTTAATCGTTGGATTATATTTTCCACGAAGTTTTACCAGCTTCTGGACCATTACAGAGCCCTTATTGCATATTGAACATGTTTTCATATTTTTTTATCCTTTATTTTTTCTTAAAAGAAAGCAATTTAATTATCGCTTCAACAATAACCTATATTTGATAAATTTTCAAGTTCTGATATAATATTTTAATGGAAACGATATTTATTATTGTCATTTTAATACTTTCTGTAATTATCCATGAAGTTGCCCATGGAGCAATGGCAAATTATATGGGAGATCCGACGGCAAAATATGCGGGGCGTCTTACGTTAAATCCGATAAAGCATATTGATCCTATCGGTTCTGTTGTTATCCCTTTGCTTCTTGTTTTGTTTCAGAGCGGAGTTATTTTTGGATGGGCGAAACCGGTTCCGATTAACCCTTACAATTTTAAAGATCAAAAATATGGCAGCGCAAAAGTTTCTGCCGCAGGCCCTTTTTCTAATTTTTCCTTAGCTCTTGTTTTTGGTCTTTCTATGCGCTTTTTGCCTCTTTCTCCTAATCTTCTTTTTATATTCGGAATTATTGTCTATATTAATTTGGTTCTTGGAATTTTTAATTTAATTCCCATTCCTCCTCTTGATGGCTCTCATATTCTTTTTACCTTTCTTCCTTTCTCAATGGAGCATGTCAAAATTTTTCTAAGCCAGTATGGCCTTTTTATCCTTCTCTTTCTAATTTTCTTTCTGCTCGGGCCTATTTTTTCTTTTATTGCTTTTATTTTTGAACTTATTTCGGGAATTTCTTTTTCTCAAATAATCTATCTTCTTGGGTGATTCTTTTTTTGGTTAATTCAAGTGTTGGTTTAGTAATTTTTTAAGAATAAAATATGCTTAAAAAAATTCTATATTATGAAGTGCCAACAAAGATAGGAGTTGCTATCATTCTTATTTTTTCTCTTATTGCATACGGAGGAATTCTGTTTTGGATTTATACAACGCTAATGACTCTTGAAGAACATGAAACGGAAAAATCTGTAAAAGAGGAAAAAATAGAAAATACGAGAGAATAAAAAATTGATTTTTATTCGCATCTCTTTAAAAGAGAGAGTTTTTTTATGATTTGTAAAAATAGATTCCCTTAATTTTTATTTATTAACTAATTGGCAAAGAAAAGCTAGTTTTTAATTTGACATTATTTTTATTTTCTGCTACATTTTTAACTACTTGAGCGTTATACGCTTTTTGTTTTAATTTTCAGCGCTATTTTATGTCAACAATAAACCAACTGGTAAAAAAAGGAAGAAAGAAAACGAAAAAAAAGGTTACAATGCAAGCCCTTACTTTTGGTTTTAATTCTTTAAAAAATAGGCCCAAAAAATATTCTTCTCCTTTTAAAAAAGGAGTTTGCCTTAAGGTGTTTACAGCTACCCCGAGAAAGCCGAATTCCGCTTTGCGCAAAGTAGCAAGAGTTCGTCTTACAAACGGAATGGAAGTGACTGCCTTTATCCCCGGAGAAGGGCATAACCTTCAAGAACACTCCATTGTTGTTATAAGAGGAGGGAAGGTAAAAGATCTTCCTGGAGTAAGATACCATGTCGTAAGAGGAGTTCTTGATGCGGGAGGAGTTGAAAAGAGAAAGCAAGGAAGAAGTAAATACGGGGCAAAAAGAGCCAAAAAGTAAAATATTGAAAAATGGGAAAAATAAAAAAAAGACAAATAAATCCTGATTCTCTTTACGATAGTGTTGAAGTTTCAAAATTAATTAATCAGATAATGAGGATGGGGAAAAAAACTATTGCAAGAAAAATTGTTTATGGTTCTTTTGATATTATCAAAGAAAAAACCAAAAAAGAGCCGCTTGATATTTTTATTCTTGCTATTGATAACGTTTCTCCAATCCTTGAAGTAAAGTCAAAAAGAGTAGGGGGTGCCACTTATCAAGTTCCTGTTGAGGTTAAAAGCGACAGGAAAATAGCATTGGCTTTCAGATGGATTATAAACGGAGCAAAAAGTAGAAAAGGTAAGCCGATGAAAGAAGCTCTTGCTCTTGAAATTATTGACGCTTCAAATAATACGGGATGGGCGGCGAAAAAGAAAACAGATACCCATAAAATGGCTGAGGCAAACAGGGCTTTTGCTCATTTTGCATGGTAAGTTCTTTTACTATATCTAAAATTCTAATATTTTAATTATATGAGGCAGTATCAAATAGGAAAATACAGAGACATAGGCATTATCGCCCACATTGACGCCGGAAAGACAACCGTTTCCGAGCGTGTTTTGTTTTACACCGGAATTTCCCATAAAATAGGCGAGGTTCACGACGGAGCCGCTATAATGGACTGGATGGAACAGGAAAGAGAAAGAGGGATTACAATAACTTCCGCTGCAACTACTTGTTTTTGGACTCCTACCTATCTTGAAAAGAAAAAAGAAAATGAATATAGAATCAATCTTATTGATACTCCCGGGCATATCGATTTTACCGCTGAAGTTCAGCGTTCTTTGAGGGTTCTTGACGGAGCGGTTGTTGTTTTTGACGGAGTAGCCGGAGTGGAACCGCAATCGGAAACTGTATGGAGGCAGGCAGACAAGTTTAAGGTGCCCAGAATTTGTTTTATAAACAAACTTGACAGAACAGGCGCTTCTTTTGAAAATGCTCTAAATTCAATATATCAGAAACTTACTCCTAATGCTGTTGCTGTTCAATTGCCAATAGGAAAGGAGGAAGAATTAAAGGGAATAGTTGACCTTATAGAAATGAAGGCGGTTTTTTTTGAAGGGGATTTTGGACAAATGATAAAAAGAGAAGATCTTCAGGAGGATATTGCAAATTTAGCAAAACCATGGAGAGAAAAAATGGTTGAAAAAATAGTTGCTGAAGACGAAGCAATCTTGGAGAAATATCTTTCAGGAGAAGATATTTTACCGGAAGAACTGAAAAAAATATTAAGAAAAGCTGTTCTTTCTTCTCGGCTTGTTCCTGTTTTTTGCGGTTCGGCTTTAAAAAATAAAGGAGTTCAATTATTACTTGATGCTGTTTGCGATTATCTTCCAAATCCAATTGATTTGCCTCCTGTCGAAGGAGAAGATCCTCAAACGGGAGAGAAATTATCAAGAAAAGCAGATGACTCTGAAAAGTTTTCTGCATTGGTTTTTAAAGTTGCTACCGACCCTTATGTCGGAACTTTGTCTTTCTTTCGAGTTTATTCAGGCACCCTGGAATCCGGTTCTTACGTTTTAAACTCTGCAACAGGAAGCAAAGAACGGCTTGGAAGAATTCTTAGAATGCATTCTGCGGAAAGAGAAGAGGTTAAAGAAGTTTTCGCAGGAGACATAGCCGCTGCAGTAGGACTAAAAAATACAAGAACAGGCGACACTATATGTGACGAAAGCGATCCGATTCTTCTTGAAAATATTGTTTTTCCGGATCCTGTTATTTCAATAAGAATAGAGCCGAAAACCAAGGCCGATCAGGAAAAGATGGGAATGGCCTTAAAGCGTCTTTCTGACGAGGATCCTACATTTAAGATAAAAAGCGATCAAGAAACAGGAGACACTCTTATTTCAGGAATGGGAGAGCTTCATCTTGATATTATTGTTGATAGAATGAGAAGAGAATTTAACGTTGATTGTGCCGTTTCAAAACCCCAGGTTGCCTATAAAGAAACAATCAAATCTCAGAGCGAGGCGGAAGGAAAATATATCAAGCAATCAGGAGGAAGAGGACAGTATGGACACGTTAAAATTAGAATTAAACCGCTTGAAAGAGGAAAAGGATTTGTTTTTGTTGACGAAATAAGAGGAGGAATAATACCTAGAGAATTTATTCCGGCTGTGGAAAAAGGATTAAGGGAAGCAGTAGACAGAGGAATTCTTGCTGGCTATCCGGCAGTTGACATTGAAGCTACTCTCTATGACGGATCTTTCCATGATGTCGATTCTTCTGAAAATGCATTTAAAATTGCCGCTTCAATGGCTTTCCAAGAAGCGTCCAAAAAGGCAAATCCTGTTTTACTTGAACCTATAATGAAAATAGAAGTTATTATTCCAACGGATTTCTTTGGAGATGTTATAGGAGATCTTTCTTCGCGCAGAGGAAGAATCGAAGAAACGGAAGATCGTTTAAATATGAAAATAGTACATGCCAAAGTTCCGCTATCTGAAATGTTCGGCTATGCCACGGGGCTCAGGTCGATAACCGAAGGAAGAGGAAATTTCTCCATGGAATTTGATTATTATGCGGAGGTTCCTCAAAGCATAGCGGAAGAGATTATTAAAGGAGGAAGAAAATAATGATAAATAATTAAGTAAAAGAGAAAAAATATTTGACTTTTATTTTAATTTCAGTAAAATAAAGTCACTAAAAATTTAATCAGACGCAAGGAAAGAATTTTCATAGGAAACCTTTTCTTATAAAATCCTTTATACTTTGCGCTCTATAAAATATTATGGCAGAAAAAGAAAAATTTGAACGTTCCAAGCCCCATGTCAATGTCGGTACTATTGGCCATGTTGACCATGGGAAAACAACCCTTACTGCCGCAATTCTTAATGTTTTGGACAAGAAGGGTTTGAAAGTTACAAAAAAGGGCGTTAACGAGATTGATGCCGCTCCTGAAGAAAAGGAGAGAGGTATAACTGTCGCTGTAGCGCATGTCGAATATGAATCGGAAAAGAGGCATTATGCCCATATTGACTGCCCTGGACATGCCGATTACATTAAAAACATGATTACGGGAGCAGCTCAGATGGACGGAGCAATACTAGTTGTCTCTGCAACAGACGGTCCTATGCCTCAAACAAGAGAGCATATTCTTCTTGCAAAGCAAGTAGGATTGCCTTCTCTTGTCGTTTTCTTGAATAAATGCGACATGGTAGACGATCCGGAGATGATTGACCTTATTGAATCAGAAATAAGGGAGCTTTTGAACAAACATGAGTATCCTGGTGATGAAACTCCGATTATAAGAGGGTCTGCTTTAAAAGCACTTGAAGCTGGTTCTGCTGAAGACGAGGCAGCAAAACCGGTATTGGAGCTTATCAGCGCTTTAGACGACTATATTAAGGAACCAAAAAGAGATACCGATAAACCTTTTTTGATGGCTATTGAAGATGTGTTTTCAATAGAAGGAAGAGGAACAGTTGCGACAGGAAGAATTGAAAGAGGAATTGTCAAGCAAAACGAAGAAATAGAAATTGTTGGGATGCGCCCGACTCAAAAAACGGTTGCCGTAAGCGTTGAGATGTTTAATAAGATACTTGATGAAGGAAGAGCAGGAGATAACGTTGGTATTCTTCTTCGAGGTCTTAAGAAGGAAGATATTGAACGCGGACAGGTGCTTTCAAAAACAGGATCAGTTACTCCTCATACCGAGTTTGAAACTGAAGTATATATTTTAACCAAAGAAGAAGGAGGAAGGCATACACCCTTTTTTGCAGGGTATAAACCTCAGTTTTACATTAGAACAACCGATGTAACAGGAGAAGCGATTCTTCCAGAAGGAACAGAAATGGTTATGCCGGGAGATACTGTCAATTTGAAAGTAAAATTAATAGTTCCAGTAGCCCTTGAAGAACAGCAAAGATTTGCAATCAGAGAAGGGGGAAGAACAGTTGGCGCCGGAGTTGTTACAAAGATTATTAAGTAAAAAAAACAGGCCCCAATCAAGCTTTTGGGGCCATGTTCTTTATTATAAAATGGTTGAAGCAAAAGAAAAAACAAAACAACGATTGAGGATAAAGCTTCGAGCGTATGATTATAAAGTAATTGATACTTGCGCCAAGCAAATAATAGACACGACTCTTCGTCATGGAGGAAAAGTCGTAGGTCCGGTTCCCTTACCAACTGAAATTAGTAAGTATACCGTAAATAGGTCTTCATTCGTTCATAAGGATAGCAGGGAACAATTTGAAACTAGGGTCCATAAAAGATTAATTGATATTTTCGATTTTAATCCCGAAACAATGGATGCCTTAACAGACCTTACTTTGCCGGCAGGCGTTGATATTGAAATAAAGACATAAAAGATCGCACTACTTACTAGTTTTTAAAACCTAAGGCCGGTGCCTTGGTTTTTAGTTAAAGGGTAAAGATTGATTAAAAGCATCAAAACAATGAGCTTCATATTAGGAAAAAAAATAAAAATGTCACAGATTTTTGACGAAAGCGGAAAAGTAGTTCCCGTAACTGTTGTGGAAGCAGGTCCTGTTTTTGTGCTCCAAATTAAAAAGAAAGAAGGAAAGGACAATTATGATGCTGTTGCTGTCGGTTTTTTAAAAATAGAAAAAAAGAATAAAATCAAAAAGACGGCAAAAGGAAAAGAATTTAAGCATATTAAAGAATTTAAAAGCGATAATGAATTGAAAATAGGAGATAAGATAGATGTTTCCGTTTTCAATAAAGGAGACAAAGTAGATGTTTCAGGATTTTCAAAAGGAAAAGGATATACGGGAGTAGTAAAAAGATGGAACTTTACAATGAAACCGGCAACTCATGGAACAAAGCATACGCAAAGAGCCATGGGTTCAACCGGAGGAAGATTTCCCCAGAGAGTTGTTAAAGGAAGAAAAATGCCTGGACGATTGGGTTTTGAAAAAACAACAGTTAAAAAGTTAAAAATAGAAGCAGTTGATGCAGAAAACAATTTAATATTATTAAGAGGAGCCGTTCCAGGGAGACCGGGAACTATTCTTTCACTTATTAAGGTATGAAATATCCAGTTTACAACATAGAAGGAAAAGAAACAGATTCTGTTCTTCTTCCAGAGGATATTTTTGAAGTTGAAATGAACGATGATTTAGTCCATCAGGTAATGGTTTTGCAGTCTTCAAACAGAAGGCAGAATACTGCAGACACAAAAGATAGGGCAGAAGCAAGAGGAGGAGGAAAAAAACCATGGAGGCAAAAAGGCACGGGAAGAGCTCGTCATGGTTCAAGTCGTTCTCCCATATGGAAAGGAGGAGGAGTAACTTTTGGACCTACAGACGAGAGAAATTATAAAAAAAAGATTAATAAAAAAACGAAAAAGAAGGCCTTGTATATGGTTTTATCAAGCAAAGCAAAGAACAGGTCTCTTTATATTATAGACAGTTTTGATTCCATTGTTCCGAAAACAAAAGAAATGGCAAAAGTGCTAAAGAATCTAAAGATAGAAAAATCTGTTATTGTCGCTCCTTTATCAAACAATGAAACTGTTTTCAGGGCTTGCAGAAATATTCCCGGCGTACTTATTATGCCGATTTTAGACCTTAATGTTTTAGATTTGCTTTCTTTTAAGGATTTGATTTTAACTAAAGACGGAATCAAGAATATAAAGAAAAATTCAGTGAAATAATATGGCCATACTTAATATTTTCAAAAAGGAGGATAAAAAGAAAAAATCAGCGGCCGTGTCTCTTGAAAAAAAGAAAGCGGTGTCTTCTTTGTCTTCTGTAAAAGAAGAAAAAAAAGAGGATATTAAAAAAAATCCGATAGTAAAGAATGTTCTTAGCGCTCCTTATTTTACTGAGAAAGCTGCTCTTCTTGAAAAGAACAACAAATATATTTTTAAGGTTCCAAAAGAAGCCAATAAGATTGAGATTAAAAAACAAGTGGAGAAAGAATATAACGTAAAGGTTGAAAGCGTAAACATTATTAATGTAAGAAGAAAAAGAAAACGCCTTGGGGGGCATAAGGGTTTTAAAAAAGGATATAAAAAAGCGATGGTTGCGCTTGAAGGAAGCAAGAAAATTGATTTGTCTTAAGAATAAAAAATATAATGAAAACCGTATTAACTAAAAAAAAGCCGGAGAAAAAACTGCTTAAATTCTTAAAGAACAAAGCAGGGCGTGGCAGTTCCGGAAGAATTACGGTTAGGCACAAAGGAGGGGGAGCAAAACGATTGTATAGGATTGTTGATTTTAAACAGCAAAAGATAGATATTCCTGCAGAGGTTATTTCAATAGAATATGATCCATACAGAACGGCCTATATCATGCTTCTTTTATATAAAGATGGAGAAAAGCGCTACAGCATAGCCCCTTTTAAAATAAAAGTCGGAGATAAGATTATTTGCTCTGAAAATGCGCAGGTTAAACCGGGAAATCGTTTAAAAATAGAGAATGTTCCGGTTGGAACTCCCGTTTATAATATTGAACTTCAGCCCGGAAAAGGAGCCCAGATTGTAAGATCTGCGGGTGTTTCTGCTAAAGTTTCAGGAACAGAAGGAAAATATTCAATAGTTCAAATGCCCTCAGGAGAGATTAGAAAAATTTTAAAGGAATGTTACGTAACTGTGGGAGAAGTTTCGCATCCCGAATGGCGTTATGTTGATATAAAAAAGGCGGGAAACTCAAGGAGAAGAAGAATAAGACCAACTGTCAGAGGTTCTGCTATGAATCCGGTTGACCATCCTCATGGAGGGGGAGAAGGAAGAACTTCAATCGGAATGAAATATCCTAAAACGCCTACCGGAAAACACGCTCTTGGAGTAAAGACAAGAGGGAAAAAACAAAGCGATAAGTATATTCTTCAAAGAAGGAAGAAGAAAAATTAACAATTATTTGCATTATTTCAATTATTGTAGTACCTTGAATTACCAAATTAGACCGCTTATAAGTGATTTAATCTGGTAATTTAAGGAAAAATATTTTATGACAAGAAGTTTAAAAAAAGGTCCATATATAGCCGAAAGTGTTTTGGAAAAGATTAAAAAAAGCAAGCCGGGAGAGAAAGCAATCAAAACATGGGCAAGAAGCTGTACAATCACTCCGGAAATGGTGGGATACTCTTTTGATGTTTATAACGGAAAGCAGTTTATCCAAGTTCAAATTAAGGAAGAGATGATTGGCCATAAACTTGGTGAATTTTCTCCAACTAAGAAATTTGTAAGGCATGGAGGAAAGATTCAAAGAGAAGTGGAAAAGAAGGGAAAGAAATAAAATAGAAAAAATGATTATAAAAGCAGAAGCAAATTATATAAGGATTTCGCCAAGGAAAGTTAGAATGGTGGCAGATATTATCAGGGGAAAGGGTCTTGTTGAAGCGAAAGATATTCTCAGGTTTACGATAAAAAAACCGGCGCATCCTCTTGAAAAACTTTTGAAATCGGCAGAAAGCAATGCTAAAAATAATTTCGAAATAGTTCCCGAAACCCTTTATATTTCAAAGATAACAGTTGACGAAGGGCCAAAATTCAAAAGATGGATGCCAAGAGCAAGAGGACAAGCCTATCCGATTTTTAAAAAAACATCGCATATTACGGTTATTCTTGAACCGATAGAAGGAAAAATTAAAAAAGTGAAAAACAAAAAAAAGAAAGAAGAAATAAAAGAAGGAAAAGAGCAAGTTAGTGTTCTTAAAAAAGAAAGAAAAAAATGGGAAAGAAAGGAAAATATTAATGCAAGGGGAAAATCAGAAACAAAAAAAATGTTTAGAAGAAAATCAATGTAAGTAAGATTGTAAAATTATGGCGCATAAAGTTCATCCAAAAGCATATAGAATCAGAGAAAACGCGGACTGGGATTCAAGGTGGTATCATAAAACCCCCGGTTTGTTGCTTGAAGAAGATTTTAAAGTAAGGGATTTCTTAAAAAAGAAACTTAATAAAATTGGTGTTGAAAAAATTGAAATAGAGCGATCTTTAAATAAATTGAATATTATAATCACAACTCCACGCCCGGGCCTTATCATCGGCCGTGGCGGAGAAGGAGTGGATCTTCTCAAAAAAGAGATAGAGCGTAAAATTATTAAAAATACAGGCAAAGAAAAAAAAGAAATAAGGATTGAAATAAGAGAAATTAAAAATCCTTGGACTTCTGCCGCTTCAACTGCCACATGGGTTGCCCAGCAAATAGAGAAAAGAATGCCATACAGAAAAGTAATGAAGCAGGCTATTCAAAAAACGACAGTAAATAAAGAGATAAAAGGAGTAAAAGTGGAGCTTTCAGGACGGCTTAACGGAGCGGATATTGCAAGAAGAGAATGGCTTTCTTCCGGACGGTTGCCTTTACAAACAATAAGAGCAGATATTGATTATGCAAAGGCGGAGGCTTTTACAACTTTTGGAATAGTGGGAATAAAATTTTGGCTCTATAAAGGAGACAAATTTGATGAATAAAAAATTATGGCCGTATTAATACCAAGAAAAGTTAAACATAGAAAGAGCTTCAAAGGAAGATCAAAAGGAATAGCGACCCGCGGAACGGAGGTTTCTTTTGGTAGTTACGGACTTAAATCTCTTGGAACCAAATGGATTTCATCCCGCCAGCTTGAAGCCGCAAGAAGGGCTATAATAAGATATTTGAGAAAAGGAGGAAAAATGTGGATTAGGGTATTTCCCGACAAGCCGGTAACAAAGAAAGGAACAGAGGTTCCTATGGGCGGAGGAAAAGGAGCTGTTGATCATTATGTTTTTCCTATAAGACCAGGAAGAATGATATTTGAAGTTGAGGGGATAAAAGAAGAAGACGCAAGGAGCGCTTTTAAAAAAGCAGCGGACAAACTTCCCATTAAAACAAAGTTTGTTAAGAGATAGGTTTTTTAATTTGTAAAGATAAATATGAAAATTTCTGAAATTATAAAAAAAGAAAATAAAGACATTGAGGTTTTTATTGCTGAAAAAAAGGCAAAGTTATCCCGTCTTAAATTTGATCTTCCCTTAAGAAAGGTAAAGAATACTTCAGAGATTAAAGAGATTAAAAAAGACATTGCAAGGGCGCTTACGGCTCTTTGCCAAAAACAAATATAAAAATATGCCAAAAAGAAAATTAACAGGAGAGATTGTTTCTAGCAATATGGATAAAACGGTGGTAGTTAAAGTTTTGAGCGTGAAAGAACATCCTAAATACAAGAAAAGATACAAAGTCCATAAAAAATATCAAGCCGATGATCCCGAGAATCAATATAAAATAGGGGAAAGCGTTGTAATAGAAGAATGCCGTCCGATATCAAAAAATAAGAGATGGAAAGTTTTAAAGAAAATATAACTTGAGTTTTAAATTATGATTCAGCCAAGAACAATGTTAAAGGTAGCTGATAATTCTGGAGCAAAAATTGTCCAGTGTATTAAGGTTTTAGGAGGAACGCGAAGAAGATATGCTTTTTTGGGAGATATTATTGTTGCGGCGGTGAAAGAAGCGGAACCAAGAAAACCGGTGAAAAAACATGATGTTGTAAAAGCGGTGATTGTAAGGCAAAAAAAGCATTTTAAGCGTCCTGATGGAACATATATTAGTTTTAGCGATAATGCGGTTGTTATTCTTGGAGCAGGAAAAGAGCCGAAAGGAGGAAGAATTTTAGGTCCTATCTCTAGAGAGATAAAAGAAAAAGGTTTTGATAAAATATCAAGCTTGGCAAAAGAAGTTCTGTGATTTTATCAAAAATTACATATGATTAAAAAAACCAAAAAAAATATTACAGGAACAAAGTTAAAAAAAGGAGACCAAGTTCTTGTTATAACAGGCAAAGACAAAGGAAAGAAAGGAAAAATAATGAAAGTTCTTCTGAAAGAAGCAAGAGCGCTTGTTGAGGGAATTAATTTAAAGAAAAAAAGAATGAGGCCGAAAACGTCGGGAAAAAAGGGAGAAATAATAGAGATGCCTTCTCCCATTTCCATTTCCAACGTTAAAATTATTTGTCCAAAATGCGGAAAGGCTGCTCGAATTGGAAAAAATGAAAATGAAGGTAAAAAGCAAAGAATTTGCAAAAAATGTAAACAAAGTATATAAAGGAGTTCAACGATTCTATGTCACGATTAAAAGAAAAATATGAAAAGAAAGTTATACCGGCGATGATGGAAAAGTTCGGGTATAAAAATAAGTTTTCTGTTCCTAAAATGGAAAAGGTGGTTTTAAACGTTGGATTTGGAAAGATAGCATCCGGGAAAGCTTCTACTGAACAAAAGAAAATAGAAGAAGCGGTTTTGGAAGATCTGGGATTGATTTCAGGCCAGAGGCCGTATCTTGCCAATGCAAAAAAATCGGTTGCTGCTTTCAAGCTTAGAAAAGGAACGCCAGTTGGAGCGGCAGTTGTTTTAAGAAAGAAAAAGATGTATGATTTCGTAGACCGCTTTATTAGCATTTCTCTTCCGCGAATGAGAGATTTTGCTGGAATAAAAAAAGAATCTTTTGATAAAAGCGGGAATCTTACGATAGGAATACGCGAACATATTATTTTCCCGGAAATTCTTCCGGAAAAAACAAAAAGTATTTTTGGAATGGAGGTGACAATAGCGACTACTTCGAAAAACAAAGAAGAGGGAATTGAAATGTTAAGATTAATCGGATTCCCTATAAAGAAATAATGGCAAAAAAAGGAAAAATAGAAAAATCAAAGAAAAAGCCGAAGTTTAGCACGAGAGAAATAAACAGATGTTTTAAGTGTGGCAGAAAAAGAGCATACTTAAGGAAATTCCACTTGTGCAGAATTTGTTTTAGAGAAATGGCAAATAAAGGGGAAATCCCTGGAGTTAAAAAGTCATCCTGGTAAACTAAAAATAAAAGAAAAATATGACAGATCCAATTGCAGACATGCTAAGCAGAATAAGAAATGCTAAGGCCGTTTCCAAAAAAACGGTTTCTATTCCTTTTTCCAATTTAAAATATCGTCTCGCCAATATTCTTCTTGAAGAAAAATTTGTTGCCAAAGTTGAAAAAAAGGGAAGAAATACTAGCAGAACAATAGAAATTGATTTGAAGTACGAGAAAGAAGGAGAATCAGTTATAACTGGATTAAAAAGAATTTCAAAGCCGGGCCAAAGGATATATTCTGGTTCAGATAAGATAAAAGGAGTAAGAGGCGGATACGGCATATCTGTTGTTTCAACTCCCAAGGGCCTTATGACAGGAAAAGAAGCGAAGAAAAAAAATCTTGGAGGAGAAATTATTTGTGAAATCTGGTAAAATTGAAAAATATATTATTATGTCAAGAATAGGAAAAAAACCAATTATAATACCATCAAATGTGGAAGTTAAAATAGACGGTTTGCAAGTTTCTGTAAAAGGCCAGAGGGGAGAACTTGTAAGAATTTTTCGTCCAGAAGTGAAAATTGAATTAAAAGAAAATCAAGTTTTTGTTTCTTTAAAAGTTGAGAACAATAATTCTAAAAAATATTGGGGTCTTACCAGAACGCTTCTGTCAAACATGATAGAAGGAGTATTAAACGGCTACCAGGAAAAACTCCAAATAGAAGGAGTTGGATACAGAGCGGAAATTGAAGGAGGAGACATTAATTTGAAAGTTGGTTTTTCTCATGTGGTTAAAATCAAAAAACCCGAAGGAATTTCTTTTTCAGTAGATAAAAATATTATTACGGTAGAAGGGATAGAAAAAGAAAAGGTTGGGCTTATCGCTGCAAAAATTAGAGCTGTCCGCCCTCCTGAACCATATAAAGGAAAAGGAATAAGATATGTCGGAGAAGTTGTTAAAAAGAAAGTCGGCAAGAAAGTTGCCAGCGCCGCTTAAACGATTATGCTTAAAAAACAATTAAAAAGAAAACAAAGGCAAAAAAGAGTTTCCAAAAAAATTATTGGCTATACAGAAAAGCCCCGTCTTTCCGTTTTCCGTTCAGCCAATCATATTTATGCCCAAATTATTGATAGCAATACAGGAAAAACGGTTGTTTCTGCAAACGACAAAAATATAAAAAAAGGGAAAAAAACAGAAAAGGCCTTTAAGGCGGGAGAAATTATTGCCAAAGAGGCAATGTCTAAAAAAATAAAAGAAGTTGTTTTTGACAGGGCCGGATACAAATATCATGGCAGAGTAAAGTCGCTTGCCGAGGGTGCCCGCAAAGAAGGATTAAAATTTTAATCAGACATGAATAATTTTACAAGAAAACCAGCAGAAAAAAAAGATAACTTTGATTCAAAGCTTCTTGATCTTGCAAGAGTTGTAAGAATGACAGGAGGAGGAAGAAAGTTTCGCTTTAGAGCCACGGTAATCGTAGGTAATTATCAAGGGCTTGTTGGAATGGGAATTGCGAAAGGAAAGGACGTTGCAGAAGCGATTGAAAAAGCCACAAAAGCCGCCAAAAAAAATATTATTCAGGTTCCTATTTTAAAAGATACGATTGCTCATCAGGTTGAGTCGAAATTTAAAGCCGCTAAGGTTGTTTTAAAGCCGCAAAGCAAAGGGAGAGGAGTTGTTGCAGGAGGAACAGTCAGGGTTATTTGTAATTTAGCGGGAATTAAGAATATTTCTTCTAAAATTATCGGTAAGACAAATAACAAGATTAATAATGCAAACGCGGCGATTTCCGCCTTGAAAAAATTGAAAAACAAAAATGCAAATACACGAACTGAAAATCAAAAATAAGGCCAAAAAAAAGAAAAGAGTTGGAAGAGGAGGAAAAAGAGGAACATATTCGGGAAGAGGGATGAAGGGCCAAAAATCAAGAGCGGGAAGAAAAATGGAGCCGCTTATAAGAGGATCTATTAAAAGGTATCCTAAGTTAAAAGGTTATAAATTTAAGAGCTTTAAAGATATTGTTGTTTTGAATTTATCCGTCTTGAATAAAAAATTCAATGAAGGGGAAAAAGTAACACCTCAGATTTTAGTTTCAAAAAAGCTTGTTTCCAGAGTTTCAGGGAGAACGCCCAAGGTAAAAATTTTAGCAACTGGCAAGATAGAAAAGGGTCTATTTTTTGAAAACTGCCTTTTTTCGAATGCAGCAAAAGAAAAAATAGAAAAAGCAAACGGGAAAATTAAAGCAAAAAGCGTGAAGGAAGAGAAAAGCAAGCAATAAAAGATTGAAATAAATTATGTGGTACCAAAAAATTATCCAAATTTACAAGATAAAAGATCTTAGGAAAAAGATACTCTTTATTTTGGGTATTTTAGCTTTTTTCAGAGTTATGGCGAGTATTCCGATGCCTGGAATAGACGCCCAAAATTTAAAACTTTTCTTTGAACAATTTCAGATGTTCGGGCTTCTTAATGTTTTTACAGGAGGGGCTCTTGATAGAATGTCTATCGTGATGCTTGGGGTTGGCCCTTATATTACAGCCGTTATTATACTGCAGCTTTTGACGATGATAATTCCCCAGCTGGAAAAGCTCTATAAAGAAGAAGGAGAAGCGGGGAGAAAGAAGTTTAACCAATACGGAAGAATGCTTACTGTTCCTTTCGCCCTTGTTCAGGGATATGGAATGCTGGCTCTTTTTCAAAGGCAAAATGTTATTCCTTCTCTTGATGGAATGACTCTTGCTGTTTCTCTTCTTACGGTTACTGCAGGAACGGTTCTTTTAATGTGGCTTGGAGAATTGATATCTGAAAAAGGAATAGGTAACGGAGTTTCTATTTTAATTTTTGCCGGAATAGTTGCCGATTTTCCTTCGAATATACGTCAAATGGTTTTTACATGGGATCCTGCCATGATTCCTTCTTATTTGATATTTTTTGCTCTGGCAATTTTGATTATTGCCGGGGTTGTTCTGGTAAACGAAGGAAGAAGGAATATTCCCATATCATACGCAAAAAGAGTCAGGGGAATGAAAATGTACGGAGGAGCTTCCACTTATTTGCCTTTAAATGTTAATCCTGCCGGAGTAATACCAATTATATTCGCTCTGTCGGTTGTTCTTCTTCCCGGAATGCTGGCTAGTTTTTTTGTAGGGAAAGAAGGTATGATTGGGGCAATTGCAACTGGTGTTTCTTCTTTTCTTTCCGATCCTTGGATTCATAATATTCTTTATTTCACACTAGTTGTTCTTTTCACTTTTTTCTATACGGCCGTTACTTTCGACCCGAAAAATATTTCCGGCAATCTTCAGAAAATGGGTGGCTTTATTCCGGGGATAAGACCAGGAGATCCGACTGCCGATTTTATACAGCATATTTTAAATAGAGTTTTGCTTTTTGGCGCTATTTTTCTTGGAACTATAGCGGTAATGCCTTCAATTGTAGCTGGGATAACTCAGGTTGGCGTTTTTAATTTTTTAATAGGGGGAACTTCTCTTCTTATCGCGGTGAGCGTTGTTCTTGATACAATGAAACAAATAAATGCCCAGCTCCAAATGAGAGAGTACGAAACGTTTTAAAATTTTTATGGGGGAGAAAAACAAGAAAGTTTTAATTATTTTTGGTGCTCCTGGAGCGGGAAAAGGAACACAAGCCCAATTGCTTTCCGAAGCTTTGGACTTTTTTTATCTTGAAACAAGCAAAGTTCTTGAAGAAAACTTTAAAAATGAAGAAGATGACAGATTTCTTTTAATCGACGGAGAAAAGTATGATACCTTAAAAGAGAAAAAACTTTGGGAAGAAGGAATTTTATGCAGTCCGCCTTTTGTTGTTTTTTTGATAAAGAAAAAGATAAAGAAACTTTTTGATGCCGGAGAGAGCATAATACTAGCAGGCTCTCCCAGGACTATTTATGAAAGCTCCAAGGTAATTCCTTTTCTCAAAGAACTCTATGGAGAAAAAAATATTAAAACTGTTCTTGTCAATATAACTCCGGAAGAAACAATAAAAAGAAATTCAAAAAGAAGGATATGCTCTTTAATGAGGCATCCTATTATTTATACGGAAGAAACAAAAGACCTGAAAAAATGTCCCCTTGACGGTTCAAAACTTATGAAGCGGGAAGGATTAGACGATGTTGAAACGATAAAAATACGCCTTAAAGAATATGAATCAAGAACTTTTCCAGTCGTGGAAGATATGAAAAAACAAGGAATTGAAGTTAAGTCAATTGACGGAAGCGGTTCTCCTGTTGATATTTTTGAAGAGATAATAAAAAAATTAGGAGAGTTTGCTAATTGATTAAAAAATGAAAAATTTCTTATTCACTTCCGAATCTGTAACCGAAGGTCATCCAGATAAAGTTGCCGACCAAATTTCCGATGCCGTTTTGGATTCTTTGCTTAAAAAAGACAAATATTCAAGAGTTGCCTGCGAAGTTGCGGTCGGAATGGGTTATGTTCTTGTCGGGGGAGAGGTTACAACAAAGGCCTTTGTCAATGTTAACAATATTGTAA